>Ga0067045_1029421_pt1 | contig 20925 bp, 22 predicted proteins | sample TerdegcTABiofilm_FD_59184 | JGI IMG/M metagenome (GOLD analysis project Ga0067045, IMG submission 59184) | Combined Assembly of (Gp0054472, Gp0054536) Wastewater bioreactor microbial communities from Singapore -Terephthalate degrading...
CTCTCTCCCGGCACCTTTAACATAATCCAGGATCTCCTTCTGGGCTTCCAGACATCGGGCCTCCGATCGCCCTATCCCGATTATCCTTACACCGCAAAGGGCGAATTCCTTGGCCGTAGCCAAGCCTATCCCAGAGGTGAAACCTGTGATAACAGCGGTTTTCTGTCTCTTAAATGTACTAGGATCCATATCTACCTCTCTTGCCTAGCTTTGTAAAATAGGGGGCTCAAGTCGGTTGATTCTTCCGTTCCTGCATTGAGCCTTGCTCCATCTTTCCCGTATGGCCCAGGCTATGATCCGGGGTGGCACAAAAAGACCAAGAATTTTTATAAAAGAGTTGAACAGGCCTGGGACATATACCGCCCTACCCTTCAGTGCCCTTCTTATGGTTCCTGCTGCTACAGGTCCTACATTTTTAGTGGTAATCCTTCCGGCGAAACCTTGAGCATTTATAGCAGAAATGGAGTTCTCGTTGGTGGGCATTCCAGCTGGACATAGGGCTGTAACAGTAACCCCATAACCCTTAAGCTCCTCCCTTAAGGCTAGGGAAAAATCCAGGAGAAATCTTTTGGAGGCTGCATAGGTCGCCTTAAGGGGCATTGGATAAAAGGCGGCAAGACTTGCCACATTTATTACCATAAAAGACCTGTCCTTCGCCCGCAGCCTGAGAATATTCAGGGTAACATCAAGATTCGCCTCCAGATTCAACCGAAGTATTCCTGTTACCTGCTGGGGCGACCTCTCCAGAAAGGGGCCTTCGTAATCTATTCCTGCCACATTTATTAGCCCCCAAAAGGGTAACTGATTTTTAACCAGATGCCCAAAAAGAAGGCCTCTGCTCTCGCTATCCGAAAGATCACAGGAAAGCTGTTCTACCCTAATTCCGTACAGGCGTCTTAAACCCTCGGCCAAACAGATCAATCCTTCCGAATTTATGTCCGTTAAAAAAAGATCCCAGCCTCGTCTTGCGCATTCCTGGGCAAAGGCCTTTCCGAGCCCTCCGCAGGCCCCCGTAATACAGATCATTTTGAAACCGCTCCTCTAATATTATTCTATGTATAGTATACATTGTATAATATTAAATGTCAAAGATTATTTTCTTTTTTTACATCCCTCTAAGGCTTACCGAAGAGCCTTTCTTCATTTTCAAAAGGGTCATTACTACTTTAAAGGGAGCCATAAAACAGTGCTTCTATTTTACCTAACCAGCCTCAACAAGTACCGTCGAACCCTAGATAAATTAAAATCTCTTCCTTTATTAACTGGGTGTTTCAGGCGGTTTCTGGTATTCTAATAGAATGATTGAATTGATAGAATAAAAACACTTATTTTCTTAAAGAACTCTCTGACTTCAAAACACAAGGAGTTATCTGATGTACTACAATCCTGTTTCCCTTAAAAACTTTTCCGGCCTTTCGGAAGAAGAGCTCCGGGCAAAGCTAGAAACCTTACTGGAGAGGATCGGTAAGATAGAACCCCATATTCTTTCTTTGCTGCCGGAACCGGACCGGAGGAAGCGGCTCCTATCGGAGTTCGATCAACTCCTTCGACGGTTTCCAGATCCCTCCTCCCGGCCGGGTCTCTTCGGCGTGCCCGTGGGGGTTAAAGATATTTTCCGGGCGGATCATTTTGAAACCAGGGCAGGGTCGGTTTTGCCTCCAGGGCTTTTTTCCGGCCCCGAGGCTGAAACGGTGAAACGTCTTAAGGAAGCCGGAGCCCTTATCCTTGGTAAAACCGTGACAACGGAGTTCGCCTACTTTCAGCCCGGCCCGACCCGGAACCCCTGGAACCTCAAGCATACCCCCGGTGGGTCCAGCAGCGGTTCCGCCGCAGCCGTGGCTGCGGGATTCTGTCCCATTGCCCTCGGTTCTCAAACCGTGGGTTCTACAAACCGGCCGGCCGCCTACTGCGGAATCGTTGGTTTTAAACCAAGTTTCGGCAGGATCTCCCTGGACGGTGTCATCCCCTTCTCCCCCTCTGCCGATCATGTTGGAGTTTTGGCCGCGGACATCCCTTCCGCCTCCGCAGCTGCCGAGGTTCTTTTTGGATCTTGGCAGCCTGACATTCCAGCAACCAATCCGGCCCAGATAAAAATCCTGATCCTGGAGGATTCCTACTCCAGGCAGGCCTCAGAAGAAGCTCTCAAAGCTTTGCGGGCTACCTCAGATCTCCTTTCTGCCAGAGGAATCACTGTCAAACCGGTCTCCCTTATAGATTCGGTAGAGGATCTAAACAAAATCCATCAAGGGATGATAGCCCGGGAATTCGCCGAAACCCACAGAGAATGGTTCAAGGAACATCAGCATCTGTATTCGCAAATAAGCAAGGATCTATTCACCCAGGGAGAAAAGGTTAAGGACGAGGATTTTGAATCCGCCCGGGCTGGACGACTCCTTTTCCGCCGGAGGATCGATGAATTATTGAATTCCGAAAGGGCCCTGGCCCTCCTGACTCCTTCTGCCCAGGCAACAGCCCCGGCTGGACTCGGTAAAACCGGCTCTCCTTTATTGAATCTGCCCTGGACCTACGCCGGGGTTCCGGCAGTAACCCTGCCTTCGGGACTCGATTCAGAGGGACTACCCCTGGCAATCCAGCTGGTGGGAGGATTTGGAAAGGATGAGGAGCTTCTTGCAGGTTCAAAGATTATAGAAACCCTGCTAGGGAAATTAAAAGGATAAAGCCGTTTTTCAGCTTATCCAAATTAGGGAGTGAAAAACACTATGTCCCAAGAAAAACCAAAACTCAACCCCCCAATTACCAGTCTGGCCCCCTGCGGACTGATCTGCGATCTCTGTTTAGGTTTTCAAAGGACAAAAAACAGATGTGACGGATGCAATTCCCTCGGAATCAAACCGGGGTATTGTACAACCTGCAGAATCAGAAACTGCGAACCGAGAAAAGAGAATCCCCTTATTATCTGTTATGATTGCGACAAGTATCCCTGCAGGAGGCTTAAAGATCTTAACAAAAGATACACCCTCAGATACGGAGAAAGCCTTTTGGAGAATTTTCACATGATAAAAACAAGAGGGCTCGAGGAATTCCTTATAGAGGCTGGCAAGAAGTGGACCTGCAGTAACTGCGGAGAACTTTTATGTGTTCACCGACCGGCATGCCTCGGGTGCGGAGAAAAGAATTTATACTATCCGGAGAAAGAACCAACGACCGGGGAAAAATCCAGTTAACACCCGGCGGGAGGTGCTGATGAGTTTTCTTCTATTTACCGGTGCCACGGGAGGTTTGGGAGAGCTTTGTATTAAGGCCCTGTCGGATACGGGCAACTGGAATATCTTTGCCGCCGGAACTAACACAACCCGTCTGGAAGAGCTTGGAAAACTTAGGAATGTAATTCCTCTAAAAACGGATATTACCGATCAAGAGAGCCTCAACTCGGCCCGAAGAATCGTAGAATCCTACACCCAGGTTCTGGGTGCTGTAATCAATTTTGCAGGAGTTGCCTCCTTTTCATCCCTCATCGAAGGGCCCTGTATTGATACAATTGAAAAGATGGTCAGGATAAATCTCCTTGGCACCGCCAGGATTAACCGGACCTTCTTTGATATGATCCATAAAGGCGGCGGGAGGATAATCAACTGCAGTTCGGAAAGCGGATGGATGACTCCTCAGCCCTTCAACGGCCCCTACACAATCTCGAAATATGCCCTGGAGGCTTACAATGACAGTCTCCGAAGGGAGGTTATGCATCTGGGGGTTCCGGTGATAAAGATCCAGCCAGGGTTCTACAAAACAAAACTTACCGATACGGTTCTGGAGGGCTTTGACAAGACCCTCTCAGAAACGGGGTATCACAGGAGACTCCTCAACAAAATGAAGCCCCTTATGCTGCACGAGCTGAATCCCAGGAACAATCCTCAGCACCTGGTGGATACCCTTCTGCGGGCATTAAATTCAAAACACCCCAGAATACGGTACCGGATTGGAACCGGGAAGCTTTTAGCCCTTATGGAAATTCTGCCGGACCGGTGGCTGGACCGGATTTATCAGATGATTTTAAAGGACAGAAAATGGAAACAGAACAGGATTTGATCAAGGAATTCAGAAACCAATTAGAGAAGGGGAAAATACAAAGGGCTTATAAGCTTTTAATGGACTTCATCCTTAGATTCCGGATACACCTGAGGACCCAGCATCCGGAATGGGAGATCCCGGGAAGCATATATCACGGATACCTGGATATGACCTATTTTCCTGTTTTTACAAAACTCCTAAAATCCCGGGGTTTGAAGATAGCGGTGGTATTTAATTACGAGGTCTTCCGGTTCGAACTGTGGCTGTCCGCCGCCAATAAGACCCTTCAGAGGAAGTACTGGGAGAAACTAAGAAACCATTCCTTTAAAAATTACAGCCTTACGGTGCCTGCCAAGGGGGAGGATTCCATTCTGGAGTATCCTGTTCCTGCGGAGATCGATTTTACAAACCCGGAGGTTTTAACAGAAAAACTGGAGCATGCGGTAAGGGAATTTGCCGAAACCCTGGAAGAGGTTCTCATCAGCCTTTGATTGTTAACCCATGACAGGCCGGCTCCTGGGTATCAGCGCAAAGAGCGTTTAACACGCCCCTTTAATCCGCCTAAGGTTATAACCCCTGTTACCACCACCAACCCTGCCCCGATCAAGGTGAGCAGATCGGGCAATTCTCCAAAAAAGAGAAATCCAAGAAGTATCGCCCAGAAGAGACTTGTATAACGGAAAGGAGCCACAAAGCTTAGCTCTCCGCAGCGCATGGTAAGAACATTGGAAAGGTAGCCAAAGACAAGCAAAACAATTACACCGCCGAAGAGCAATCCTGCCCTGGGGGAAAGGGAGTGCCAGCCGCCTTCAAAAACCGCACCAAAACCGGAGAATACCGTAACTCCCAAAGAGCCCGCCAAGGCGACAGTCACCGAAGGAATAGAAAAGGACATCATCCTGGTAGCTGTATCCCTAAGAGTCAGGCAGATTACAGCAGTAAAGGCCAACAGGGAATAAATGGTAAAACCCTCCGCCCCCGGCCGGACAATAATTATAACTCCCAAAAGGCCCAGAATTACTGCAAGGATGCGGCGGAAACCGACCTTCTCCCCCAGAAACAGCGCTCCTACTAAGGTCATCACCAAGGGCAAAGACTGAAGTATTGCCGTGGCATTGGCCAGGGGCATCTTTTTAAGAGAAGTAAGGAAAAAAAAGCCTGCTCCTATTTCCGCCAAAGTTCTTAGAATCACTTTAGGCAGATCCTTTCCCTTGGGAAGTGTAAAGGCTTTTTTCTGCCAGGCTAGGACTAGAAAAATGGCCGAAGCTCCAAGCCCCCGAAAGAACATCGCCTGAAAGAGCGTAACCTCTGTATAGAGCATTTTCATTAAGGAATCATTCACTGTAAAAGCAGCCGTCGAAGCCATCATAAGAATAGCCCCGCGAGTGTTGTCCTTCATCTCTCCTCCTAGGACTGTTCAGGGGACCAGCCCGCAGATCAGACAGAATAATCCTTTTTATCTTATTGTAAAAGCACCCCGAATTCGGAGCCCACCAGGCAGGAACTCCCCTTTAAAAAAGAATTAATACTACTTTATATTACTTATTATTACTTTAATAGTTGACTACTATTCTTTAATACTCTATTATAATACCATTCAGATGTCAGAAAAGGAATTCAGTATGAAACCAAAACTTTACAGTATTGCCGATTTAAGCGGAATTCTTAAGCTTCATCCCAAAACCATTCTCCGGTTTATTCACGAGGGTAAAATTCAGGCCAGAAAAATCGGCCGCTCCTGGATGGTAAGCGAGGAGGAACTTAAAAACTATTGTCATGCGGAACTGGCGGAAGAAAGCCCCAAAGCTGCTCCCACAGAATCAAGTCCGCTTGAGGAGCGCATCTCCGTTTCCGCAGTCATAGAAATAAGGGAACAGAACTCCGAGGAGGCTTCAAGAATCTCCAATTCCCTTATTGCGATGCTTAATAGTGAAAAAGGTTCCGGCGGAAACAACCGGTTTGATTTCTTCTATTACCCGGAAATTGAAAAGGCTAAATACCTCTTTTATGGAAACCCGGAATTCATTGTAAGAATTCTCAAAATGTTTGAAATAATCTCTTCTTCAAAAGGAGAAAGGAATGATTAAAACCATCTATAAATCCCCGGAAGGCCGGGAGATAGTGGAGGCTTTGTACAGGAAGGTTCTATCGGCACCCTTTGTTCCTTCCTTTGAACAGCTTTTTGTACCCACAGAAACAGCAAGAACCCATGTTCTAAGGTTCGGATCAGAAACGAATCCTCCAATCCTTATGATTCACGGTTCCGCTTCTAACAGCGCCAGCTGGCTTGCTGCAGTTCAGGATTTCACCGACCGGTTCTGTGTGTATTGTGTGGATATCCCGGGGGAGCCGGGATTAAGCGAGCCTTTAAGGTGCCAGCTTAAAACCGACGAACCCTACAGATGGCTCAAATCCCTTCTGGATAACCTCGGAATAAAGAACAGCCGCTTTGTAACCATGAGTCTGGGAAGCTGGTACGGTCTGAATCTTGCCCAGGCAGAACCGGAAAGGGTAACAGCTCTTTCCATGATCACTACTCCCGGGCTTGTGCCTGCAAAAGTCAGTTTTCTATTTAAGGCTATTTTCTTTGGAATACTGGGCAAAAAGGGTCAGCTTCTCCTTGCCAGAACAATTTGGCATAAAAAGGAGATACCGGCAGAACTCCTGGCGTTCCAGGAGATCACCTTCCGGCACTTTAATCCGGTTATGGAAGCAATACCGGTTTTCTCCGATGCCCAATTAAAAAGGATTACCGCCCCTCTGCAATTTTTCGGAGGGGACTGCGATGCTCTTATAGATTCTGTAAAAACAGGGGCGCGGCTAAAGATGATACATCCGGAGGCGGAGGTAAATATCCTTAAGAATACAGGTCACGTAATTTTAGATCAGTTTGGTGCCATCAAGAGATTTCTATCCGCCCCAGGATCTGGAATCCCTCGGGAATAACCTGATTCCCTGTATTTATTGACAGGTTAATAAACATCCCCTATCATTCCCTCATCCCCGCAGGGCATGACTAACCTCTGCCGCAGTATAAGGAGAACCCAAGATAGTATGGAAAGAATCAATGTAGCAATAATCTTCGGTGGCAAATCTGCAGAACACGAGGTCTCTCTGCAGTCTGCAAAAAATGTATATGATGCCCTGGATAAAAAAAAGTACAATCCTATTCTCATCGGAATCGATAAAAGCGGAAAATGGCTCCTTGTAAAGGAATCCGGATTTCTGATCAACCAAGGGGATCCAAGGCTGATAAAATTAAACCAATCCACGGATATTGTCTCCATTACGCCGGATTCAAATATAATAGCTTCGGAAAAGCAGATCGATGTTGCCTTTCCAATCCTTCATGGCCCCTTCGGCGAGGATGGAACTGTTCAGGGCCTTCTTAAACTGGCCAACATCCCCTTTGTCGGAGCCGGGGTATTGGGCTCGGCCGTCGGAATGGATAAGGATGTTATGAAGAGGCTGTTACGGGATGCGGGGCTTCCCCTTGCCCGGTTTATAACCCTCCGGGAGGATGAACCAGTGCCGAGCTTTTCCTCGGTGGTGGAAAAAATAAATCTTCCCTTCTTTGTCAAACCCGCAAACATGGGCTCCTCTGTAGGAATAAGCAAGGTGCACAATGAAGCAGAATACAGCGCAGCCCTCGCCCAGGCCTTTGCTTTTGATCTGAAAATTCTCCTGGAGGAATTCATCCCCGGAAGGGAGATTGAATGTTCAGTTCTGGGGAACAGCGACCCTAAAGCCTCTCTGCCGGGCGAGGTAATATCTCAGCATGAATTCTATTCCTATGAAGCCAAGTATATAGATGAAAAGGGAGCTGTTTTAGAGATTCCTGCAAAACTTTCGCCGGAACAGATAAAAAGGGTTCAGGATCTTGCGGTAAGAGTATTCAAGACTCTTGCCTGTGAAGGTCTTGGAAGGGTGGATTTCTTTCTTAAAGAAAACGGGGATTTTATAGTTAACGAGATCAATACCATCCCCGGATTCACAAAAATAAGCATGTATCCTAAACTCTGGGAGGCCTCCGGCATCCCCTATTCTCAGCTGATCGACCAACTGCTGCAGCTTGCTCTGGAGAGATCTAGTAAAGAAAAGAGATTAAAGACCGCATACCTGTAAGGGAGAAATATGAAGACTCTGGAAGAGAGTATCGCTTTAGCGATGGATTGTAAGGACCCTAATCTGATTCCCTTTCTCCCCTACATTCTGCAGGATTTCTGGGAGCTCGGCTCCTCTGCAGAATCGATAGTACAAATAATCCTAGAAAACAGAGAAGCAGGCAGGGATCTTGAGGTTCTCGACCTAGGGTGCGGGAAGGGGGCTGTTTCCCTAGAGATTGCCAGAAGAATCGGTGCAAGATGTTTGGGCATAGACGCTATTGCGGACTTCATCGACCAGGCAAAAGCGGAGGCCGGGAAAGCGGGGTTGAGAGAGCTCTGTACCTTTACCGCCGCCGATGCCCGGGAGATTATTAAAACTCTGGACTGTTTTGATATTATCATCCTCGGCTCCATTGGTCCTGTTTTCGGAGGCTATTTCGACACCCTGATGCTTTTAAAACAGCACCTAAAAGAGCGGGGGATAATAATCCTCGATGACGGATATATCCCTGACGAAAGCACCTTTGAACATGAAACCGTAGTTAAGAAAAGTTTACTGTTCGGGGAGATTGATAGAGCAGGCATGAAAGTGCTCAGGGAATATGTAGAAACCGGGGGGGACTCCTCGGAAGAATACAGAATTCAGATGGATCGGATAAAAACCCGCTGCAGAGAGCTTTCCGCCCGGTTTCCGGAAAAAGCAATCCTATTTGATGATTATGTAAAAACCCAGGAGAAGGAATATTCCAACCTAAAAAATGATATAGTCTGTTCAACCCTGGTACTTTCGGAGGCAGAATGATAAATATCGGCGTGTATCTTTTTAATAAGGTGGAACTGCTCGATTTTGCAGGGCCTTACGAGGTCTTTACCGTCACCTCGGAACTCAGCGGGTATAAGCTTCTTAAGACCTTTACCGTCTCCTCGGATGGAAAGCTGATTACCACTGTAAACGGCCTTAAGGTACAGCCGGATTATTCCTTTCAAAACCACCCGCCCGTGGATATTCTAGTGATTCCCGGAGGTAACGGCACAAAGGAGGAGATAAAGAAACAGGAGGTTCTGGACTGGATAAGCAAAACCATTGAAAGAGCTGAAATCTCCTTCTCCGTCTGTTCCGGGGCAAGGATCCTTGGAAAGCTGGGGCTCCTGGCAGACGGGGAGGCTGTAACGCATCATGAAGTATTTGAGGATCTAAAAAGGATCTCACCAGATACCAGGATAAATCCGGAAAAACGTTTTATAGACAATGGAAGAATCATCACCTCGGGCGGAATCTCCGCAGGAATTGATGTATCCCTGTACATAGTAGAAAGGAAATTTGGGAAAACGGTAAGGGATAACACCGCTGTATACATGGAATACGGAGACTGGAAAAACCTGCTTTAAAACCTGCGGCTGTAATGAAAATTGTACATTCCCTCTAATCAATGTTAGGATTAAACACAAATTTTATTTCCAGAAAGGAGAACCGAGGCTGGATACGCCAGGTAGGTTCTTACATTTTTCTTAGTAAGTATGCAGGTTTTGTATTAGAAAAGGAGGAGTTGAATGTTGGGTTTGAATGAAAATATTAAGAAGATTTTTAAAACTAAAGATAATACAGATTCTTATCCACCCTATATCGATTTTGTCACTTTTAACAGTTTTTTAAGACAACAGACACTTTGGATAAAGGAACACCTGGAATATGAAAGAGATATGTAGCATAATCTTTAAAAAACAAATAATGTCCTGGTCCGTTTTGATATAAACCAGTATGTGACCAATTTTGATAATTATTTCAGCGAACAAGCCTTTATAATCACAAAGCCGAGGATCTTTTTTTACTCCTTCTGACAATCTTAGCCCCAACAGAAGAGATCTCCTCCTTTCTATCTAAGGAATATGAAAAACAAACAGAGCTAGAAAAACCCAAACAACCTGAAGATTTGGTTAATGTTCCTGAATTACTCACAGAGCTTTTAAAATCCTTTTCCATACATAGCAGAACAGACCTTGTAGGAGTTTTTACAGAAGCGAACATCTTAAGCTTCTGCCTGTCTATTGTATTTTATCTTCTTGTAATTATCATGCTATTTATAATTTCACCGGGAATAAATCAGGTTTTTAACAATATTTTCCAGGGGCAGGTTTCACCAATCTTAGCTCAATTGTGTATTGCCGTATTTATTATCCTTGGAATTATGAATACCCTTGTCTTTGTGCGGAACCGGATAAAAAAGAAATTCCTTTTGAGGAGCCTCAGAATGATGATTAAATATTTTAATATTCCTCACAATGTTTTGGATACTTTTTTCCAGAGTAAATATCAGTTCGATATCCGGAAACTGAAATAGCTGCTTGATTAGGACTAAACTGATCTTCCCCTTATTTATATTTAATAGCCTATGACCATTTTTTTATATCTCTTATAAAATAAAATCTATTATGGAAAAATTTCAGGATCTGCATATAATTATTACTGCAATAAACCACAGGAAGGAAGGTTATTTTATGGAGACAAATGAAAAGGTATTGGAGGCATTAAAAAAGGCAGCAAAGCCGATGAAGGGAGCGGAACTTGCCGAACAAACTGGATTGGACAGAAAGGAGGTTGATAAAGCTTTAAAGGACTTAAAAAAGCAGGGAAGAATTGACTCTCCCAAGGCTTGTTATTACGGAATTGTTAAATAGAACTATGCCCTCCCACAAAAGAAGATAATTCTGGAAGGGGAGCGGCCAAGGCATGTTCCCATTTCAACAAGGAGGTTTTTATATTAGCGGTAACCATCAGGGATTTAACCGAATCCTCCCATTCCTATGTTTCCTTTAATGCCTCTAGGAATTTGGAGGGAAAAGCCGGGCCTATACCGGAAGAAACCCTTCTGAAGGATGCAAAAATCACCTCCCTTATCCAGGAACTGCAGGACTGGCCGGGACCTCAAATAAGCAGCCATAAAAGTGCAAGACAGTTTTTTCATAAGCTTGTTTTCCTGGCTGATATCGGGCTTAAGCAGGGAACCCCGGGGATAGCTGGTATTACAGAGAAAATTCTGGCCGAGACCGATGAAGAGGGGATACCCTGCCTACACACCAGCATTCCCGAAAGTTACGGAGGAACCGGCAAACCGGTAAAAGCCTGGGCTTTATGCGACGCCCCCAATACTCTTTATGCTTTGATAAAACTAGGTGTAAAGAATCAGACAATCGATAAAGCAGCGGAATATCTTGCCTCCTTATCGGAACCTTTCGGTTTTTCCTGCCGGGTTTCCCCGTCCTTGGGTAGCTGGAGAGGGCCGGGAAAGAAAACCGAACCCTGCCCCTATGCAACACTTATAATGCTTAAACTTCTCCTGCTCTTTGGGGATAAATTTAAAAATATAATAGAAATCTGTACAAAAACACTTTTCGATCTCTGGGAAAACAGCAGAACCAAGCATCCCTATATCTTTTATATGGGCACCGATTTTAGAAAATTAAAACTGCCCTTTATCTGGTACGACCTCCTTCATGTGGTATTTGTCCTCAGTCAAGTGAAAGATGTGACCAGGGATCAGCGTTTTCAGGAGATGTACTCCATAATCAAAGGAAAGGAAATGGAAGCCGGTTTTATACCGGAGTCGGTTTATCAGCCCTGGAAGGACTGGGATTTTGGACAAAAGAAACAGCCTTCCGACGGAATGACCTACTGGGTGCGCAGAATAAAAACGGCTATAGAAAAAGGATCTTAATTATTCTTATTATAAAAATAGCCCTCCGCAACAGGACAAGAGTAAATTCCTGTATCCTGCCTCCATCAATTCAATGCCTCTTCCAGGGATTTAAGATATGCCTTGGATGTAACCGTAGACCCTGCCACAGTATCTACTTGCAGGCTTTGGTTTTGAATTACCCTTGAAAAGAGCTCCTCTCTCCCTTCCGGTTTTGAAAACACAACATCCTTTACAATTCTAATTTCTGCGATTCTTCCATTCTTTATATGTACCTCTACCTCATTAGACCATCTTCCGCCTTTATATATGCCCGTATAGGTTCCATCGGATAAATTCTTAAGGTTTACTTCCCCTATATCCAAAGTCTCGCCAGCTTTTAAACCCCGGGTCAGATAAAAGATTCCCCCGGCACCCAAGAGAATTATGATTAAAATTAAAAGACCAAGAATTTTTAATAACACCTTCATAAAAAAATTACCCCTTTATTGATAAAATCAATAAAATATAATACAAGTTTTTTAAACCATTGTTAAGGGAGCCTGTTAAAGTGGAGGCAGAAAAAAGATATCCTTTCTATAGATTTACTATAAGCTTATTACTGATATTACTTTCGTTATTTCTATTATTGTCCTGCAGTTCTTCTATTAAAGCTGCGGATGGGAACGCATCTCTAGAGACTTTTACCGAACTTCTCGACTCTATCATCCCGCGGCTCATGAAGAGATACCGAGTTCCAGGGGTCAATATAGCTTTGATAAAGGAAGGTCGCCCTGTATGGTCAGAGGCTTACGGGTATGCCGATCTTGCTAAAAACAGGGAAATGCAGACTGGAACAATCTGCCGCGTGGAATCTATTTCAAAATCCGTTACAGCCTGGGGGGTATTAAAACTGGTTGAAGAGGGTGTTATCGATCTGGATACTCCTATACAGACCTATCTTGTTAACTGGAACCTGCCCGCCTCTGATTATCCCGCAGAAAAAATAACAACAAGAATGCTTCTAAGCCATAGTTCAGGAATGCCCTTAGGGACAATTGGGGAGGAGTATCCGCCGGAAGCCTCAATTCCCTCTTTGCAGAAAAACCTAAGCAGAGAAGCAATCGCTGTCAATGAAGCCCCAGCGGCTTTTATGTATTCCAATGTGGGCTTCAATATACTTGAAGCACTCCTAGAAGAGACTACAAACAGGGATTTTTCAGATTTCATGGCTAAAGAAATATTACTGCCCCTTGGAATGAAAAACTCAAGCTTCACCTGGAAAAGCGAGTACAAGGAAAATCTTCCTACAGGCTATGATTTAAAAGGCAGCCCCGTAGCTGCCTATGTTTATCCGACCAAGGCCTCGGGCGGCCTTTTTTCTACGGTGGATGAAATAGCACTATTCGCAGCCGCGGGCATGACAGAATCCTATTTTAATAATCCCGGAGTTCTTGGAAGGGAAAGCCTGCAGAATCTCTATTCTGTGGAGAAAAGGGACCCCGGAATCTACAGTGTTGTGGCGGATGCCTACGGCTTCGGACACTTTCTGGAGACCCTCTCCAATGGAGAGACTGCCGCCTGGCACGGAGGACAGGGCCACGGATGGATGAGCCATTTCCACATCTTCCCTGAAACAGGCGCAGGGATAGTTATTCTGACAAACAGCCAGAGGAGCTGGCCTCTTATGGCACGGATACTGAAGCATTGGTCAATCTGGAATGGTGTAGAACCCGTAAAGATGAGCAGGATATCCTACGGTGTAGATGCCCTTTGGGTATTGTCGGTCCTTATGGCTCTTTTAATTCTTGTTTGGGTTTACCGGTTCCTCCGGGATATTATAAGGAATAAGCGAAAATTTTCTTTTCTGTTAAAGAATTTCCACTTACCAGTATTTCTCCGGTTTATTGCAGGAATTCTTATAATGGGCCTCTTGATCTGGTGCCTTTTCCAGCCCTATCTTCTGGTCACATCTGTCTTTCCGGGAGTTTCTTCCTGGGCAGGAATTGTGTTCTTTTTATTTGGAGGGATCTTAAGCCTGACGGCACTGTTTCCAAAGATTAAGGCCTATTAATCTTATAGAATATTTCCATTTTACCTGTATAATATATCCAGAACCGAAATGAATCGTCCATTCCCAGGAGAAGTTATATGGAAGAAGAAGAAGAAAAGACTTCCCTCCCAAAGGCTTTATGGCATGGTAATCCTAAAAAAAGGGAGAGAAAGGGAGACTATATAGGCGCCGCCGTTGCAAACAGCATCATGATTTTTGTGGTGAACCGCCTGCTAGGTTGGAATATCCCTTTTATCACAGAGGGCTTCCAGGGGGCTCTCTTTGCTCTTAACCTATCTCTGGGTACACAGATAGGGGGCAATCTATTTCTAGCCTTCTACTCACCTAAAAAGGTTAAATGGTCAGTTAAATTTGTTTTTGATGTATTAAGTATAAATGTTACAAGGACACTTTTAAGACTCTTTCCTTTCCGGTTCGAAGCTGTCGGTCTTCCCTGGTTGAACGAGGTAATAAGGATTGTATTGATCGTGTCTCTTGTTGTTACATCCATTTCTGCAGCCGTAAATCTTATAAAATTTATCGTCGCCATGGTGCAAGACTCAGTAAAAAAATTGCCGGAGGAAACGGAAGAGGAGTAATTAATCCTTCGGGACAGGAAACTCCACAGTAAAAACTGTTCCTTCCCTGCCCTCCCAAGAAAACGTACCCCCCAACTGTGCAGCCAGGGATTCGGCAAGCTGTAGTCCCAACCCCCTGCTCCTCTCCATCGTAAAACCAGGGGGTAAGCCCTTTCCATTATCCTGGACCCTCAAGATGCATATCCTGTTGTTCCTTGTCAGCTTTACTCTAAGGATCCCTTCCCCGGCACCGGAAAAACCATGCTTATAGGCATTCAGCAGCAGCTCATTTACTAGCAAACCAAAAGGAACTGCTTTCTCAAACCCGCAAAAGACTTCCTCGGTCATGATCTCCAGCTTTATTCTACCAGAACTATTATAAAGAGCATGGATAACCCTGATAATGTTTTCAATATAGGAACCAAGTTCTACTGTCCCAAAATTATCACCCTGGCAAAGGATTTCATGAACAAGGGAGATTGCCGTTATTCTGGATTCAAGCTCTGTTATCTCCTCTTGTAAGAGTTTTCCGGAATCCTTCTGCAGGTTGATCATGCTTAGGATTAGTTGCAGATTATTTTTTACCCTGTGGTTAACCTCCTTTAATAGAACCTCCTTCTCCTTTAGGGAAGAATTTAGATTTTCCGCCTCTTTGATAAGTTTCCTGTCCCTCTCTTCTACAGCCTCTGCCATGCTATCCAGAGCAGAAGCTATATGGCCTAGATCCGAAGAATCACCTTTTAGGGATATCCGGGCAGAAAGATCTCCGGATCTTATCCGGCCGACCATCTCTAGAATACGATTAAGGCGATTTCCAAAGAGAAACCGGAAAAATCCCGCGGCAATAAAAAGTCCGCACAAAGCTGCAGCCACCATAATTGCCAGGTTCCTCAAGGTTATTCTCCGGGTCATACCAAGTACTTGTTTTACCGGAGTTGCATACACCACATACATGTAGGGCTCCCCGCCCGGGTAAAGATAGAGTTTTTTATATCCAAAATACCTGGGAACTCCATCGGAGCTTAAATCAGAAAACATTCCCCTTTCCGGCCCGGTTTGGATCTTTATCCAGACGTTCTGCTTTATCGGCAGACCAATAGGATTTGTCTCCTTGGGAGGATAAAAGTACAGCCTTGTTCCATTTCTGTCCAAGATTCCAAGAAAAGAATCTGGCGGTAGAGTAAAACTATCAAAAAGCTTCCCATAGGAAGAGAGTTTGTAAAGGGCATTGATGCAGCCCAGGAGTTTTCCTGAATCATCAATAATTGGATATGAATAGGCAAAGGAGGGGGTGGATTCAATTAGTCCCAAAACATACTCCCCGGTGGAGAAGATCCTGTTTTTCATTGCGGATTTTACATGGGGCCTGTCATGAAAATCTATCCCTGGAGAAAGAAGGGAGGAGGCTGTAACAATTCCACTGCTGTCTAAAATAGTAAAATTCAGGTAATCTTCGTTTCTATGGTGAACCTGGGTAAGGACCTCCGTTACCTGGTGCCAATCCTTTTCCTCTACACCAGGAAGGGCTGCGAGGGTGGAAAGTATCTGCCGGGTGGATTCTGTAATCCTGATCTGGATTTCTGCAAAGGTTTCCGCCTGGTGCAGTGCCTCATCCCTGGCATTTCTTTCAAGATGCCGGCCGTGCTCTATCCCTGTGGCGATAATGATGAGAGAGGCAGGGATTATCGACACAAGAATTGCCAGATACAGAGCTGTCCTTATGGAAAGATACCGTGATCTATGTTTTTTTTCCCTTTCTAGGGCCATTAATAAATTTTCAAGGTAATAAGACTATTTGTCAAGGTTGATAATTCTTGTTTATAATTCCTCCTTCAGCGGCTTACCGGATAAACCATTCTTTTGCCCATACCGATAATAACAGGAATATAGCCTTCAAAGCTCTTATCCAGCTCTGGGTCTCCGGTATCCACAAGAATCGGTTCATTCTCCAGGGATAGGAGTTTGTTTTGAGTGGCTATTACCAGAAGATTTTCCTTTCCCACCCTGCGGATAACCGCTGGACTCAGCTGCTGGTTTCCCCGTCCGAAGAGATACCCCTGTTTTCCTATGATAGTAACTATAATTTTACAGGGTTCCTTAGGATTTTCAGCCATGAGGGAGAGAATCCTCTCCTCGCAGAGATCCTTTCCAACCAGGATTCTGTTTTTAACAGCGTCAATTCCCAGGAGTGTTCCGGGAAGCTCCAGTTTGTCCGTTACAGCCTTTGTAGTAGTTCCCGGGGCAAAAAGGTAAAGGGTGTCCTTCTCCATTCCATTTATCACCTCCATGGCAATGCCATCGTGGTGCACCGCATCGCTTGGATCGCTCCCAGCCTTGGAAGCCTGGTTCAAGCCCTTTCTGTGGGGAACGGTAAGGTATCCGTAAAGCCGGGCAGACACTCTGTCCTGGCGGATCAGATCCTCATCTATATCCATCACCTCCGCTGACCGGAGGGAGATCCCTGCAGGATTTTTCATAAACTCAATAATTAATCGAGCTGCCTTTTCCGGATTGGCAGCATAAACCCCGGAATGAATTTTTACACCCCCCGGTATGCCCAAAACCGGAATTTTATCCGCTATGGCATCGTAGATGTTCCGCGCCGTACCATCCCCTCCGGTAAAAAGGATAAGATCCACACCCCGGGCAGCCATATCTCTTGCAGCGAGAATCGTATCTTCAGGGCGTGTTTTACCGGAAATAATACTCCCTAGAACCTCCGGTTTAAATCCCGCGGCTTCCGCCTCCTCCCCCCCCATCTCCTTGGGGTAGGTGAAAAGCTGGATCTCCTCCCGGATCTCCTGTAAAGCCTCCAGGGCTGCAATTGTTCTTTTGGGGGAAACAGGCTGGGCTCCTAAGGCCAGGGCCTTCTTGTGGATCTCCTCGCCATCGCTTCCCTTAAGACCAACCCGGCCGCCCATTCCTGCAACCGGGTTTACTATAAGTCCTATTTTCATCCTTACCTTTTATTCTTTTTTTTCTGATAGACCCGCCAGGTGATGGCCCACCGGTCGGCATCCTCGGCCTGGTTAAAGTCCTTGATTTTATGAACTGCCTGGCTGTGCGGCGCGTTCCGGATCATATCGGGATTTTCCCTGGCTTCTTTACAGGCTTGCTCTATAGCTGTTGCCCAGTATTCAATATCCTCCTTGGAGTAAGTTTCACAAGGTTCTGGTGTAAATGGTTCTGGTACAACAAAGGGATGATGGCTCAGCCAGTAAGACTGTATCCCGAAGTCCACCATTCTGTTCTGGATCTCATGGGTTCCAAAACCCGTCTCATCAAGAAGATTCTGCAGGCTGTAGCGGATCTGCTCAAACCTAGGCTTGCCTTCGGCAAAGGGGCGGCTCACCCCTTTTATCTTAAGGAGTAAGTGGTCCAGATACTGATTATTCAGGATCGCAGTCTCTGCTACGGTCCTTAAACCCTCCGGCCCCATGCTTCTTATCCAGGCATAGGCCTTTACAATACACTCCAGGTTGCCGTAGAAGCTCCGGACCTTGCCTATACTCCTGGGACGGTCATAATCCAGGTGGTATTTATCCCCCTCCTTGGTGATCAGAGGAACTGGCAGGTAGGGCAGCAGCTTTTCCGTAACCCCGTAGGCTCCTGCGGCGGGACCTTCACAGCCGTGGGGGGAGGAGAAGGTTTTATGCAGATTGAAATGACAAGCATCAAAACCCGCATCCCTTGCCCTGGCTATTCCTAAAAGACCGTTGGCATTCGCTTGATCGTAGAAACAGAGCCCTCCTGCGGCATGGACAACCCTGGTGAACTCGTCTACCAGGGGATTAAAGATCCCCGTATCCTCAGGATTTGTCATGTGGAGAGCTGCGGTTCTTTCTGAAACTATAGATTTAAGAGCCTCCAGGTCAGGATACCCGTTCTTCTGAGGTAGAATGATTACCTTGAATCCTGCTGTAGCGGGGGTGGCGGCATTGCAGGGGTGGGTAAACTGGGTGGTAATTACCTCGGTTCTCTTTCCCAGTTCCCCCCTCTCCTGGTGGTATTTCCTTGTTACACAGGCATTGACATAGGTTGCATGAGCCCCTCCGCCGGTTTGGAAGGTAAAGGCATCCATTCCAGAAATTGCCTTAAGAAAGGATTCCAGTTCGTGGGCTATTTGGAGAATCCCCTGAAGGGTGCTCTCCGGCTGCAGGGGATGCACATCCACCATCTGCGAGAGCCTTATCAGCTCCTCGTGTACCTTGGGGCTGTACTTCATGGTGCAGGTTCCTTCCCCAATATCAATTCCTGTTTCCATTCCCAGGGTCATCTGGGATAACCGTAAAAAGTGCATAAGAACATGGTACTGGTCAATCTCGGGAAGCCTGGGCGGGGTCTGCCGCTGAGCCTTTTTAGGAAGTATGTCCGCCGCAGGACCAACGGCCTCCGCGATCTTCTTTTCCGCAGGGGGCACAAGAATTCCCCTCTGGCCCTTTACCCCCATCTCCATAATGATTGGCTCGTCATATTTTGGAGCATGGTATCTTCTAAGTTTGATTCCTTTCATGATAGAACCTCCGACAAGGCGTTGTACAGTCTTTCAAGATCCTCTTCTGTATGGATCTCCGTGACACAGTAGAGGGCGGTCTGTCCGAATTCCGGGAACTCGCCGGAAAGATCCTTGCCTCCGAAAATCTTTTTCTCCAGAAGCGCCGCATTAATCTCTGCCACCTTTTTCCCGGTACCATTAAAATCTACAAGGAATTCCTTAAAATTAGGCTGCTTGAATTTTATCTTCACACCAGGTAAGGAGGATAACAGGTTTTCCGTATATCTTACGTTTTGTACAATTACCTCTCCCAGCTCCTTCATCCCCTGGGGCCCCATAAGGGACAGGTATACGGCACTGCCTATGGTCCAAAGACCGGAGGCTGTCCCAACCCAGTCCTTCCCCTTGTCCCTCATTCCATAGGAGGTCCTCTCTGCCCTTACCTCGGCAAAGGCATACTCACCCTCCACCACGGTATCCACAAGACTGTAGATCTCCAAGGGGCACTCGGCAATGTAGACCTCCTCATCCCTGAAGGCGATAAACCCGGACTGCCCGCCTCCGGCAAACATATTGATCCCCAGGGGTTGAAGATCGCCGCAGATTATATCAGCACCGAAACTCCCTGGAGGGGTAAGCACTCCCAGAGAGATGGGATCCACTCCCGCAACGCACAAGGCGCCTGCGGAATGGGCTAGGGCTGTGATCTCCGGGCCTTGTTCCTCAATAAAACCGAGATAGGAGGGATTCTCAAAGTATACTGCCGCGGTTTTATCAGAAATCTTCCTTTTAAGATCCTCCAGATCCAGAAGACCGGTTTTTGGATCAAATTCCACAAATCTGATCTTTATGGCATTGGACATCTCCTCGGGTTGGCAAAGCTGCCTTATCTCGGCGAGTCTCTGCGGGCAGATTGTCTTTGGAACCAGGGCCTCGTTTCTTCCTGTGATACGGGAGGCCATGCGAATCGATCGGCCAGCGACATCCCCCCAATCGTAGATGGGATTAGCCACCGCATCGATATCTAAAAGTTCCGCCATAAGGCTGTTGAATTCAAAACGGGCATGATACTTACCCACATCGGAATAATTGGCTCCGCAGTAGGCGGTAAGGAATTCCGACCGGTTTATAATCTCATTGACCACCGCTGGAACATGATGCTGCCAGCAGCCTGCGCCGAGAAAATTAAGGTATTCCTTGCAGGTGCTGTTTTTCTTGAGAATCTCCTCTACATGCCTTTTTAATCTGGCCTCGGAGGCTATCGGTTCCGGCAAGTCCAGGCGACCTTTAAAACGTAGCCGATCCGGTATTTCTGCGTATACATCGTATACGCTTTTTAATCCCACTTCCTTTAGCATCTCCTCCCGCACCTCCGGAACGGAGTTGGGGATATAAGGGTGAATAAAATCCTTCCTTTCCATATCTTCTCCTTATGCTTTGCCTCAGCTTTAATAATAAAGCTCGCTGGGCCCTTTATATTCCTGCAGAATATTCCCTCCATCCACCACAATAAGCTGTCCTGTCACATACCTGGAATCATCGGAGGCAAGGAAGAGGAAAACCTTTGCCACTTCTTCGGGAGTGCCCCCCCTGCCTATCGGGGTATTCAGAGCTCCGGCCAATTCCCCCTCCAGACTGGATCCCGTTGTAATCCAACCGGGACCTACGGAATTAACAGTTATCCCCTGTTTTGCCACCTCAATGGCCAGGGCTCGGGTAAGCCCCATTATTCCCGCCTTGGCGGCACAGTAGGCGGCCTCCCCCGGGTTGGCCACCAGAGGACCTGTTACAGAGGAGCAATTGACTATCTTGCCGTATCCCTTTTCCGCCATGTAAGGCAAAAAGGCTTTTATGGCATTAAAGGTGGTCTTAAGATTCAGCTCCAGACTGAAATCCCAATCCGCCTCGGTCAGGTTGAGGATAGTTTCTAGCTTTTCCTCCTGCCCTCCGGTAATAGCCATCCCTGCCACATTACAGAGGATATCCACCCTGC
>Ga0067045_1003584_pt1 | contig 20924 bp, 16 predicted proteins | sample TerdegcTABiofilm_FD_59184 | JGI IMG/M metagenome (GOLD analysis project Ga0067045, IMG submission 59184) | Combined Assembly of (Gp0054472, Gp0054536) Wastewater bioreactor microbial communities from Singapore -Terephthalate degrading...
CCGCTGCCGTCGTCGTCCGATACCGCTGACGCCGCCCTCACCCCCTGCCCCTCTCCCGAAGGGAGAGGGGAGGAAGTCGGAGCCGGCGCGTTCGTCTCGTCGCCCTCGATCACGCCGTCGGCGATGCGGATGGTCCGGTGGGCATACGCGGCCACCTTCGGGTCGTGGGTGACCAGGAGCACGGTGATCCCCTCGGCGTTGAGCTGCTGGAACATCCGCAGGATCTCGACGCTCGTGCGGGAATCGAGGTTGCCGGTCGGCTCGTCGGCCAGGAGGAGGATGGGACGATTCACCAGCGATCGGGCAATTGCTACCCGCTGCTGCTGGCCGCCGGACATCTGCGACGGCTCGTGATGGGCACGCTCGGACAGTCCGACCCGCTCCAGGAGCACCCGCGAGAAGCCCGCGGCGCCGCCGGGCGGCTGCCGACGGGGCGAATAGTCCAACGGCATGCCGACGTTCTGAAGGGCCGTGGTGCGGGCCAGGAGATTGAAGTTCTGGAAGACGAAGCCGAGCTTCTCCGACCGGACCAGGGCCCGCTCGTTCGGCGAGAGCCCGCTCATTTCCTCACCGTCGAGCCAATACTTGCCCGAGGTCGGATGGTCCAGGCAGCCCAGGATGTTCATCAGCGTGGTCTTGCCGGAACCCGAGGCCCCCATGAGCGCGACCATCTCGCCGCGGCGGATGGTGAGCGAGACTCCCCGGAGCACCGGGACTTCCACTTCGCCCACATGGTAGGTCTTATAAATGTCTTCCAGCCGGATCAGTTCCATGGGAACAACTCCTGGGGAAGGATGAAGCAGGAATGATGAAGGATGAATAAAGACCTTCGCGATGGACTTTTGGGCCGGGGACGACAAACCGAGCATGTGCCCAAAAACGCCCATCCCCAGCCGCTTCATCGTTTCTCACTCATCACTCATCATTCTCCCCTCCTCCTTACATTGGCGGCGGCGGCCCGCTACCCTTAGGGGGTTTTGGCAGGAAGGGGGTCCTCGTCCCATCGCCGCCCGAAGCGGCTGCCACTTCTCCGCCATTGGGGCCCTCCTCGGAGACGACGACTTGCATCCCCTCCGTCACTTCGCCGCCGCTGACTTCGGTCATGGTGCCGTCGGTGAGACCGACCACGACGTCGACGGGCCGGACGTGGCCCCCGCCCGCCGGCGTCCACAGGCGGCCCAACTCTTGCTCGCCTAAGACGCCGGCGGCCTTGGCCTCGTCGCCGGTCTTGGATTCGGGCGACGCCGCCTTCTTCACGAGATTGCTGGGAGGCGGCGACGCCTCGGCGTCCTCGTCGGCCTCGTCGGCGATCTGGGACTCTTCGGGCTTCCATCGCAACGCCTCGTTGGGCACCAGAAGGACCTTGGATCGCCGGTCGGCCTCGAACCGAACGCTCGCCGTCAGGTAAGGCAACAGCCTGCCGCTGGAGTTGTCGGTCGTCACCACGACCGTATAGGTGACGACGTTCTGCGTCATCGTGGCGTTCATCCGGATCTGGCTCACCTTGCCGAGAAACGTCTCGCCGGGGTAGGCGTCGACGGTGAAATGCACCGGCATGTCGACATGGATGCGCCCGATATCGGCCTCGTTGACCGACGCCCAGACCTGCATGCGCCGAAGGTCCTTGGCGATTAGGAAGAGGCTGGGGGCGTTGAGGCTGGCGACCACGGTCTGGCCGATGTTCACGCGACGGGAGATGATGACCCCCCGGACCGGCGACTTGATGACCGTGTAGCCGAGGTTGGTCTTGGCCATGCGGAGCGACGCCTCGCTCTGGCGGATCAACGCCTTGCCCACCGCCACATTGGCCCTGGCCGACTTGGCGTTGGCCACGGCGCTGTCGTAGTCGGTGTCGGCGATCGCCTTGTCGGCGCGAAGGCTTTCGGCCCGCTTCAGTTCCTGGTCCGCCTGCTCCCTCTTCGCTTCGAGTTGCGCCAGGTCGGCCTGGGACTTCAGGAGGGCCGCCTCGGCCTGGTCGAGCGCAGCTTCGTAGGTGGTGGGATCGATCTTCGCCAGCACGGTACCCTTCTCCACGACCGAGCCGTAGTCGATCAGCCTGCTGGGGGTGTTTGGGTCGGGCCCGAACTCCAGAATGAGCCCGGCCACCTGGGCCCCCACATCGACCACTTCCTCCGGCTCGAGCGTTCCCGTGGCACTGATCGTCGCGAGGAGATCCCCGCGTTTGACCGTCACGGTACGAAACGTCACTCCGGAGTCGGCGGCCACATGGGTCGAGTAGTACGCCGCGCCACCCGCCGCACCACCAAGAAGGATGAGAGCCAAGACCACTTTTCTCATGGAATCCATGGAATCGCCTTTGAAACCGACGGCGCAAGGCCGCCTCCCTTGGAACTACCGCCCTTGTTGAGAGTGTGGATTCACCCATGCGTGCGACAGCCGAAATCCACGAGACTCGGGGCCGTGTTGACTCCGATTCCCAGACTGCACCAACTTCGGCTGCGGCTCGAGGTCATGCGAAGAGGGCCAATCCTCCCGCGAGAGCCTCCCCACTATCTAGAACGGGAGGCGGCCCAGACTTCTACACGACTGGACATGCACTTCCAGGGGGAAGGGAGTGCGATCCTGGGGTGATTGGAAGGGCTGTTCCTTCGCACGAGAGAGATATCATCCTGGGGCGGCCGCCTCGGAAGGCAATCGCAGTGTACATCTCGCATGCCCGGCAAGTCCCGTCTGCCGGGTGGGATCTATCATCCGGCAAGAGTCTGACCAGTCGAGTACCCCGCCCGGTAGGAGAAACACAGTGATCGATGGAGGAATCCCCGAGGCCATCGTGCCGCGTCCAATGGTAGTTACTTTTGGCTTCTCCAAGGGGTTATACGACAACCGCCTGGAGAATCGGAGTCAGGCTCTGCTCACGACGCAAGTGAGACAAGGGATATCCAGGCTCCGGTGCGCCAATGGCGCGTCAGGCCCCTGATGGCTCTTGTCACCAGGGGCCGTTTTCTTGGATCCCCATTGGACACCGGACTTATGCCTCCGAAAATCCCGGGGGTCTGGGGGCAGCGCCCCCAGGTACGCTTCAGCCGGATGAACCCTTTTTCGTGGACTGACTGAAACGCCGTTCCTTGGCACGAAATCGAATGGTCGAATGACGGTCATTTTCGCCGAAGTCGTTCGCGCGTGCTTCTGGGATCGGCCACAGCGAACCTTGGGAGCGATAACGGAGTCCAGTCGCCCAATACTCACACGAGGGTCGCGAGTTCATGGATTCGGGCGGCAGCGGACTTGCTTCCGTTGCTGGAACGGCTATGTTGCTGGGGGACTTTCGGGGTTGCGTTCCGCAAGATCGCCGAGACGGCGAGGAGGTCATCATGGGTCAGCCGGTCAAGCGAAGGGAGTTTCTGCAACTGTCGTTGGCGGGGACCGCGTTGGGATTCGGAGGGTCGGGCCTGCTGGCGGCCGCGCCGGCTCCGCACGCGAGGAAGCTCCTCAGTCCGGGCTGCCGGCGTTCCAAGGTGAAGGTCGCCCGGCTCTTCGTCGCCACGGAAGGGGGCCCCTGGCCCAATCCGAAAATGGACCTGGCGGCCGAGATCCGCACGTACAAGTCGGCGATGGAATCGATGAAAGGTGACTTCGCCGACGTCGAGTTCGTCGTCGATCAGATGGTCACGTCGCCCAAGCAGGTCGAGGCGATGAAGGAGACGCTGAAGACCGCCGACGGCATCCTCGTGATCCACTTGAACATCGGCGTCTGGTCGATCCTGTCGGAAATCCTCAAGGCCGGCCGGCCGACAATCATCTTCGCCATTCCCTACTCGGGCCATGAATGGGCGAGCCTCGGCGCGGTCCTGAAGAAGCCGGAGGGGGCCCTGTTGGAGTGCCTGCTGACCAGCGATCTGAAGCAACTGGCGGCGGCGATCCGGCCGTTCCGGGCGATCCATCATCTGCGGGAGGCCAAGATCCTCGACGTCACGACCCGTCTGCCCAGTCAATACGCCGCCGAGGTCAAGACGAAGTTTGGCACGGAGATCAAGCAGATCACGCTTCAGCGGGTGGAGGAGGCGTACCGGGCCGTCAAGGACGACGCGGCCCGGGCCGAGGCCGAGCGCTGGATCACCGGCGCGGTCCAGGTCGTCGAGCCCACCAAGGCCGAAGTGGTCAAGGCGTGCAAGCTGGCCCTCGCGTTCGAGAACCTGCTCGACGAGGAAGACGCCACGGTGATGACCGTCGACTGCTACGGCACCATGTGGGACAAGACGATCAAGCTGCCCGCGTACCCGTGCATCGGTTTTTCGCGGCTGAACAATAGGGGTTACGGCGGGATCTGCGAGTCGGACCTCCGCAGCGCGATGACCCACATCATTTTCCAGGGTTTGGCAGGCCGCCCGGGCTTTATCAGCGATCCCACCATGGACGAATCGACCAACAGCATCATCCTGGCCCACTGCCTGGGCACGGTGAAGATGGAAGGCCCCGACAACCCGCCCGCCCGCTACAAGATCCGCACGGTCATGGAGCGGCAGGAAGGCGTGGTGCCGCAGGTCTTCTTCCCGGTGGGCCCGAAGGTGACGCAAGTCCAGTTGGCGAGCCCCGACCTGATGCTCTACTTCACCGGCACCGTGACCGACTCGCCCGACGTGGAGCGGGGCTGCCGCAGCAAGATCACCGTGAAGCTCGACGGCGACGCCGAGAAGCTCTGGAAGAACTGGTCCCACGGCCTGCACCGCGTGACCTGCTACGGCGACATCGTGAAGGACCTCGAACGCTTCTGCCGGTTCATGAAGATCCAGCTTGTGAACGAAGCGGTGTAGGCGATCCGATCCGTGTTGTTGTGCCCCTTCTTTCGGCTCGGTTGGCGCGCCACTTCCGTGTGGTACAATGGATTCTGATTCTGAGTGGAAACGTCTGGGAATTTGGGCTGTAGGTCAGACTTTCCAGCCTGACATTTGGGCCGCCAGGCTGGAAAGCCTGACCTACATGTCTGGACGCTTCCACTTAGCTGCAGGGAATCCGGGCCGTCCTATTCCTTGATGCGTTGGAGCGAGAGATGTCGGACATGATTGCCCCTTCTGACGCGACTCCTTACTTGGGGGAGCCGCCTTTGATCGTTCACCTCCGTCCGGTGCTCGACATGACGGACGAGCAGCTCTACGAGTTCTCTCAAATCAACAGGGATCTGCGGATCGAACGGAACGCGCAGGGGGAGTTGGTCATTATGCCGCCTACTGGAGGAGAGACGGGTAGACGAAACGCGGAATTGGCCATCCAGTTGGGGGTGTGGGCCAAGCGCGACGGAACGGGTTCGACGTTCGACTCGTCAACGGGTTTTCGTCTTCCCAACAAGGCCGTGCGATCGCCCGACGCCTCGTGGATCGCGCAATCGCGGCTGGACCGCCTGACCTCGGAGCAATGGAAGAAGTTCATTCCGTTGTGCCCGGATTTCGTCGTCGAACTGCGTTCTCCTACGGATAGCCTCAGCGTCTTGCAGGAGAAGATGCAGGAATATCTCGACAACGGGGCGAGACTCGGCTGGCTGATCGACACCGACCGAAAACGGGTCTACGTATATCGTCCCAACGCGCCCATCGAGGAATTGAGCGAGCCGTCGTCTCTCAACGGCGATCCCCTGCTGCCCGGGTTTGTTCTGGATCTGAAGGAGATCTGGTGACCTCACGATCCGGCAGCCAAAGGACTCCGCCAGTGCGCTCCCTCGTGATCTTTGCCCGGCGGCTCATTCCGGCGTGGTTCCTTCTTTCGGTCCTACTCGCCTTGCCGGCCGGTGCGGCGCCCGGGCCCGACGTCATCAACGCCGGGCGTGAGAATTGGCTTCACCCCTGGGTGCCCAATCTGCGGAAGCCGGGCAGGCGGATCGCGATCCGGCCGGAGAAGCGGATCGACGTCGTGGTCCTTGCCGACGGCTACCTGGCGGCCGAGCGAATGGAGTTCGGCCTCGCGGTCGAGAAGTGGTACGCCCGCTTCCTTACGTTTCCGGCCTGGGGAGAGTTCCGCGGCGCGTTCCGCGTGCGGGGACTCTGGACGCCCGGCGAGGCCCGGGCCACCGCCGAGCAGAAGTCCCATTTCGCCGTGGGAGTCGCCGAAAGGAAAGTCACCGGCACCAGGTCAAAGGAGACGGCAGCGGCGGTGTTCGAGGCCCTGGGCCGGCTCGACGTGAACCGGAACGTGAGCGGCAAACGCTTCTCGCACCTGGTCGTCGTCATGCTGATCAAGGACGAGAGGGGCCGGAACCCGAGCGGGCTCGCCCGATCGGTCGCCTCTCCGGACGGCGGGGCCGTGGTGCCGGTCGGCTTCGGCGCCGACAGCCACCACGAGTTCGGCCACGCCTACGGCGGACTGCGCGACGAGTACATCCTCACCGCCGACGCCCAGGCCAAGGGGAAGACGCCCGAGCAGCTTTCGCTCTTCACCGTGTCCAACTTGAGCTACACGGACGAGCTGAAATCGTTGCCGTGGTCGCACCTGGCCCCGGGCAGCGCGGTGAATCCCGATCGGGCGAGCGTCGTCGGGGTTCTGTGGCCGGGCGGCGGCGCCGAACGCGGGGTCTGGCACAGCGAGGCCCGGTGCTTTATGAATGGCAGCCACGAGAATTGGGACCTTGCCAAGACCCGCCGCGGCGCCGGCCTTCGCGAGGCCCGGTTCTGTTTCTGGTGCGAAGAGATCCTGGTGGCCAGGACGCTTCATCGCACCGGCCAGTTGGGCGATTCCACCGACGGCGAAGTCCTTTGGAAGGAGTGGGAAGGACTCCGGCCCTTCTATCAGAAGGCGTTCAACGTCGCGGCCCGCATCGCGGAACAGAACCGGAAGAACGCTCAGGCGGGCGTGCCTGGCTCCCCCCTCGTCCAGCGCCCTCGATGAACCGATGCCGCTTTCGGCGATTGAGGGCGTCTCCTGAAGCGACACGTAGCACAGCCATCTTGGCTGTTCCCTGACAGGCTGGAAGCCTGTGCTACCCCACACGTAGCACAGCCATCTTGGCTGTTCCCTGACAGGCTGGAAGCCTGTGCTACGCTGCTTGCGTGACAGGCTGGAAGCCTGTGCTACTCGGTGGCCGGGAGGGACGAGCCGGGGTTTTCCGTTTTCCGGCGGTCGGTATAATGGGACGCCATGTCGTACCAGCGTTCCAGAAAAACGGATGAGGAACCCGAAATGAGTCCCTTGATGGCGTTGGCGTGGGCTTCCGTGTTGGCCGGGGCACCGGAGGGTGGCCAGGCCCCTCGCATGCCGAACATCGCGTTCGAGAAGTACACCCTGCCCAACGGCCTGGATGTGATCCTGCACGAGGACCACAGCACGCCCATCGTCGGCGTGAACCTCTGGTACCACGTGGGCTCGAAGAACGAGCGGCCCGGACGCACCGGCTTCGCCCACCTGTTCGAGCACATGATGTTCCAGGGCACGAAGCACTACGACAACGACTACTTCGGGCCGCTTCAGAAGGCCGGCGCCCGGCTCAACGGCTCGACGAACTCCGACCGCACGAACTACTGGGAGACCGTCCCCTCGAACTACCTGGAGCTGGCCCTGTGGATGGAGTCGGACCGCATGGGGTTTCTCCTTCCGGCCATGAGTCAGGCCAAGCTCGACAATCAGCGCGACGTGGTCAAGAACGAGCGACGGCAGAGCTACGAGAATCGGCCTTACGGCCTGACCTACGAAGTGATCCTGGCGGCGATGTTCCCGCCCGACCATCCGTATAGCTGGCCGACCATCGGTTCCATGGCCGACATCACGGCCGCCTCGCGCGACGACGTGGCCGACTTCTTCCGCCGCTACTATCACCCGGGCAACGCAAGCCTCTGCATCGCGGGCGATTTCGACCCGCAGGAGGCCAAACGCCTGGTCGCGAAGTATTTCGGTCCCATTCCCGCCGGTCCGAAGGTGGCGAAGCTGAAGACGTGGGTGCCGCCGCTCGAGAAGGAGATGCGGGTGAAGATGACCGACCGCGTCGGGCTGGCGCGGATCTACCTGAACTGGCCCACCGTGCCGATCTTCGCTCCCGACGACGCGGAACTCGACATCCTGTCCGACGTCCTCGCCGGCGGCAAGACCTCGCGGCTCTACCGCGTGTTGGTCCGCGAGAAGCAGATCGCGCAGGACGTGCAGGCGTCGCAGAACTCGGGGGAGATCGCGGGCGGGTTCGGCATCATCGCCACGGCGCGGCCGGGCCATACGTTGGAGGAGATCGAGAAGGTCATCCTGGCCGAGGTGGAACGCCTCCAGGCCGAACCGCCCAGCGCCGAGGAAGTCGCCCGCGCGGTGGCCCGGCTGGAGTCCCAGTTGGTCCGGGCCCTGGAGTCGATCAGCGAGTTCGGCGGCCGGGCCGACCGGCTCAATATGTACAACACGTATGCCGGCGATCCGGGCTACTTGCAGAAGGATTTTGACCGCTACGTGAAGGTCACGCCTGCCGACGTGCAACGCGTCGTCAAGAAGTACCTTTCTGGAAAGAAGATGGTGCTCGAAGTGCTGCCGGGCGAGGCGACGGCGATCACGCCCGACCCGCGGGTCCCGGCCGCCGAGGCCCGGGAGCAACTGGCCAAGAAGGTCCACGAATCGCGCCTGCCCGCGTCCCCCGCGATTGCCGAAGACGCGGCCCGCAAGACGTTGCCCAAGGCGGGTCCGGTCCCGACCTTCAAACTCCCGCCGATCCATCGCCGCGTGCTTTCCAACGGGATGCACGTCTTGGTAGTCGAGAAGCACCAGTTCCCCAGCGTGAACGTGAACGTCTTGTTCCCGGTCGGCCGCTCGAACGATCCGGCGGAGAAGCTGGGGCTGACGAACCTGTTGGCCGCCGTGTGGGACGAAGGGACCACGAGCCGCACCGCCGACCAGATCGCCGACGAATTGGCCGGCATCGGCGCGAGCCTCTCGGTGTCGAGCGATTGGGACGTGACGGGCGCGAGGCTTTTCACCCTGAAGCGTCCGCTGGGCAAGGCCCTCGACATCTTCGCCGACGTGCTCCGGAACCCCTCGTTCCCAGCACCGGAACTGGAGCGTCAGCGGAACATGGCCCTGGGCCGGTTGATCCAGGCCCGCAACGAGCCGATGGTCCTGGCGACCCTGGCCATGGGCGCAACGCTCTACGGCGAAAACCACCCTTACGGCCGACCTCAATACGGCACGCCGACGAGCCTCAAGGCGATTGCCCGCGACGACCTGGACGCCTTCTACCGCGCCCGAATCCGGCCCGATCGCGCCACGCTGATCGCCGTGGGCGACGTGACGCCGGACGAGGTCGTCGAGGCGTTGGAGAAGTCGCTGGCCGGCTGGAAATCCCCAGGCGGCGGCGAGGAGCCGAAGTTCCCGGCGATCCCGGAAGCCCGTCTTTCCCGCGTCACACTGGTCGATAAGCCGGGCGCCGCCCAGTCGGTGATCTGCGTCTGCCAGGTCGGAACCGACCGCAACTCGCCCGATTATTTCCCCTTGGTGGTGATGAACAGCATCTTCGGCGGCCAGTTCTCCAGCCGTTTGAACATGAACCTCCGGGAGGAGAAGGGCTACACCTACGGGGCCCGGACGATGTTCGACTGGCGGGTCCGCCAACCGGGGCCGTTCCTCGCGATCGCCTCCGTCCAAACGGCCGTGACCGCCCCCGCCCTGGTCGAGTTCCTCAAGGAATTCGACGGCATGGTTGGGAAGCGGCCCGTCACCGGCGACGAACTCGCGTTCAGCAAGGACTACCTCACCCGGGGCTATCCCGCCGGATTCGAGACCCCCGGCAACATCGCCTCGCAACTGGAGACCCTCGTCCAGTTCCGATTGCCCGACGGCTACTTCAACACCGTGGTGCCGAAGATCACGGCGGTGACGTGCGACGACGTGCTCCGCGCGGCCAAGAAGCACCTTGACACGGCCCGCCTCGGCGTCCTCGTCGTCGGCGACCGGAGCAAGATCGAGGCCGGCCTGCGCGGCCTGCCGATCGGGAAGGACCTGACCGTGGTCCACTTCGACGACGAATTCCAGCTGGTGCCGTAGACGGGTTTCTGCTGCCGCAGCGGACGGAGCTTCCCAAGCCCACGGGCTGCAACCCGTGGGCTTTTCTGTGCCGTCCATCTCATTTCGTCCGACACTCCGTCACCCGCCAGTCCCGAGCGACGCCTGGCCCGTGTGCAGAAACCACCGCTCGAGGACCACGCGCCGGACAAACCACCGGTTGGCCAGGAGCCGGCCTGCCAGGAACTGACGCAATCGGGACGACCAACTGCCCGCGGGCGGACGGAACGAACTACGCTCGCCGAACCGCGACGTGAGCGACGCCCGATACGGCTCCAGACGCTCGCGGCCGTAGTCGCCCGCGGCGGCCAGGATGACCTCGGCCGCCATCAGGCCCGACTCGATCGCCGGGCGGATTCCTTCGCCGCTTTCGGCGTAGGCAAGCCCGGCCGCGTCGCCGACGAGGAGAACGCCGTCGCCGACCGGGTCGCGCGACGCGTGCCCGTAGAGCAGGTAAGCATGGCCGCGGAATTTGCCGGGCAGGCGGCGGGGGATGCGTCCTTGGTCCTGGAGATACTCGCAGAACGCGGCCACATGCTCGGGCAGTCGTTCGCGGTCCTCGCGCCCCAGGCCCACGTTGAGATAGTCGCCCTTGCGGAAGCACCAGCCGTAGCCCGCCAGGTCGCGGCAGAAGTACAGCTCCGGCCGGCGGCCTTCGACCCGGCATTCGGCCTGCTGGGATTCGTCGAGAAGGAACTCAATCTCCTGGGCCGCGACGAGCGACTCGCGCGCTGTGCGCGGGTCTCCCGGCCCCGCACTCCCCGGGACCGAAGGTCTCCCGAAGTGACCTTGCGAGTTCCTGGGAGGGCGAGGCTCCTGCCGAGCCGTCACGCACCCGTCACGACGTGCCGCTATTTCAGGCTCGGCAGGAGCCTCGCCCTCCCGCGATTCTGAAACCACATCTGGCGTTCGGAGACCTTCGGTCGGCTGTGCGGCGGGGTCGGGAGACCCGCGCCGAGCGCTGTCGGGAGACCCGCGCCGAGCGCTGGCGGCGGGGTCGGGAGACCCGCGCCGAGCGCTGGCGGGGTCGAGAGACCCGCACCGAGCGCGAAGAGGCCCGTGCTGCGCGCCTTGCCCCAGCCATTGCGCCACCGGACAAAAATGTCCGCCCGCCCCGACCAGCATCGAGGCCCGGTAGCGATCGTCGACGACCCAGGCGTCGCCGTCGCGGGCGATCGACCGGGCGGCCTCTCCGAGTTGGAGCCGTGCCCCGCAGCGCGACATCAAGTAATGATCGAACTCGCACCGGCGGATGCCGAAGCTCACGGGCGGGCCGAAATCGAGGTCGAGCGTCGGGCCGCCCTGCCGGCCGACGCGGAATGCCGAGATGGGCTGCAACACCCGGCCTTCCCGTTGATACTCGATCGGATCGAGGTCCAGTTCTTCGAGCACCGCGGGCGTGATCCAGCCTGCGCAAACCTTGTCGCGGGGAAAGACGGCCTTATCGAGGACCACGACGTCGAGCCCCGCGCCTGCGAGCCGGCGGGCGCACGTCGAGCCGCCGGGCCCGCCGCCGACGATCAGGACATCGCAATGCTCCATGGTTCGGGGACAGGCTGGAAGCCTGTGCTACTCAACTCACGGTCCGGCGTCTAGGAATTCTCGTACACCCCCGCCCGCGTCCACGGAATCTCGTTCACCTGGGGCCGGGCGAAGACCACCTGGAAGAGCTGCAACTCGCCGGCCAGGAACGCAGCGGCCGATCCGGTGAGGTAGAGCCGCCACATGCGGACGAACGTTGGGTCGAACATCCGGCGGACGCGATCCTCCGCCGCGTCGAACCGCGCCAGCCAGTGCCGCAGCGTCTCGGCGTAATGGAGTCGTAGGTTCTCCACGTCGAGCACGGAGAACCGCCAAGGTTCCAGGAAGGCCGTGATTTCCCGCAGCCCCGGCGGGTAGGCCCCCGGGAAGATCCGTCGCCGGATCCAAGGGTTGATCAGCGTGCCGGAACCGTTCTGACCGATTGAGTGGATCAGGCCTCGCCCTGCCGGGCGGAGCACGCGGTGGATGGTCCGTCCCAACTCGCTGTAGTGGTTAGGGCCCACGTGCTCCAACATGCCGACGGAAACGAAAACGTCGAACTCCCCGCGGATGTTGCGGTAGTCGTCCTCGAGGAACTCGACGCGCCCGGCAAGCCCCTCGCTCTCGGCCCGGCGGCGCGCGTAGACGACCTGCTCGTGGGAGATGTTGTACGCCTTCACGGTCACGCCGAAATGCCTGGCCATGTAGAGGGCCAACGCCCCCCAGCCGCAGCCGGCCTCGACGACCGTCTCCCCCGGCCGCAGCCATAGCTTCCGGCACACGTGTTCCATCTTGGCCTGCTGCGCCTCCTCCAGGCCCGCTGAAGGCGAGGGGAAGTAGGCGCACGTGTAGACCAACTCCTTGTCGAGCCACAACTCGTAGAACTCGTTGCCGATGTCGTAGTGAAGGTGGATGTTCCGCTTCGACCCGGCCAACGTATTCGATTGCAGCCAGTGCCCGATCCGCGCAGCCGGTGCGGCCAGCGGCCCGGCGGGCTTGCGCACCGCCGCCGCGGCACGGTAGACGGCGACGAGAAGATCGAGCAGGTTCCCCTCGACTTCCAGGCGTCCCTCGCCATAGGCCTCGCCGAACTCGAGCCTCGGACGGGCAGCCAGCTTCCAGAGCGTCGCCCGATCGTGCAGCACCACGCGGACAATCGGCGCCGCCTCCGAGACCGCCACTTCCTCGCCGCAGGCAAGCACGATCCGTACCGGCGGATCGCCCAGTCCGTGGAGCAGTTGCCGGGCCAACCATCGCTCGGCACCCAGGGCCCGCTGCGGCGGCGGGCCAGAGGGCGACAGGTTTTCCGATCGGCGATTGCCCTCGCGAGGCTCCGGCGGGCTTCGCCATCCACCGGCCCGCGGCTCTCTTGGGGCCGCCTTTCCGTCCACAGGGGCTGACAACGTGCGAACCATCGCTTTTCGCTCCGACAGGGTCTGACGGTAGTCCGAGCGACACGCATATCCGCAAGCTAAGCCAATGCCATTATAGCGTAACCAATAAGGATTGCACTACCCTCATCCACCCTACCGGGGCATGCCATTGGAGCGGTCCCGCCGTTTCTCCGCCGTAGCGCGGCCTTCCAGGCCGTGTGCATGCGGCAAGCGTTGTTGGCAGTCCGCGTCGGCAGGGCTGGCGGATAGGGGTAGGGAAGGCCGATTGAGTTCGGCCTTGCCTCCCTCCGAACCGGACTGGCGGATTTCCCGCATCCGGCTCTCCGGTTAATAGTTTTACCTCGGAGAGGATTGACGGACCAAGGCATGGGCCGTTGTCAAGTTGAACAACCCCTGTTTGGTAAAGCAGGCATTCGGCCAGCGGTGATGGTCCGCTCCTCGCCCTCGTCCGCTGCGTCCCTGCCACTTGCGGAGGATACTCCGCAAGCGCATGCGAATCCAGGCATCGAGTTCGGGGAAGGTACTGCGGTTACTGTGTTTGAAGTATTCAAACCAGCCCCGCAGCGTGCGGTTGACGTCGGTTACGATCATGTTCAAGCTACGGCCCGCGGTCCGTCGCGTTTTCGCCCGGATCGCGTCCCGGAACTTCGCCAGGCTCTTGCGGCGCGGGAAGCGTCGATGCTTCACGAACCGGTAGCCCAGAAAGTCGAAGCCCTCGGTTTCGGCGTCCACGATTTTGGTCTTCGTGGGATGCAGCGTCAGGCCCGCTCGGGTCGTCCACGCTTGCACCAACGCCAGGGCCCGTTCGGCTTCTTCCCGAGTGCGGCACTGGATCACCAGGTCGTCCGCATACCGCGTCATCTCGTATCCCGAGCGGGCCATGTGATGGTCCAGTTCGTTCAAGTAGAGATTAGTCAGCAGCGGGCTGAGCACCGCGCCTTGCGGCGCGCCGCTCTCCGGCGTCGCGTGTCGCAGGCCGTCGAGAATCTCGGCCTTCAGAAACGCTTCGATCAGGGCCAGCACGCGGCCGTCGCTCGGTTCATTCCACATCCATTTCCCTGCGTCCCTTTGCTCGGCGGGCGTTGCCCCGCTTCCTCGCTCGTATGGACGCTCTGACTCCTGAACGGCCGGTTCTTCGTGCCCTTATCAGGGACATTGAACGCCGTACTTGTCTCCGTTCAGGTCTCCTTGCTTCCTGTATCCAACCTTCCGACCGTTCCGCTACCTAGCAGGCTCGCCACGACAACCGGCCGAATCGAGTTCGTCATCCTGCGGACCAGCCGTTCACCTCCAGTTGCTCTCCACCCCCCCTCGCGAGGACGCAGTTACTTTCGGTTACAAAGTCCAAACCTAACTTCGACAGGGACTCTCACCCTGCTGATTCGATACACTTACAAGCGCACTAGGTCCCGCCTGCCGGGCGGGACCTTGAACGACGGCAGACACTTCCCCGGGCCCAGGTCCCGCCCGGCAGGCGGGACCTACTGCCGCGGAATCTTGCCGCACCGCCTTGACGCGGGACAGCATGCGGCACATGCTTTCGTCCGCAGTGAACCGCAGAGTCTGCGATCAGGACCCTGCCGATCGAGTCCGTCATTCCCGGAGGTGAAGACCATGAGACGGCGCAAGTTCATCGGATGTGCGGCAGCCCTTTCCCTTCTGCCTGGTTCGGCGTCGTCGGGCCGGGCGGAGGCCAGGGCAAAGAAGGATGCCCCGAAGCCGGCAACGACCGGGGCGAGGAAGCTGAAACTGACCCATCCGGTCGTGGATATCGCCATCGTATGCAGCCACTTCAAGGAGTCCCTGCGATTCTATCACGAGCAGTTGGGCTTCGAGATCGTGCAGGACCTTCAGATCCCCGACGACGTGGCCAAGGGAGCCGCCTTGGCGCCGCGCGGATTCCGGCACGTCCGCCTGCGTGCGGGCAACACGCTGATCAAGTTGATGGACATCCCCTCGCCGCCGGCCCGGCGCTCCGGCGAGTTCGCGGCGGGCGTGCGATGGCTTACGTTCTTCGTTGAGGATGTGCGCAAGACCTTCGCGCAACTGAAGGCGGAGGGGGTGAAGTTCCTGACCGACCCCATCGCCGCCCCGGATGCCGCCGGGGTCGTCTGCGCCGTCGATCCGGACGGAATCCTGATCGAACTGGTCCAGGTGAACAGGAACGCGGGCGGTTGAGCCGCTCGACCCGCCGGCGGGTGAAGAGCAGACGCGTACCGTATGCACTCTGCGCGTTGGATCTCTTTCCATCGCCCCGGTTTCGTCGGCCCTCCTCAACCCCGAAGGGGCGGAGTGGGGAAGCCCAGGGCAACGCCCTGGGGGCGAAAGCTCATCACACGTTCAGCAGCCCTGAAGGGGCGGCATAGAGGTTCCTGGGAGCTTGGATTCCGCCCCTTCAGGGCGTCGCACTCCTTCGACCGTCCTTCCCCAGGGCGTTGCCCTGGGCTCTCGCTTTTTGCCCCTTCGGGGCTGGTGACGGGCGGGAAGGCAGGGACGTCTGGAGCAGTCGGAGCCCCAGGGACAGACCCTTCACGCATCCAGACGGACGATGAACCAACAGAGAACGGTTCTTCCGGGAATTCCTGGGAGTTGCAGGCGCGCAAAGCAGAAGTACCGGTGCCTCTTCTCTGTTCCGCGGTCGTGCAGAGAGCGAACAGAGAAGAGGCACCGGTACTCTCCCCGCAATCTCCTGCGGCCCGGCGTTTCCCGGAAACACCACAAAACAAAAAAATGGGCCTCGGTTCCCGTAAAGGATCGGAGGCCCGTGGGTTTCGCTTCGACAGCGGTTGCGACGCCCTCGAACTACGGGTTGGCGATGGACTCCCCGCCGCTTCGGGTCGCCAGCGAGTATTGCAGGAACCGGTCGATGGTCTCGCTATAGAACCGCACGCTGCCGTCAGCTAGGCAGGCGTTGGCGCCGCCGGGATGCATGCTCCCCCAACAGTGGCAGCGTGGGTCGTCTGCGCCACCCTGAGCGCCCCACGCGACGTTCCTGTTGTTGATTGGGTTGCGGAGGTTGCCTGCGGCCGAAAGCGAGCTCATCCAGTTCGAGTCGGGGGTCGGCTGACGATCGAAGATGGTCGTGTTGCCCGCGTAGAAGCCGCGCCAGTGCATGTCCTCGTACACGGCGATCGTGTTCGAGGTCCCGTCCTTGATGTCGGCCAGACGGAAGGAGCCGCCGAACTGGAAGACCCCGTTGAGGACGGGCCACTCATTCGGCGCCGTCTGGTTGACCCAGGGCGTGCCCGGATTGGTGCCGCGGACCATGCGGTTGCCGCCCAGGGGGTCAGGGTCCGGGGCGTCGGGGACGTTCCCGCAGTCCCTCCAACCTGCCCAAACGTGGCCGATGCTCCCGACGTAGTCGGTTCGGGCGCCGGGGGCCCCCTGGTCCGTTCCGTTATTGGGGCTGGTGCATCCCGCCCACGTGCAGATGGGTGGCTGATCGTCGGACGGGCAGATCAGGCTCCTGATCACCGTCTGCCGGATGTTGTAGTTGGTCACGCCCGATGGGCCGGGATTCGTGTTGTCACGCGCCCACCAGTGAAAATTGATCGAGTTGTACAGCGGCGCCTGCTCGATGTAAGGCAGGGACGACACGATCCAGGACCAACTGCGGTTGTATCCGTGTTCGTTGTCCGCAATCAGGTTGCCGTGCTGATAGTACTGCCAAGGCAGTTGCTCGGCGTACTTGTCGGCATAGTTGTGCAAGCCCAGCCCGAGTTGCTTCAGGTTGTTCGTGCATTGGCTCCGCCGGGCCGCTTCGCGGGCGGCCTGCACGGCGGGCAACAACAGCGCGATCAAGATGCCAATGATCGCAATCACCACGAGGAGTTCCACCAACGTGAAACCCGCCCGGGACCGGAACGCCCTGCTGGATCTCATAGAATACCTCCCACTACGAAGATAAGGAAAGAGACGGTCGGGGGGCACGCCCAGACGGAAGGAAGGGCGTGGGCACGCCGACACAGCGTTCACCATGCCCATCGCTCCGCTCTGGGCGTGCCACCCGGCCTGAAATCGCGGTTACTCTCACGGGATGTCGATCTTGATATCGTTATCGGACGCCTTGACCTCCACCTCCTTGTCCGAGGTGGCGGATTGCTGATACTTCGCCGGGAATGACAATTCGGGCGCCTTCGGCGGGCCCCCGCCGCCCGAATACTGCTTGGCCGTTTCCTCAGCAGTCATGGTCGATTGCTGGGCGAGCACGACCTTGTACTTCCCGGGAACCGCCCCTTTCGCACCCTGACCGCCGGAGCTCAGCTCGAAAGCCCCGTTGATGACCTGCCCCGACGCCGCTGGGTTCTTTGCATCGGTGGGAGCGAAGGTGATCGTCACATTATTGGCCGGCTGCCCCTTAACCGTGAGAGTTCCCTTGACCGGGACGGTCTTGGGCCCCGTGGGTCCGGAGCAACCCACCAGAACGGCTGTTGCGAGAAGAACCGTGCCTCCCCAACCCAACCAAGAAAAGCGAATCATTACCCTTGGCCTCCCGGAAGGTTAAAAACTTCGATCAGGAACGCGCCCGAAGAAACACCAGGATAGCGGCACCCGCGAGGGCACCTTTCCACGGGAGTCAGTTTAACCGCAGTCAGGTGGGTGTCAAGCGGTTTTTTGGGGGGGCCTTTTAGGGGGGCTGGCATGAGTGGGTGAGAGAACGGGCGTATTGGGCAGGAGAGCGTTTGCCCGTTGGGGTATGGGGTCTTGGGTGATTCCAGGGTCCCAGGGTAGCCGCTGCGCGGCTACCCTGGGCTACGCGATGGGACGCTTTCAGCGTCTCGCCAAGGCAGCCCAAGTGGAAGGGAAACAGACCACCCGGCCTGTGAGGGCCACAATTGGTTTGTGTGCCTTCGGAGGCGTGGCTAGAATTGAAGTTCGCATCCGTGCGGCCAGACACGGGAAAGGTGAGGCCATGCCTGAGGGAACGTCGCCGAGCCCGTCCGATGGGTGGGGGGAATCGACCGGCCTTGCTGAGCCGGTGGAAGGAGTCCCTCGCCGTCGCCGCAGGCGGCTTCTGGTCGCCGGGATGGTCCTGCCGCTGGCTGCTCTCGTGGGGATGGGGGTCTTTTTCGCCGTCCGGCAGCGGGCCATCCAGTCGCTTTCGCGATCATGCCGCGAGGCCTACCAGGAGAAGGATTGGACAGGGCTGGAGCGTCTGGCCGCGCGGTGGCAGGACTGGGACCAGGAGGATGCGTCGCCCCTCTTGTATCTGGCACAGGCAGCATGCGAAACCGGCAGGTATGAAGAGGCAGTCGCGCTCTTGGACCGTCTGCCCCAGGCCGACCCGGCCGTTCCCCAAGCGCTCCTGGAGAAATCGTCGATCCTGTTCAAGGCCTTGAACCGCCCGATCGAGGGCGCGGAGGCCCTGGAGGAGGCCCTTCGGCTCGATCCGCAGCTCATTGAGGCCCGGCGCCGGATCATCTATTACTACGCCTTCACGCTCCAGCGCGACAAGGTGGTCCGGCACGCCCACGAGGCGATGCGCCACGAGGCCGAATTGCCCGAGACCTATGTCTACCTGATTGCCCGCGACTGGTTGTCGTTTTCCAACGCCTACTCGGAGAACGTGAAGTGGCTCGCCGGGAATCCTGACGAGGAGTTGTTCCTCGTGGCGCGATCGCTCTACCTGGTCCGGACCCGGGCGGCGTTGGAGGACGAGACGCCCGATCTGAAGCGCGAGAACGTGCGTGAGGAGGACACCGTCCCCTATCACCGCAAGCTGCTGGCGCGGCTTTTTCAGCGATTTCCGCACAACCTGGAGTTGCGATCGTATTACGTCGAGGAGGCGATCGAGAAGGGAAACGCCGACGAGGTGGCGCGGTTGCTGGCCGCCGCCCCTCCGGGGGCCGTGGATGACAACCGGTTCTGGCGCTACACGGGCTGGTTGCACGCCGCCCGGGGGAACCTGGAGGAGGCGGAGAATTGCTGCCGCAATGCCCTTGCCTTGAACGGCTACGACTACGTCGCCCGGTTTCAGTTGGCGGGCATCCACCGCCGCCTGAGGAAGCTCGACCAGGTGAAGGCCCTCGAGGACTTGTGGCGCCGGGGCAAGGAGCTGCGGCAAGAGATCCTCCAGATTGAACGAGTCGACAAGATCCCACAGCCGATGATGCGGCGGATCGCCAAGTACGCGAAGGACTGCGGAGACGAGTTGGCATGGGAGCGGCTCCAGGTTCGATTCTGGGAGTTGAAGGACGCCCCGGGCGGCGGCAGCAGCCAATGAGGCGACCATCGAGTCCGTGACGTGATGAGCGGGGGAAGGTATCACGCAGAGGCGCGAAGACGCCAAGAACGAAGACGCCGAGAATCGCGGCGGCACGGGAGGCACGTTGGCCTCATGGCGATTGTCGAACGATTGCCTGCCGAACCCCCCTTTGCGTCTTGACACCAATCCTTTAGGAGAGAGCATCCGGGGCCGGCTGGTCCGGGTCTATGACGCGGCACAAATCGCCCGGTTTCGCCGGCATAGATAGGCGTATTGTGGCCGACCAAACGACCACGGCCAACGGGAGCCCAGGCCAGTCGGCAGCGCTGGGTCGGGGCCGACGAATCCTCCCCAATGCCCTCTGTAACGCACCAGGATTGCGCAGGACGGCCGATGTGTGGGGACGACCCGAAACACGCCGCCGAACCTCCTTTGCGGCTGGAATGATGGGATCGGTGGCCCTGGTAACGATGGGATGGCAGACGAGATGACAAGGCTCGCCACTTCGCCGCTGGAACCACGGCGGGCAGCAACCAAGTGGTCAATGACCACCTGACCTGCTTCGCGTCCGGGAGGCCGTTGTCATTGTGACGCGGCAGCGAGGCCGCTTGAGGGACCGTCAGAAACCCTCTTCTCGATTCTCTGGTTCCTGATTCATTTGCTCGCCGTGCTGTTGCGGCTCCGACAACGGCGTCTTGAAGGGGCCCGCCCGTTGATGGTATCGCCTGTGTTGGAAGATCGCTATTCCGACTTCTTCGGCGGCGCGGGTGGCGGTGGGGGAGGCGGCGAGGGTTGCGGCTTGGCCTCGTTCGAGGTCGGCTTGATGTTCTTGCCCGCTTGCACATGCTGGGTGTCGGGGGCGATGATCGTGGGGGCCGGCGGGACGGCGCGGATTTCGCGCGGGACTTTCGGGCCTTGGGGCATGGCTCACTCCTTCAAGCAGGTGGCAGGGTCAGGTTCGGTCACGACGGTTTCTTGGGCGCGGGCGGCGGGGGTGGCGACGGCCTGGGCTTGGGACCGGCTGCCGGCTTGTAGCTCTCTCCCCTCTTCCCGTACTTCTCGGGTTGGCTTGGGGGCGGTTGGGGAACTTTGCTTCCCATCGGCGTTCTCCTGTTGGTTGACGCGAATCAGCAGGTCTTCGGCCTCGCGGAGTTGCTCTGCACTCGCCTTGACCTCGCTGTCGTATTTCAAGAACTCGACGAACTCGACGCTGGTGGCAGGAATCAGCATGGATTCGACTTGGTGAAAGGGGGCACGTTCCCCAGTCGGCAGCAGCCACTCACACTCGCTGACGACGAAGTGGCCCCGGTCGCAGGCATCCGGCCATTCGTCGGGCCAGCCGAAAAGCCGCCTGCCGTCCCTCAAGTGAAGAATGACGTACCGCCTGTTGTGATTCGAGAAGGCGCTGAACCATTCGGAGGGGGGCGAAGTCCGGTGGCTCCATGCCCACTTGTGCTCACTCTCGGGCGTCGTGACCCTTCGCAGCATCCAATCCCGACGGCGCAGCCAGGCGTGGATCACATCGTTGTTCGCAATCCCGGCAGTGCCTACCCCGAGAACGGCGGCCCAAAGCAACGACCACACCAGACCGACGTTCTCCGTCCAGGCACCAATAACAACGAAGTGACCGGACAGAAGAAAGAACCAGCGGACGATGGACACCACGCCCTGCAAGATCGCGGTGAAGATGAGCGCCTGCACGACCCGCTCGAAGGGTTGTGCCTTTGCTCACCGTGAGGCCCTTGGGATATTCACGCTCATCGAGCCAGGCATGTACCTCCAATCCTTGTGTCGTCCGTGTCGAGCCGATCAAGTTCACGACGATCTCATGC
>Ga0067045_1029423_pt1 | contig 20918 bp, 15 predicted proteins | sample TerdegcTABiofilm_FD_59184 | JGI IMG/M metagenome (GOLD analysis project Ga0067045, IMG submission 59184) | Combined Assembly of (Gp0054472, Gp0054536) Wastewater bioreactor microbial communities from Singapore -Terephthalate degrading...
ATGGCTTATGTCACCAGGGGCCGTTCTCATGAAACCCATTGGACACCGGACCCATGCCTAAGAAAATCCTTCGGCGCAGCCGCAACCCGCGCAACAACTTGCCTCTGCGCACCCTTCAGTCGGATGAACCTCTTTTTATGCCCGGCACACGTTGTGCGTTCCGATTCGCGGGTTTTTGCCTCGGTTGCGGCCACCGTAACTCCACAACGGTAGCCTAACGAAGCCGATTCTTGTTGCCAGACGAGGCCGTGTCAATCGCTCCCCAGGCATTCGCCAAGAATCGGGGTTCGGCGGGGATTTGACGCGGGTCGCCGACATCGGCTTCTACTCCGCCGAAGCGGAACGAGTTCTCGTCAAGGCCGCCTCGGACATGGCGGCCTCGATCTCCCCGCGGACCACCGGGTCGGGTTCTTCCGCGAGCCGGGCCCGCAGGGCCGCGGCGGCTTCGCCCGAACGCTGACGGCCCAGGGCCCAGGCACACGCCCCGCGGACCAGCGGCTCGCCGTCGTGAAGACCGCGGATGAGAGCCCCGATCGCCGCCTCGTGCGGACGATTGCCCAGCACCATGGCCGCGTTGCGGAGAATCCCGCGGCGTTTCGCCCGCCACAGGGGCGTGGCGCGAAATCGCTCGCGGAACGCCGCCTCATCCAGCGCGAACAGCGTCGCGAGATCGACCGGATCGTTTCCCGGGCCCGGGCCGAAGGCGGCCTCGCCGCGTGCGGTCTGATGCCGGTTCCACGGGCAGACCTCCTGGCATACATCGCAGCCGAAGAACCGGTCGCCCACGCCCTCCCGAAGTTCCGGCGGAACGGGCCCGCGAAGCTCGATCGTCAAATAGCTGAGGCACCTCCTCGCATCCAATACACCCGGCGCCACGAGGGCCCCGGTCGGGCAGGTATCCAAGCACGCCCGGCACGCGCCGCAGGCGTCGTCTCCCGCCGGCTCGTCGTAATCGAGGACCTCCGTGGTCAGGAGGGCCGCCAGGAAGAACCAACTGCCGTGCTCCCGGTTCAACAAGAGCGTGTTCTTGCCGATCCAGCCGAGGCCGGCCAGTTGGGCGTACTGGCGCTCCAGGAGCGGGGCGGTGTCGACCACGCCCCGGACGTCCGCCCCCGGGCAAAGGCTTCGATGGACCTCGGCCAGGGCGCGGAGTTTCGACCGGACCACTTGGTGATAATCCGCGCCCCACGCGTACCGCGAGATTCTCCCCTCGCCGCTTTGGACCGGCCGCGGCTCGGCGGTTCCGTAGTCGATCCCGAGCATGAGGAGACTCTTGGCGCCGTCGAGCACGCAATGGACGTCCCGATAGGCGTCCGCCCGATCCGAGAGATACCGCATTTCCCCCATGAAGCCGGCCGCGAGCCAGCCGAGGAAGCGGTCCAGCCCAGGAGGGGACACGGCCGGACAGGCGCCGACCAGACTGAACCCCAGACGCCTAGCCTGTGCCTTGAGTTCCGCCGTGAGCGTCTCGGGCGACCTCGGGAGCATCGGATCAAACCATCCTGAACGAAACTGCGTAGTATGGCTAGAATTCGGCGGAACCACTCCGAATTCTACCCGCCCCCCTCGTTCTTGTGGAGTTCCAAGCGATGCGGCAGCACCTGATCTGGGTCGTCGTGGCACTGGCGTTTGCGGTCTGGATCCCGGGCTGCGGCCCGAATGTCTCCAAGAGCGACATGGGGACCATCGTCTACGAGGTGCCGACGGTCGCCGGGGTGGAGGACCCCTACGAAGTTCCCAAACCGCCTTCGTCCTCGCACGACACGAAGTCCGCCTCCGAGACGCCCTCCGACAAAGTCACCCCTCCGTAGTGTTATTCGGAACGCGATCGTCCTGGGCCTACCGCAAGTCTCGAGTTCGGTGAGTGTTCAGCGGAGTGAAGCGCGAATACGGGAAGGAAGAAGGGAAAGCCCTGGAAAAGCGGGAAAGACAAGAGGCCTTGCCTTGATCACAGAATTCTGAATGGGAACCCTCTCCTGTTCTTTTCCCATTTTTCCACGGTTTCTCCTTTTCCCTTCTCCTCTTCCGACGACTTCATACGCCTGGAGTCTTGCCGAGTTTGAGGGTTGTATCGCCAACGGTTTGGATTAGCCTGGAAAGAGTAGGATCTCCGTACCTGCTTGATTCAGGCGAATCGCCATGGCCATCCGGGGCAAAGCGTCTTCCTTCTTAAGGACTACGGTTCTGGTTCTCGCCGTTGTGTTTGTGGCCAAAGGGGCTTGCCTCGCGTGGTGGCCCTCAGATTGGGGGTATTCCGGCTGGGGTGGCTACGTGCCGTGGCTCTCCGACCTGGAGCGGCTCCCCTATTTCGCGCTTCACCCGCCGGTCCACTACAGTCGCCCGGTGCCACGGACCTACGGTAGCACTCCCTTTGCCAGCCTGCCCGATCTGAGCGTGTCCATTCAGACCCAGCCGCTAACGGTTCCCAATCCCTATGTTGCATCGGCGAACCCCACCACAGTCGGGCCGAGTGTCGGGCCAGCCCCGCTGATCGTCCGGAATCCGTTCGTGGACCCTTCCGCCAAAGAGAAATCCGCCAAGAAGAAGCGGGGCGGCAAGTAGCCGGGAGCGTCTCTCGGAAAACCGCTCTGGACAAACCCCGGGAATACGTTACCCTTGCGGCCCCCTCGGATTGTGCCTTCTCATCAAGGCCAAGAAGGAGTCGGGCCGATGTCGCGGCCGATGGCACTACTGGTGGCGATCCTGGCGATAGCGGGCTGCAAAGGCCCCGGTACCACCGGTGGCGCCACAGACCCGTTCTTTGGTCGCACGCGGGTCGAACCACCCCGAACGGGCACCATTTCCGGGCAGCCCCCCCCGGGCACAAACCTTCCACCGAGTCCACCGACGGGCGGGATGACATCTGGTCTTCCGAGTGGTCAGGGAGGGATGTTGGCGTCGGGCGCAACGTCCTCTTCGGTGTTTCCCCCCTCGCAATTGGCCGCGACGCAGTCGGGCTGGTCACCTCCGGGGCCCAAAGTCAGCCCGTCACCGTCCGTCACCTCCACACAACCCAACGGAGGATACCAGCCCCCTGACGGCAGCTTCGGTTTCCCGACTGCATCGGCCGGTGCCAAGTCTGCCAGCACGTTGGCAGGCGCGGGCGACCGCATCAGCATTCCGGTGTCGGCTAGGGGCGCGTCGCCGTACCCCTCCGGCCCGGCCGGTCGTAGCGAAGCCGCTTCGCCCGGCGTCGTCGCGGGACCGACTGGCCCAGGCGACGCCATCGCCCCCGGACCCGCGGCGAACGTCTCGTCCGCCTCGCCAGGGAGCCGAAGCAGCGCCAGCCCCTACCTCGACAATCCCCCCGCGAACACGCTGGTCGGTCGGGAGCGGATTGTGCGGGTGATCGAGGGCGGACAGGGCGGTTCCACCCCCGCGCCACGCACCTCGCCATCCCAGGCCAGTCCGAGCACGGGATCGGGCGTCACGCCGTCCTCACCGACCGCCTCCGACAAGCCGGTCAACATCGCCGACCTGCCCGAGGCCCGGTCGTAGGCTGTGCCCCCTTAGAGAGGTCGCTCTTAGCTCGTTCACAACCGCGGGCCTGGAGTGCGGCGGCTTGGCGTATAATTAGGACGGGCCCCTGTACCAAGTGGCGACTCAACGCGCCCCAGACACCCCCTGTTCGGGTGTATGCAATCACCGATCCATGAAGCTGAACTTCAACAACATCTTGAGCGGGCCCTCCCAATGGCGACTGGCCTATTGGTCGCGGCTGCTGCCGACGATCGGGGCTTTCGAGCCGGACCTCAAGAAGTTGGGGGACCACGACTTGCGGAAGCGGAGCCTTGCCCTTCGCTACCGTGCGCGGAGCGGGGAGCCACTGGTTCGGTTGCTGCCAGAAGCCTACGCCTTGGTCCGGGAGGCAGGGCGGCGGACGATGAATATGCGGCACTTCGACGTCCAACTCCTGGGCGGCATCGCCATGTTCAACCGCTCGATCGTGGAGATGCAGACCGGGGAGGGCAAGACGCTGACCGCGACCCTGCCGATGTATTTGAGGGCGTTGGCCGGTCGCGGCAGCCAACTGGCGACGGTCAACGACTACCTGGCCAAGCGGGATGCCGACTGGATGGCCCCGATCTACCGGGCCCTCGGGCTGTCGATCGGCGTGATTCAGACCCAGATGGGCCAGCCCGAGCGCCGCAAGGCCTACGAATGTGACCTGACCTACGGCACGGCCAAGGAGTTCGGCTTCGACTTCCTCCGCGACCGTCTCCTGCTGCGGAGGATCCGGGAGGGTCAGGGCGATCTCCTGGGCGGGATGCTGGGCAACCAGGGCGCGGCCGACGAGAAGCCCGTGCAAAGGGACCCGTACTTCGCCCTGGTCGACGAGGCCGACAGCATCCTGATCGACGAGGCCCGCACCCCGCTCATCATCGCCGCTTTGCCGAGCGACGAAGAAAAGCTCGCCGTGGAGTGCTACAAATGGAGCGCCGAGGTCGCCTCGCAGTTCGAGGACGACGTCGATTATGAGTTCGACCACGAGAAGAAGAAGGTGGAGTTGACGCGGGAGGGGCGTCAGAAGGTGCGGCAGCTTCCCAAGCCGCCGGCCTTGGATACGATCGGCATGTTCAACATCTACCAGTACGTGGAGCGGTCGATCAAGGTCGGGCGGGAGTTCATTCGGGACCGGCAGTACGTCATCCGCGACGGCGAGGTGGTCATCGTCGACGAGTTTACCGGCCGGCTTTCGGAGGGGCGCAAGTGGCGCGACGGCATCCACCAGGCGGTCGAGGCCAAGGAAGGCGTCGAGGTGACCGTCGACACGGGCCAGGCGGCCCGCGTCACCGTGCAGGACTTCTTCCTCCGCTACGAGGAATTGGCCGGAATGACCGGCACCGCGAGCACCTCGTCCGGCGAGCTCCGCAAGATCTACCGCTGCCACGTGGTCCAGATTCCCACGAACCGCCCCTGCATCCGCCAGCAATTGCCGGACGCGGTTTTCGCCGGGGCGGAGGCCAAGTGGCTGGCGGTCGTCGAGGAGGTCTGCCACATGCACGCGCAGGGGCGGCCCGTGCTCATCGGCACCCGCTCGATCGACAAGTCGGAAATCCTCTCCAAGCTCTTGACGGAACGGGGCATTGAGCATCTGGTGCTTAACGCCCACCACGTCGAAGCCGAGGCCGAGATCGTGGCCGGGGCCGGGGCGCGCGGCAAGGTGACCGTCTCGACGAACATGGCCGGACGCGGCACCGACATCCGGCTCGGCGACGGCGTGCTCGAGCTGGGCGGCCTGCACGTCATCTGCACCGAAATGCACGATGCGGCCCGGATCGACGCCCAGCTCCGCGGCCGCTGCGCCCGGCAAGGCGACCCCGGCACCTACCGCCAGTTCCTCGCCCTCGACGACGAGTTGCTCTCGACCGGCCTCGGGCCCAAGAAGGCCAAGAAGTACGAAGCGAGGGGCCATGGCGCCACCGGCGCCCTGGCGGGCTTCGGGCGACTCTTCCGCAAGGCGCAGCGAAAGGTCGAGCGGCGCCACTTCCGCGACCGCAAGGCCCTGATGTACTTCGAAAAGCACCGCAAGAAGATGCAGCGCCAGATGGGCCAAGACCCCTACCTCGACACACCGAGCTGAACGGCCGGCGGCCATCGCGTCTCCGAGGCCCGCCACTAGGCTTGACGGACCATGGCTCGGCAGAATATGAGGAGAGCCTTCGCCAGGGAAGTTCCCATTCCCGGGCGGGGAGGAATCAACCACTGTGACGCGAGATGCGGCAGTGTGACTTCAGCGGATCCGGGTCAACGGTTGAATCGGATAGCCTGCCGAGAAGGCACAAACTAGAACGCATCGCCACGCTCCGCGACCTCCTGGCAGAAGCGGACGCCCGTCCCAAGGCCGCCACGCCTCGCGCCCGTCAGCGGCGAGCGTCGCTGCTCTGTGAGTTGGCCATGGCCCTTCATGCCACAGGCGACGCGCGCGCAGCCATCCCGGTTCTTGAAGAGATGCTGGCGATCGCCCGTGACACTGGCTACCGAGGCGCAGAGAGCAGTGCCCTGGGCAACCTGGCTGCGGGGATTATCGAAGCCTTCGCCCCCGAAGAAACCGAAACCGCTGCTCAACAACCGGTCCACGTTTCCCCCGGGCAACCCGGGTAGAGCGGATCGAGCCCTGTAGGGCGGACCGAGCGCCGCGTAGCCCGCCGGAATGTAAGCAAGCGGTACGACGCTCCGTTGCTTCGCTGCGTCCGCTCGACACCTTCTTCCCTCATCGCTCGTCCCTCACCCTCCCTCGTGGGGCGGCCGATTTGACGGGGCTCGTCGGGTAGGATGGGGCCATGGAGAGAAACGACCCGAAGGGGGAAGGTCCCCAGGGAACGGTTACCCCAGCCGCTCGCGGAGCCATGCGGCGAGTCCTTGCGCCCGGTCCTCCAGGGGCCACGTCGCGATCGGCTCGCGGCGTTGCGATCCGTCGCTGTCGGTGAAGACCACGGTGGGGAGGTACGACCGTGAGACGCCGCCTTCCGAGCCCGGCTTCTCGATCGTCTCCACCTCGATGGCGACGACCTTGTCGAACGGTATGACAACCTCTTCTTGGCGTCCTTGGGTCGGCGGGAGCGTCATGCACTGGCGGTACTCGTCGAGGATCAGATCGGATCCGCCCCCGGCCTGTCTCCAATATCCGTACAGACCCACCGCCACCCCGCCCCCGAGGATGATCCCCCAGGCAACGAGCATGGTGGCCAGCGACGGATCGGCCCCAAAGCCGAATGCGATGACAAACGTCCCGGCAAACGCCAGGCCGCCGGCTGCTGCGGCACCGGAGTAGAGCGGATTCCAGAGCGTCAGCCGCACCCGGACGTACCGGCCGTCGTCCCACACCCTTGCACCGCCCGCCGGAGGCGCAAAGAGCCGCTGGCGAAGCCCCCCGCCGATCGCGACCCAGAAGCCGAGCATCACGAGGTTGAACGGGAGCATGAACATGGCGAAGAAGAGGTCCATGCCTTGAAGGCCGACGGCGAGCACGGAGTCCGTGGGGTCGTCGTGGGCATAGTGAACCTCGACCTGCGCGCCGACGGGATGCGATGCCACGGTGCGATGCGCGGACCGGCCGCCGGTAGACCACTGGCCGTAGCGATAGCGGTCCCCTTGGTATTCCTTGCCTGCCACCGAGTACCTGTACTTGACGTTCGGGCGATAGGTGGGACCGTCCTCGCCGTCCACGGTCTCGACGTCGCTGTGCGTGACGGCACCGGCCGCCGTGGCATAGCCGAGGGCCCGGATCTGCCGGAATGCGTCTCGGGCGAGAAGCCCGTCGAAGCCCAGTGTCATGGCCGACCAGAAGAGGGCAAAGAAGCTCAGGCAGCCCGCGCCGCCCAGCTTGGCGAGCCTGCCGCTGTTGGATTTGATGCGCATGGCAATAGCCTCCATGGTGCCGAGAGTGTGTTCGGCCGTTGACGTCCCGTCGAACCGTGTGGTCGTGCCGCAGCTTTCTCTAGCCCAGGCGTTCACGCCTGGGACACTGGCATTGTGTCCCAGGTTTTTAGCCCCTTCAGGGGCTTCCGGAGAAGAAGCCCCTGAAGGGGCTCACAACGGACCTTCTTGCCTCCGCGTCCCAGGCGTAAACGCCTGGGCTAGAGAAAGGAAACAGTCTGAGCAGTTCTGTCGCAGCATGACCTTTCCGGGCTGTCGCCCTCCCGGACGAGTTGGAAAACCCGTCCTACGAATCTTCGATCTCCCTCTATTCCCGCCGCAATGCCGCGGCGAAGGTCTCGTCGGAAACGCCTTCGGCCACGATGTACACCGGCGAGTCGGCGGGGGTGAACTGGCGGGCGGGTTGGGGGCGGCCCATCAGGTCCCAGAGTTGCAGCCGTTGGTCGGTCAGCTTGACGGTCGCGGGCCTGGCACGGCCTGTGGACCAGGCCACGGCCACGAGCCGCTCGCCGTCGCGGAACAGGTAGGTCTTCGTCCCGTCGCCCAGGGTCAACTGCTTGACGAAGCGGGCCGTGGGCGCCAGGAATCGGGCGAGCACGGCCTGGGCCGCGTAGATCCGCCGCGGTTGGCCGCCGTACTTGAAGAAGACGCCCTGCATGTTGTCGTCATTGAGCCCGTGGCACGTGCCGGCGTGGTAGAAAATCTTCTCGATGCCGCCGGCCAGGCCGATCGTCGCCCAACGCACGGCGTATTCGGCCTGGAGCCTCTCGCTGCCGACCGACTTGTCGAACCCGTGGTTCGGTAGCGGCACGGTGGCCGGGTCGTCGTCGGCGTAGTAGCCGTACTCGGTGAGCCAGATCGGCTTACGCCCGCCGTGCTTGTCCATCAGAGCGTTGAGCTTTTCCAGGAGTCCTTCCAGGAACTCGGGCGGGCGGATGCCGGGGTAGTGGTGGATGTCGATCGCGTCGGCCGCTTCGAGTCCGCCGCCGGCGAAGAATTTGTCGAAATCGTCGAGGATCTGGCCCTCGGAGATATAGCCGATCCCGGCTAGCACCCGGCACTGCGGATCGGCCTTGCGTGCGGCCCGGGCAAACGCCTTGGTGAGCCGGGCATAGGTGCCGCCGTCGTAGCCGTGCTTGCGCGGGAGGGAGTAGTCGGTGAAGAGCGACTCGTTGAAGACCTGCCACCAGCGGACGCGGCCCTGGTAGTGGGCCACGGTCGTGGCGACGTAGTCCTCGAACTCCTTCTCATCGCGCGGGGCGTAGGCCACCCGCGCCCGATTCTGCGGATACCCGCCCTTGCCCGAAACGCTCGCCGGGGCGCTGGACGACCAGTTGCTCGACGGGAACGGCAGAAGGCCCAGCACTTCCAGGCCGTGTTGGCGGGGGCGGTCGATCTGAAAGTCGGGCTCGGCGAACTGGAACTTGCCTTGCTCCGGCTCCACCTCCTGCCACTTGAGCGACCAGTCGCGGACCCAAACCAACCCCGCCTGCCGCGACAAGTCCAACAGGTGCGGCCACGGATAGGCATGGTTCACGCCGAACCGGGACTCTCTGCCCTGGAAGGTCGGGATCACGGCCAGGCGAAGCGTCCGCGTCTCGGTCTGCGTGGCGGTGTTCATCGTCACCATCAGATGCAGGAATCCACGCCGCAGCAGACTCGGGGCGAGCGAGACCGGCAACCGCAAGTCCTTGCCGGCCGGCACGTCCCATGCGGCCAGGTCGCTCGGCACTTCCTTGTCGAAGAAGTCGGTCAAGGCGACACGGACTTGCGCAGGCGGGGCCTCGTCGCCCGCACGGTGAACCGTGACAACGAACCGCAACGGCTCGCCCCATTCAAACACGTTTCCCGGCTTGTCGGTCGAAACGCCGAACTCAATGGGCGATCGCAGCCGGAAATCGCTCGGCTCCCTGGCCTGCTCCAGTTGCACGGCGTCGAGCCACACGGTGGCCTGCTTGGGCGGGCTTGGCTCCTCCTTGGCCCCCGTCCCGTCATGTGGCACAGCCGCCCTCGGCTGTGCGGAGCTGCCGGGTACGGCCGCCTTCGGCCGTGGGGAACTGCCAGGCACAGCCGAGGGCGGCTGTGCTACAGGGGCGCACAGGTCCGGACCCGCGAGGACGTAGCACCACTTGGTCCATGGCTTGAACGTGAGGCGGTAGCGCTCCCACTTGGTTGAGAGGCGGACGCTCTTGTCCGTGTATCCTGACTGGAACTGCTGCACGCGGAGCCGGGCCGGTGTGTCGGGCCGATCCGCCTTCATGTAGACGGAGAACGTGTACGGCTTGCCCGGCTCGACCTCCATGAATCCGAGGTTGCCGGCCAGCGGGGCGCGGATCGGCGTGCGGGTCAGCTCGTAGTAGTCGAAGAAGGAGACGGGCTGGTTCTCGGGCGAAAGCGCGATCTTGAGGCTCGCGTTGCCGTCCAGTGCCTGCGTCGCGTCGATCTCGCCGAACAGCCGGTTCATCCTCCCGCCCCAATGGACCACGCGATCGCCTTCGGCCGAGCCCCACCCGTCCGTGCCGCACTCGAAGCTGGCGTTGGGGACGAGGTTCGTGTGCCCGGCGGCGGAGACGATCTGCCCGGGCCGGTAGAGGTCGCGGCCCATCTCCACCAGTTCGACGTCGTCGAGCCAGAGGGTGCCGGTGGAATTGAACCAGATCTGAAAGCGGGTCGTGGCGTCGCAGGTCCGCGTGGCCCGGAAGACGAACTCCTGCTTCGTCCACTGCGACGTCGACGCGAACGATTCCTGGAGCCCGCAGTTCTGCCATTTGGACGTATCGGAAAGGGCCACTTGCACCACATCGCCGACGAGGGCCTCGGCCCGGGCCCAAAGCGTGAGTCGGTAGGACGTGCCCTGCTTCACGGGCACGCCCATCTGGCAGATCATGGCGTGGGAGTCGGGCGTGCCGCCGGCGAACCGGGTGCAGGCGAGCCGGGCGCAGTGCTTGCCGTCGCGGCCCCGGTCGACGGAAAGCGATTGCCCAACCCGGCGGGCGTTGCCCGAGGTCCGCCAGATGGCCGGGCCACCTTTGTCGCCGGTCTCCTCGAAACTGGGATTGCGGACCAGGTTCTCAGCCGCTGCTGCCGTGCCCGCCGCCAGAAACACGATTGCCCAGACGAACGATCGAGCCATGATAGCGCCCTCCCAACCCGCAGAATCGTGCAAACCGGCCACCGATGTCGCCGATTATCCCCCGCCAATCGGCAGCGAGAAAGGGGAGGGAGGGAATCCGGCGGGCTGGCAGGCGAACTCACAAGGCGCCCATCCCAGAAGAGACCTGTGGCACAGCCGCCCTCGGCTGTGCGCATCTGCGAGCACAGCCGAGGGCGGCTGTGCCACGTTGGGCTTTGGCGATTTGACGGGCACAGCCGCTTGCTCCCGTGACCTATGCTTTCAGGGGCGACTCATCTCGCGGAAGGAGGGGATCGCGGTGTCGTTGTTTGCCAAGAGCAAGGAGCAAGGGGTTCAGCGCCTCATGCTGAACCTGGTCAACAACAACTGCCCGGAGTTGAAGGGCCTCGTCGAGGGACCCCGCCTCGAACGCCGCGTCAATCTGAGCGTCGTCGTGCTCGTGATTCCCGTGGAGAGAGGGAAGGCCTTGGTCGACCAGCGCTTCGCGGCCGTGACCAAGGAGTTCACCAGCCGGGGCGTAGCCCTGGTGCTCAGCGAGTGCCGCGGCGCGGATGAAGTGATCGTCGGGTTCCGCTGGGAGCGGACGATGAAATTCGTTCTCGCCCAGGCGCGGCACCTGAACCCCATGGGCGGCGGTTTCTGGCAGCTCGGCCTGAAACTCAAGGAAGTCGTCGATCCGGACGACTACCCCGAATTGGAAGGCGTTCGGCTCTGATCCGGGTTCTTATCAACGCGGGACGATCCGGCACAGAAGGCGTCTTCCGCGTTTCGAGCCCGAGTTGCTCAGGGCGTCGCGAAGGGTCGGCGGCCGAATCGGCTTGACACGCTTCTCAATTCCTATTAGCGTAGGCCCTGATCGCCCTTTCCCAACGAGGCTGCCGCCATGGATCGCACCGCTCCCGACACGGCCGGTCATCCGGTCGGGGCCGCTCCGCCGAGCCCGGGACAAGAAGCCACCCGGCTCCGCGACATCTCGGCCCACCAGTGGAGGTCGGGAATCGCGGCCTGGCTGGGCTGGCTCTTCGACGGCCTCGACATGCACCTCTACACGTTGGTCGCCACGCCGTTCGTGGCCCAGTTGCTCTGCGTGACGGACGTGCGCGACCCGGACGTCGGCTACTACGGCTCGGTGATCCAGGCGTCGTTCCTGGTGGGCTGGGCGCTGGGGGGAGGGTTTTTTGGCCGGATCGGCGACCGGCTGGGCCGTGCCCGGGCGCTGATGCTCACCATCCTCACCTACGCGATGTTCACCGGGCTGTCGTTCTTCGCTCAGACGTGGTGGCACCTGCTGCTCTGCCGCTTCCTGGCGGCCCTGGGGATCGGTGGGGAGTGGGCCGTGGGGGCGGCGCTTCTGTCGGAGACGTGGCCCAAACGATGGCGGCCCTGGATCGCGGCGACCCTGCAAAGCGCCGTCAACATCGGCGTGTTGGTGGCGATGGTGGCGGTGGCGTTGCTGTCGCTGATCCCTTTTGGAGCAGAATACGCATACTACGAGTACCGGATCGTGTTCGTGGTGGGCATCCTGCCGGCGCTCCTGGTGCTCTGGATCCGCCGCGCCGTGCCCGAGCCCGAGGAATGGCACGCGGCCAAGGCCCGGTCGCACGGCGCGGTGCCGCGCGTGACGGACCTGTTCCGCGGCGTGGTCTGCCGGACCACGGTGCTGACGATCCTCGTCTGCGCCCTCTCCCTTTCAGCGCATTGGGCTTTCATGTACTGGTTCCTCCAGCACCTGCGGAACCTGCCCGACATCGCCTCCTGGACCGACCCCGAGAAAACCCGGTTCGTCACCCTGGCGATGACGCTCGTCATGGTGGCCTCGATCTTCGGCAACTACCTGGCCGGGCTGATCGCCCGTTACTTCGGCTATCGAAAGACGATCGCGGGGATGTGCGCGGCGTATTGCGTGGCGATGGCCGTTGCGTACTTCGATTACGCAACGCCGCTGGGGTACCGGGCGCAGTTCTGGTGGCTGGCCGCGATGGGGACCTGCCAGGGACTCTTCGGCCTGTTCACGATGTACCTGCCGCCGCTCTTCCCCACGTTGCTGCGCACGACCGGGGCGGGGTTCTGCTACAACATCGGGCGGATCGTGGCGGCGGCCGGGACCGTGTTCTTCGGGCTCTTCTCGCACCTGGGCGACCACCGGCCGGCCCTCTTCTACGCCTCGTTCGTCTTCCTCCCCGCCGCCTTCGTGGCGATGCTCCTGCCCGAACCGCCCGACGAACAGGTCGCCGGCGGCGCCGGCGGCGCCGGTGAAGCACGCACCGCAGTCTCGTCCCGGAGGGACGTCTGACAATAGCCCAGCACAACGCCCTGGGGAGAAAGCTCACTCTTCGACGGCCAACTGCACTCCCATTTCGCTCGCCCAGTGCGCCATGATTCGGGCCTTCTTCCAGAACACCCGGTCACGAACGGCGCGATCGCTTCCGTAGTGGACTCTCTTCTCCAGAGCGGTTGAGAGGAATTGATCACAGAATTGCCTTCCCGAATCCGTGTCGGGAACAAGGGAGACCGTGACGGACACGGGTTTGAATTCCGGGCTGGCACGCAATCGAGAATAGAGGCTGCGGAGGTATTCTGCAGCACCCTCTGCCGCGATCTCATCTCGAAGGAAGACGGAAATGCAGTCACAGCAAACAAGCTCGAACTGTCCCACAATGGCCTGGTCGAGCGTGAGGCCGGAACGGACAACGGCCGGACACGGGGCGAAGAGCAACGAATTCACGGCCCGTTCAGGATCGAGGCGAATCCGTTGGAACGCACGGACGAGGCGATCCACCTGGAATCCTCTCTCGAGGAGGACAAGCGTGAAGCCCGAAACCCCAATCGCCACGTACTCTTCCGGCGGAGCCGGATCGAGGATTGCCCTGGTTTCGGCATCGAGCCAGGGCGAGCCCCCGGGATCGCGACGGAAGGACATGCATTCTCCCTCCGGCAAGGTCGCTTGGAAGGCCAGCCGACCGCCCAATTTTACACCGGAATGCCGAGGATTCCAGACCCGGGGACAACGAATCGCTTGACCGTAACTCGCTCGGGCGGGCATAATCACGGAGGGGTCTGCTGCCTAAGGCGATTGCGTGAGGACGACCGATGGAGATCGTGTGCCCCAAGTGCAAGAAGCGGTACAAGGTCGTCGCGACACTCGCCGGGAAGAACGTCCGCTGTCGAGCACAGAAGAGCAGAAGAGCAATGTCATGCTCTAAGGCGGCATCGCGGTAGGCGCGGTGGCGCTGGTCGGGCTGATCGTTATCCTGGTGGTCACGCTCGGCGGCGGGGGAGGTGGACGGTTGGGCGGCTCGGCGGCCCCGAACGCCGCGTTGGCACAAATCGACGGCCCTCTGGGCTGGGCCAGTTGGTGCATTCCACCCAGTGCCAAGGTCGTCGCTTTCGTCAACGTCGAGAAGATCGCCCGCAGCGACGTCTTTCGGCTCGTGAAGTCGCTTGCTGCCAAGGGCGGCCGACCGGCGGGTATGCCCGCACTGCCGGGCGGGTTCGGGATGATGCCCAGGTCCGCCCCATTTGATCCGGCCCAGTTGACGACCGCGGTCGAGTCGATCACGGAGGTCCGTCTGGCGGTTGCCGAAAATGGGCATTCCATCGTCGTGGTGCGAACCAAGGAAGACATGCCTCTGGAGCGTGCGGTCGCTACGGGCCTCGGGCTTGCTCCTGAGAAGCAGACGCCGCCTTCCACCCCGCCCGAGCCGAAGACCGCCGGCACCGTCGCCTACTTGCCCCTGGGCACGGGGAGCGGCCTGAGTTTCTGCGCGAAGATCGCCCCCAGGACGTTCTGTTTGACGGATCGAGAGCAAGACCTCCAGGACGCGATTGCCCGGATGGAACGCAAGGAGGTTCCTCCGCTGGACGAGGTGCTGCGTCAGGCTTGGGGCAGGGCGAAGGGCGATGTCGTCGTGGCGATGCTCAAGCCCAAGGAGAGCGGACCGGCGGTTCCGTCGCCGCCGGGCCGGAAGGCGACGTCCGGCGTTCCTCCAATTCCAGACTGGGTAAGCGCCGGAATCACGACCGATTCAAGCCTGGGGGTCCAGGCCACGCTCGGCTTCCCCAGCGAGGCGGAGGCAAGCAAGCTCGTCGGCGGCTTCAACGACGGCATCCGATCCTTTGAAAAGCACTTCAAAGAACTTGAAAAGCAGCTCAAAGAGGTCGAGAGCAAGTTCGGTAAGTTGCCCCCCGATATGCAGAAGGATCTCAGCAAGACGAGGGAGCCCCTTCAGAAGATGCTGCAATTGGCCCGTGCGCTCCGTGTTTCCCAGGACGGCAAGATGGTGCGATTCAACGGCACGTGGGCCGTGCGGGACGTCGAGGGATTGGTCCAGCAGTTCGAGGATACGGACAAGGCGATGAGGTCGAAGTCCCGATAGGCGGGCGCGGAGCCTCTCCCGGAGCATGGAAGCCGTCACGACCGCTTCCATGCCGACCCTCGACGGCGCCGAGGGTCGGCATGCCACCCAAGCTGCCGAGGAAGGCAGTTGGTCCCTTGCCGATCTTTAGCGGTCCTCCAGAAGCAACTTGTGGCACAGCCGCCCTCGGCTGTGCGGAATCACGGACAGCCGAGGGCGGCTGTCCCACATATACCGAGACTGTTCTTGAACGCCCACTTACGGTCCGGCGAGGTCCTCGTTCTCGGCCAGTTTCCAGGTGTCGCCGCCGTCGGGCGACATGAGTACCGCGCGGCGGCTTCCGGGATGATCGGTGCGATAGAACCAGTAGGTCGACCAGTAGTCGTAGGAGAGAAACAGCCGGCCGTTGCGGTCGATCGTCAGCCGGTGATAGAAGACGCTGTATTCCGAGAACGGCGGCACGATGAGGACCCGGGGAGGCTCCCAGGGCTTGCCGGGCCGCTTGCGCTGGTAGGCGAGCGTCGCGTAGTGGCTGGCGGGAAACGGTTCCTTGCCCGTCTGCCACAGGCGATAGGCCAGGTGAAGCGTGTCGTCCGGCCCGCACACCAGGCCGATGTACGTCTGCGACAACTTCTCCTTCTCCCCTTCGCCCGTCGTCGTCGGCTCGGTCCAGCCCGAATGGGCGTCGTCGGGCTTCAGCGACCGGCAATAGGGAAACGGCTGGCCGTGCGTGCCGGCCAGGACGTGAAGGTAGCCTTGGCTGTCCAACGTGATGCTGGGCGTGTTGTGGATGTCGTTCGCCGGCGGACCGTAGGCCACCAAGGCCGGCTTGCCCAAGGTCTTCGTGTCCCGGTCGTACGTCGCCACGAAGGTGGGCACCCCGGCGACCTTGACTTCCGGATCGGTCGCCTCCGCCCAGACCACATGGACCTTCGTCCCGCGGGAGACGACCTCCGAGGGCGCTCCCGAGTGCATCGCGATGCCGATGCACTGCTTGGAGACCGGCACGGGCTCGCCGAAGGTGATCCGCCCGCCGGTCTTCGCGGGGAGAAGGAGTTCCAGTTCGTTGATTCTGCGCCAGATGCGTTTGGGATCGGCGCCGAGGTGCGTGTAGCTGAGGATCGGGGGCGGGCCGTCGGAGACGTTGTGGCCCGTGAAGACCTCGAAATCCAAGTCGCGGGCCTGCCCCTCGCGCCCGGGAATGCGATAGGCGGCAGACGTCTTCCCGCCGTCGCGCGAGTGGAGGAGCACGCCGTTCCGGCCCGCGGCGCCCAGCAGGTAGACATCGCCGTCGCGATCGAAGGCGATCTTCGTGGAGGCCATGCCGATGCTCCGCGGCGACAGGCCGTGCGAAGAGGACGTCACGGCCCGGGCAGGATCCGTCGCAGTCCACTTCCCGTCGCGCAGGACCTCCGCGCCTCGCGAGGTCCTTACCCACGGCCGGTTCGCGACGTCGAAATAGAGCTGGCTTTCGACCGGGAACCCGGCGACGTAGCCGAACTGCTCGTTCTCATGGCAGTACGGCTTGAGCACCAGCGGGATGCTCAGAGGCCGCGTCGCCGGGGCCACGCCGCACCTCACGGTGAGTGTGGAGTAGGTCGAGAAATCGGGATCTTCGACCGGCGTGGCCCGCAGGTGGCAGACCCGGGTTTCTCCTTGCACCGGGACCGTGTAGCGCACCACCACCTCCCGGGCTTCCTTGGCTCGCAGCGCGATTCGCTCGGCGGAGACGCTTGCGGGCCAGGGACCCTCGGGAAACTCGATCTGAAGCGTCACCGTCTTCGGGCGGTCGGAGTTGTTGTGGACGTGGAAGGTCGCTTCGCCCTGCGCGCCGGGCCGGCCGTAGAGGAGCCTGTGGTAGGGAGTCAGGAGCCAGCGGTACTGGTGGAACGCGAACCAGGACGCCGGGTCGGGCGTCCAGAGGGAGAGATTCGGGTAGGGATCGTCGCGGTCCCACCGCGTCGTCCCGTCGATCTGGACGGTGGCCTGCTGAACCGGCAAATGGAGCCGCCACGGACGGGAACCTCGCTTCGGATCGGCTGCGAAACTGCCCGACGCCTCTCCGCCCGATTCCATGCGGAGCGTCTGCACCAGGGCGTTGCGGTCGTCGAAGACCGACAAGGCATCCGTGCCGGCAGGCAGGCCCGCGACCTCGATGCCGAAGGCCCCGGCACGCGGCAGGAAGCCGACGTCGCCCGGCCGGTTGGGGTTCAGCAGCACCAGCGGCTCCTGGTGCCTTTCGTCGCGGTGTCCGCGGGACGTCTCGATCAGGTAGCGGCGGCAATTGGTGCGGAACCCCCAGAGGATCGTATCGCCGTAGCGGTCCTGCGAGGCGGTGATGTTCAGCACGTAGACTCCCTTGCGGACCACCTGCGTCGAGAGCCGCGCCGTCTGCGTCTGCCCGGGCCGGCCCGGCGTGGACGGAACGCCGTCGCGGAGCGTGACCTCCTGAAGCACCTTGCGGTCGGGCCCGGCCAGAATGGCCCGCAATTCGGTGCGTCGGCCCTTGCGGCCCCGGTCGCGTTTCTCGAGGTCCACGGTCAATTCACCGGGCTCCGCGAGGAAGTAGACCCCGCCGCAGCCGCCGATGCCGAAGTCGATCGACACCTGTCCGGGCGGCGGCGCCTTCGCGTTGCCGGCAGGCGAAGCGACGGCAGAGAGCGTCAGAATCACCGAGAGCATGTTCGCCGTATACATCATGTCAGCCTCCGCGGGACCTCGGGCGAAGAGCGATCCATTCTGGGCTCCATGGTACCGGGGTGATCGCCGTCTCCGCAAGACGAAGAGCACGGCGCGACCTTGGAGTGCGGCGACTTGTCGCCGCTTTCCTTCGCACTCCATGTGGGACTGTTCCAAAGAAGGCGGCGACAAGTCGCCGCACTCCATCGGAAGTCTGGACCTGTCTTGCGGGCCACGACGGGGTCGTTTCTAATAGGCTGCCCAACGCTTGAAAAGGCAAGGGGTCTTTCGTATGCGGACATGTTAGCCGGAAGGAGGCATTTTCCATGAATGCAACGACGCGTCGCAACTTTCTGAGATCGGCGTCGGCCACCGCGCTGGGCCTGTCGGTGTTTCCGCTCGGTCGGGCGTTTGGGGCGGAGGGAAAGCGCAAGCGGGTGCTCTACTTCACGGCGAGCGTCGGGTACGAGCACATCCCCGTCATGTGCAAGGACGGGAAGCCGAGCTGCTCGGACCGCGTGATGACCGAGTTCGGCAAGCGCATGGGCTTCGACGTCGAGTGCACCAAGGACGGCCGCGTGTTCGACGGCGACCTGAACCGCTTCGACGCCTTCGCCTTCTACACCTGCGGCAACTTCCTCCAGACCGGCATGCACGACACCCCGCCCATGTCGCCTGCCGGAAAGCAGAAGCTCTTGGACGCAGTGGCCGCCGGCAAGGGGTTTGTCGGCTTTCATTCCACGTCCTTCACGATCCCTTCCAAGGGCAGCGATCTCGACCCCTTCCTCGCGATGCTCGGCGGCGAGTTCATTACCCACGGGACGCCGCAAGAGGCCGCACTGCTCTACATCCCGCCGTTCCCTGGGGTCAAAGACCTGGCCTGTGCCGAAGGCCTCTCGTTCACCGACGAGTGGTACTCCCAGAAGAATTTTCCGAAGGACCTGCACGTGATCCTGGTACAGGAGACGAAGTACCTGAAAGGCGCCTGCTACCGCCGGCCCGACTTCCCCTCGACCTGGGCCCGGATGCACGGCAAGGGCCGCGTCTTCTACACCTCGCTCGGGCACTTCAACGAGATCTGGCTGAACCCGTTCTTCCAGGCCATCACCATGGGCGGCCTGAGCTGGGCCCTCGGCAACGTCCAGGCCGACGTCACGCCAAACCTCGACAAAGTGACGCCCCAGGCGAACCAGTGGAAGAGCTGACGTTTGCGTGGCATGCACCATACGGCATGCCGTTATGCAACACCGTGTGGCATGCCGTCACGCGGCGCAAGCCGCGCTCTCGGCATGGAGCGCCGCCAAGAGACTGACATCTCCCGATCAACCCGAGGGACAAGCGATGTCCCCCGATCGTCCGACAACGCAGAAGCGCAAGACCTGCCGCCGCTACAACACGCCGGGCGATGCCCACTCCCTCACGTTCAACTGCTTCCACGCTCGATCATTTTTGTCGAAGGACCGCACTCGCCTGTGGCTGATCGACGCGCTCGCCAAGGCACGTGAGCGCCTCGCGTTCGACCTCTGGGCCTACGTCATCATGCCCGAACACTGCCACATCCTGATCTTCCCGCGCCGGCCAACGTACTCGATCAGCCGGATCCTGGAGGCGATCAAGTTACCGGTGACACGGCGGGCCAGGAGCTACCTCCAACGCACCTCACCGGAATCGCTTCAAAGGATGCGCGACGAGCAGCCCACCGGGTCGGTTGCCTGTCGGTTCTGGCAGCGAGGCGGAGGCCACGATCGCAACCTGTTTGAGCCCGAGTCGATCCATGCGGACATCGACTACATCCACAACAACCCGGTCCGGCGTGGGCTGGTCGCTCGGGCCGAGGACTGGCCCTGGTCGACCGGCGCGTGGTATGCTGGGGCCCGGGCGGTGCGTTTGACGCCGGACGTGGGGTCGATCCCCACGCTGCATACCACATAGCGATTCCCATGCCGACCCGCGGCTTGCGCCGCGTGACGGCATGCCACACAACCGCGCAAGAGATTCGGCGGGCGTCGCTTCGCTCCGTCCGCCCTACCCTGCTGATTCAACCAAAGTCAGGCTGGAAAGCCTGACCTACGAAGGAGAACAAGAATGACCCAATCGCGTGTTTCGCGTCGGGAGTTCGTTCGGGAGGGCGCCGCCGCTGCCGCGGGGGCGACGCTTGGGGCGGGGCTGGTCGGGAAGGTGGAGGCCGCTCCGGCCGCCCCCGATGTCAAGAAGACCCGGAGCTACCACGAGAACATGGAATACCGCCGCCTGGGGCGGACCGGGATGATGCTCTCGGCGGTGAGCATGGGCGGGCATGATCGGCATCAAGCCCTTTGCCAGCGGCACGGTCTTCCTCTCCGGCGGCACGCCCGACTCGCCCACCAAGGCCGAAGACGACGAGCGGGCCCGGATCGCCCTGCGCCACGTCCTGGCCTGCGACGTCCTGGCGGCCACGATCCCGGGCCTGATGACCGTCGACCATGTCAAGAACGCGGCCGCGGCGGTCCGGGAGCGGCGGCAATTCGACCTGGCCGACTGCAAACGCCTTCAAGGGATCGTCGAGCACATGTGGAACAACCTGCCACAGCATTACGAGTGGCTGCGGGATTGGCAGTGGGTATGACGGCCGCGCAGGACCGCCGGCCCTGGAGTGCGGCGACTTGTCAGCCTTTTTCCGGGGCAGGTTGATTTTACTTCATCTTAGCCGCCCCGCCGGTTTGGGCGTAGGGGTCGGCCTTTCCTCGCCCGATGAGACTAATTAAATATGGCGGTGTTGCAACCTCTTTCCCCATAGTTAGTTACGTATGTCGCCTCGGGAACGCCATATTTAATTAGACTTCCGGCCGGGTTTCTGCTATCCTGGTCGCTGCGAACGCCCGGTGCGTCGGCCGGGCAGGCGACGCTCCCTTTACGGAGGAGACAGGGATGGCCCAGTTCGATTTGGACGAGTGCGTGTTGGTCGGATCGGCCGGCCGGCTGAAGGTGCCCGCCGAAGACGAGATCACCCATAAGTTGCTCATGCTCATCGAGGGGGAATGCGAGGGCTTGGGGCCGCTTGCGGCTGCGCGGAAGTTCGGCTTGAGCAAGCAGCGCTATTTTCAGCTTCGCGCGGCGTTTGGGCAGCGGGGGGCGAGGGCGCTTTGCAGTCAGAAACGCGGTCCCAAGAAGAATTACCGTCGGACTGTGTTGCCTCAGTTGAAACTGGAAAGTCTCGGCCCGTGGATTAGCATAGAACCCCAGAGGAGGGTTTGCCATGGGTCGAGAACGAAAGAACTACACTCCCGAGGAGAAGGTAGCCATTCTCAAGCGGCATCTGGTGGACAAGATTCCGGTCTCCGACCTGTGCGACGAGTTGGAACTGAACCTGAACGTCTTCTATAGCTGGCAGA
>Ga0067045_1003472_pt1 | contig 20916 bp, 12 predicted proteins | sample TerdegcTABiofilm_FD_59184 | JGI IMG/M metagenome (GOLD analysis project Ga0067045, IMG submission 59184) | Combined Assembly of (Gp0054472, Gp0054536) Wastewater bioreactor microbial communities from Singapore -Terephthalate degrading...
GCTCATGCGTCGAGCATGCGAGCCAGAGACTCCGGCGTGACGTGCGTCAGGTCGGGCGCCACCATGTCGGCTTCCTGCAGCTTGTCGGCGGGATGGGTCGTGGCAACGGCCAGACACCGCATGCCGGCCGCCTTCGCCGCCTGCACGCCCACTACAGCGTCTTCGATTACCACGCATCGGCTCGGACCCACGCCGAGCTTCTGTGCCGCCTTGAGGAAGACCTCCGGGTGCGGCTTGCCGTGCGTAACATCATCGGAACAGACGATCTGCTCGAAGCACTCGCGGATACCCAGCGCGTCCAGTACGACGCGGATGTTGGACATCGGAGTCGAGGAACCGAGGGCGACGCGAAAGCCCGCATCAACGACCGCCCGAACCAGATCGGTTGATCCCGGCAACGGCTGCATCTTCCCGGCGGCCAGCTCGCGGTAGACGGCTTCCTTGCGCTCCGATAGCTCGGCGATCTCATCCTCCGAGAGGTCCCGATGGAGAAGCAGCGGGAGTATCTGGCGGTTCGGCATGCCGAACGTGCGCCAGAACAGCTCATCGGTCATTTCGAAGCCCCGCTCCTTGCCCACCACGCGCCAGCTCTCGCGATGGAACAACGAGGAGTCCACCAACACGCCGTCGAGATCGAAGATCACAGCCCGTTCCAAAGCATCCGTCCTCCTTGCGGCCTACATTGTGGCACGGGAACGACTGCCGCACGGCATGACTGAGGGGGAAGCGCTCGCGCTGAAGTATCGGTCATGTCTTCGCGGGATCGCGCCGAGGCGCTCCTTCAGCGGATGCAGGACCATTGCCGCCCGCTGGCGAAGCAGGATCGTATCTCACATCCTCTGCAAGGACATGATCCGATGTCGCTCCGCTTTCGTCAGATCCATCTGGATTTCCACACCGGCCCGGANGTGCCCGATGTCGGCGCCGACTTCGACCCCGAGGAGTTCGCCGCCACGCTCGAAGCCGCCCACGTGAACAGCGTGACNTGCTTTGCNCGCTGTCACCACGGGTTCATCTACTACCAGTCGGCCGCGCATCCCGAGCGGGTGCATCCGCACCTCGTCCGACGCGATCTCCTCGGCGAGCAGATCGAGGCGTGTCATCGCCGGGGCATCCGTGTGCCCATATACACGACCGTGGAGTGGGACGAGTACACTGCCGATCGGCATCGGGATTGGCTGCTCATTGACGAGAACGGCTGCGAGTTCGGCACCAAACCCCTCGAAGCGGGTTTCTACCGCTTCCTCGATGTCCTGCATCCCGGCTACCTCGCCTTCCTGAAAGACCATGTGGCCGATATCTTCCGCACGGTTCCCGTGGACGGTCTCTTCTTCGATATCTGCATACCGAGACCGTCGCTGGCTCTCCACTGGATCGAGGCCATGGATGCTGCGGGCGTGGACCCGGAGAATCCGCAAGCACGCATGGCGTTCGCGCGTCGCGTTATGGACGAGTTCATGCTGGACATGACCGCCTTCGTCCGGTCGCAGCCCGGTTGGACTCCCGAATGCACGATCTTCTACAACTCGGGCCATGTCGGGCCGCGTCACCGATCGAGCATGGATGCGTTCACCCACTACGAGCTGGAGTCGCTCCCGTCAGGAGGATGGGGGTATCTCCATTTCCCCCTCACCCAGCGGTACGTGCGGGGTCTCGGCAAACCGACGCTCGGCATGACGGGCAAGTTCCACACTTCGTGGGGCGACTTCCACTCCTACAAGAATCCGGCGGCGCTGGAGTTCGAGACGCGGCACATGATCGCCCTTGGGGCGCATTGCTCCATCGGCGACCAACTGCATCCGCGCGGTAAGCTGGAGCCGGCCACCTACGAGCTCATCGGGCGCGCCTACGAAGAGATCGAGGCGAGGGAGCCCTGGTGCGAAGGCGCCGTGCCCATATCCGAGATCGGAGTCCTCACTCCCGAGGAGTTCGCGCTCCGTCGCCAGTCCCCCGAGGCATGGGAGCAGCGGCTGCCTGAGGCTGCCATGGGAGCCCTGAGGATGCTTCAGGAGATGCACGCCCAGTTCGACATCATCTCCTCCGATCGCGACTTCAGCGCCTATCGGCTGCTCATCCTGCCCGACTGCATCCCGCTGGACGGCGACATCTCGGCGAAGCTCGCCTCCTATGTCGAGAGGGGCGGCGCGGTGATTCTGAGCGCAGAGTCACTCCTGGACGGCATCGGAAACCCGGCGACGCTGCCGTGGCTCCCTGCGTATGACACAGGGCCGGCGCCCTTCGAGCCTGACTTCGTGGCGCCTGGGCCGGAGTTGCGTGCCGCAGCAAGCCCCGAACTCCGCGGGACGGCCTACGTCATGTATCGCCGCGGACGGCTCCTTGCGCCGGCATCCGGCTCAACAGCGCTCGCACAGGTCCACAAGCCCTACTTCAACAGGCACTGGCGTCACTTCTGCTCCCATCGGCATACGCCGAGCTCCGGCGAGGTCGCGTATCCCGCCGTGGTCCGCCTGGGCAGGGTCATCTGCTTCGCACACCCCGTGTTCACCACCTACCAGGAGATGGCCCCGCTATGGTGCCGCAGCATGCTCTCCGGAGCCGTGCGCCTGCTTCTGCCCGATCCGGTCGCCGAGGTCGGCGGGCCATCATCGCTGATCGCGTCGCTGACCGAGCAGCCTTCGCTCCGCCGGAAGGTGCTGCATCTGCTCCACTATGTGCCCGAGCGACGCGGACAGGCATTCGATGTGGTCGAGGACGTGCTGCCGGTGTACGATGTCGCGTGCAGTGTGAATGCGCCGGGCACGTCCGAGGTGCGGCTGGTCCCCGACGGGCAGCCTCTCTCCTTTGCACTGGAAGGAGGGCGGGTGCGGTTCACCGTGCCCGTCGTGCGCGGTCACGCCATGGTTGAGCTTCGATAGCGCACGAGAGAGCGCGCCAGCCAACGCCATTGCGGCCGAAGGCCGTGTAGGCGCTGGTTCACCCCGCGTGTGTGGCGGGGAGGTTCATGCGCCGCGCAAACGGGCGGCCACACGCTGCGCGTCTGCGGCCCGATCTGCAGAACACCGGATCGCACCGTCATGGCGAATCCGGCACAGCGATCCATGGCTCAGATTCGCTGCGAACGCCTGCTCACACGTGGCTGAGATGCCGTTAGCCAGGCGACCATGGAGCCTGGCACAGCTTCGCCCGCACCGGTACGGCCTCGGCGATCCTCCAGGCTGGCGGGCCTTTTCAGGTAGCATGAGCGCATGTTGCCAGGAGCCATTGGAGATCGAAGCGACCGACAGAGCCGACGGACCGCCCAGCGTCCGTCGGAGGCCATCGCCTAGCATGTCGCCGCTGGCGTGGTGGCACCGGACGCCGCTCTACCTGCGCATCCTTGGCGCGTTCGGGCTCGGGCTGGCGCTCGGCCTGGCGCTGGGCCCCAAGGCCGCTCCTCTCGAGATACCCGCGAAGCTGATCCTGCGCCTGCTGGGCGCGCTTGCGCCTCCCCTCGTCCTCATCGCCGTGATCCACGCGCTCATGCAGGCCGAGATCAAAGGGCGCATGGGCGCCCGCATGGTCTTTCTGCTCATCCTCAACACTCTGGTTGCCATCACGATCGGCCTGATCGTAGCCAACGTGGTAGGCCCCGGGCGGCATGCGCATCTGGCCGAGCCGCACGACGCATCGGCCACCGGTCCGAAGGCCAACACCTGGACAGCCATCCTCGATAACGTCCCGACGAGCGTGGTCAAGCCGCTGGTGGACAATCAGGTGATCGGCGTCATCTTCGTGGCGGTCGCCTTCGGCCTGGCGCTCAGGCGTGTGCGCGAGGAACAGATGCGCGACGGCAAGACCGGATACCGCGGGCTCGAGCAGGCTGTGGAAGCTGCGTTTCGGTGCCTTGTGATCGTCTTGCACTGGGTTGTGGACATCATTCCCATCGGGGTGCTCTGCATCGTGGCGAGCATCGTCGGCGCCAAAGGCCTGGCGCCGTTCATCTCCCTGGCGTGGTTCGTGCTTTCGGTGATAGCGGCCCTTTGCCTTCAGGCGACCTACTACCTGCTGCGTGTGCGGCTGGGATCGTGGGTCAGCCCACTCCATCTTCTCCGCGGCACCCGTGACGCTCTCGCCATGGCGTTCTCGACCGCGAGTTCGACCGCAACCATGCCGGTCACGTACACCTGTCTGCGCGAGAACGTCGGTCTGAGGGAGCAGTCGGCCAGCATGGGGGCGCTCGTTGGAGCCAACTTCAACAACGACGGAACGGCGCTCTATGAGGCCATGTCGGCCCTGTTCGTGGCTCAGATGCTCGGCATGGACATGAGCCTGCAACATCAGCTCGTCATCGTGCTGACTTCGGTGGTTGCCTCGGTGGGAGCTGCCGGCATTCCCGAAGCCGGCCTTGTCACCATGACGCTGGTCTTCACGGCCGTCGGTTTGCCGACACAGTACATTGCGGTGCTGCTAACCGTGGACTGGTTCCTCGATCGTTGCCGCACGGCGATCAACGTCATGGGAGATCTCAACGTGAGCTGCCTGCTCGACGGCAAACAGCCGGAGACACAGACCGCAACCTGACAGAACGGGCAGTTGCGTCCATAATGTCAGTGTCCTCAACGTCCGCACCAAAGGAGCGCACCTGCCATGTTCATTCTGGGAGCCGATGCGGCCGATGCCATGCCGCCTCAGACTGCGCCGACCGCCGTGGTCTATCGGCGAACAGCCGATGAAGTGACGCGCGTAACCGTCGGCCGAGCCGGTCGCGATGCTCAGCGTGTGGACCAGCGCATCTTCAGCAACTTCCTCGAGCATCTCGGCGGTTCCATCTACGAGGCGTTGTGGGCGAATGTTATCTACAACCCGCAGTTTGAGCCCGAGCGTGATGGTCAGCTTGCCCGCTGGCGGATGGAAGGCTCGGAATGGATCGGAGACGGACTGGAGGGACGCGCTATTCGTATGCCCGAAGGCGCGTCGGTGTCTCAGACCGTCTATCTTCCGACGCATCGGCAGCTTCGGTACAGGGGCAGCGTGTGGACGCGGTCGTATGGCAGCAAGCTGGCCATGGTCGAGGTGGGCCTGTTCCATACGGGCGAGTCGGCGCCGGTCTGCTCGGCGCGGGTCCGCGTGGAGGGAACGAGTTGGGAGCCTCGCCGATTCGAGATGCGCGTCCCTGAAGGCGCCGTGCAGCGCGGGGAGGGCCTGGAACTGCGCATTCGCTCGGTATCCGGCGAGGCGGATGTTGACATGGCGGAGATGTTTCCGGCAGACGCGCGCGACGGCCTCGATCCCGATGTGGTAACCATCGCTCGCAGCCTTCGCATGCGGCTCCTCCGCTGGCCGGGCGGCAACTTCGTGAGCGGCTACCGGTGGCGCAGCGGCATCGGCCCGCGCGACTATCGGCCAACGGTACCCAACCCGGCATGGGGCGGCCTCGAAACGCACCATTTCGGCACGGACGAGTTCATGGAGTTCTGCCGCCGTGTCGGCGCCGCACCGCACATCTGCGTCAATGCGGGAGACGGCACCCCGGACGAGGCGGCCGCTTGGGTCCAGTACTGCAATGGCTCGGTGGATACGCCGATGGGAGCGCTCCGCGCTGCCAACGGTCATCCGAAGCCCTACAACGTACGCGTATGGGAGATTGGCAACGAGCTCTACGGATCCTGGCAGATCGGCCACACCGACGCTGCCGGGAACGCGCGCAGGTTCGTGGAGTTCCGCAAAGCCATGCTGGCGGCGGATTCGACCATAGAGATCATCGCCACAGGCAAGGGCGACCAGTTCGTCGGGGATGGCATGGCCTTCGATCGCGACTGGAATGCTGCTGTGCTCGATGCCGCCCGTGCGGACGGCGCTCCGCCACAGTATCTGTCGCTGCATCCGCTGCTGCCGTTGCCGTCCGGTCTCGGCGCGTCTCATTCCTACGATGAAGTCTATCTGAGCGCCATGGCGCATCCCCATTGGTGGTCCGAGGCGTTTGTCGCCGATCTCCGGAAACTTCTGACCTCTCACGGCGGCGATCCCAGACCGCGCGCTGCCGTTACGGAATGGGGCATTATCTTTGGCGGGCAGGGCTGGCTCGACTATGCGAATCACGATTCGCAGTCGGGGGCAGTGTATGCGGCTCTGTTTCTCAACGCCATGCTGCGATCGGCGGATACCGTGGCAATCGGGAATGCCACTGCCTTGATGCACGGCGGCTGCATTCGGAAACGCCATGGAATCGTGTATGTCATGCCCATGATTCACGCCAAACGCCTGTACGGTCAGGCTCGGCTGGAGAAACTGGCGCCCGTAACGGTTACGGGTCCCGGCTATGACGTACCTCAGCGCGGCCTCATGCCCGAGGTTCGCGACGTACCGTGGGTAGATGTCGTCGCGGCCGAGGGGGGCGGCTCCGTGACCGTCTGCGCCGTAAACAGGGATCCGAAGAACGCACGACGGGTGGAGATCACAGCGCCGCGCAAAGTCTCATCTGTCGCCGCAGAAACCCTTGCCGCCGGACCTCGCGAGACCAACTCGGCAGAACAGCAGGATCGCGTCAATACGCGCCGATTGGACGTCCTTTCGGAGGGCAACGTGATCATAGGCGAGTTGCCTCCGTGCTCCGTTTCCATCATTGCGCTTCGCTGATTTCGCTTCTGCGCGATATACTGCCTGCATATGCGGTATTCTCTGGGTGTTTAGACCCAAGGAGGTGTCCGCAAGATGACCGATTCAGAAGGCATCACTGAAACTCCGCAGCGAATGCGCCGCATTAGCATCACGGTGGAAATCGAAATCCCCGAGAGCGAGTTCGCAGATTTGGCCGAGGAGGCATTGGCCACGGGCAGAGATCTGCGTCAACTGGTTGCAGCGCGCTACGGATCGATGCGCCGCTCCCGCACCGTCCGGTCCGCATCCTCGACCGAGCCGAAGATCAACGTTAGCGACTACAAGCACCTGTACAATCAGGCCCCTGCCGGTCAGCAGCCCTATCGCGGATCGGGCAGGCCGCCCAAGTGGCTTCTCGATCGCATCAAGCAGGAAATGGGGGTCGCCTGAGGGGCGCTGCCCTCACGTGTACGAGGCCGTCTCGGCAGGCGCCAGCCGTCCTAGGGCGGCCTCGAGCATAGCCAGACCCGCCAGGTCCTCGGCAAACACCGCCCGATCGGCCCCTGCTTCGATCACATGATCCCGGTCCTCGGCGCGATGGACGCGGGCCACGATACCCACGTGGTCGTTTCGGGATCGTATGCATCGAACGGCCACTTCCGTCGTGGGCGCTTCAGGCAGGGCCACGATGACCACCTCGACGCACTCGGTCACGGCCCTGGCGAGCACCACGTCCGACGAGGCGTCGCCGTAGAAGACCGGTATCCCCTTCTCTCTCGCCTCGTGCACCGCTACTGTGTCGTATTCCACCACGGTGTGCTCGATGCCCCGGCGCAGCAGGCCGTCTGAGACGATGCGGCCAATGCGCCCATAACCGAGCACCACCGCCCGAGCGTCCTCGCAGCCCTGCGCCATATCGCGGATATGGGTTTCGGCAGCGCGCGCAAGGGGCCCACGGATGGGCTTAATACGCCGAAGCAGGCGGTAGGCCGGGTCGCCCAACCTGAAGAGGACCGGGGTGGCCAGAATCGTGATGCCAGCCGACGCCAGGATGGTCGTGGAGACCTCTGCACCGATGATGCCGCGTGACACGCCGATACCCGCCAGCACGAACGAGAACTCGCCGATCTGCGCCAGGCCGAATCCGACCTTCAGAGATGTGCGCGAGTGTCGTCCCGAGAGATAGACTGCTGCCGCAGCGATCACGGGCTTGCCGATCGCTATGGCGGCCACCACGACGAGCACGGCCCAGATGTGGCCGGAGATGAAGCCCGGATCCAGGAGCATGCCGATGGACACGAAGAAGACCGACGCAAATACGTCGCGCATGGGCCGCACCTGCGTCAGCACCTCGTCGGCATAGTCGGAACCGGCAACGACAAGGCCTGCAAGGAACGCGCCCAGCGCAAGCTCCACGCCCGCAGTCTCTGCGACGAGCGCCGTGCCCAGACAGATGGTCACGACGCTGAGGATGAACAGCTCCCTCGATCGCAAGCGCGTGATGCGGGCCAGGACCCACGGCACGATCCGCGAGGCCAGCAGCAAGGTCCCGACTACAAACGCAACGGCACGGAGCATCGCCGAGCCGAGCGATGCCAGGCCTTCGGCGCCTCGCACGCTGGTGCCCAGCATGGGCAACAGCACCGCCATGGCGACCACCGCCAGATCCTGCACGACCAGAATGCCGAGCATGACCAGTCCGTGCGCCGTCCCGAGCTCGCCGCGCTCTTCGAGCACGCGCACCATGACGGCGGTCGAGGAGAGCGCGATGGCGCACCCGAGGAAGATCCCCGACGGCAGGCTCCATCCGAGCATGCGGGCCACACCCATTCCCAGCAGAATGGTGCCGCCGATCTGGATGAGGCCGCCCATGATGGCGGCCTTGCGCACCTCGGCCAGCTCCCGCAGCGAGAACTGCAGGCCAACGCTGAACATCAGCAGCACCACGCCGAAGTTGGCGACAGTGGTCACCGAGGCGGCGTCCGCCACGATGCCCGGAGTATGGGGGCCGATGATGATGCCGGCAACGAGAAAACCCACCATCACCGGCGCCCGCACCGCTCGTGCGAGCGAGCCTCCGGCCATCCCGGCGGTCAGCACAATGGCGAGCTGTATGAGCAACGTATGGGGATTCATGGCCAGTAGAGTACCGCCACGGAGACCCATATGCCGCCTCCACGGCTCCTGAAGGCAGGTTCGATCACGCGGCGCTCGTCAGACGCTGCCGCCCCGGCCTGGTCCGCCGTGCGCCCGCTACGGGCCAGACTGCCGATCAGTAGATGCGCACGATGGCCTCGCCGTAGCCCGCATCCACCCACGCATCGCCGCCGAACTCGCACCGGAGCGTATGATCGCCAGGCGGCTCCACGGTGGTGTAGTTGTAGCGGGCAATGCCGGCATCGGATCCGCCAAGGGTGACGACGTCAGCGATCCAGGTGCCATCCAGCCGGAACGTGACGGTCTTGCCCACCTGCTTCTGATAGTCGGCCAGCCGCCGGAAGTAGGCATAGAGCCTCGCCACGCCTCCCTGCGGCACGGTCCGGGGCATGACCCAGATGTATGGGATCGCCTTGTAGACGGTCAGCGTGTTGGCGCCCGACGAGGGCAAGTAGCCGCCGTCGCCGGCCCATTCGGCAAGGATCGTGCGGGTTCCCGCGCCTGCGCCATCGGCGATGGTATATCCGACTTGCGCCAATCCCGTGCTCCGCGTCACATCGGAAGCAATGAATGTGCCGTCCAGCTTGAAGGTGACCGTCTTGCCGACCACCGGGGTGTTATCGAGGCGGTAGAGCCACGCCTTGAACACGCGATAGGCCGTGATCCGGCCGTCACGGTTCACCCCGAACGTCTTGGTTGCATGGGTCTGCGCCGTCAAGGTCGCGCTGGCTGAGCTGGGCTCGTAGAGGGCATCGCCGGCGAACTCCGTGGTGATGGTTCGTGTGGCAGGGCCGTTCACGACCGTCCACAGGAGACTGCTGTCGCCGCCGGCGTTCGTCACCGCGGCCCCGACCGATGTGCCGTCTATGCGGAACGTGATGGTCTTTCCTTCGAGGAGCGCATTGTCGGATGTCCGCTTCAGGTCATATTGCCGCAGGTACACATATTCGGTGATAGTCCCGATGCGGTCAACGGTGTACTGGGTGGTCGGGGTCCGTGATTCAACGGTGAGTCTGACGGCGAACCCCTCCCCGTTGCCATTCGCAGATGGGTCGAACGCTCCGGCGGTTGTCGGGAATCCGTCCGACCAGGTATTGCCTGCCACGGCAATGGACGCGCCCGAGGCGGCAATGGCGAGACCGGTATCCGAGCCGTCGCCGCCAAGCAAGCTGCTGAACGCCAGAGTCGTGCCGTCCGGCGCCATCACGGTTACGAACGCGTCGAGATCGCCTGAGGTGAGCGCGGCGTCGAACGCATCGGGTGTGAGCGGAAAGTCCGTCGAGAAGGTGTAGCCGGTCACGGCCGCTCGATCGCCTGCGTTGAGAGCCAATCCTGTGATCGAGTCCCACGAGCTGCCGCCGAGGAGCGTGCTGTAGGACAGGCTCGCGCCGTTGGATGCCAACCGGACGATGAAACCGTCGCCTCCGCCCTGAAGCGACGTCTGGAAGGCCCCCGCTGTGGCGGGGAAGTTCGACGACCGCGTCTCGCCTCCGACGTAGAGCATGCCCGCAGCGCCGATGGCCACGCCATAGCCTGCGTCTGCGTCCGATCCGCCGATGAAGGTGCTGAACACAAGGGCGGTGGCATCAGAGGCGAGCTTCACGGCAAAGGCGTCGGATGGACCTCCTGCATACGCCGTCGCGTACGCCCCCGAACTCGTCGGGAAGCCGGTGGAGCTTGTCAGCCCTGTGACTGCCGGTGCGCCAGAAGCATCCACCGCAATCGCCATCACATAGTCATCGCTGGCGCCGCCAAGGAACGTGCTGCAGACGAGGGTCGAGCCGTCGGCAGACAGCTTCGCGGCAACGGCATCCGAGGACCCTCCCGCGAAGGATGTGCTGAAGGCGCCGAGCGTGGTTGGCCAGTCCGCCGACTGCGTGTAGCCGCCCAACCAGACGTTGCCAGGAGTGTCCACTGCAACGGCATAGATGCAATCCCACGCCGTCCCGCCCAGGTACGTCCCGAACACGAGCGACGAGCCGTCGGGCGAGAGCTTCGCGACGAACGCGTCGCCATCAAGTCCGTTCTGGGCGGGCTGATAGGCGCCAGGGGTCGTCGGAAAGTTCCCGGAGACCGTCTCGCCGGCGATGACAGCATGGCCGGAGCCATCTACAGCGATCGTGTGGCAATGGTCCCAGTCTGAGCCGCCCATGTACGTGCCGTAGACGAGAGCGCTGCCCGACGGGTCAAGCTTCAGGACGAAGGCGTCGAGATCGCCGTTTGCGCTGGTGTCGAATGCGCCGGAGGTGGTGGGGAAATCGGCGCCGTAGGTGTGCCCCGTGACGTAGACCGCTCCCGACGCGTCGACGGCGACACCCTTCGAGCCGTCGTCGTCGGTACCGCCGAGGTAGGTCGAGAACTCCAGGACCGGATCCACCACCAGCGGCCTGGACGCGTCGTACTTCGCGAGGCGCAAGGCTACGTGAGGCGAGGGGCGAGAGGCAAGAGGCGAGAGCAGGCGGTAGTCGCAGGCGACCTGCACGCGCTTGCCGCCGATGGTCTGGTAGGCGTAGGGGCGTCTCATGCGCACGTCGCCCGCCGGAGTGGTCAGGATCAGGTCGCCACCGGCAACCCGCACCTTCTCCGCGCCTTCGAAGGCGAGCCGGATGCGCGACGGGTCGGCGCCGGGATGGAGGATGAAGTCGTATTCGAGGGCTGAGAGCTGAGAGCTCAGAGCTGAGAGCGAACGACGCCCCTCATCCTGGCCCTCTCCCCGCAAGCGGGGCGAGGGGATATTGGTCGCTCCTCTTGCCTCTTGCCCCTTGCCTCTGGCCTCCTGGCTCTTGGCTCTTGGCTCTCGGCTGTAATAGACGACATCAATCCCCGGGTACACGCTGGCAAGCTTCGCCCTCGCATACGTGGGAACGTTGGTGCGCCATTGCTTCGGGTCGTTTCCGATGAAGTAGTTGACGATGCCCTGCTGCTTCTCGAGGCCCGATGCGACGGCCCTGGCGCTCGCGCCGACGAGCTTCATGCGGAGGACGGCTGAGGGCTGAGGGCTGAGGGCTGAGAGCGAACGACGCCCCTCGCCCTGACCCTCTCCCCGCAAGCGGGTTGAGGGGACCGTGGCGGCGCCGGTTGTCTGCTGAACCTTGCCTCTGGCCTCTGGTCTCTGGCCTCTTGCTCCGACAGGCAGGACCATCACAGCCTCGTTCCCGGTGATGAACACTGTGGCGCCGCCGGCGCGGGTCACAAACTGCACGCGGCTATCGTAGCGGCCGGTGTTCTGCTCGAATGTGAGCGGCAGGCGCTGCTCAACGCGCCGCAGCGATTGCGCTCCCGCTCCCGTGCTCAGCCCTGCGGCGCATACCGCCATCGCCAGCGACACGATCGTTCGTTGCCTTTGCATCCGTCCACCTACCTCCTGCACGCGATGTCGTTGGGGCCCGTTGATGACAGCGCGAGCTACTTTGTCGAGCGTTGCCACAGCGAGTATACGTCAGGTTGCCCCGATGCGCCAGAGCCTCCGCCTCGGCTGGCCCATGCGTCCAACCCATCGGCAAGCCTCTGCACGGCTTCGACATAGCTCATGTCGGCAGCGCGCCGGGATGCTTCGGGAAGCTCGGGCAGTCTGCCAGCCTTCCTAAGCGCCAGTCGCTCGAGGACGGCCTCACGATAGCGCAGAATGAGCGCGGCATGGGAGCCTGCATAGGTCTCGTGGAGACCCGCATGCCTCAAGGCGTCATAGAACCGCGCGACCCGATCTATGGCTGCCGCGGCCTTTCCTGCCAGCGCCTCATCGCCGGCAAGCTCGCGCAGCGCCGCGGCAACGTCCGCGTCGGTCCGCCTCAGATCGTGCGGCGGCGCCAGGCCCCGGACGGCCCGTCTCGGCCGACCTGACCCGAGCAGGATCGAGACCTGCGCTGAGGCCGGCAACGCGTCATAGCGCAGCGCCACGGTCTCGCCGTCATGGTCACCGCCGGGCTTGCCGTTGATCAGGACCGAACGCACCGGTCCTTCTCCGCTGATGTCGAGATAGATGCGCTTCGAGCCCCACAGGACCGGAAACCGCTGCTCGAGGCGACTGATGCCGGGAGGGATGTGGGGAACGAGCGTCAGCGTGTCTGCTTTGTAGAGATACTCGAACAGGCCGCGCAACATGCCCAGGGGCGCGCCCCATGTGTCGTAGCAGCAGTTGATGGGGTGTTGCGGCTGATAGACGGCATTGCCGAACTCGACGAGCGGGTTATCGGTGCGAAACATGCGCGCGAACTTCAGGATGTGCTCCGTGGCTCGCCGCGCGGCGGCGTAGCCCCCCATGCGGAAGTCCGCGAGGATCATGCGCGCTTCACAGGTAGTCCAGTGGCCGCCGTTGACCCATGTTCCGAACTGCCAGAGGCCCGTCGGCTCGGTGTACATGTCGTCGAGCGACGGGTAGTTCGTGATGACGACGCCATGAGGTCGCAGGCCCGCTATCCGGGCCATCTTCGCGTAGATCCGCCGGGCCTGTTCGTCGGCTACCACTCGAAGGGCTACGGCGTCATGGTTGCAGACCGCCTCGAAGTAGCCGTGCTTCGGCTCGCCGTACACGCCGTGGCGCACGCCGTCGGGATCGAGCGACTTGATCAGATAGCCTTCCTCGGTCGTGACCCTCGCCAGACCCAACCTGGCTCGACGACTGCGTTCGGCATAGCGTCCGGCCTCAACGGGCCTCCCGGCAAGCTTCTCGATCTCGGCAAGACGGTCCAGCGCGGCTATGTAGGTCACCGACAGACCGGTGAGATAGCCCATGCCGTAGGTTCCGTCGGCTCTTCGGTGGCCGGCATAGCTCGGCGCCAGGAGGTTGCCCGCCGGACCGGCGAGAAAGAGCTCATTCTCAGGATCGCGGCGGCTCGCCACAAACTCGGCGCAGCGCTCGAGCATGGGCAGATAGCGCCGGATCGCCGTCTCGTCGCGCGATATGAGCAGGAGTTCCGCCTGCATCACGATCCCCGCTGCGGTGAACTCCACGCCCCAATCATGGATGGCGATGTTGCCATCGCCCTGCTTGTAGACGACCCAGCCGGGCGCCGCCGCGTCGCACAGGCACCCGTCCGGCGCAACCCAATCGTGGGCGCCCTTGCGCTTGCCATCGCCCATCTGATCAAACCAGAGGTCCTGGGCGTTCTGAAGGAACGTGCGGTAGGGCTCGGTGAAGAAGGGCAGCCCGCAGTAGGTGGGTCCGTAGCTGTTCTGGATCCACCATGCGCCCCAGGTCGGGCCTTCGACGAAGCCGTTCCATGCCGGCGAGTAGAGCATGGAGAGGTTCTGGAGCTCGCCGTTGGGCCAGACCATGCGATAACAGGTGTTCAGCAGGTCAAGAAACTCCATGTCTCCCTCTCCGGCCACGTATCTGTTCGGCTGTGGCCGGCGCGCATCAAGGGTTCCGACAGCGGTGGCCGCGCCAACCGCTCCCACGAGCAGCTCTCTCCTGTTCAGGCGGGTATCCATGGAAGTCCCCTCCCGGCGCTCATAGGCTCTATCCATGCCATGTCATGCATGACTGCCTGCGGCACCAGCAGTCAGTTTCCGCGTTCTCCGGACGCTTCCCTGCATGCTGGGGTCCTGTGTGGCGACGCCGCAACGGCCGCCGGGCATTACGCGGTGTCGCCCTGCGTAAGTACCAACGGATCGGTCGCGCGCGGCTGACTACTGCGAGAGGAGATGTCCATGAAATCAGGGCTGGGTTTGATCGCGTTCCTGCTCATCGTACTGGCCGCGGCAGCGGTCGGGGCGCGGTACATGCCGGGCGAATGGTATGCGTCGTTGCGCAAGCCGCCGTTCAACCCGCCGAACTGGATCTTCGGGCCCGTGTGGACGGCGCTGTATCTCGGCATGGCCGTGGCGGCGTGGTTGGTATGGCGCGAGGGAGGTCTACGCGTCCAGGCGCTGCCGCTGGCGCTGTTCGGGGCTCAGCTCATCCTGAATGCGGCGTGGTCATTCCTGTTCTTCGGCCTGCGCAGGCCCGACCTGGCGCTCGTGGACATTGTGTGTCTCGGGGCGCTGATCGCGGCCACAGCGGTCGCTTTCCGTCCGGTGAGCACGGCCGCGTTCGTGCTCATGCTGCCCTATCTCGCGTGGGTTTCGTTCGCGACGGTTCTCAATGCGTCGCTCTGGTGGCTCAATCGGGCAGCGTGAAGAGGCCCGCCGACCGCAAGCTGGCGGCGGGCCGAACGCAGCTGGTCAGGGGGACAACCTAGCGGCCGCGGAAGACCGTCACACGAACGGTAGTCGTCCCAGCGAACGGAATGCCGTCCTTGGTGACGCCCGTCAGCGTCATCACAGCGCTCGGCGGCGCTACGTTCGCTTCAATGGCAGCTTCCGGAAACTTCGCCACGAGATCGCCGCAATCGTCAGCAAAGCATGCGACAGCGGCGACGCCGTTCATGGTAACCGTGCCGGTGTCCACCCGTGCAAACGGGATGTCCACATGAGCGGTCACGCGTCCGCCCTGATCCACTCCAAGCTGAAGCGTCGCGGGCGCGACCTGCAGCCCCACATCAAGGGAGCTGGCAACAACCGCGACCGCAACGCCTGACAGGAGCATCAGGACGCCAAGCACGGCCAATCCTCGACGTACGCTTGGGCTCATCATTCGAGAATCCGTCCTTTCTTGCCCTTCGCCTGGCCTCTCCGCGCTGTCCTCGAGGACTCGTATGAAAGGCATACCTGGAGGACGACATCGCGCAGCACAGGTTCCCGGCAACCGAAGGTATTTCAGCGGCGCTCGGGCAGGGAGAACCAGAAGCAGGCTCCCTTTCCCGGGCCGTCTGATTCGGCCCACACTCGTCCGCCTTGCGCCTCAACGATCCGGCGGACTCCTGCGAGGCCCAGACCGGCGCCAGGCAGCGACGGATGGGTGCGCTCGAACGGCAGGAACAGGCGCTCACGCGCGTCCGGCGCGAAGCCCATTCCGTTGTCGCGCACATAGATGCCAAGCTCCGACGTCCGTGAGACGCCATGCGGCGCCTCGATCATGCGCCAACCGATCTCGACGCGCGGGCGCTCCTGGTCGCCCATGTACTTGGCCGCGTTCTCGATCAAGTTCTGAAGCACGCGCACCAGCTCGCGGCGGCGCCCCCAGACCATGACGGGACCGCCCACCACCTCAACTGAGACGCCCCGGTCGGCGACAATAGATCCGAGCGTCTCCAACGCCTCTCGAACCAGCTCATCCAGCGGCGAGGCCGATACCGGTTCATCGCTTCTGCCGAGACGCCAGTAGTCAATGAGGTCGTCGAGTAACCGCAGCATCCGGTTGGCCGAATCTCTGATGAGCCCTAGGTCCTTCAGCAGCTCCGACGCTTCCGGCGACGCCGCATCCTCCTCGATCAGCCTCACGAAGCCGGTGATCGTGACCAGCGGGCTGCGCATGTCATGCGAGAGGGCTCTGACAAGCGCCTCGATCTCCCTGTCGCGCGCCGCAAGCTGCGTCTCGACCTGTCGCCGCTTGGTGAGGTCACGAAACGACCATACGCGCCCGACGTTTGCGCCCTCCCGCAGCATAGGCGCCGAGTAGCGCTCGAGCACGCGTCCGTCTCTGAACACGATCGTATCCATGCTCGTCTCTGAACTATCGTAGAGGTCCCGCACCTTCTCCAGAAAGGCCTGCGGCTCCTCGAGCTGATCGAGGACGTAGCTGAGCAGGGCGTTATCGTCACCGAGCTCAATGAGCTCATCCGGAATGCGCCAGAGCTTCTGGAACTGCCGGTTGCATCGGATCACGCGACCGTCTCGGCCAACCGCCAGGATGCCGTCGGCGATGGACGCCAGGATGGCCTCGAGCTCGGCCTCCTCGCGGCGTCGGGCGGCTTCGAGCTCCTTCTGTGCCGTGATATCTACGATGTGCGTCAGAAAGCAGAGAGGTCGACCCTGATCGTCGCGGTGAACTCGCGTCTGAACGAGGGCCCAGACGGTATCCCCGTCCTTGCGGATGTAGCGTTTCTCGAACCGATAGATTCTGCATGCGCCCGTAAGGAGCGCCTCGACGCACTGCATGCTCGCCGCCACATCGTCCGGGTGCGTTACGTCAGAGAAGACCCTGCCTTCGAGTTCTCGGGGCTCGTAGCCCAGCATGTGCGCGAAGGCTTCGTTGATGCGGGCCATGCGCCCATCGGGCAGCGTGAGCGACTTGCCTATGGGGGATTCGGCGAAGAAAAGCCGGAAGACGTCGTCTTCGTCGAGGCCCAGACTGGCAAAGGATGCATCGTCCCGCAGTCCAGCTACCATTGCAGATGCCCTCCTTCGAAGACACGCTCAGCGAGCGGATCGCTGCATTGCTTCGATGACTTGGCCGACAGCAAGCTTTGCGCTCAGCACCCGATCAGGATCGGGCAAGATGCGCGTGGAGTACCGGCCGATCTCGCACGGCGACGTGACCAGCGACTCCGCCGAGCGAAGCGCTCGCTCGCCGGCTGATATGTCCTTGCCTGCGCGCTTGCCGTCGTCCACAAGACGACGGAGCAGGTTGAGATACTCCCAGTCCTCGACTCCCTCGCGTGCCTGCTCGAGCCGAACGGATGTGACGAACCGATCCGGTCGGCTCGGAATCGGCGGATAGGCGAGGAAGCCGTCGCCGTTGGGATACCGCACGAACACCTTGTCCTGGCCCGGGCCGAAATCATGGGGCAGGAATCCGTGCCAGCCGTAGCGGTGCGGGTCGTAGGTTAGCCAGTCGATGCCCCAGAACTCGTAGGCCTCTGCGCCGTACTTGAAGGCGTAGTGGGGCAACAGTCGCTCGATGGCCGCGTACGGCGTGTCGGCGCACATCTGGCCGTCGGTGGTCCACCATATTCTGGCTCCGCCCTCGCGGATCGCCCGCATCCGGTCAACGGAGACGATGCCGTAATGGCCGATGCCCCAGACATCAAGCTTCCCGTCCCATTCCGGCTGATGATGCCACGTGCTGGAGTAGATCGGGATGGCCGGGTCCACTTCGTGGATCATGTCGCAGAGCGCTTTCATCTGCTCCGTGATGCCCGGCATGTGGTCATGGGGCTCGTCGGAGATGTACAGCACCACCCGATCGGCCCATCCCTTCGCCTTCATGTGGTCCCAGTAGAGCTTCAGGCATGCCTGGTAGGCGCGCTTGAACTCCGGTCTGAGCTTGCTCCTGTCCACGCCCTCGTAGGGGTATTCGCCCTCGTAGGGCTTTTGACCGAACTTGTCGCCGGGCAAATGACCCCAGCCGAAGACATAGAAATGCCACGGCGTATAAGCATGCGGGAACTTCAGCTCGTCAAAGTAGATGGCCGCGGCGCGATCAAACTCCGTGAAGTCCGCGCGAGCCACCCCATCGCTGTAGGTGAAGCTCGGCTCGGGTTTGATGGTATCGGGGCACACCCTGCGGCGGGCCATGAAGCGCCAGAACTCCTCGCGCGATTCGGACTCCGATTTGCCCGGAAGTCTCCATACTGCGCCCGACTGGCGGCAGTCGTAGATGGCCTTGAAGCGCGTCGCGTCGGGCAGATCGAAGCCCAGCACGCGGACGCTGAACGGCAACGAGGCGATCGTCTGCGTCCTGGCAGAACGGTCTGAGGCAACCAGTCGGACGGCGCCCCGATACGTGCCCGCCTGCGATCCCTTCGGTACATGCACGGTAACCCAAACAGGCTGCGTGACGCCCGCTTTCAGGTCGAACTCGGCATGGGGCAGGATGGGATCGGGCCACCATCCGGCCCAGCCATCCGAGCCCGCTGCCCCGTTCGGTTGCTTGCGGCGATGGCTCGGCGTGGTGTCGCTGTAGTAGTTGGTCGGCGCATCAACAGGCACATAGCCGACAAGCCCGACCTCCACATCGGTGAGGGACTTTCCTGCCGCGGAGCGGGGCCTGTCTACGATCACGCGAACGTTCCGAATGTCTCGCCCGGAACGGACGGCGATCTGCAGCGGCTCATACTCGTTGCCGGCACAGACAAGAGCGGCAGATGACGCGCCCGCCGACGCCGGCAGATCCTCGCGAAAGACCTTGACGATGGGATTGACCGCCCACATTCGAACTGAGGGGCCGCCCGACGGCGACCTTGACTGCAGGGCGAGCGCCTCGGCGGAGGACACCTCGATCAGCAGGACTCCGTCGTGCCAGACGGCGCCCGTGGCCAGCATCGTCAGATGCATCTGGAAGATACGGCAGTCTTCCGGCGTCCGAAATGCGCCCGCCAGCAGGGTCCATCCCGTGGTACCTGATATGGCTGGGCCGGCCCCGACCATGCCGCCCTGTCGGACGAGATCTCCTCTCTCGGTCCGCAGATGGGCGTGAAGCTGCACGCCGCCCTCAATGTCCCGGCACCGCAACCACGCCGCAAACAGATAGGTTCGCCCCGGCTCGACGCGTACATCCTGACGCCACCCGGTCCAGGCCGGTTTGGAAGTCGCCGGGACGTTCATGCGCGCGCAGCGGCGCCCGAACAGCCCCTCGTCCGCCAGACCCATCACAGTACCGGCGGGACGTTCGCCCTCGGTCCCGCCAACCCACGCATCGGGCATGGCCTCGCCCATCTCGAAACCGGGGTTCCGGGCCAGGTTGCGCGGACTGGCGGCAAGAGCGGCGTAGTCGGCCAGACTGACGGTCACTGCGCTCTTGTTCATGCCGCCGGGCACGGCCGGATTGGGCGCGTATTGCACCGGCGCTTTCACTGTCGCTGCGGAGGCCGACGCAGCGGCGCCACGTTCCTGCGGGTACGCATAGAGGGTCGTGACGGACCGAGGGGCGACCTGCGCCTCGAAGAGCAAGTTCGATCCCAACCGATAGGAGCGGAGCTCCTTGCCGCCCGAACGAACGACAATGCGCGGATCGCGCATGCGTGCCTGAAGCCTGCGCAACACCGCCGACACCTCCATGCTCACGAAGCCGCTCGCTGGACGGTCGCCGAAGTTGACGATCCGGATGGGTGTGCGATAGACCGCAGCCCCTGATCCCCGAGAAGCCGCAGGCCAAGGGTCCTCTGAGCCCGACTCCGTCAGACGCAGGCGTTCGGGCGGACCGATCCGGACCGCGTACGCCTCGCCCTCGTCGAGCCGTTCGAGAGCCACATCATCGAACCAGGCGACGCCCGTGCCGCGCAGTACGGTGCCGAGGCTGACCCGATCCGCCCCGGCGGGAGCCGTGAACTCCAGCGCAACCTGCTTCCAGTCATAGGTGCCGTCGCCCGCCCCCAGCATCGGAGCCTGCATCATCGTGTTCGCCGCGTTGCCGATGTGCAGATACCAGCCCGCATACCCGACGACCCCTTCCGCCTTCACCCAGGCCGTGACGCGATAGCGTCCACCCGGCGACAGGCGAATCCCGGTCTGGCGCGTGGAGATCCACGACGGTTCAGCGCCCTCGCGCACCCGGAGTTTCAGCGATCGCGAGCCGGTCCGGGATGCTTCGTCGGTCCACGAAGCTATGTGCGAGGGATCTGCCGGATCATGCACCCATCCTGTCGGCGCGTCGCCGTTGCCGTCCTCGACCGACCCGTTGCGGAGCTCACTCGCGGCTTCGAGCCAGTCCGGCGGCATCCACGCGAGCGGATTGTCGAAGTACACGAAGCAGTTCATCGTCTGGCCCGCCTCGCAGTCCACCGGAATGGTCAGCGTGCCGCCTGTCGCCGCGCGACCCGAGCGCACGGGCTTGCCATTGGCATCGGAGACGTCGAAGAGGAGCTCCTCGCCGCGATCGTTGCAGACGCGCAGGGACTTCACCTCTGCGTTGACGATCGGCAGACCGTCGGGCGCGGGGCCGATGCGCACCGGTACCGGTGACGCCGCCATGGGTTGCGCGCTCGTGTTCTCGACGGTGACGGCGACGCGCTGTCGCCAGAGTCCGCCGTTGCCGAGACTCAGGGGGTGATGCCACGGCGTCGCGGCTAGCGCAGATAACGCCAGGATGGCGAAGGCTATCATGATGAACGACCTCTCGATGGTGCGCGGTGTACTCTGATTCGCCGCGGAGACGGCAGAATCCTGCCGATCTCCGCAGGCGCGAACCAGATTGCGCCCTCATCGTCGGGCATGCATCACGACGGCCTTTCGCCAAACAGCCCGGCCAGACAGGCGCGATGGGGCACGCCTGGCAGTCTGCGTTCTCGCCGCGCTACCGGCGCGCAACCTGCACGAGGAACCGGCCCAGATCGGCGTTGTCGAGATACCGTCCTCGGCGCTGGTCTTTCTTCGTCGCAAGGGCCATCAGTTGGCTCGCCCCCGCTCCGCGGGCGAACAGCGGGATCAGGCTGTTCGTGTGGCCGGTGGAGTTGTACTGCATGC
>Ga0067045_1003617_pt1 | contig 20914 bp, 15 predicted proteins | sample TerdegcTABiofilm_FD_59184 | JGI IMG/M metagenome (GOLD analysis project Ga0067045, IMG submission 59184) | Combined Assembly of (Gp0054472, Gp0054536) Wastewater bioreactor microbial communities from Singapore -Terephthalate degrading...
CCAGTGGGATATAGGTAACGATGGGTCTTGGGATTATGAAGGTTCGTCGTTGAAACAGGTATCGCATAGTTTTTCTCAGTTCGGCACGTATGCGGTGAAGTTGCGCATAACCGACAACAATACGCCTGCACAAACCAGCGATGCAGTAGTTAACGTGACAGTGAATCAGGGGAATCACGGTCCTGTTTCTGGTCATGGCGGTCCTTATGTGATAGCGCAGGGTAGCAGTCTTGTGCTCAACGCTACATCGAGTTCCGATCCTGACAGTAGTTGCGGGGATTCGATATTGTCGTATGATTGGGATCTTGACGGGGACGGCCAGTATGACGATGCCAGCGGTGCGGCGTTGACGGTGCCGTGGGCGACGTTGGTTGCTTTGAATATGCAGTATCCTGCCAACCGGTTGTCGGGATTGCCGTCGAACACTATACGGTTGCGTGTAACCGATACGTTCGGTGCTACAGGTACGTCTGAGACATCTGTAACGATATATTTGAATACGCCGGTGGCCGTAGCTACGGCAAACGCGTCGAGTATAACTTGTAATCAGGAAGTAACATTTAACGGTAGCGGTTCGTACCATAATTATCCGGGTCATTTGCTGAATCTGTATGAATGGGATTGGAATGGCGACGGTGTTTATGACGAGGCCGGAGCCGTATTGACGCATCGGTATACGCATGTTGGAACGAATACTGCCACGTTACGCGTAACTGATGATCAGGGGTTAACTTCAACTGCGACGGTAAATGTTACATTGACGATAAACAATGTTGCGCCTGTGGCGGTTCATGGAGGTCCTTATACAACATCGATATTGAACGGTAACCGTATACCTATTACGCTGAACGGCAGCGGTTCTTCCGATTCGAACGCTCCGTGCGACAGTATAGTCGCGTATTGGTGGGATACCGACAGCGACGGATTGTATGGTTCTGACGATACTAATGGAGCCAATGGACTTGCGGGTACGGATTATGTAGGCGCGGTGGTATCGAATTACGTTAATCCGAATTGGCAAAAAGGCGGTAGTTACGTAGTCAGGCTTAAGGTTAAAGATTCGTTTAACGTGTGGTCGCCGGAAGCCGAGACGATGGTAATAGTACAGTCGTCTCCTCCGCCGGTGCTTTTGCTTGATTATCCTGTTGGCGGAGAGTGCATAAAAGGTACGGTGGACATCCAGTTCAGGGTTGGCGATCCTGAAGGGGATACGGTAACGATTACCGCGAAAGTCGGAGGCGTAACTGTAGGGACTAGAGTGATAACGACTATTAATGGTGGCAATCTGACATCGACTACCATATCTTTAAATACCACATCGTTTGCGGATGGGTCGAATTATAAAGTATTGCTTGAGAGTACCGACGGGTTGGGAGGCACTTCCACAGCCCAATCTCCGAATCCGTTTAGAATAGACAATACGCCGCCTGTGTTGACGGTGAGTGTGCCTGTAGAGGGCAGTTGTTACGCGTCTCCTGGCCCTGTGCCGGTGTATACTGCTACGGATAACCTAACAACAACGCCAACGGTAACGAGATCGGATCTGAAAACCGGATGCAACTGGACATCGACGTTCACGGCTACGGATTCTTGCGGCAATACTGCTTCTGTGGTGAAATCGTACAAGGTATCGGATGGGTCGTTATCGATAGTGATAAGCGGAGTTACGGAAGGCGGAGTGTATCCGCCCGGAGTATCTCCTGTATTCAGCCATACGGGCGGTACGGGTTGTGTTACGAGTACCGAAGGGTTGCTGAGCATAGTTGGCGGAGCGCAGGATCAGCCTTATACGTCCGGTACGACCATATCTGTTTCCGGTGAGTATAGTTTGAAGGTGCGTGTAACGAACGTATGTGGATCTGTAATCGAGCAGGTTCGCAATTTCATAGTCAACGCGGTTCCTGTGGCGTCTGCGGGCGGCCCTTACAGCGGATTAGAGGGAAGCGACATATCGTTGTCTGCGTCTGCGTCGTCCGATCCTGAAGGGTTGGGATTGACTTACGAATGGGATTTGGATTATGACGGACAGTATGACGATGCGACCGGAGTAACCGCGCAGTACCGCTGGAATCAGGACGGTGTATACACTGTGGGAGTTCGTGTAAAAGATAACTATAACCAGACTGCGACGGCTATCGCTCAGGTAACGGTTCAGAACGTACTTCCTTTAGTATCTGCGGGTCCTGATCAGGTGGTAAACGTTGGTGAAACGGTAACTTTTGCTGGAAGTTTCACNGATCCGGGAGTTGAAGATCCGCATACGGTACAATGGCTGTTCGGCGACGNGGNGAGCGATAGTAGCGGTTTGAACGTATCGCATGTATACGGGAAAGCCGGAGTATACACGGTAACGCTTAAAGTAACCGATGACGACGGGTACTCTGAAGATACTTTGATGGTAACGGTATTGACTCAGATATCCGCCGGAGGCCCTTATGAAGGCGCGGAAGGATCGGAAATAGAGTTTACCGCTATGGCTACCGGCGATAATACCGGTTTGGTATTTTTCTGGGATTTTGATGGGGACAGCCAGTACGATGACGGTTCGGGTTCCGTAGTGAACCATGCGTTTGTGCAGGATGGTGTGTACACTGTTGGGTTAAAGGTAGTTGACGTATCCGGCCGAGCATATTACGATACTGCTCAGGTAACGGTATCCAATGTACTCCCGTTGGTGTCCGCAGGGTCAGACATGAATGGTAATGTCGGGTTGCCGATCCAGTTTGCAGGGAGTTTTACCGATCCGGGTACGCAAGATCCGCATACGATAGAATGGATTTTCGGCGACGGTGCAAGCGATGACAGCGGTAATTTGAATCCTGTTCATGTATACGGAGCTCCCGGTATATATACAGTAACATTGCGTGTAACTGATGACGACGGAGTAAGTGAAGATACTTTGACTGTGAGCATAAAGACGTCTGTGGATTCGGAGTTGTTTTTCCGAGGCGATGAAGGGACGGATATACAGTTGAGTGTATCCGCGCCTGGAGATCCTGACGGTACGCTTTTAACCTACGAATGGGATATGGACGGCGACGGTGATTATAATGACGCGCAAGGGCATAGTGTATTGTATCGCTGGAATCAGGACGGATTGTATGATGTCAGAGTTAAAATAACCGATTCCTATAATCAGGTGGTATATGCTGACGGTACTGTAGAAGTGTCCAACGTACTTCCTTTAGTATCTGCTGGTCCTGATCAGGTGGTAAACGTTGGTGAAACGGTAACTTTTGCTGGAAGTTTCACCGATCCGGGAGTTGAAGATCCGCATACGGTACAATGGCTGTTCGGCGACGGGGCGAGCGATAGTAGCGGTCTGAACGTATCGCATGCGTATGCTGAACATGGCACATACACGGTAACATTGCGCGTAACCGATGACGACGGGTACTCTGAAGATACGCTGACGGTAATAGTAGACGCTGTGCCTGTGGCGTCTGCGGGAGGTCCTTATGAAGGAGTCGAGGGTAGTGAAATTCAGTTTACAGGAGTTGGTTCTGATGCGGATGCGGGTGCGGTATTAAGTTACGCCTGGGATCTGGATAACGATGGATTATACGAGGTATCCGGTGCGAATGTGTCGAGAGTGTTTGCCGATAACGGTATATACGAGGTTAAGTTCAAGGTTACTGACGAGCATGGGTATTGGAGTGTGTCTGCGGGTACGGTAACGGTAACCAACGCGGCGCCGGTGGTGGGTCTTGTGGGCAACTACAGTATAGTTGAGGGTGATTATGTGGAGTTCGGGTCGACGTATACGGATCAGGGTACAGAAGATACGCATCGTATAGAGATCAATTGGGGAGACGGTTATGTTGATATCCAGAACCGGTCTGCGATAGGGACTGCGGTTGGATTGATATCCGGCAGTCACAGGTATATAGACGCCGGTACCTACGATGTTGAGCTTAAGGTTGTGGACGACGACGGCGGCGAAGGAGTAGTAATATTCACTGTTGAAGTAAGCCGTCGCGGATTGGAGATAATCGAATTGTCGATAGATACGGACAAAAGTTTGCAGATAAGGTTCAGTGGAGTATACGGTAAACAATACGAGGTATGGTACAGCGACGAAGGGTTTGCGGGGTTTGGATTGTCATACGATTGGACGGTTGCCGGTTCTGTGGCGTTAGACGAAGGTACCGGTTTAGGCGAGTTTATAGATTGCGGCGACCCTGGATTGGACGGATTGTTCGGTACTGGCGATGATGTAAGGGTAGCGCCGTGGAATACGCGTGAGCGTTATTACCGCGTGATAGAGAAATCGTCAGGCGGCGAGTTATGGACATGCGAGCAGATAGTGTATTACCGCAACGTGAATTTGTATTTGGGCCGAAATTTCGTAGGAGGTTGCGGAGTGAGATTGGACGGAGGCAGTTTGTTGTTGAATCAAATAATGGACAACCGGTTTTTGTATCCTGGCGATTCCATAAGCGAGGCGGTATCAGCGTCGTATTATACTGGCGGAGTGAGCAAAGAGGCTTATGTAACGGAGTACGCGGGATTGCATTTCTGGTTATCTGAAGACGGGAGTATGCTTGTTGACGAAGATCAGGCTGACGAAGGTAAAGGATTGATAGTTACACTACCTCCTTCAGCGAGCAATTGTGTTGTGCCGATGGCAGGTATAGTGAACATGAAAGACAGCGTAAGTATACCGGTGTTGAAGAATGATTACACTATGGTAACGTGGCCTTACAGCGACGAGGTAACGTTAGAGAACAGTGGATTGCTGGAGAGCGGGTTTAAGGGTGGTACGACTTCGCGCGTATCGGACAACATATATTTCTGGGATGCGTCGACGCAGAGATACGATCTTGTGGTATTTTATTATACTGGGTCTGTAACGCCGTCGAATCCGTCGAGATGGAGGTATATGAATCAGACGCCGTGTACGCGTAAACTTGTACCTGGCGAGTCGATATTGATAAAGACTCTGTCGACAACGACTTTAAATGTCTGGAATGCGCATAGGCGGTATCCGAAATCGACTCAGAACCTGAATCCGTAACGTGGTCTTGCGCCGGATCCGAGCTGGTTTTGGCAAAAAACCGGTGATTTCGGGAATATGATTTGATATTGATGAGAGATGTTTTCCGGTGGTGATACAGCTTGTCAAATAGTTGAGCTGAAACTTGGGGTTGCTGGTTGTCGCAGGTAATCTGAGTGAAAGCGATAAGGTTTTGGCAAAAAACGATATATAAAAAAGAGGGTGAGCTCAAAAAACTCACCCTCTTTTTTTACTTACAAATTTAATTGAAACCGCAACAAATATATAATATATTTGATTAATTAACTGTAAGATATGAAAAGGAACAAATATTAATGCTTGGATTTTATAAAAAATTTCGTTTATCAACATATATAACTATCCAGATAACAATATGGTTATTTTTATTGTTGATGGTCGGAGGGTTCGGATTATATTCCGCAATGGAAATAAGAAATCATTATGATATTCTTTTTCACTTGTATGAAAATTATTATCTTCCTGCAGAATCAATACGCCTGAAACACATAATCTTGGTGAATTTAATAGAAAAACATGTACTAAGTGAAGATATTAATATGAAAAACAAGTATCAGGCGGAAATAGTAAAAATGAAAGAAAAAATTGATCAAGAATTTGATAAATTACTTAAAGTACAGGCGTTTAATGAGAAATACAAGGATGAAATGGAGTATTTGATCAATAAACGTAAAAAATTGCGCGAACAAATAATAAATCTAAGTGAACAAGGTAGGGAAAACGAAGCTCTGGTTTTATTTAAAGAGGAAGAAACCAAAGTATTCAAAAAATTGGATGATATGATCAGTATTATTCTCGAAGAAAGCGATAATATATTTACAAGAGAATATAATTTAATTGAATCTAATTATCTAAAAATACTGATCGTATTCATAGTGGTTTTCGTGTCAATTATTGTATTTAATTTAATAAATGTTATTTATGTCCATAGAGGAATACTCGATCCTATAAAAAACATAGTCGGAATTGCCGGCGATGTAAAATCCGGCAATTACAGCGGCAGGATTTCCGAGTTTAAAGACAAAAAATATATTAAGGAGATGAATGAATTATCGGAGATGATAAACTCAATGTTGTCCGAAATAGAAAAGGATAAACTTAAACTGCATAATATGATAGAAAATTTGAGCATAAGCAATGATAAGTTAAAAGTCAGGAATACTGAGATGGAAGAATTTGTCAGGACAATAACACATGACCTGAAATCGCCGCTTACCACCATAGAAATGTTTTCCGAAGTTTTGGAAAGAGATATTGTAAAAAACCCCAAACGAGCTGTCAATGAAATAGATCGAATCAGGTTGAGCGCAAAAAGACTGCGTAATTTAATCAATGATTTGTCTGAATTTTCACTAATCGGGATTATAAAAGAGAAAAAAGGAGTTACAAACCCTAACGTAATTATAGCTGAAGTATTAGAAACGTTAGGATTTATAAAAATCAACGAGGATGCGGGCGGTTTTGAAGTGTTTTATATGGAAAAAGAAAATTCAAAAGTATACCTTCAGGAAAAAATACCAAAAATTTACGCCGATAACACAAGAGTTTCCCAGCTTTTTATGAATTTGGTTAGCAATGCGATTAAATATAAAAGCGAGAATCCTCCGGTAGTGTATATCGAAGGTTTTAGTGAAGGAGATTTTACTCATATAACTGTAAAAGATAACGGAATGGGTATACTTTCAGATTACAAAAATAAGATTTTTGATATTTGTTTCCGGTTGGTTTCTCAGGATAAAGTTGAGGGAGCAGGGGTTGGACTCTCTATTGTTAAAAAAATTGTCGAAAATTATTCGGGTAAAATTTGGGTTGAATCCGAAGGCGAAGGTAAAGGATCTGTGTTCCATGTTATACTTCCTTCCATCGAAAATGTTAAAAGCTGATTTCAAATATATAAAATTGACAAATTAAATATCCCGTATATAATCTTATAATCAACAAAAATAATTAGTATATACCCTATATATCGTTATAAAAATATATTCTGTTCAATAAAGGATATTCTATAATGTTCATAAATAGTAAAAGATGTTATTTGCTATTGTGTTTAGTTATCTTATTTTTTCCTACTTTATGCGGTTTTATTTATTCTCAGTCGAAACAACCTAAATTTGCGGTTGTTTATCTGCATGGCGAAGTCGATTTCTCTTTATCAAGTTTTGTAAAGAGGGCATTAAAACTATGCAAAGATAATGGTATAACTACAATTATTTTTGATATAGACACATTTGGCGGCAGAGTCGATTCCGCTCTGGAAATATCAAACAATATATTAATGCTGAATAACATACATACGGTATCCTATGTATCGGTAAAAGCTATATCCGCCGGAGCTTTGATAGCGTTGTCGTCAAAAGAAATCGTTATGAGGGAAAACACTACTTTAGGCGATGTGGCTCCTCTAACTTTAACACCTGAAGGGCCGGTGATGCTTGGTGAAAAATTTCAGTCGCCATTGAGGGCTGAATTCAGGAAACTAGCACAGAAAAACGGGTTCCCGGAAATACTTGCCGAAGCTATGGTTAGCGAGGATATTGAAGCGCTACGGGTTATATACAAAGACGGTTCCGTGAAATATATCTCTAAATCACGGTATGATGAATTAACCGATACTGAAAGAAATGCGGTTTACAAAAAAGAAACGGTGGTGAAAAAAGGCGAGCTTTTAACTGTAAGCGACAAGGAAGCATTGGATTTTGGATTTGCCTCGAAAATAGTAAAAAACGAAGATGATTTATTCGTTTTCCTGAACATAGATCCGCAAAACCTTTTGCGAGTGAGGCTATCATGGTCGGAACGGCTGGTAAAATTTATAGATAAAATTGCTCCGGTTCTGTTTGCAATCGGTTTATTGGCATTATATACGGAGTTTAAAGTACCCGGTTTCGGGTTGCCGGGTATAATTGGTATCGTTTGTTTTGCTTTGATTTTCGGAAGCAAATTTTTTGTCGGGCTTGCTCAGTATTATGAAATACTGATTTTTGTAGGAGGTGTTTTACTTATTATTCTCGAGATTTTTGTGGTTCCGGGGTTTGGAGTTACCGGTATCACGGGCATATTGCTTGTTCTTTTCAGTCTTTATCTTGTTTCTCAGCCTTTTGTAATACCGTATTATCCGTGGGAAAGCCAATCGGCGCAAAATTGGGCGGTTCAATTCGGATTAGCGTTTCTGGCATTTTTAGCGATAGCGTTTTTGCTTGCTTTTTTTCTGCCCCGTTCACCGATAGCAAAAAAAATAGGCCTCAGTACAACATTATCCGCTTCAGCCGGTTTTAAATCAAGGACATCCGATTATAATAACTTGATCGGTAAAGAAGGCATAAGCGAATCTATCCTAAGGCCGGCCGGAAAAGCGAGAATTGACGATATCCTTTACGATGTGGTTTCTGAAACGGATTTTATAAAGAAAGATGTATTGATCAGGGTAGTTAAAATAGAAGGCAATAATATAATAGTACGGGAGGCATAACACATAATATGAATTTGTTTCTGTTTCTTATAATATCCGGTTTGATATTGATTATAATGGAAATTTTTGTTCCGGGGGGAATTTTAGGAACAATCGGATTCATTTTTTTGGTAATTTCATTAGTCATGGCTTTTAAGTTATTCGGTAATAAGACGGGATTTTATTACTCAGTTTCATTGTTGGTATTTTTGACATTTTTGGTTGTTATGGTAGTGAGTTTCGCAAAATACGTTCCCTTTAGGGAAAAAATATTTTTGCTATATTCTCAAAAAGGTATGAAAGTGGAAAATATCTATATAAACGAATTGCTTAATAAAGAAGGAATCGCTCATACTATGCTTCGTCCGTCGGGTAAAGTAAAAATAGAAGATAAAACGTATGACGCTGTATCCGATGGGGCGTTTATTGAGAAGGGGCTGGAAATAGTTGTATATAAAATTGAAAATAATCATCTGATAGTTAAAAAGAAATCTTAATAAAAGGAGTAGTAGTATGGAACTTGTATTTATTGGAATTTTGCTCGTAGTCAGTTTGGTATTTTTCGGCATAATAATGAAATATTTAAGTTTGTGGATTCAGGCTTTGGCATCGGGTGTTCAAATCGGCATACCTACGCTATTTATGATGCAGTTGCGAAAAGTGAGCCCAAAAACAATGGTTACGTCGCAGATAATGGCAACAAAAGCCGGATTGAGCATTTCCACAAACCAGCTTGAGGCGCATTATCTTGCCGGAGGAAACATTTATAATGTTGTGCGGGCTCTTATTGCCGCTGATAAAGCAAACATAAATCTGGTTTTTGAAAAAGCCGCCGCAATTGACCTTGCGGGAAGAGATGTGCTTGAAGCGGTAAAAACCAGCGTTAACCCGAAAGTTATTGACTGCCCAAAAGTGGGAGGAATTAAAGATACTATCGACGCAGTAGCAAAAGACGGGATTCAGCTCAAGGCAAAAGCAAGGGTTACTGTAAGGACGAATATAGAAAGGCTTGTCGGCGGTGCAACTGAAGACACGATTATCGCGCGTGTCGGTGAAGGAATAGTAACTTCTATAGGTTCCGCCGGATCACATAAAGAAGTACTGGAAAACCCGGATATAATATCTAAAAATGTTCTTCAGCGCGGTCTTGATACCGGAACGGCGTATGAGATACTCTCTATAGATATAGCCGATATAGATGTAGGCGAAAATATAGGAGCTAAACTTCAGGCGGAACAGGCGCAAGCAGATATGCGGATAGCCCAAGCAAAAGCCGAAGAAAGACGGGCGATGGCTGTAGCCGCAGAACAGGAGAATATTTCACGGATTCAGGAAATGCGCGCTAAAGTCGTTGAAGCTGAAGCAAAGATTCCCATGGCAATTGCTGAATCGCTGATGAAAGGCAATATGGGGTTTATGGATTATTACAACATGAAAAATGTTATGGCAGATACGGATATGCGCCAATCCATAGCTAAAGGCGATATGCCTCAGGAAAAGAAAAAATAAGGCAATATCATGGATCAAGTAATAGCCTTAATTGTTATTTTTGTGATAATTTCTATCGGAAAAATCCTTGAGTCGATTCAAAACCGTGCTCAGCAGGAAATTAAAAAGAAACCCGATCAGGTAAAATACAACAAAACATCGGATGAAAAAGATTTCCATAAACCTGAACTGGAACGGCGATATTCTTCTCAGCAGGATTATACTTACAGAGCTCCTTCTGATGAGGTGGAGGAATTTTTGCGGCGAATCGGGATTTTAAAAGATCAAAATCTGCCCCGTATAAAGAAAATCCCGCGGGAACAACCGGAAACACCGGCGGAAAGAGTACCTCAAAAGGCAAGAATGGAAATTAAGAAAAAAGAAACTGCCGTAAATGAAAAAGTTTTGGATTATTCAAAATCGAAAGATCATATATCTCTATCTTCGCATACATTGAAAGTTGAAAAAGAAAAACCTGTCGATATTGAATCGGCAGAAAAAAAATCGCCTGCTCTAAATGTATTTGAAATCATAAGGGATAAAGAATCGCTAAGAAGCGCATTTGTAGTAAATGAATTACTGTCCCCCCCAATGTTTAAACGAAAATTCAAAAGGTGATTTAAAATGCTGGCAAAAGTATATTCCACCTCAGTTTTGGGAATCGACGCGTATCAGGTAGAGATAGAAATAGATGTAGCGAGCGGATTGCCGTCGGTGATTGTAGTTGGATTGCCGGACACTGCCGTAAAAGAAAGTAAGGAACGAGTAAAATCCGCGATTCAGAATTGCGGGTTTAAACATCCTGTAAGACGGATAACAATAAATTTAGCGCCTGCGGATACTAAAAAGGAAGGTTCAGGATTTGATTTACCTATAGCGATGGGAATTTTAGCCGCGAGCGAACAAATAGATACTGATAAAATCCAGCAATATTATATTTGCGGCGAATTGTCTTTAGACGGAACGGTTCGTCCGGTAAAAGGTATTTTGCCGATGGCTATTTACGCGCGCCAGAATGGAAAAAAAGGAATAATTGTGCCTGCTGAAAACGCTTCTGAAGCAACTGTAGCAGACGGGCTTAAAGTATATCCGGTGTCGAATTTGTCTGAAGCGATAAAGTTTATTAACGGCGAAACCCAAATAACACCTCACAAAATTGATTTTGATCAATTATTTCAGGCGTCTTCCGAGTATCCGGTAGATTTTTCCGAAGTGCGGGGGCAGGAAAATGCAAAACGCGCTCTTGAAATTGCCGCGGCAGGGGGGCATAACGTAATTATGATCGGACCTCCGGGTTCAGGAAAAACCATGCTTTCGAGAAGAATTCCGACAATACTTCCGATGATGACCCTTGAAGAATCTCTTCAGACCACAAAAATATATAGTATTATGGGAATGATACCTCCTAATCAATCTTTGGTGGCGACACGCCCGTTCAGGGCGCCGCATCATACGATTTCCGATTCCGGATTGATTGGCGGCGGGACATATCCCCGTCCCGGAGAAGTATCTTTGGCGCATAATGGAGTATTGTTTCTCGATGAACTTGCCGAATTCAACCGCCATGTACTTGAAGTTCTTCGCCAGCCGCTTGAAGATGGTGATGTAACCATTTCAAGAGCATCCGGTTCGGTAATGTTTCCAGCCCAATTCATGATGATTGCGGCAACAAACCCGTGCCCTTGCGGGTTTGCGAACGATCCGAAAAAGGAATGCCGCTGTTCATCTATTCAAAAGCAGAAGTATATGTCTAAAATATCGGGGCCCTTGCTGGATAGAATAGACATTCATCTTGAAGTCGCTCCTGTAGATCATACGAATCTGATAAGAAATAAAGAAAGCGAGTCTTCAAAATCTATTCGGGAAAGGGTAATTAAAGCCAGAACAATACAGCATCACAGGTATATTAAGAGCAAGATATTTTCAAATGCCCGGATGAGCTCATCTGCCATACGAAAATTCTGTGAGCTTGATCATGAATGCCAGGCTATTTTAACTCAGGCAATGGATAAATTATCCCTGAGCGCAAGGGCATATAACAGGATTTTGAAACTCGCCAGAACGATAGCTGATCTTGATTCTTCGCAACACATTAAAACACCGCATATCATGGAAGCGATACAATATAGATCTCTTGACAGGCCGTATTTTAACTGATTTTAGAATATATGTCTCTGGTGATTTCAGATTCTCTTTTATGGTCTACAATAGGGCGGGGATATCCATTTACATCGGTTTCAAAAATGCGGTGGATTTGTTCAGCAGGAATATTTTTCAGTTCCGGTACCCATTTTTTTATGTATTTGCATTCGCCATCAAATTTCTGTTGTTGGATCCATGGATTGAATATTCGAAAATAAGGTTGGGCATCGCAACCTGTAGATGCTACCCATTGCCAGTTGCCGTTGTTAATACAGGGGTCATAATCCACAAGTTTCTGCGCAAAATATTTTTCGCCTTGGCGCCAGTCGATGTGAAGGTCTTTTGTTAGAAAACATGCGGATATCATTCTGATTCGGTTGTGCATAAATCCTGTTGAGTTAAGTTGTCTCATTCCGGCATCGACGATGGGAAACCCTGTTTCACCGTTACACCATCTAAGAAATGTTTTTTCATCATTATTCCATGTCAGCCGGTTGAATTTTTTATGAAAAGATTCTCCGAAAACATGTGGAAAATGATAGGCTGTATGGGTAAAAAAATCTCTCCAGAACAGTTGTCTTATCAACGCATGAGAAACTCCAAGTTCATCGCTGATTGAATAATACGATTCCCTGACAGAGCCTAATCCGAATTTTAAGAATGCGGATAAATTTGTTGTGGATTCCATTGCGGGATAATCCCTGTATCTTTCATAGAACTTAAATTTATTCATATTGCCGGTGATATTAAGAAAGTTATTTCGCAAACCATGTACGTGAATACTGGTGTTCTTCTTATATTCGAATTGTGATAAGATATAGCGGTTCTCGAATTCAATGTTTTCTGTATAAAAATTTGTGATGTGGTATTTTTGCGGTTCTTTTACGGCTAAATCGGAAACTTTTTTAAAAAATCTGGTAAAAACCATATAAGGTTTGCCGTTAGCGGCGGTAATATCTTCAGGTTCGGTTAGTAGATGATCCGGTTCAACGAAAAGAGGTATATGGTAGTTATCACAAACATTTTTGATTTTGTTATCCCTATCTTTGCTAAAAGGAGTATAATCCTTATTGATAAAAACAGCTTCTACTTTTTTTGACTGAATGAGTCTCTCAATAATTTCTTCAGGTTTTGCGTAAAAAATATAAAGCCTGCCGTTTTGCTTTTCGATTGTCCGGTTTAAGTCTGAAACCGCTTCTATCATAAATTGAAAAGCGTTATCGCTAAAATATGGATTATTCTCTAATTGGCGCGGGTCAAAAATAAAGCAGGGAATCACATTTTCAGTTAACCGGCCTGCTTTTATGAGTCCTGTGTTATCCTCTATGCGCAAATCCCGCCGGAAAATAAAAATTGATATTTTAAATTTGTTTTTCATCTTAATATATTGCTACAATAAAAATAATTTTGTTAAGTGTATAATCGTATTATTAAACGCAAAAAATTTAAATAACAAAATTTTAATATAAAGCGAAGGACCCCCGTTTTTTAAAAAGTTCCGATTGTGTTTACGGTTTCAAATAAGCTCAATTGATTACTGCCGGCGTTTTGCCGACAGTCAAACTTTAATCTGCATAAGTTTAAAATATTGCCACTCAAAAAACAGGGGGCTTCAGTAGAATTTTAGAAATATTATAACATGGAATAAAAATATAAATTTATTTTATAATGAGCATATCTATAATAAGTTAATCTAAAAACGAATTTAATCCGAACTTGACATTTCTTTTAAAACAGGGTAATATTTTTATAGAAACTAATAAAATCAGAGGTGTGATATGAAAATAATTTTGTTGGCCGCATTAATTTCCTCTTTTACTGTTAATTGTTATGCTGATATGTTGAAATTAAAAAACGGAAGAGAACTGGAAGGTAAGATAGTTGAAGAAACTGCCGATCATATTAAAATTAACCTTGGTGTGGGTATTGTAGGGTTTAATAAATCGCAAGTTGAGGAAATTCAGAAATCCGATCAGGCTGAAATGAAAGACCTTGAAAATCGCCTTGAAAAAATTAGGGAAGAAGCAAGCGAGATTTCCCAGCAAAACGATAAACTATACCAGACTCAGGAATCCCATACTGATTTGATCCAGCAATCCAATGTATCCAATCAGCAGGACGACTTGCGTGCCAGACGGGAAGAAATTTTGCGCAAACGCAGAGAACAGCTTGAACAACTCCGCAAACAGAGGGAACAAGCTATTAACAGCAGAGTAAATAATATGGCGGCGAATAACACAACAGCGCCTCTTCCTCCAATTCCGAATCCTGAAGGAATGAATGCTCAATTACCGCAAATACCTCAGGTACCTCCGGAACAGTTATCCGGTAACGCAGGCAACACCGGTAACAACGATAGCATGTCAAACAGGCTCGGCAAAGATCAAACAAACTCAAGGTTCAAAAGGAACAAATCAATATTTGACAAAGATGACAACACTAATCTCCAACAACAGCAGAATAACCAGCAAGGATTATCTCAATCTACAGTAACTAAGGAAGAATCGAGTAGAAAATTGCGAATCCACCGTCTTGGCAAAAGCAAAGGCAGAGGATTCGGCGACGATAACGAAGAAAAATAATCTAAATCCTATATTTCAGCGATAATCTCAATTTCCACAAGAGCGTCTTTTGGTAACGCAGAAACTTCAACACATGAACGTGCAGGCGGATTTATCGGGAAATAACCGGAATAAATTTCGTTTATATTTGCAAACTGCGATAAATCTTTTATGTATAGAGTTGTTTTCACAACATTTCTCATTGTCAGCCCGAAAGATTCAAGTATATTTTTTATGTTTTCAAGTATTTGTTTTGCCTGAGCGCAATAAATGTTATCCCCTCTTATGTCCGGCGCAATTTGGCCAGATAAGAAAATAAGGTTTCCTGTTCTTACGGCTAAAGAATAAGGGCCTACCGGAGCAGGCGATTTATCGGAATACAAAATTTCACTCATTTTATCCCCCGTTTTTCGATTTAGCTAATTAAATACCTATAAACAATTATATTAAATAAACGCAAAAAACTATAATTAAAAAATTAAAAAATTAACCGATAATAGTTGATATGGATAATAATAACGAAAGATACATTTTATTAATTAATGCAGTCGATAAAATTTTAGCAAAACTGGATGCCGGATCAGCTTTTTTAACGGATCTTGTCGATAATATCAACCAGCTTGGTATCGGTAACGAAAAAGACATCCAGTATCAACAGGATTATCATTCAATCGCCAACCAAATAATGAGGGATTCCGAAGATATATCGAGAACATGCGAACAGTATTTAACAAAAATGAACTACATTGAGGAGAAAGTATCCGAAAGCTCGCAGGAAATAGAAGAAGTTATTCTTTCCGCCGATCAATTAAACAAAAACAATACGGAAAACTCCTCTAAAATTTTCGCTCTTGAAAAACTATCTGACCAGATAAAAAGCATGGGCGAATCTGTTATAAATATATCCAAACAGACCAACCTGATTGCTTTCAATGTAGCTATTGAAGTATCGCATACCGAAGATGAAGGCAAAGGGTTTACCGTTCTTGCTGAAGAAATACGGTGCCTTGCGGATTCGTCGGCATCTTCCGCGGAAGACATCAACAGCCTTATAAACAAGTTCCAGAACAATATTAAAAAAGTCATAAAAGAAATTCATAAAACAGGGGAAATAATTAGTGCAGAAATAAAAAAAGTCAAAAAAAGTATTGTTACCTTCAATACAATTCACGAAAAATTAAACTCATTGTTCCATGCCGGCGGAAAAATAAAAAATATTAGCAGGGATGTTCTTGCGGGTTCAAGAGACGTAAAAAACGGGTCAGAATGGACGTTCTCGATAAAAACCCAGATCAATTCAAAAAAGAACCAACTTTTTAATCTTATAAAAAAACAGCTCCAATCTTATTCCGATACTATTTTGTTCGGGGAATATATCAAATTAAATATCGGCGAAGTAACTGAAAAAGAAGTGATCGACAATATCAATCATTTTATGGATATGTGCCTGCTTATAAAATCAAAATCAGAAGAGATAGAACGAATTGCAGAATACATCTTTTATCATCTTAATATTTTGGGTACGTCCTGCAATCAATTTAAAAGCGGAGTAACTGTTGTTCTGAAAAGAATATCCGAAATAAACGCCATCGCTAAAAAAGAAGAAGAACAGATAAAAGGTTTACAGGATATTTTGCGCACCGATTTTACCGAATTTAATAATATCGCCGACAATGTTCAGAAAAACCTGCTGAAAAATTCGGAATCACTGAACGATTTTCATAAATTAAACACAGGATCATGGAATATCGCACATATAGTCGATTCGTTGATAAACCATACCACCATGACGAAAATGCTGGGGTTCAACGTCGCGCTTGAAGCCGCAAGGCTGGATGAATTCTGCGCCGATTATGATGACCTTATCAAAGATATGCGTAAATTATCCGAACAATCAGGTCATGCCGCAAGCGACATAAAAAAAATAATGCACCAGATTGATTATCTGATTTTTCAAATTCTTACGGGAATAAACGAGACTATTGTATCAAGCGGACAGATTGTCAATAACGTGAAGCGAATAATAAAAAACCTCGTATGTATCGGGAAAAATATCGATCTGTCTTATGATAGCATCATTGAAATATGTATTTATTCAGGAACTATCTGGAAAGGTATAGAAGAAGCGGAAAAAGAACTTAAAAAAATAGAATCACAGCGCGAGAATTTTGAGCATAAGAACGCTTCTATTAAAATGATTCAGCAAAATATACATTCCAATCTTGACGAAATTATTGAACCGATAAATTATCTGGACAATTACATAAAAAACGAAACCAATTCCATAAACCAAAACCTGTTAAATAATGAACAATGTTGATCAAAAATTATTGCCTGACAATATTAAAAATAAACTTGAGCAGGCTAAAAACGAAAAAACCGATCTGGTAGAACTTTACGTAAAGTTTTCTCCAACCCTTGAATTTCCCTCAATCAAAGCCACTGAATTTATTATCGGCATAGGAAATTTTATAGATTCGATACCGTCGGTTTTCACTGAATCTCCTGATGAAACCAATTACGATTACCGTTTTTTTTATTCTATACCTCTTGGAAACAGGAAAATTCTGGAAAACGAATTATATTCCAGATTCTTTAACGATTCCGAAATTGAATCGCTCGATATTGAATTCCTTACTGAAGAGATTACGGAGATCGTAGAATTAGACGAAGATATTAGCCAACTCTCTAATACAAAAGCAATTTATGTCGATATTGATAAACTCGATAAAACTACCAATCTTATGGGAGAACTTAATATCTGTACGGCGAGAATAAAGGAGCTATCAAACAAACTCCAGCACATTAAAACAATTAAGGAATTATCGTTATATAAAACTCAATTTGACGATGCCGCCAGGCATATTGATGAAATTACAACACATCTAAATAAAAATTCGATTTATTTGCAGATGGCTCCGCTAAACACCGTAATGGCAAAATTTAAAAGGATGATTATGAATTATTGCAAGGAAACAAACAAAAAAATAAAACTTATCACCGAAAACGCCAATATACAACTTGATAAACGAATTATAGACAAGTTAAGCGAACCAATGATTCATCTGATACGAAACGCAATGGACCACGGCATAGAATCCCCTGACGTACGCCTAAATAAAGGCAAACCTGAACATGGAACTATAACCATATCCGTTTCCAATCACGGCGGCAAAGCGATAATCGAAATCACCGATGACGGAAAAGGTATTGACCCTGAGGCAATTAGAGCCACATGCCTTATTAGAGGAATTTATCCTGAAAATATTATCCCTGAGATGTCAAAAGAAGAACTTCTACAGAGTCTGTTTATATCTGGATTCAGTACTGCTGAGAATTTAACCGACATTTCCGGCAGGGGTATCGGTCTGGATGTTGTCAAAAATTCCATCATGGAAATGAACGGGAAAATCTATCTTGATTCAGAGATAGATAAATTTACGCGCTTTACGCTTGTACTGCCTGAAACTTTATCTTTAATAAAAACTGTTATCGTAAGCGATTCATCAGAAATATATGCATTGCCGGCAAAAAGTATAGAACGAATAGTAGAATTTAATATCAACGACCTTATTTATGAGAATAACCAGTATTTTTTAAAGTATAAAATTTTAAAAATACCTGTTTACATGATCTCTAAATTGTTCAATCAAAAAAACAAACCTGCTAAATCAACATCAAAAACAGGTTTAATTATAAAAAAAGATAACGGTCTGATTGTACTGCAGGCTGACCGGCTTATTGAAATTAAAGATGCTATGGTAAAACCGTTCGGTTTTTATCTCGGCGATATAAGCGGATTTGCAGGAGTGATTTTGTCTTCGGAAGGATCGATTATTTTCCTGATAGACACATATAACATCGACGAGAGGATTCAGGAATATGCAGAACGATAATTTTATCGGCAATTTCCTTATAGAGACAAAATCTCATCTCCAGACAATGGAAAATTATCTGATAGCTCTTGACCAATCCGGCTCTAAATCAAGTCTATCGCAGGAAATATACCGGTCGGCGCATACGATTAAAGGTTCTTCATCAATTATAAAATGCGACGCTATAAAAGAAATCGCCCATAAAATCGAAAGCATTATTCAATTCTTTATGGATTCAGGTTGTGAAATGGATTCCGATACAATCGATTCTATTTTAGCCGGATGTGATTTGATCGGCAAAGTGCTGGATAATATGGATAACCCTGATATTTATCAGAAAGATAAAGATATTATCTGCGAAGAACTTGACTCCGCTTTTGAAAGGGTTCAATCCGAAGGACATATTAATAACCAAACACAGCAGACAACCGATTCCGCAAATTCCAAAAAACGGAAGCTGAAAAACTATCTTATTTTTAAAACAGGCGGAAATTTATACGCCGCTCCACTTTTTTTTATCTCCGAAATATTAAGCGAAGCAACTATCAAACCGATAAATTTTATTGAAGAATACATTCTCGGCGTAATTAATCATCATGGCGAAATTCTTCCCGTAATAGATATTAACAGGCGTTTTGGTTCTTTATTTAAGGTTAAAAAAAGCCTTGAAGAAGAAAAAAAAATAATTGTATTTAAATTGAGAGATCTTTTGTTAGGGGTAAAAGTCGACTGTCCGGTAAGGATTTTTACTCCCGATAAATTAAAATCACAGAAAGAAACCGATTCGGTTTTCCGGTCGTTTTGCGATTCGCAATATAATGTGGATAACCGTATAGTGCACTCTATAAACATAGATATTTTGTTTACGAGGGATAAAAAAATGTATCCCGATGGAGCCAGGTTATGAGTAACATAAGAATCATGCTTGTCGACGATTCGGACTTTGTTTTGAATAAACTCAATGAGATTCTTGAAAAAGCCGGGTTTGATGTCGTCGGAATAGCGAAAAACGGTATCGACGCTTTAAAAATTTATAAAGAATTAAAGCCCGATATCGTAACTCTTGATATAAATATGCCAGACATGGACGGGTTGGCTACCCTGAAATTTTTAAAACAAATGGATTCCCGCGCGAAAGTGATAATGTGCAGTTCGTTGAGCACGAAACAAAAAGTTATAGAAGCTCTTCAGGCCGGCGCGAAAAATTTTATCGCAAAACCGTTCATTCCCGAGAAAGTCGTAGCTGTAATTACAAAAACCGCCTTTATGTGAATTTGAATTAATTCCAAATAAATTTCGCATATTTTAATCTTTTACCAAATCGTGCCTATTTACCATCATAAGCATATATGTCATGCGGTTTCAAAATGCAGATTTTTCAGCATTGCAGGTGATACGTGCTTGCTTATGACATGCCCCCCGAAATTAGGTCCATGCAAAACTTAGTGATTTCTTCTATAATACGAGCAGGGATGAGAAACGCTAATGAAGATGGGACAATTTACAGAGGAACAAATCATAAAGATTTTACAGGAAGGTGAATCTGATAAAAAAGTAGTTGATGTTTATCGTGCGCATGGCATCTTTGACGCGACATATTATACTTGGCATAAAAAGTATGCGGGAATGAGTGTGTCTGAGCTAAGACATTTAAAGGAACTCGAGGCGGAAAATAGTCGTCTTAAGAGAATAATTGCTCAGCAGGCATTAGATATAGATTGTTTGAAGGAAATCGTATCAAAAAAGTGGTAGACCCTTCCGCTCAGCGGACAGTTGTTACTTATCTCAAAGAGAGTGAACATTGTTCAGAGCGGCACGCATGTGAGCTGGTAAGTATATCTCGAAGCGTAGCCCGTTTGAAAGAATTGGCGAAGTTGAATTGACAAAACGGATTATTTACTTTGCAAATAAGCATAAGCGTCTATGGTTATAGACGTATAACCAGATTAGTGAGACGGGAGGGCATAGTTGTGAATAAAAAGCGAGTAGAGAGGATTTGGCGTAAAGAGGGATTAAGTTTAAGTCGTAGAAAAGTAAAGAAACGCAAATATGGTTCTACGCTTGAATTAGTGCGCAAATCAGAACGCAAAGATTATGTATGGTCATACGATTTTCTTGAGGACCGTACCTGATTATATTCGCAGTGATAATGGTCCCGAATTTATAGCGGACGTATTAAAGAAATGGCTTGCTAAGAATAATTGTAAGACTATATTTATAACTCCCGGAAGTCCGTGGGAGAACCCGTATATAGAAAGTTTTAATGGCAGGTTTCGAGATGAATGTCTGAATTGTGAATTATTTAAAAACGGCAGAGATGCGCAAATTATTGTAGAAAATTGGCGGATTGAATATAATACTTATC
>Ga0067045_1029425_pt1 | contig 20905 bp, 19 predicted proteins | sample TerdegcTABiofilm_FD_59184 | JGI IMG/M metagenome (GOLD analysis project Ga0067045, IMG submission 59184) | Combined Assembly of (Gp0054472, Gp0054536) Wastewater bioreactor microbial communities from Singapore -Terephthalate degrading...
GAAAGGGGTTTAAGATCCATGCGGAAGAAACAGTATTGAGATGAAGACGTGATGATCCTGACTGGAAACGGATGACGTATCGAGCCGGGCGACGGGTTTGCGCACGGGACGGCGGGAGCGCGAAGCGAAGCGGAGCCGTGCTGCCGCCGGACCGGGTCGCAAACCCCGAGCCCGGCCGACCCTGATCCCGGCCTTCAAAAGCATTCACACAGAACACGCATAGGGACACGACCATGAAGCGAAACATCTACCTGAAAATGACGCCCCTGGAAGAGGCCGTGGACCGCCTCAAAAGCGCCCTTGACCGCGAGGCCCTGCTCGGCGTCGAAACCATCCCCGTGGAGCGCGCCGCCGGCCGCGTCACCGCCGCGCCCATCATCGCCAGGTATTCCTCCCCCACCTTCCACGGCGCGGCCATGGACGGCATCGCCGTGCGCGCCGAGGCCACCTTCGCCGCCCGCGAGGGCGCGCCCGTGCGCCTCGACCCCGGACGGGACTTCGGCTTCGTCAATACCGGCAACCGCCTTCCCGACGGCATGGACGCGGTGATCATGATCGAAAACGTGGTCATGGACGGCGAAACGGCCCTTGTCGAAGCCCCGGCCGCGCCCTGGTCCCATGTGCGCCGCATCGGCGAGGACATCGTGGCCACGGAGATGATTCTCCCCCGCCACCGCCGCATCACCCCTTACGACGTGGGCGCGCTTCTGTCCTGCGGGGTCTACGAGGCGACGGTGTACGAGACGCCGCGCATCGTGGTCATCCCCACCGGCGACGAAATCATGGACTACACCCTGCGCCCCGAACCGGGTCCCGGCCAGGTGGTGGAGAGCAATTCCATGATGCTGTGCTCCCTGGCCCAGTCCCTGGGCTTTGCCGCCCGGCGCGTGCCGCCCGTGGCCGACGATCCCGAGGCCTTGGCCGAGGCCTTCGGGGCCGCGCTCGATTCGGACGCCCACGCCGTGGTCCTGGTGGCCGGGTCCTCGGCCGGGAGCAAGGATTTCTCCCGGGCCACCATCGCCCGCTTCGGGGAGGTGCTGGTGCACGGCGTGGCGGCCATGCCCGGCAAGCCGTCGATCCTGGGGGTGTGCCGGGGCAAGCTGGCCGTGGGCGCCCCGGGCTATCCGGTCAGCGCCGTGGTCTGTTTCGAGGAGCTTCTGGGGCCGATCTGTTCCTGGCTCGGCCGGGCCGCCCCCAGGCAACGGCCCACGGTCGCCGCCCGGCTGGCCAGGGCCGTGCCCTCGAAGCCGGGCATGGTGGAATTCGTGCGCCTGGCCGTGGGCCGGGTGGGCGAGCGCTATTCCGCCCTGCCCCTGGGGCGCGGCGCGGGCATGATCACCACCCTGACCAAGGCCCAGGCCGTGACCCGCATCCCGGCCAACGCCGAAGGCATCGAGGCCGGGGCCGAGGTCACGGCGGAGCTCCTGGTGGACGCGCTGGACCTGGAGCGCACCCTGGTGGCTGTGGGCAGCCACGACAACACCCTGGATATCCTGGCCGACATGCTCATGCGCCTGCCCGAGCCGGTGCGGCTGGCATCGAGCCACGTGGGCAGCATGGGGGGGCTTACGGCGCTTCGGTCCGGCGCGGCCATGCTGGCCGGGTCGCACCTGTTCGACCCGGCGACGCACGATTTCAATTTCCCCTTCCTGGACAAATACCTGCCGGGCATGGACCTGGTGGCCGTCAACCTGGCCTTGCGCCACCAGGGGTTCATCGTGGCCCCGGGCAATCCCAAGGGCATCCGGGGCGTGGCCGACCTGGCCCGGCCCGGGGTGCGCTTCGTGAACCGCCAGAAGGGCGCCGGGACCCGCATCCTCCTTGACCATCACCTGCGCGAGGCGGGCGTGGACCCGGCAACGGTCGCGGGCTACAGCCACGAGGAATTCACGCACATGGCCGTTGCCGTGAACGTGCAGACCGGCGCGGCGGATTGCGGCATGGGGGTGTATGCGGCGGCCAAGGCCCTGTCGCTGGATTTTCTGCCTGTGGCCCGGGAGCGCTACGACCTAATCATCCCCCGGGTCCATCTGGCCGATCCCAAGGTCCAGGCGGTGCTCACGGTCATCGGCACGAATGAATTCAAAACCCGGGTGGAGGCCCTGGGCGGCTACGAGACGCAACTCACGGGCCGGATCATGGAACCGGGCATGGGCCTTGGGGAATAGCATGACCTCCGCCTTCGAGGCCTTGCACCCGGCCGTCCAGGCCCTTCTGGCCGGCTTATTCACCTGGGGAGTGACCGCCCTGGGCGCGGCCCTGGTTTTTTTCACCCGCCGCGTCAACATGCGCCTTTTGGACGTCATGCTCGGCTTTGCCGCCGGGGTCATGATCGCCGCCAGCTTCTGGTCGCTTCTGGCCCCGGCCATCGAGATGTCCGACGGTTCGTTCGTCCCGGCCGTGGTCGGGTTCCTGGCGGGCGGGCTGTTTTTGCGCTTGGTGGACTCCGTCTTGCCCCACCTGCACCTGAACATGCCGCGTGCAAAGGCCGAGGGCATCCACACCACTTGGCGCAGAAGCGTGCTGCTGGTTCTGGCCATCACCCTGCACAACATCCCCGAGGGGATGGCCGTGGGCGTGGCCTTCGGCGGGGCCGCCGCCGGCCTGTCCTCGGCCTCCCTGTCCGGGGCCGTGGCCTTGGCCCTGGGCATCGGCATCCAGAACTTTCCCGAGGGGTTGGCCGTGTCCGCGCCCCTTCGCCGGGAGGGCTTTTCACCACTGAAAAGTTTCTGGTACGGACAGCTATCCGGGGTCGTGGAACCGCTTTTCGCGGTGCTTGGGGCCGAGGCCGTGGTTGTGGCCACGCCGATTCTGCCCTATGCGTTGGCCTTTGCCGCCGGGGCCATGATCTTCGTGGTGGTGGAGGAGGTCATTCCCGAGTCCCAGACCGGGGGCAACGCGGATTGGGCCACCCTGGCCTGCATGGCCGGTTTCGCGGTGATGATGGCCCTGGATGTGGGCCTTGGATGATTTTGTTGAATCGAGGTGACGGACCCCGATGCGCGGGGCCGAGGATGGACCGATGGACTGGAAAATTCTGGCGACGACGTTCGTGACCCTGTTTTTGGCCGAGTTGGGCGACAAGACACAGTTGGCCTGTGTCCTGTTGGCCTCGGAAACGAAAAAACCGTGGACCGTGTTCGTGGGCTCCTCCCTGGCCCTGGTGACCGTCAGCCTGATCGGCGTGATATTCGCCGCCCTGATCTGCCAGTACATCCCCCCGGGGGTAATGAAGAAGGTGGCCGCAGTGGGATTCGTGGTTATGGGCGCGCTGATCTATTTCGACAAACTGTGAGGACGCCGTGGACGATTCCCTGACCCTGGATCTGCGGGACAAATGCTGAGGCCTGGGACTGGAGATAGGTTGGTATCTCCGCTTGTCCCGGGCACGCCGCCTGGAATTTTTGACCAAGAAGGACGCCCGGGGCGTGCTTGAGGATCAGGTGGCGACCGTCTCCGGATGGGGTCTCGAGGTGGTCGAACATCCGGATCATCTGGCCGGAATCTTCACCCGCGCCCCTGCCTGACGCCTGGCGTTCCTGGTGTTCCGAGCCTTCACTCCGACTTTTCGAGCAACTCCCGGGAGGACCACACGATCAGGTGGTAGCCCCGATCCCCGATGCCCTGGACGATCTGTTGATATTTCGAGGCGATGGCCGGCGTCTCGACCTCTTTCTCCCGGGCCATGCGCAAAAACCGCAACTTGCCCAATTCCTCCCGCAGCCCCTCGGGCAGCGGGGAGACGTCGTCGCGCTTGCGCAGGAACACATAGGTGGTGGGGTTGGCGCGGCTTTGGTGGATGGCGAAAATCATGGCAACCTCCGGATCAGTGCGGTTCTCGGTCTCTCCGGCCCTGCTTCCTATTCCCCCCCCGGCGGGGAACGTTCCAGGGAGACGAGGTTGCCCAGTTCGGCCTGTCCGTCCCCGGCCAGGACGGCGATGGCGTCCGTTTCCGTGCAACGGGTCACGGTAGCCCGGCCCACGGTAAGTCCGGCCTCGTTGCGCACGCTGACCAGCACTCCGGGTTCCAGGCCCTGATCCGTGCCGAGCCCGAACGATATCTGAAGCCCCTCGGGGGAGCGCTTGAGCATATATATTTCGGCTTTCCCTTTATCGGCCATGTCCCGCTCCATTTTTTTGGCGAGGATGAAGACCGTAAGCCCGCACACGATCGCCAGGGGAAAAAGCGTGGCCGCGACGGCGTACGGATGAAACCCGATAGAGCGCATCAGGTATTCGGCGGCATCGGCACGAAGCGACGGGCCATCGGGGTAGACCCGGAAGGTGAACGTCAGCGCGGGATGCGGCTTTTCCTCCTTTTGGCCGCGCACGCTCACCGTGTACGCTCCGGGCGGCGCGTCCGAATCCGCCCGGGCCTCGCCCTTCCACATGAGCCCGCCCATCCAAAATCCCGTGTATATCTCTTCGGGCGCAAGCCGTATGACATCCGTGGCCCCTTCAATGACCAGGTCCTGCGGTTGCGCCGTGTCCGGGGGCATGGGGCCGTTTACGACCGTCTCCCCGCCGGCGGTCAGTTGGAACGTGTTGTGTTCCCGGCGCATCTGGGAGGCAAGTCCGTCGATCAGGCACAAAACGACCACCGCCATGATCAGGGTGCCCATCCATCCCGCGGCGTTTCGCATCGCTACGGCCGTGTTCCCGTTCATGAGGTCGTGGTTTCCACCCGGATCGTTTTTTCGCGCAGCATTCTCACGCCCGCATACCCCACGACCAGTGTCGGAACCAGCATGATGAAGAAACTCTTCATGAACACCGGGGTGAACGCCTCCGGCCGGGCCGAGGCCAGATACATGGCCACGCACAGTTCCACGATGAGCGCCACGTCCAGGGCGACCACGACGATCTTCTGCCTGAGGCTCAGTTCCCGCTTGGAGTTTCCGTTCCCGTCCATGATGGTTCTCCTGGCATCCCTGCGGGGTCCGCCCGGCCCCGGCGAAAAGGACCGGGCGGACCCAGGCGAGGGGGGTTACTTTTTGTAGATGTCCGTCTTGCTGATGTTCATAAGCCGCAGGGCCTTGCCGTCTTCCTTGTAATAGATGCGCACCTCGTCGCCGGCATCCCACTCGGCGTCGGGATACTTCATGTATTCGTCGCCGACCTGGACCACCACGTACAGCTTCTGGCGTCCGGAGTAGATGGTGACGGTCTTTTTCTCCTTGTCCACGGCGGGCAGCTTCTTGTCCTTGACCAGGTCATTGTCCTTGGCGATGCCTTCCTTTCTCTCCACCAGCTTGAAGGGGACATGCACGAAGTTCTGGATGGCCCCGTCATAAAACACGATCTCGCTTTTCTCCATGTCCAGCTTCATCCGGCCGCCGGCCTTGGGTTCCGGCCCCATCTCGTTGGGATCCGCGGGCAGACTGTAGGTCAGGGGCGGCAGATACGAATAATCCGGGTTCAGGGTGTCGATCTTTTTGTCCCGGATGATGGTGACGACCTTTTTGTCCTTGTCGAAGGCCACCACCCGGCCCTGGTCCACCTTGCCGTACTCTCCGCAGCCCAGGATGCACATCACCGGGAGGGCGAGGAGCAGATTCAGCCACATGCGTCTCATGGATTCCTCCTTGTCGCTTCTTCGTTGTCCGTATTTCGCCGTTCCCGTCAGCCCCTGGCCTTCTTCGCCGCGATCTCCCGCTTGGCCCCCTGGACCATGCGGATGGTGATGTAGGCCGAAAGGGCCACCACCAGTCCGTTGATGAGCCACGTGGCCATGCTGTCGGTGACTTCCTTGGTTCCCGCGACGTAGTTGGGGATGAGCTTCAGGATGATGGACACGATGCACCCGATGACCGCCAGGCCGAAGGCGATGCGGATGCCGTAGCCCTTGATGTACTTGGTGGCCACGGAGCCGACCTGGGCGCCCATGGCGGCCCCGACCAGCATGATGATGGCGGCCACGAGCTCGGTGCGGCCCTTGTAGGTGTAGGAGGCCGCGCCGTAGAGGCCGGAGATCATGACCTCGAAGAGGTCCGTGCCCACGGCCACGTGAGTCGGGCAGCCCAGCAGGTAGATCAGGGAGGGCATGCGGATCAGCCCGCCGCCGATGCCCAGGATGCCGGCCAGCCAGCCGGTAAGGAAGGACACGAAGATGGGCAGCCAGGCCGAGCAGTAGATGCCCGCCACCTTGAGGTGCACCATGGGCGGGATCTTGATCTTGTGCAGGGTCTTGTGCCACTCGATGCCTGTGGCCAGCTTGTCCACCTCCTGCCCGGCGGCCCTGGCTGCGCGTTCCTTGGCCTTGCGCTTGGCCACGTCGTGGAACACCATCCAGGCGATAAACGCCAGCAGGACCAGGTAGATGTAGCGGACGACCTTGTCCACGCTGCCGATCTTTTCCAGCCACATGATCATCTGGGCCCCGACCTCGAAGCCGACCACGGTGCCGAAAAGCATGATGATGCCCAGTTTGTAGTCCACGTTGCCGAACTTGCCGTGCCGCATGGTGGAGATCAGGGATTTCCCGGCCATGTGCGCGATGTCCGTGCCGATGGCGAAGGCCATGGGGAAGCCCAGGATGTTCAGGCCCGGCGTGACCATCCACGCCCCGCCCATGCCGAAGAATCCGCCGATGATGCCCACGCCCACGCCGAGGATGATCAGCCCCGGCCAGAATATTTTCACGCCCGCGATGGGCATGAGGATGTATAACCAGTCCATTGCGTCGCTCCTTTCCTCGTTTTCCTGGTTTCCGTCGGGTCGCCGTATGCCGTACCGCCTGGGAACAATGCTCCGCCGGACTTAGTGCTCGGCCAGGTCCCGGGACTTGAGGTCAATGCCCACGAAATGCATCACGATGTCCGCCAGGACGCCGAAGATCACGCCCACGGTCGGGATGATGATGATGGTCAGGAGCGTGAAATAGACATGGCTTTCGTTGTAGAGGTTGGACCACCAGGCCATCAGCCCGGACAACTTGCGCGTGTCGGCCACGATGACGATGCCCGTCCCGCCGCCGCCGGCCGCGAAGGCGGTCATGGGCGCAAGCAGGAAAAGCGCCGTCAGCGCCAGGGTCAGTTTTGTCCACAGAGCCTTCATGGAATTCTCCTTCTTAGGGGGTTGGGTCCGAAATGCGCGCCTACCGCACGACCAGGACCGAGCACGGGGCGTGGGCCACGACCTTCGAGGCCACGCTGCCGATCAGGAACCGATCCAGACCCTTCTTGCTTCTGCTTCCCAGAACCAGCAGATCGACCTTTTCCTCCTCGGCCGCCTTGACGATCAGGTCCGCGGGGGAAACGCCCTGCGCCACCACCACCCGGGCGGTCACGCCCAGGGCCTTGGCCTTTTCGGCATAGCCGGCGGCGGCCGCCTTGGCCGTTTCCAGGAATTTTTCCGACGCCCGCACGGTCTCGATCTGGAAATAGTCGCCGATGTCCATGAAATCCTCGGCCACCACCATGATGAGCAGCTCGTCCCCGCCTTGCTTGGCCTGGGCGACCGCCTTTTCCAGGATGACTCCAGCGTTTTTGGACAAGTCGAGTGCCGCCATGATCTTCATCGTAAGCCCCTCCTCATGTCTGTAGTGTTCATTCCACCGCTGGCGCGGTTCGCACGCGTTCCACCCTCTTGAGCAACCGCCATGCCATAAATTTTAACACCTTAAATTTTATTATTTTTTATTCGCGCAAAACAAATCCTGCTTGACACGATTCCTTTTTTTGCGCTTTTATGGCGTCATCTTGCGCGAATCACGCAAGGACCGGAGCATGCCCGGACACAGAATCAGCCAGGTGGGCGACAGTCCTGGAGGCCAACCGCCATGAGCCTTTTCCAGTTCGAGGAAAACGTATCCGGTTCCAGGCTTTCGGGGTTCTTCGCGGACTGGAGCATCCGCAAAAAACTGCTGGTGATCCTGATTCCCGCCGTGGTGGGAATCCTGGTGGTCACCGGCTTCGCCTCCCATCTGGTCTTCACCCATTATTTCTCCATCGCCCTGGAGCGAAACGCCATCGTCCTGACCATGGCCCAGGCCCATGAGATCGAGACGCTGTTCACGGCCTGCCGCAATGAGCTTTCCCTCCTGTCCGCCAAGCCCCTGAACCGCGACGTCCTTCGCGATTTTCTCGACAGCCGCGCCGCCGTATACCCCGGACGTTACCTGGAGGCGGCCTTCGCCGGGGTGGATCCGGGAGATCAGATCTATCTGGTGCGCACCGGGGACGGGATCACGAACATCCCCCTGGAGGTCACCTCCCTGATGAAAAACAGCCCCCTGATCATCCCCAGGCTGGCCGGGGAGCTCGCGCCGGGGGACGTGTTGCCCATGGGCCCCATCGATGTGTTCTTTCCGCCCACAGTGGGCGGAAAGGGTCTTGGCAACCTGGGGCTGAACGTCTTCAGGTTCGTGACCCCCGTGTCCAGGGCCGACGGGACCCTGCGCGGCTATCTGATCCTGTCCCTGGACGCCCACGAGGCCCGCAACATCCTGTCCCTGTACACCTCGCCCAAGTCTCCGCTTTACGGCTTCCCCCGCGCGGCCGAGAACCGCTACAGCTTCTACTTCGACGACAAGGGATGGATCCTGTTCCAGTCTGAAAACGTGGAGGAACAGGGCAAGGAACTCGCCGTGGACATGGCCAGGGCCGGGATGACCGGGGACCAGGGCCGCGCCGGATTCGAGGCCGGGTTCCGGCCGTCGGCCCAGCATGGCGACTACTGGACCATCATGGAGGATGTCCGCCAGGGCCGGTCGGGCCTGGGCCGGCCCGCCGCCGAGCTCTTCAACGCCAAGTCCGCCGCCAGCGAGCAGTTCCTGGGCTACGCCCCGGTGCGTTTCGCCGTTTCCCCCGCGCAGCCTCCGGCGGTCGTCGGCGGGATCATCTATGTGGACCGAAGCCTTTTGCCCCGGGCCGCGGAATTCGGCCAGTTCAACGTCCTGTTCGGCATCGCCGTGGTCTCGATGATCGCCGTGTCCCTCCTGATCTTCTTCCTGAGCCGGGTCATCACCCGGCCCATCCTCAGGCTGGCGGGGGAGGTCACGGCCCTGCGGGGCGAGGGAGGTCCGAGGCGTCTCGCCCTGCCGGCCAGCGACCTGGAAACCTCGGTGCTGACCAAGGCCATCAACGACCTGATGACCTCGCTGAGCGCCAAGGATCAGGAGATCCTGCGCAAGGAGGAACACCTGCGCACGGTGCAGTCCCGGGAGACGGTGCGCCTGGAGCCGGGCGCGCCCGAGACCACGCAACACGGCGATCTGGTGGGCGTCAGTCCGGCCATCGCCACGCTTCTGTCCATCATCGGCAAGACCGCCGCGACCGACGCCGACGTGCTGGTGGTCGGGGAGACCGGGACCGGAAAGGAGCTGACCGCCGGGGCCATCCACGCGCAAAGCGCCAGGGCCTCCAAGCCCTTCATCTCCATCAACTGCGGAGCCCTGGACGAGAACCTGCTCATGGACGCCCTGTTCGGACATGTGAAAGGGGCGTTTACCGAGGCCAAATCCGACCGCAAGGGGGCCTTTCTCGCGGCGGACGGCGGCACCCTGCATCTCGACGAGATCGGCAACGCCTCGCCCAAGGTGCAGCAGGCGTTGCTTCGGGCCCTGTCCGTGCGCCGCATCCGGCCGATCGGCAGCGACGAGGAGATCGCGTTCGACGTCCGGGTCATCGCCGCCACCAACGTCAATCTCAAGGAAAAGGCGCAACGCGGGAAGTTCCGCGAGGATCTGTTCTACCGCCTCCAGGTCCTGACCATCAAAACCCCGCCGCTCCGGGACCGCATGGAGGACATCCCGATTTTGGCCGGGCACTTTCTCCGGCTGGCCGCCGGGTTCACGGGCAAGGGGGAACTGCACTTAAGCCGCGGCGCCCTGGAAAAACTCATGCGCCACACCTGGCCGGGCAATGTGCGCGAGCTCAAGAACTGCCTGACCCGGGCCGCGGCCCTGGCCGAACGCGAGGTCATCTACGCCGAGGATATCCGGTTCGGTGACGAACCTCCCCGCCTGTTGCCCGACGACGCCGAAGACGGCGCGACTCCGGCGGAGTTCCCCTCGTCCGAAAAACGGGATGGGCATGTCGTCCCTCCCGCTTCCGGGGACGGCGCCCTTGAGGCGGCCCCGCCTTCCCCGGGGAAAACGCCGCAAAAGGGTACCGTCCCGCCCATGCCCGCGTCGCAAGCCTTCGCGGTCCCCGACGAGGGCCTCAATCCACGGCAGCGCCGGGCCCTGGCCGCCCTGAGACACCTGGGCTCCATCAGCCGGCAGGACTATCAGAATGCGGCCGGACCCGATCTGCCGCCGCGCACGGCCCAGCATGATCTCAAGGACCTTGTGGCCAAGGGTTTTTTGCGCAAATCCGGGCGCGGTCCGTCCACCCGTTACCATCCGATGCTTGGCGCGACATAAGCAGGGTCTTGGCGTGATGAAGCCAATCATTCCTTATATAAGGGACTTTTATAAAAATCGCGCAAGCATGGGGGCCATTGCGCCATTTTCCCTGTCCGGCCGCCTCGCCCGGTTGCTTCTGCCGCCGGTCCTTTCCATCCTGCTCTCCGGGTGCGCCTTTTTCTCCTTAGCCCCGCCGGACCAGGGTATGGGGGACTCGATCGGGGCCAGGATCGCGTCCACGGCCCGTTCCCAGATCGGCGCACCCTATCGCTTCGGCGGCGATTCGCCATCCGAAGGATTCGACTGTTCGGGTCTGGTGCAATGGGTCTTCGCCCAGAACCGGGTTTCCGTGCCCCGCACGGTCATCGAACAGGCCACGGCCGGCACCCCGGTCCGCATCTCGGATACGGCCCCCGGCGATCTGATTTTTTTCAACACCTCCCTCAAACGGGCCTCCCTGCATGTCGGCATCGCCACAGCCAAGGGCCGGTTCGTGCACAGCCCGAGTTCGGGCGGGAAGGTCCGTGAGGATCGTCTGTCCGACCCCTACTGGACCTCGGTCTACGTCAAGACCCGGAGGCTCACCCCCTGAGACGGCGGTTTTCCCCGCGTCGGCCTGTTTTGACACCGCGCGGCGTTCCGGCATATGAAATAAAAGTGCGTTCCCGATCCTCCGGAGGCACCCCGACCGAGGCCGTCTTCCGGGAACCGCCAAAGCCGCCATGAACCACGACCGCGACATGCCGCCCGCCGCTTCGCGACCTGACGCCCATCCCCATTTTGCCGGAGGATGGCCGGGCGGATTCACCTGGCGCGTTCTCGCCGCTTTGGCCCTGGCCGGTATGCTTTTGGCGCCGCACCACAATGCCGCCCAGGCGGCCGAGCCCCTGCGCATCGGCTTCGTCATCGGCCTAAGCGGTCCCGTCGCGCCGGAAGTATCGGACATCCAACTGGGCGCCGTCCTGGCCGTGGAGGAACACAATGCCGCAAATGGACCTGACGGCGTTCCCATCGTCCTGACCTTCCACGACACCCAAAACAGCCCCATCGGGGCCAAGGTCGCGGCCGAACAGGCCGTCTACGCCGGCGCGGCCATGCTTCTGGCCCCGGCCTACAGCTCCCAGGCCCTGGAGGCCGCCCGGGCGGCCCAGGCCCTCGGCGTCCCGCTTGTCTCGGTCATCGCCACCCACCCGGACATCGCGGCCGTGGGCGACCGCATCTTCAGCGTCTGCTTCGACGACCACGACCAGGCCGGGACCATGGCCGCCTTCGCGCACGCCACCCTCGGGGCCAGGACCGCCGCGATCCTGATCGATCTGAACAGCGCCTACGGGCTGGCCATGACCACGGCCTTCCGGGATCGGTTCGCGGCCCTTGGCGGCCGGATCGTGGCCGAGATTCCCTACAAGATGCGGCAGCGCGATTTCGACGACCAATTGCGCCAGGTCGCCCAGGCCCAGGCCGAGGTCCTGTTCATGCCCGGATACTGGGTCGACGGCGCGCCCATGGTCAAAAGGCTCGCGGAGTTCGGGATAACCTCCATTCCCCTGGCCGGGGACGGATGGGGCAGCAGCCAGTTCGAGGCCAGGCGGGGGCAATATCCCCGGCATGCCTACTACACGGACCACTGGGCCCCTTTCATGACGGACGAAACCTCGAAACGTTTCACCAGGGACTACACGCAACGTTTCGGTTACCCTCCCGTAGCCGGCTCCGCCCTGGCCTACGACGCCGTGCGTGTGGCCGCCCTGGCCGCGAAGCGGGCCGGATCGACGCGGCCGGATGACCTGACGCGCGCCCTGGCGTCGATCCGAAACATGCCCGGGATCACCGGGTCCATCACCTTCAATGCCGGGGGAAAAGCGCAAAAGGACATCCACATCATGGAGATCGTAAATGGCAAGGCCCGGCTTCTGAAAACCGTCAAGCCCGGAGAGACCCCCTGATGATCGCCCGCGAAACGTTCCGCCGCCCCGTCCTTTCCGGCAGGTTCAGGCCCGGCTTTCTGGCCGGATTTTTTTCCGCCTTTGTTCTGTGGTGCCTGCTCCCCGGCCTGGCCGAGGCCCGGCCCGAGGGGACCCCCGTGCGCATCGCGGCCATCTATGACCGGACCGGTGAGGCATCAGTAGGCATCAGGGAGCGGGATTTTCGCGGCGCGGCCCTGGCCGTGGCCGCCGTCAACGCCTCGGGCGGGCTTCTGGGCAGCCCTGTGGAGCTTCTGGAATTCGACAACGCAGGCACTCCCCTCGGGGCCCGCCATGCCGCGAAACAGGCCGTTGCGGCCGGGGTCCTGGCCGTGGTAGGCGGCCCGTTCAGCGGGTTGTCCAAGGCCATCGCCGAGGTCTGCCAGGAGGCCAGAACCCCCTTCGTAGCCTCCATCGCCACCCATGCCGACGTCACCCGGGTCGGCGACTGCGCCTTCCGGATCTGTTTCACCGACGACCAGCAGGGAGACCTGCTGGCCCGCTTCGCCCTCCAGGCCCTCGGGGCCCGAAAAGCCGCCGTCCTGGTCAACGTGGGCAGCGACTACAGCCTGGGCCTCGCCGCCACCTTCACCCGGGCCTTCCAGGCCGGAGGCGGCCACATCGTTTTCGAGGGCGCGTTCAAGACCAACGACGCGGATTTCTCCCGGCAGCTTACTGCCGCGGCCGAAAAGACCCCGGATGTGGTCTTCGTTCCGAGTTACGCGCTGGAATCCGGCCGCATCCTGCGCCAGGCCAAGGCCATGGGCATCACGACGACCTTTCTGGGCGGCGACGGATGGGGGCCGACCATGATCGACATCGGGGGCGAGGCCGTGCGCGGCCACTACTACACCACCCACTGGCATCCCGAGGCCCCGTTTCCGGCCGGTCGCGCCGCGGCCGAGGCCTACCGCGCGGCCTACGGCGAAAGTCCGGTCCAGCCCGACGCCATCCTGGCCCACGACGCGGTCATGGTCCTGGCCGACGCCGTGCGCCGGGCGGGAACCCTGGACCGGGAAAAAATCATCTCGGCCCTGGCCCGCACGCGGGGTTTCCCAGGCGGCACCGGGACCATCACCTTCGACGAAAACCGCAACCCCACAGGCAAGGACGTAACCATCATGCGCTTCACGGACGATCAGGCCGTGTTCCATGCCACGTTCAGGTAACCCGGCCATGCCCAGGGCTTTTTTGCGCTCCCTTCCGCTTCGGTCCAGGATCAATCTGGCCATCATGCTCACCTTTCTGGTGGTGGCCCTGGTGTCGAGCGTCTTTTTGTCCATCCACGCCTCCCGGGAGCGTCGGGAGAACCTGCGGCGCATCGAGGTGCTGCTGCACAGCGTGGCGGCCCAGCGCTACGAGGCCCTGGCCAACGAGATATTCGCCCGGCAGGACCGGGCCGTGGCCGCCACCCTGGAAGAGATGCGCAAGGTGCCGGGGATGGTGGGCGTCACCGTGCATTTGCCGGACGGAACGACCTTCTTCGTGGCCGGCCTGGGGATCGGCCAGCCCCTGCCGATCGAGGAGCGCCGTCTCATCGATCAAGGACCGGTCTTTTCCGAAACCCTGCTCGGAGATCGGTCCGTCCTGCGCTACGCCGAATCCCTGACCGTGATCGGCGAAAAGGTCGGCTACCTGGAGTTGTTCTATACCCGGGAGGACCTGGACCGGCGGATCAACGTGATGCTGGGCCTGTATTTCTGCGCCTTGGCGGTCATCCTGCTGGTCATGCTCGGTCTTTTGAACTGGCTTATGCGGCGTGCCGTGCTTATCCCCGTCCGCCGGCTGCGCGACGCCATGCAGCGGGTGCGGGAGGGCAGCCCCGGAGAGACCGTGGCCCTGGAGACGGGCGATGAAATCGGCGGCATGGCCCAGGCCTTCAACGCCATGTCCCTGACGCTTCGGGAAAACGCCGACAGTCTTCGGGCATCGCGGGCACAAATCGAGGAATACAGCCGGACCCTGGAGCACAAGGTCCGGGAGCGGACACTGGAGCTGGAAAAGGCCAACTTCCGGCTCACCGGCGAGGTCCGGGAGCGGGAGTTGGCCCGGGCCGAGACCCAAAGGCTGTTGAACCTGCTGGCCTCCACCATCGAATCCACAGCCGAGGGCATCCTGGTGGGCGGTGAACACCAGGAGATCGTGGCCTGCAACCGCATGTTCCTGGATATCTTCGGCCTGCCGGACTCCTGGCCCTCCCTGCCCTCTTTCGAGTCGCGCCTGAACATGCTCGCCTCACGGCTCAAGGATCCGCGGAGCTTCATCTCCCGCTCCGTCGCGCTTCTCGGCGAACCGCGCGCCGAGGCCGTCGATCTTCTGGAACTGTCCGACGGCCGCCTGCTCGAATGCCGGTCCCGCCCCTACAAGGTCCAGGGCGAGGTGTCGGGCAGGCTGTACACGTACATGGATGTCACCGAACGCGAACGGGCCGCAAGGCATCTGCGGGACACGGTGGTCGAACTCGAGGCCATCGTGGAGAACAGCCTGGTGGGCATCGCCATGACCAAAAACGGCTATTGCCGCACGATCAACCGTCGGGGCGCGGAGATACTGGGCTACCGACCCGAGGATCTCACCGGGAAACACCTTTCCATGATATACACCTCCCCGGACGACGCACCGGCCTTCGAGGAGAGATACCGCAACGCCCTGGCCAACGACGGCGCCTTTCGCGGGGAGGAGGACGTGCGGCGGGGCGACGGAACCGTCGGATGGGTCCGCATCTACGCCAAGGCCCTGGACTTGGCGCATCCCGACGGCGATGTGATCCTGGCCTTCGACGACATCGGCCCGCAAAAACGCCTGGAGGAAGGCCTTCGCGCGGCCAAGGACGCCGCCGAGGCCGCGGCCAGGGCCAAAAGCGATTTTCTGGCGGCCATGAGCCACGAGATCAGAACGCCCTTAAACGCCGTGGTGGGCATGACCGAGGCCACCCTGGCCACCGCGCTCACTCCGGAGCAACGCGACTATCTGGACACGGTCAGGGACTCGGCCACCCATCTGTTGGGCGTGCTCAACGACATCCTGGATTTTTCAAAGATCGAGGCCGGACGTCTGGAACTGGAACGCATCGACTTCGATCTGCGGCGCACCCTGGAGAACTCGGCCAAGATCCTGGCCTCCGAGGCCGAGGCCAAGGGTCTGTCCCTGACCCTGGCCATCGACCCGGACGTGCCGGCTTTTTTGCGCGGCGACCCCATGCGTCTGCGCCAGGTGGTCTTCAATCTGGCCGGGAACGCCGTGAAGTTCACCGAACGCGGCGGGGTGCGCATCGACGTCTCGCGCCTTGTCGAGGACATGGTCCCCTCGGGCCGCGTGGGCCTGCGGGTCACGGTCAGCGATACGGGCATCGGCATCCCGGCGGACAAGATCGAGGGCATCTTCGAAAGCTTCACCCAGGCCGCCGGATCGATCAGCCGCAAATACGGCGGGACCGGGCTTGGACTGTCCATCTCCAGACAAATCGTGGAACTCATGGGCGGGGAGGTCACGGTGCGCTCCACCCCCGGGCAGGGCAGCCGGTTCACGTTCACGGCCCTGTTCGAGGCCGGGAATCCGGATCTGGCCAAGGATACCGCCGAATCCTCCCCCCTCGTTTCCGACACCCGCCCCCTGCGCCTGCTCCTGGTCGAGGACAACGAGATCAACGCCCGGGTGGCCACGCTCATGCTCTCGCGCCTGGGGCACTCCACGGTCCATGCCCAAAGCGCGCGCAAGGCCCTGACGCTGTTGTGCCGCGAGGATTTCGACGCCGTGCTCATGGACATCGAGATGCCGGACACGGACGGATTGACGACCTCCCGGCTGATCCGCAAGGGCGGCGAGGGGACGTTCCGGGTCAGGCATCCCGACGTGCCCATCATCGCCATGACCGCCCATGCCCTGCAGGAGGTCCGCCAGGAATGCATCCAGGCCGGCATGGACGATTTCCTGACCAAGCCGGTGTCCCAGGCGAACCTCGCCCGGGCCCTGCACCGGGCCACCTCGGGCCGCGCGGGCCCGCGCGACATGTGGTCGGACACATCCGACAGGCCTGCCGAGGCATCGCGGCCGCCCCAGGACGCGCCTATCCTGGACAAGGGTTCGGTCACACGGAACATGGGCATCGGGGACAAGGAATACCGCATGCTCCTGTCCATCGGGGCCAGGGAGGTCCGAAGCGGCCTGGAACAGGCCAGACGCGCCCTGGCCGCCGGCGACATGTCCGCCCTGGCCCGGGCCGCCCACACCATGAAAAGCTCCCTGGGGACCGTAGGGGCCCTGTCCTGCCGCGAGGCCGCGGCCGGACTGGAGGACGCCGCCCGGAGCGGGGACCCCTCCAGGGCCGGAAAGGCCTTTCGAAGGCTGGAGCACGAGACGGCGAAAGTCCTGGGCGCCTGGAAGGAGATGGCCAGGGCGGAAGATGCCGCCCCGCCCGGGAAGGATGCCCCGGACATGACCGGGGTCTGAACCTTCCGGCCCCTACCCGGAAAAAAAGCGCAGGGCGGCCACAGCGGCCATGCCCACGGCCACGGCACCGAAGAAACTCCCGGTGCGCCAGGCCACCAGGACCGCCGGAACCGATCCGAGCAGAAAAAAATTGCCGGCCGACAGGTCAAGGGTCCCCGCAGGGACCAGGACCGACGGGAAAAGCAGGGCCGCAAGCACACAGGCCGGCACGAATCCCAGAAAGCGGATGGCCAGCGGCGGCAGGGTCCGGCCGGACAAAAAGACCAGGGGCGCGGCGCGGGGCAGGTAGGTGGCCAGGGCCATGCCCGCGATGGTCACGAAGACGTCGGTCTGATCCAGGACTGCCATAGGGTTCCCAGGACGGCCCCGGCCAGAGTGGCGGCCAGGACCCCGAAGCGGTCCACGCCCCCAAGCGCCAGGGCCGTGGACAGAATTCCGGAAAAAAGGGCCACGAAAAGATGCGTCCGGCTTTTGATCTGGCCGGCCAGAAGGGCGATGAACATGGCCGGCAGGGCGAAGTCCAGGGCGATGGGCCGAACGGAGCCCACCGAGGCCCCGGCCCAGGCCCCGATCGCCGTCCCGGCCACCCAGGCGACCTGGGCCATGATCCCGACGGCCAGGGTCTCGGCCCGGTCCGGCGGTCCCTTGGCCTGGTTCGCGGCGTGCAGGGCGAAAGTCTCGTCGGTCAGTTCGAAGGCCACAAGGGCCAGATCGCGCCGCCTCCAGGCCCCGAACGCCGGCGACAGGGCGGCGGAGAAAAGCAGGTGGCGCAGGTTGACCACAAAGGTGGTCAGGACGATGCCGGCCAGGGACGCTCCGGCGGCCAGCATGCCCACGGCGATGAACTGGGCCGAGCCGGCGAAGACCAGGACGGACATGCCAAGGACGTTTCCCGTGGACAAACCGGCGTTTTTGGCCAGAACCCCGTAGGCGAAGCCCACAGGCACGTAGCCCAAAACCACCGGGGCCACCCGGACCGACGCTCGGGCCAGAAAACCCGGCGGGCCAAACCGCCCCGCCAGGCTCATTTCCGGGCCGTGCCCTTGAAAAACGTATAGCAGAAGCTGCCGCCGGGCTCGGCCGTGCTCAGAAGGTCCGCCACCCCGGCGTCGAAGGTGGCGGCGTCGACGAGCCCGGCGTCCAGGGCCGCCTGCCGCGCCCCCTGAACCATGGGTACGATAATCTTTCTGACAAAGGCCTCGGCCACGTCCGGCCGGGAGCCGTCGGAATAGACATGGCGCGGGGATACCAGGACGTCCGTGAAGCCCGCCCCGGCCAGCAGGGGATAGACCCGCCGGCCGATGAGCGAATCCCCGCCGAGCAGGGCCTGGGAGGCGACAAGCCCGTTCCAGGCCGCGCGGCCGGCCTGGGTTTCGGGATGGAAGTAGCACGAGCCGTGATCGCCCTCGATGACCGTGACGGTGCCGCCTGGGGCCAGAACCCGCTTGAGCTCGGCCAGGGCCCGGGGCGGATCGGTCAAATGCTCCAGGACGAAACACACGAAGACGTGGTCGAAGGAGCCGTCCGGGAAGGGCAGGGCCGTGATGTCCGCCTGCTCGAAGCGCACGTTCTCGATTCCGGCGGCCGCGACCCGGTCCCTGGCCCGGGCCAGGGATTCGGGGGAGATGTCCACGCTGACGATGTCCGCGCCGGGACTTCCCGCGGCCAGGATGACCGTCTGGGCCCCCACGCCGCATCCGGCCTCGAGGACCCGGCAGCCGGGCGGATAGGCCGTGTCGTGGTGCAACAGCCCGGCCAACCCGCCGGCCTGGTCCAGAAGGCGTTCGGCCTCCCGTCTTCCGTATCCGTGGACGTATCCCCGTCCGGACATGACCCTTCCTCCGGTTGAGTTCAAAAAGGGGGTAATGGGCACGAATCCGGGATTGTCAAGAACGCCCGGGAGGGAAACCCCGCCGGACGGGGGTTTCGCACCGCCGCGTTTCGGGCTATCGTGCGGCCCGTCACGACGGATTTCCGAGAGAGGAAGGTGAGGATGCGATTTCTGGGAGTGGGCCTTGCGGCGGCCGTGCTGGCCTACCTGTGCTACATGGGGCTCATGTATTTTCTGCAGGATTCCCAGCTGTTTCCCGGCCGGGACACGGACCAGGCCCTCCTGGCCCAGCTTCGGGCCTATCACCCGGACCTCACGGACTTTTCCCTGACCACCCCGGACGGAGCCACCCTGTCGGGCTACCTGTTGCCCCGGACCCTGCCCGCGCTCCCCACCCCGTCGGACTCCGACGGCTCCATCGACCCCCCGGCGGCCCGGGTCGAGGTTCCCGCGCCGATCCTCGTCTATTTCCAGGGCAACGCCGAGGAGGCGGCCTCGTTTTTCCTGTGGTCCCCGGCGGAACTGTCCCGCTTCACCCTGGCCGCGGTCAACTACCGGGGCTACGGCGCATCCACCGGCGCCTCCACGGAACAGACGGCCAAGGCCGACGCCCTGGCCGTGTTCGACGCCCTGCGCGCCCGATATCCCGGCGCGCCCATCGCGGTCATGGGCCGCAGCATCGGCTCCGGGGTGGCGGCCCACGTGGCGGCCAACCGTCCGGTGTCCGCCGTGGTCCTGGTCACGCCCTACGACAGCATCCGGGCCGTGGGCCAGGCCGCGCACCCGCTTCTGCCCGTGGGGCTGCTTCTGCGCCAGCCCTTCGACGTCACGCCCGACGCGGCCAGGGTCACGGCCCCGACCCTATTTCTGATCGCCTCCAACGACACCCTGATCCCCCCGGCCCGGGCCGAAAGCCTGGCCCGGGTCTGGGCCGGCCCCAAGGACTTCCGGCGCATCGACGCCGGACACAACTCCATTCTGGACAGCCCCGACTACTGGCCGTTCATCCGGGATTTTCTGACCGCCGTGCAAAACGGCGCCTTCCGCGCGCTCGGACAGAACTGACGCCCCCCTCCCCGCTCGCATCCGCCCCTCGTCTCGCGTCCCCGGACCAACGCGTCCTCCCGGCTTCCCGGAATCAGCCAGTCCGGCAACTCCCTTCTCTCGTTCATGAAATTCGTATGATCGATTTTCTCGTTGCGTATTTCCGAAAATCCGATATCAACGATATGCGCCAATAAAAAACAACGCATAGTCCAGGAGGCCGGCCATGCGCATCAACGCCCACAGCCATGTCTTCAACTTCAAGACCTTCCTGACCGCCGAGGCCAAAAAAATCCTGGCGGCCCGGTTCAACCGGGGCGGCCTGTCCAGGCCTTTCGCCGAACGCGTCGTCAGGTTTCTGGAAAAATACATGGACAAGGCCACGGACAACCGGGAGGCCAGACGCGAACTGGACGACTTGCTTAAGAGCCCACTGCCTGGCAGCGGCAACCTTCTTCAATTCCTCAAGATTGGCTGCCTGCCGGACATCACCCAGGTGACCGACGTTCTCGTGTCAGAAACCCGGAAACTCAAGGAAGACCCGGACGAGGACTACGTCTCGGTGGCACTCATGGTGGACGTGATCGGCCCCAAAGAATCCGAGGATGACGCCCTGTTCCACGACCAGTACCGCCAGACCGTGGAGCAGGCCGTGCGGTATCCCGGCCTGGTGCTTCCCTTCGTGGCCTTCAACCCCGACCGGGTGGGCCGTCCCAAAGGGGAAAACGGCCTGGAGATCGTCCGGGCGGCCCTGGAGAGCGGGGCCTGCGTCGGGGTCAAGCTCTATCCCTCCCTGGCCGGGCATTCGCCCACGTATCCCGGAATGAAAGAGCTTTTCGGACTGTGCAACAACCTTGAGGCCCCCATCGTCATGCACGCCAGCAACGGCGGCTTCGCGGCCTCCAAGGCCACGGCCCTGCGCTGCTATCCCGGGGACTGGAAGGACCTCATCCGGGACAACCCGAAAGTGCGCATCGACTTCGCCCATTTCGCGGACGAGGACATCTTCACCGACCCCAAAAGCGCGCCCTACCGCTGGCGAAACATGCTCCTGGACATGATCAGGGACCCGGCCTTCGGGGGCCGGGTCTACGGCGACGTATCCTACATGGACGAGCCCCTGGGCAGCATGGCCAACCGTCGGGCCTACTTCAGGCAATTGAAGGCCGATCTGAACGACAAGGGCCTGTCCCAGAACATCCTGTGGGGCACCGATTATTACATGATCTGCCTGGATATGAGCCATCGCGAATACTGGGAGATTTTCCG
>Ga0067045_1029426_pt1 | contig 20898 bp, 21 predicted proteins | sample TerdegcTABiofilm_FD_59184 | JGI IMG/M metagenome (GOLD analysis project Ga0067045, IMG submission 59184) | Combined Assembly of (Gp0054472, Gp0054536) Wastewater bioreactor microbial communities from Singapore -Terephthalate degrading...
TTCGGAATCCCAACGGAGGATCTGGATGAAGGAGTATCCCACGCCCCTGAAGAACAGGCCGGAGTACCTTCCGGCGTATGCATGTGCTTGATCAGGCGAGGATTGCATATCCTGCTTTGGTACAAGCTTCGTAACACTAACGACTCGATTGACGACGGTGTTACAATGTATTACTATGAGTGCGTAACCCTATGATTCAGACCAGGCAGGAGGTCCTATGAGAATCGGAAAAACTCTGTTCGTACTCGCGGCGGCAGCCGTCCTTGTCGCGCCGGCGACGGCCATGGGAACACAAGAGCCTTCGGCCGGAAAGCCGATCATCGCGGTCAGCGTCCTTCCCCAGCAGTACTTCGTGGATCGGATCGCCCAAGGAAGGGCTCAGGCCCTGGTACTGGTCGGACCCGGCCAGAGCCCTCACTCCTACGAACCGACCCCCCAGCAGATGGCGGGCCTGGGAACGGCCGCGGCCTGGCTGACCATCGGGGTCGAGTTCGAGAAGGGCATCCTGCCCAAGGTGAAAAACCTGTATCCCCGCCTCCAGATCGTTGACACCACAGAGGGGGTCAGGTTCAGGACCCTGGAAGCCCACGGCCACGAAGAGGGCGAGGAAGAACACGAGGGCGAAGGCCATACGGATGAGGCCGATCTGGAGGGCGGCCGAGACCCCCATATCTGGCTGGGGCGTGAACCGGCCAAGATCCAAGCCCGTTTCGTCCGGGATGTCCTGAGCCGGGTCGACCCCGAGGGAGCCTCCCAGTATTCCCGCAACTACGAGACCCTGGTCCGGGAGATCGACGCCGCCTTCGCTTCCCTGGCGAAGGACCTGGCGCCTCTAAAAGGAAAGCCCGTGTTCGTGTACCATCCCTCCTTCGGGTACTTCCTGGACGAGTTCGGGATCGAGCAGGTAGCCGTAGAGTTAGGCGGTAAGGAACCCACCCAGAAGGTTCTTGCGGAGCTCATCGCGGAAGCCCGGAACCACGATGCCCGGGTGATCTTCGTCCAGCCCCAGTTCTCCAAGTCCGCCGCGAAGGTCATCGCCGCCTCGATCGGAGGCTCCGTCGTGGAGATCAATCCTCTGGAGGCCGACTGGCTCCCTAATCTCAAACGTATCGGGGATGCCCTGAAAGCTGTCGCGCGGTGAACCTTTGCACAAGGTTCGTTACACTACCCTAAGCTTGCCTTCCGGGTACGGAGGAATTAGGATGTGGGTACTATGAGCGCGAACCTAAGACAGGCGGAGCCGGCCGAGCCGGCTCCGCATTCCCACGCCAACAGCGGGCGGTCACGCCCCACGGCGGTGCGGTTCGACTCGGTCTGTTTTTCCTACGGTACCGACCCCATCCTCCAGAACGTCTCCTTCCACATCCACGAGGGGGAGTTCGCGGCCCTGATCGGTCCGAACGGCTCCGGGAAAACCACGATACTCCGGCTTCTCCTGGGGCTTGCGCTTCCTTCCGCCGGCCGTATCGAGGTCTTGGGAGCCCCTCCCCACACGGCCCTCGAGTCCCTGGGATACGTCCCCCAGAACGCAGCCTTCGACCCCGCGTTTCCGATCTCCGTGGCCGAGGTCGTCCGCATGGGTCGGCTCCGGGGCAGCGGCAGCCGTTATTCCTCGGAGGACATCAAGGCCGTCGACGCCGCCTTGGAGCAGGCGGACGTGGCGGAACTCCGGGACCGCCCCTACTCGGCCCTCTCCGGGGGACAGAGGCGCCGGGTCCTGGTGGCCCGCGCCCTAGCCTCGAACCCCCGACTCCTCGTGCTGGACGAACCCACCGCCAACATGGACGCCGAGAGCGAAACCCGTCTCTTCCGGGCCTTGGGGGAATTGAAAGGTAAGGCGACCATCCTCGTGGTTACCCACGACACCCTCTTCGTCTCCGACCTGACGGACGCGGTCCTCTGCGTGGGGGATCGGGACGGCCGGGCCGGATCCGTGGTGCGCCATGCCTCGATCCCGGTAGCCCGGGGACTCGCCCCCGGGGCTTTCGGAGGGGGAGCCCTGCAGGTCCTCCACGACACGGAGATCCCGCCCGAGGACTGCTGCGGGAAGGGGGAATGAGATGAGCTTCCTGGCCGCCCTCTTGGACCCGTCCCTGCCCTTCGTCCGGAACGCCTTCCTCGCGGGCATCCTGTCCTCGGTGCTCTTCGGGGTATTAGGCTCCGTGGTGACGGTCAAGCGGATCGCGGGGCTTGCCGGAGCCATCTCCCACGCGGTCCTGGGCGGAATCGGGCTTGCCCTGTTCCTTGCGGCCAAGGGGCTCGCCCCGGGGTTTCCCCCGATCGCGGGGGCCCTCGTTTTCGCGGTCCTGTCCGCCGCCCTGATCGGCGTCGTGTCCCTCAAGGCCAAGCAGAGGGAGGACACGGTGATCAACGCCATCTGGGCGGTGGGAATGAGCGTCGGGGTCCTGTTCATCGCCAAGACCCCGGGCTACGCGGATCCCATGAGCTACCTCTTCGGCAACATCCTCCTGATTTCCGGTCAGGACCTGGTCCTGATGGCCGTCCTCTCAGTCCTGGTCGTGGCGGGGGCCTGGCGCTTCTATCCCCAGATCGAGGCGTCCGCCTTCGACGAGGAGTTCGCCCGGACCCGGGGCGTGCGGACCGACGCGGTCTTCCTGGCGACCCTGGCGGTCGTAGCCGTGTCGGTGGTCCTGCTCCAGACCTTCGTGGGCATCGTCATGGTCATAGCCATGCTCACCCTGCCCTCCGGCACCGCGGGATACGCGGCCCGGAACCTCCGGGGCATGATGATCCTGGCGTCGGCGCTATCCGCCCTGTTCTCCGTCGGGGGGCTTGCGCTCTCCTGGCAGACCAACCTCCCCTCCGGGGCGGTAGTCGTCGTCCTGTCCGGGGCCGCCTTCCTGGGGGCCTCGGGGGTCCGTATGCTGGTTTCCGCCCGCCGTTCCCGCTCGGCTTCTTGCCGGCCGGATGGGAAATAATTTCCCAGGCTCGGGGAAAAACTTCCCGGGACAATTGTAGGAACTACTAAAAAAGCGTAAGATCACGCCGATTTCTCAGGATAATCGGGACAGGACGATCTTGATTTCATATAGATTAACATGATTCTTATTCTCCCTCATGTTTATATTTTTTTTCCATATCTATAAATATTTTAATCCTTAATCTTGTTGCTCTTGAACATCATGTTAATCCTGTTCTGATCCTTCCTGAAAACCTAATTTGGCACGGCGATTGCTATAGGTAAGGTGTCGGAAGGAAACCGGCACCGATCCTTGAGGATCGGAACAATAGAACCGCAAGGAGTTCCATATGAAGCGCGCAGTCATCGTAGTCTTGGCCATCGCGGTCGCGGCCTCCGCCGTGTCCGCCCAGGGTTGGGCCCCGGGCTTCCGCGGCCCCGGCGCCTATCCGGCCCCCGCGGCGCCCGCCGAGACGGTAAAGATCGAAGGCAAGCTGGCCCTGGTCAACGCCCACCCCGCGGTGGTCGTGAAGGACAAGACCTACTACGTGGGCATCCCCGCCCGTCTCTTCGGATTCGTGGACGGACTCAAGGAAGGCGCCCAGGTCAAGCTGGAGGGCTACGAGCAGGCCCTGCCCTACGCGACGAACGTGTCCCTGTTCCACGTCGTGAAGCTCACCCTCGGCGGACGGGAGATCGACCTTTCCCAGGCCGGGGGCTTCGGCCGGGGGATGATGGGTTCCTACGGTCCGGCCGGAACCTACGGCCCCATGGGCCGGGGCATGATGCCCGGCGGGCGCGGCCGCTGGTAAACCCCTCAGGCGTCCCCGACGACGCCGCGTGAAGTCCAATAGGCCCGGCCGGGCGTACCGGCCGGGCCTTTTCTTGCTCGCCCGAGGGAGGACGGTCCGAAGACAATAAAAAAGCCGCCCGGAAGGCGGCTTTCCTTGCAGAACGGCGGCGGATCAGACGTACTTGACGACCTTGCCGGCCTTGAGGCAGCGGGTGCAGACCTTGACCGTCAGGACGGTCCCTTCGATCAGGGTCCTCACCTGGACGAGGTTGGGTTTCCAGACCCGGTTGGTCCTGTTCTTGGCGTGGGACACGTTGTGCCCGAAGGTGGTTCCTTTGCCGCAGATATCGCATCTTCTAGCCATATCGGTCTTCTCCGGTGGTGCGAATAGGTTCGCGTAGTATAGCGAGGAGGGAAAGGAGTGTAAAGTGGCCCGGGCGAACCTCGCGCCCCGCCCGGATGGACGAGCGCCGCGCGCTCGTCGAAGCTCCCCCCGGCCGTCGAATCACCTGGGACCGTTTCACGCCGGCAGGGACTACCGGCCGCCCGACATCTTCGCCCACGCCTGGGCTTCCCGGCCCCGGCCCCGGGCCATCTTCTTCATCATGGTCCGGGTCTTCTCGAATTTCTTGAGCAATCGGGCCACCTCCGCCACGGAGGTGCCCGAGCCGCGGGCTATCCGGGAGCGCCGGGAGGGCCCGATGATCAGGTAGTTGGCCCGTTCCTTGCGGGTCATGGAACTCAGTATGGCTTCCTCCCGCCGTAGTTCTCCCTCGTCGATCTGGTCCTCCGAGATCTGCCCCGCGGCCCCGGGGATCATGTCCAGCATGCCCTTCAGGGAGCCCATCTTCTTCATGCGCCGGAGCTGGTCCAGGTAGTCCTCCAGGGTGAGCCCCTCCTCGGACATCTTCCGCTGGAGCTCCTCGGCCTCCCGGGCGTCGAACTGCTCCTGGGCCTTCTCCACCAGGGAGACGATGTCCCCCATGCCCAGGATCCGGCCGGCGATCCGGTCCGGATGGAAGGGCTCCAGGCCCTCGGGACGCTCGGAGACGCCGATGAACTTGACGGCCTTCCCGGTCACGCTCTTCAGGGACAGGGCCGCTCCGCCCCGGGCGTCGGAATCGAATTTGGATAGGATGACCCCGGTGATCCCGACCTTCTCGTCGAAGACCTTGGCGATGTCCACCGCCGCCTGGCCCGTCATCGCGTCCGCCACCAGCAGAGCCTCGTCGGGCTTGACGGCGTCCCGGATGCGGACCAGCTGGTCCATCATCGCCTCGTCGATCTCCAGGCGGCCGGTGGTGTCCACGATCAGGGTGTCGAAGAGCCCCTTCCGGGCCCGCTCCAGCGCGCCCCGGGCCACCTTGACGGGGTCCTTGGCCCCCTCCTCCTTGTAGACCTCCACCCCGATCTGGGATCCCAGGACCGAGAGCTGTTCCACCGCCGCAGGTCGGACCAGGTCGCAGGCCGCCAGGAGGACCTTGCGGCCCTTGCCGTTTAGATGGTAGGCGAGCTTTGCCGCAGTCGTGGTCTTTCCGGAACCCTGGAGGCCGAGGAGCAGGATGACGGAGACGACGTCCGGCCCCCGCAGCTGGAGGTCCTGGCGGGTGTCCCCCAGGAGGGCGACCATCTTGTCGTGGACGATCTTTACGAACTGCTGTCCCGGGGAGACGGAGCGCAGGACCTTCTCGCCCTTGGCCTCTTCGATCGTGGAATTGACAAAACGGCGCACTACCCGGAGGTTGACGTCCGCCTCCAGGAGGGCCATCTTGATCTGATCGACCGCCTCCTCGATGTTCTTTTCGCTGATCGCCGCCTTGCCGCCGATCGAGCGGATGACGTCGCCGAATTTCTGGGTCAGCCGTTCGAGCATAGTGTCCTCAGGGTACGGGGATGGGCCTCGAGGCGAGCCTAGGCGCCGTCGAGGGAAGGGAAAGTATGTCCCGGCCCGGGCCGGCGCGTCTAGCGGGGGGTCGAGGGGCTTTCAGGATTCCAGGACCCCGTCGGGTCACGAGCCGCGAGCCGGAGGCTCTTCACCCGATTGCGGAGCCTATACCGTGCCTTTCAGTCCCACGGCCTCGGCCGAGTCCCGAAGGGCCAGGATAGTCTCCTGGATCAGCTCGTCCAGGGAGAGCCCCAGCATCGCGGCGCCCTTCTCGATGACCGAACGGTCCACCTTGGCCGCGAAGGCCGCGGATCCCCACTTCTTCCGCACGCTCTTGACCTCCATGTCCAGGACGCTCCGGGAGGGCCGGACGAAGGCGCAGGCCGCGATAAAACCCGTAAGCTCGTCCACGGCGTACAGAACCTTCTCCATGTCGGACTTCGGCTCCACGTCCGTGCACAGGCCCCATCCGTGGCTCTCCACGGCCCGGATGAACTCCTCCGGGAACCCCGCTTCGGCCAGGATGGGCCGGGCGTGTTTGAGGTGCTCCGCAGGCCAGCGCTCGTAGTCGATATCGTGCAAAAGCCCCACCAGGCCCCACCAGTCCGGGTCCTGGCCGTAGCGGACCGCGAATCGCCGAAGAGCGGCTTCCACGGAAAGGGCGTGGCGGAAGAGGGAATCGTCCTGGTTGTAGGTCCTCCAGAGTCGGACGGCTTCATCTCGGTTCAACATAGGTCCTCCGAACCCAGTGTACGATGCCCGGGTTCCGGGCACAAGGGCGTCCAGCCTACGGCGGGTCCCTTCCTCGGCACGCCCCCCACGCGGGTCTTGACGATTTCCAGAATCTCCATAAAATGAGGCCCTGCCCCGGGCTGTCCGGCATGTACACGCCCCGGGGACACCCCGGATCCATCCGGCTTCAAGGCCGGCCTGATTTCGAAATCCCGCGAGCCCCTCGGGCTCGATCCCGATACCCCAGGAGAGTCGATCCCATGCTCGTCCAGAAGAGCCGACGTTTTTTCCGGGCCCTCGCGGTCCCGGCCGCCGCCCTCGCGGCCGCGACCCTGACGATCGCCGTCTCGTCCTGCATGTCCTCCCTCGGCTCCGCCGATCCCGAGGCGTACGTGCCGGAGACCTTCCGCCAGTTCTCCTCCTACGACGAGACCCAGTACGTCCACGCCTTCCGCAGCCACGCCCCGGGGGACATCATCGCCGCCAGCTACGAGGATCCCCTGCGGCGGGAGGCGGTCCTTGCCTTTTTTTCCAGCATCACGAAGTCCCGCCCCATCGCCCGGGCCATCCTGGATAACGCCGAGGCGTACTCCGTGCCCGTATCCCTGGCCTTCGCCCTGGCCTACGAGGAAAGCCAGTTCAACCCTCGGGCCATCAACCGGAACTCGGAGAGCGTCGATCGCGGGCTGTTCCAACTGAACTCGAAATCCTTCCCCAACCTGACGATCGAGCAGTTCTACGACCCCGATCTGAACGCGAAGAAGGGCCTCGCCCACCTGGCGTACTGCCTCAAGGAGGGCGGAAACGAGGTGGCCGGCTTGGCCATCTACAACGCCGGGTTCGGGCGAGTCTCCAGGGGAGGAACCCCCCGGAAGACCCTGGACTACATCTCCAGGATCACCAAGTACGCGGCGAACCTGGAAACCCTCTTCGAAGCCCAGGTCCTGGCCCGGCAGGTGGCGACGGCCAAGGAAGGCAATCGAGGGACCAGGTCGGACTAGGGACGCTTGGCCGTCCACTCCTCGGTTCCGTACTTTTCCCGGGCTATCCGGTCCGCGTCCGCGAGTTCCTCCGGGGACGGCCGGGCCGCCTCGAGCTCGACCCCCAGGGCCCGGGAGAATCCCGCCGCGAAGGCAGCGGCCGCCTCGGGGAGTCCCACGGTCCGGCCGAGCTTGCTGCGCAGGCTGGTGACCCTCTGTTTCACGTCCTCGATCAGCTTTCCCTTCATCTTTTCCGAGGGGACCTTGAGCAGGGCGAACATGCGGTCCACGTCCACGTCCAGGAGGATGGTTCCGTGCTGGAGGATGCATCCTCGCTTCCGGGTCTGGGCGTTTCCGGAGATCTTCCGCCCGTCCACGAGGACATCGTTGATAGGCGCGAACTCAGCGGACAGCCCGAATCGAGCCAGGCCTTCCACGACCCCGGCGCACAGGATGCGGTAGGAATCCAGGATGTTCGGCCGGGCCAGGGGATGAGTCTCGGGAAGGACGACGCTATAGGTCAGTTCCGCGTCATGGAACACCGCCCCGCCGCCGGTGACGCGGCGCACGATGTCCACGCCCATGCGGGCGCAGGCTTCCCGGTCCACCTCCTCGTCCAAACCCTGGAAGTACCCCAGGGTCACAGTCGGAGGATTCCAGCCGTAGAGGCGAAGGGTCGGCGGCTCGCGGCCCTCCGCCACGGAGGCCAGGATGGCCTCGTCCAGGCCCATGTTGAAGGCGCCGGGATGGACGCCGGTCTCAAGCAGACGGAAGGTCACGGAGCATCTCCTCGAATACGTCGGCCGCCGCCTCCGCGGAAAGGCCGAAGAGTTCCACGCCCTCCCGGGCGAGGGCCGCGGTTAAGGCAGTCCGAAAGCCGGCGGCCGGGATTCCGGACAGGCTCGCCTCCGCCCGGTCGAACCCCTCCTCGGGATGGGCGAAGAAGTCCCCCCGGATCGCCACGGATTTTAGGATCCCACCCTCGACGTCCGCGGTGAGCTTGAGGAGCTTTCCCGCGGGGATCTTGACCACCCTGCGAAGGATCACGATCCGCCCTCGAAGGCCTGGCGGGCGTGGTAGCTGGTCCGGGCCAAGGGACCGGACACCACCGCGGAGAATCCCCGGGCCCGGGCTTCCCGGGCGTAGTCCCGGAAGGTTTCCGGGGTGACGTACTCCGCCACGGGCACCTGGGCCGGCGTGGGCCGGAGGTACTGCCCCAGGACCACGCTGGTACATCCGACCCGGCGAAGGTCGTCCAGGACCGCCAGCACCTCGTCCCGGGTCTCCCCAAGGCCCAGCAGGATGCTCGACTTGACGACCTCGATGCCCGCGGCTGAGGCCAGTTCCAAGGTTCGAAGGGACGCCTCGTAGGATGCCCGGGCATCCCGGACCCGCTGGAGCCGGGGAACGGTTTCCACGTTGTGGGCCACCGCGTCGGGCCTCTCGGCGAGGACCGGGTCGATCTCGCCCTTGCGGTAATCGGGGATGAGGACCTCGACCCGGACCCCCGGATTGCCCGCCTTGATCGCCCGGACGCAGGCGGCGAAGTGCCCGGCCCCCCGGTCCGGCAGGTCGTCCCGGTCCACGCTGGTCAGGACCGCGTAGGTTAGGCCAAGCTCCGCGACCGCCTCGGCCAGCTGGCGCGGCTCGTCGGCGTTCACCGGGTCCCCGGACTTTCCCGTGGCCACGGCGCAGAAGCGGCAGTTCCGGGTGCAGGTGTTCCCCAGGATCATGAAGGTCGCGGTCCCGCAGCCCCAGCACTCCGCCTTGTTCGGGCAGCGGGCGGAATCGCAGACCGTGTGGAGCCCCCGGCGATCCAGGAGACGGCTCATGTTGCGCCACTCGGCACCGGAAGGTATCGGAACCCGGAGCCAAGAAGGTTTCGGTCCGGTCACCGTTTCATCCCCTCCACCACCAGGCGGCCCGAGTCGGCCAGGGTTCCGGCGTCGGGCTTGCCCAGGATCACGATCCGGAAGATCGCGGCCTCGATCAAGGAATAGACGAGGTCCGTAGCCGCCCGGACCGGGACCCTCCGGAACTCCCCGGCCTGGATTCCGGCGATCAGGAGGGTGGACAGGATATGGCGCATTCGGATGGTACGACGGCGGACGCGCTCGTCCGGATCTCCCCCGGAGCGGCGCAGGTGGTCCAGGTAGCCGAAGATGACCGTGAGCAGGCGTTTCTCCTCGGCGCACCGCGCCAGGACCATGTCCAGGATGGCGGAGAGCTTCTCCGGGTTCGAAAGACCTTCCCGAGCGGCGATCTCGCGGACATCCGCCTCAAGACCCACGGTGAACTGCTTGATGCTGTAGGAGAAAATCTCCCGCTTGTTCTTGAAGTATAGATAGAGGATGGTGCGGGTGATCCCGCAGCGCTCGGCTATCTTGCGAAAGGTGGTATCCTCGTACCCTTCGTCCGTGAAGACGTCCAAGGCGCGCTCCAGGATCTCCTTCTTTCGCTTCTCGTGCTCGACGACGATTGACAAAACCAAGTCCTCCTGTCACGAACTATATACCAGGCGTGTCTCCTTTGGTAAGTCGGAAACGAAAAAAACGGCCTGTCCGGGCCGGGCAAGCCGGCGTATACTCCTCCTATGGAACGGTATCCCGAGATCGACGCCCTCCGGGGCTTGGCCCTGGTCTGCATGGCGGCCTACCACCTGACCTACGATCTGGTGCTCTTCGGGTTGGTCAACCTCGCCTTCTGGGAAGGCTTCTGGTGGTGGTTTCCCCGGTGCATAGCCGCGGCCTTCGTCACCCTGGCGGGGCTTTCCATGGCCCTGCGCAGGGTCCGGACCGGGGCCGGCCCGAAGCCCTTCCTGGCCCGGGGTCTGCGGCTTGCGGCCGTGGCCTCGGGCATCTCCGCGGTAACCTGGTTCGCATTCGGCCCTCGAACCTTCGTCTTCTTCGGGGTGATCCACTTGATCGCCTTCGCCACGCTGGTCTCGTATCCCCTGGCGGATCGTCCCGCCGCGGCCGCGGCTCTTGGCGCCGCCGTCCTGGCCGCGGGCCTGGGCCTGGGGTCCCGGCGCTTCCCCGGCCCGGCCCTGGCCTGGCTGGGCTTCCGGCCCGAGGGCTACAGCCCCGCGGACTACCTCCCGGTCCTTCCCTGGTACGCTTGGTTCCTCTTCGGGATCGCCCTGGCGACCCTCCTCTACCCCGGCGGCCGGCGCCGCTTCGAGCCGCCCCGGCTCCTCGCCGATTCCGCGGCGGCCCGCGCCCTGGCCGCTCTGGGCCGGCGTTCCCTGGCCTTCTACCTGATCCACCTGCCGGTGCTGTACGGGATCGTGTGGGGGATGGCAAGGGCGATATAATGAGCCCAAGTTGAAAGACCAAGGACGCGAAGGAAACAAGGTGTGGATCGCCTCCTTGAGAGATAGGAGAAAGGAATTTTCATCCGGAGAGGAGAGCCGGCATGGCCAAAGAAAACAGCAACGGAGCGAACCTCGGTTTTGAATCCGAACTCTGGCGAGCAGCCGATGCACTGCGCTCCAACATGGACGCCGCCGAGTACAAGCATGTCGTGCTCGGGCTGATCTTCCTCAAGTACATCTCCGACGCCTTCGAGGAGCAACGCGCCAAGCTCGAAGCAGACCGCGGCCAGGGAGCCGACCCGGAAGACCCCGACGAGTACCGGGCCGCAAACATCTTCTGGGTGCCCAAAGAGGCGCGCTGGTCTCATCTCAAAGCCAATGCCAAGCAACCGACCATCGGCAAGGTCGTTGACGACGCCATGCTCGCCATCGAGCGCGACAACCCCTCGCTCAAGGGCGTGCTGCCTAAGGACTACGCCCATCCTCGCCTTGACAAGCAACGCCTCGGACAGCTCATCGATCTGATCGGCAACATAGGCCTGGGGGACAGGGAAAACCGCTCCAAGGATATTCTCGGGCGGGTCTATGAGTATTTTCTTTCACAGTTCGCCAGCGCCGAGGGCAAGAAAGGCGGCCAGTTCTACACGCCTCGCTGCGTGGTCCGTGTGCTGGTCGAGATGCTGGCCCCTTACAAGGGCCGTGTCTATGATCCCTGCTGTGGCTCCGGCGGCATGTTCGTCCAGTCCGAAAAGTTCGTCGAGGCTCACGGCGGCAAGATCGGCGACATCAGTATTTACGGTCAGGAATCGAACCACACCACCTGGCGGCTGGCCAAGATGAACCTCGCCATCCGCGGCATTGACAGCAATCTCGGCAAAGAGCACGCCGACACCTTCCACCGCGACCTGCACCCGGACCTCAAGGCAGACTACGTCCTGGCCAATCCGCCCTTCAATGACAGCGACTGGCGCGGAGAACTGCTTAAAGACGACAAGCGCTGGAAATACTGCATCCCGCCTGCGGGCAATGCCAACTTTGCCTGGGTTCAGCATTTCATCCATCATCTGGCCCCGACTGGTCTGGCAGGCTTTGTGCTGGCCAACGGTTCCATGTCGTCCAATCAATCAGGCGAGGGCGAGATCCGCAAGAACATCATCGAGGCCGACCTGGTGGACTGCATGGTGGCCCTGCCGGGCCAGCTTTTCTATTCGACTCAGATTCCCGTCTGCCTCTGGTTCATCGCCCGCGATAAAAAAAACGGCCGTTTCCGCGACCGGCGCGGCGCGACCCTCTTCATCGACGCACGCAAGATGGGCAGCATGATTGACCGCGTCCACCGTGAACTGACGGATGACGACATCTGTAAGATCGCCGACACCTACCACGCCTGGCGCGGCGATGCATCGGTAGGGGCAGGGCAACCCAGCCCCTACGTGGACATACCCGGATTCTGCAAATCCGCCACGATTGATGAGATCCGCAAACACGGCCACATCCTCACGCCCGGCCGCTATGTGGGCGCGGCCGAAGTGGAAGATGACGGTGAGCCGTTCGAGGAGAAGATGAAGCGGCTCGTGGCCCAACTACGCGGGCAACAGGCCGAGTCGGCTAAACTGGACACTGCGATTGCAAAAAACCTGAAGGAGTTAGGGTATGATTGAGCACGTTACGTTGAATATAGAGAACAGGCGATTGCATAATAAACATAACGTTTATTATGAAAGGCCAACGGTGCCATGATAAACGCAGATGAAAATAACGGCGGTTTCCAAGCCGAAATCAATGTCCCGACAGATAGAGCAGGTCGCTATGTAACCCAAGCCACGGGCTATCGGGCTTTTATCCCTGCGCCTTTGCCGCCGCTCCCCCCCTTGAGGCTCGATGGTGCGTTGCAGAAGTTGCTGTCTCAAGCCGACTACGCTCTCGGCCGGCTTGATGGCGCGGTGCTTACACTGCCCAATCCGGACTTGTTTGTCTTTATGTACGTCCGCAAAGAGGCCGTCCTCTCCAGCCAGATCGAGGGCACCCAAAGCTCCCTGCAAAATCTGCTCGCCGCCGAAGCCCGACTCCAAGACCCCAACACGCCCACCGACGTCAACGAAGTCATCAACTACGTTCGCGCGATGAACCACGGGTTGAAACGGCTCGCCGATCTGCCGGTTTCCATGCGTCTTATCAAAGAAATTCACGTCGAATTGATGCATGATGTGCGGGGCGGTCGCCTCACGCCCGGTGAGCTGCGCACCAGCCAGAACTGGATTGGACCCGGCGGCTGCACCTTGGCGGAAGCCACCTTTGTCCCACCGCCTCCCCACGAAGTTCCTCAGGCTCTCACTGACCTCGAACGTTTCCTGCACTCGAAAGACCCATTGCCCCCCCTGATCCAAGTCGGGCTCGCTCATGCTCAGTTTGAAACCATCCATCCATTTCTTGACGGAAACGGCCGTATCGGACGGCTGTTAATCACCTTCCTGCTGGTGGAGAAGAAACTCCTTTCCCGACCAGTGCTTTACCTCTCGCACTACTTTAAGCGACACCGTGCTGAATACTATGATCGCCTGCAGGCTGTGCGTGATCGAGGAGACTGGGAAGGCTGGCTTGAGTTTTTCCTGCGCGGCGTAGCGGAAGTGAGCAATCAAGCGACCGATACTGCCGCGGCCGTTCTAAGAATGCGCGAGGACTACCGCGCCAAAATCACTGAACACCTCGGCCGCGCCGCCGCCAACGGCCAGCGCATTATGGAACAGCTCTTTGATCGCCCCATTGTGACTGTCAACACCGTGCGAGAGTGGCTCAGTGTGACATCGGCCGGAGCGAATCAATTGGTCAACCGGCTTGTCGCTATCAGCGTGCTGCGAGAGATCACCGGCTTCGCCCGCAATCGGCGATTCCGCTTTGATCCGTATCTGCGGCTATTCGAGGAACCCGAGGAGGCGCAGCCATGACGCTCCGGAAACAAACCCAAGCCGCCCGCTTCGAAAAACTCATCTGGGTAAATTTGGAGGATATCGGCTATGGCCAGTGAACCGCTCCCCCCCGAATCCGGCCAACTTCTCATCTATCAGGACGGCGCAACCCGTTTGCAGGTGCGCCTCGAAGGCCGCACCGTGTGGCTGCCCCAGCGTCTGATCGCCGAACTGTACCAGGTCTCGGTGCCAACCGTAAATGAGCATCTGGCAGGCATTTACGCCGATGGCGAGCTCGACCGCCAGCGAACTATTCGGAGTTTCCGAATAGTTCAACGCGAGGGCAACCGCAATGTGACCCGCACCATCGAGCACTACAACCTTGACGCCATCCTGGCAGTCGGCTACCGGGTTCGTTCGGCCCGCGGCACAGCCTTCCGCCAGTGGGCCACCGCCCGCCTGACGGAACTTCTGGTCAAGGGCTTCACGCTTGACGACGAGCGTCTCAAGGAAGGCCGCACCCTCGGCGCGGATTACTTCGACGAACTGCTGGAGCGCATCCGCGACATCCGCGCCAGCGAGCGGCTGTTCTACCAGAAGATCACCGACATCTACGCCACCAGCATCGACTACGACCCAACCCACCCTATCAGCCAGACCTTTTTTGCCACCGTTCAGAACAAGCTGCACTGGGCCATCCACGGCCAGACGGCTGCCGAGGTGATCGCCTATCGCGCCGACGCCACCAAGCCCCACATGGGCCTGACCACCTGGAAGAACGCGCCCCACGGCCCCATCCGCAAAGCCGACGTCACCGTCGCCAAGAACTATCTCACCGAGGAAGAGATCCGCGAACTCAACCGCATTGTCACGATGTATCTGGACTACGCCGAGGACCAGGCCCGTCGCCACAAACCCATGCACATGGCCGACTGGGTGCAGAAGCTCGACGCCTTCCTCCAGTTCAACGAGCGCAACATCCTGACTCATGCCGGTACGGTGTCGCACGAGTTGGCCCAGGAACACGCCCACCGCGAGTTCGAGAAATACGATACTCAGCGACGGCAACTGGAGGCCCAGCAACCCGCCAGCGACTTCGACCGGGCCGTTGAACAGGTCAAACGCCTGCAACAGAATGGCGAAAAACAGGCGCAGCCATCCGCGCTCAAGCCTTTGGCCAGGCCCGGCCGAAAATCCGGCCGCAAGAAAAAAGAGGGCGGGAAGTGAACGTCTTGCACGAGTACATGAAGAAGCTCGATAAACTCATCCCCGCCTGCGCCTCAAAGCGACCTGTCTGCCATGCCCAGCGCGGCACAGGCAGAAACGGCGCGGCAGGCAGGTGGGCCAACCTGGCCTGCCTGTGCGTGTCCGCACGCAGACAGGAGGAAATTGGGTATGGCGGGTGAATTTGTGCATCGTCCTCTTGGTTCAGTTGCCAGGGTTCGCTCCGGTTATGCTTTCAAGAGCGAGGACATGGGGACATGGGGCGTACCCATCATCAAAATAAAGAACATTTGCCCACCGACCGTTGATATCAATGGTTGCGAACGGATTTCTGAGAGAGTCATCGCAAGTATTCCCGGAATTGAACGTTACGAACTTAAACACGGTGACATTCTTATTGCGATGACTGGCGCAACAGTCGGGAAAGTCGGCAGGTTTCCGAAAGTGGAGGAGCGATACTTTCTGAACCAGCGAGTCGGCAAGGTTTACCTCGTTGAAGATAATGCCGCCGACTATCGCTATCTCTACTACGTCCTATCACAAGATGCTTATGTGCGTGCGATGTTCGGCGTAGCAGATGGTAGTGCACAGGCGAACATCAGCGGTGGACAGATAGAAAAGTTGGAAATCCCGCTACCAGAACTCCATGAGCAGCGCGCCATCGCCCATATCCTCGGCACGCTGGACGACAAGATCGAGTTGAACCGGCGGATGAACCAGACGCTGGAGGAGATGGCGCGGGCGATCTTCAAGAGCTGGTTCGTAGACTTTGACCCCGTGCGCGCCAAGGCCGCCGTCCGCCGCGAGCATCCCGACTGGTCGAACGCCCAGATCAGCCGCGCTGCCTGCCCCACATTAAAACCCGAAATCGCCGAACTGTTTCCGGATGAATTTGAAAAATCTGAACTGGGAGAGATTCCGAAGGGGTGGAGGGTTAAACCCATCAGCGAATTGACAGATGTTGTCGGTGGGAGCACGCCGAAGACCAATCACGCCGAATATTGGGAGGGTGGCATGCATCACTGGGCCACGCCCAAGGACTTGTCTGCGCTTTCAGTGCCCGTACTACTCGACACCGAGCGAAAGATCACTAATGCGGGATTGGCACAGATCAGTTCGGGCTTGCTCCCAAAGGGAACCGTTCTGCTTTCTTCGCGTGCTCCGATTGGCTATCTCACCATCGCCGAAGTTCCAATCGCCATCAATCAGGGCTTCATTGCGATGAAGCCGCGCCGCGGCATATCAAATATGTTCTTGCTGCGCTGGGCTCACGCGTTTCACGAAGAGATCGTCAGTCACGCCAATGGCTCCACATTCCTTGAGATCAGCAAGTCAAGTTTCCGGCTTATTCGTACTGTTGCTTCACCCGTGCCCGTAATGGATGTTTTCGACCGCGTGTCACAGCCACTCTATCGCAAGGTGGTCGAGAATGAACGCGAATCCCGCACACTTGCCTCCTTTCGCGACACGTTGTTGCCCAAACTGATTTCCGGCGAGCTAAGGGTGAAGGATGCGGAACAATTTATGAATCGTAGGGGCAAATTATGATTCGCCCGGAACCCATGAAATACGACCCAGAAAAGCATCACCGCCGATCCGTCCGTTTGCGCGGGTACGATTATTCCCAGGCCGGGGCGTATTTCGTGACCATCTGCACACAGGACCGGGCCTGTTTGTTCGGGGATGTGGCGAATGGCGTGATACGGTTGAACGACGCGGGGAGGATTGTTGTTAATTCATGGCAATGGTTGGCATCACAATATGATTATGCGAAATTGGATGAATGGGTGATTATGCCAAACCATTTGCACGGGATTATGGTAATCACCGACGATGATAATAATGACGGTGGTAGGGGCGGTTCGCGAACCGCCCCTACAGGCGACCCACGCAATGCCACGCCAAAACGCAAACCCATTGGCCGTTTGATCGGTGCATTCAAAACGGTATCCACCAAACACATCAACATTATGCGCGGCACGCCCGGCATGCCGGTCTGGCAACGGAATTATTACGAACACATCATCCGCAACGATGAATCCCTGAATCGCATCCGCGAATACATCATCAACAACCCCAGGCAATGGCAATTGGACCGGGAAAATCCGGGCATCGGGAGGCGGGGTAACCCCGGCCCTACAGGGGATGAATCATGGCGCATCTGACGGAATTCGACATTGAATCCGCCGCCCTCGATTGGCTTTCCGGCCTCGGCTACCAAACCCTGTTCGGCCCCGACATCGCGCCGGATATGCCTGCCTCGGAACGCGACAATTACGGCCAGGTCGTGCTGGAACGCCGGCTGCGGGATGCCCTGGCGCGGCTCAACCCGCATCCGCCGGCGGATGCGCTGGAGGAGGCCTTCCGCAAGATGACACGGCCGGACTCGCCGTCGCTCGTTGCGAACAACCATGCTTTTCATCGAATGCTCATAGAGGGTATCCCGGTCGAGGTTCAGCGAAAAGATGGTTCGCACGGGCACGAGCAGGTGTGGGCCATTGATTTCGACGAGCCGGAAAACAACGAATTTCTCGCGGTCAATCAGTTTACCGTGGTCGAAAATCAGATCGAACGCCGGCCGGATGTGGTTCTGTTTATCAACGGCCTGCCGATGGCGGTGATCGAACTCAAGAACGCCGCCACCGAAAACGCCACCATCTGGACGGCCTTCAACCAGCTTCAGACATACAAAATGCAGATTCCGTCGCTGTTTACGTTCAACGAGGCGATGGTGATCTCCGATGGTGTGCAGTCGCGAATCGGGACGCTGACGGCCGACCGCGAATGGTTCATGCCCTGGCGGACCATCGAGGGCGAGGAACTGGCCGACACGAAACTGCCTCAGCTTCAGGTGGTGCTGGAGGGCGTATTCGAGAAGCGGCGTTTTTTGGACCTGATCCGGCACTTCATTGTATTCGAGGAAGTGGGCGGCGGCGTGCTCATCAAGAAGATGGCCGGATATCACCAATACCACGCCGTGAATGTGGCCGTGCAGGAGACGATTCGCGCGTGTGTGCCTCCCGCTTCCCCTTGGCAGGTGCGAGAGGGCGAAGGGACCTATTTTGCCAAAGGCCAGAAAGACGCCAAGCCCGGTGACCGCCGTGTCGGCGTGGTGTGGCACACGCAGGGCTCGGGCAAGAGCCTGACAATGGCGTTCTACGCCGGGCGGGTGGTGCTGCATCCGGCGATGGAGAACCCGACACTGGTCGTGATCACCGACCGCAACGACCTGGACGACCAGCTTTACGGGACATTTGCACGCTGTCACGAATTGCTGCGTCAGCAGCCCGTGCAGGCCGAGAGCCGGGCACACCTGCGGGAGCTTTTGAAGACCGCCTCCGGCGGAGTCGTTTTCACGACGGTTCAGAAATTCTTCCCCACGAACGGGGAAGATCAACACCCGTTGTTATCGGACCGCCGCAACATCGTCGTGATCGCCGACGAAGCACACCGCAGCCAATACGATTTCATCGACGGCTTTGCCCGGCACATGCGCGAGGCCTTGCCGAACGCCTCCTTCATCGGGTTTACCGGCACCCCCATCGAACTGACCGACAAGAATACCCGCTCGGTCTTTGGCGACTATATCAGCATCTACGACATCGAGCGGGCGGTGAAAGACGGGGCGACGGTCCCGATCTACTACGAAAGCCGTCTGGCAAAATTGGAACTCAGGGAGACGGAACTGCCCAAGATCGACGCCGAGTTCGAGGAGGCCACCGAAGGCGAGGAGGTCGAGCATAAGGAGCGGCTGAAGACCAAGTGGGCACATCTCGAGGCTCTGGTCGGGACCGAGAAGCGGCTGAAGCTGATCGCCGAGGATCTGGTGAAACATTTTGAGGAACGGCTTTCGGCGATGGACGGCAAGGCGATGATCGTCTGCATGAGCCGCCGCATCTGTGTCGAGCTCTACAAGGCTATTACGGCGATCCGGCCGACATGGCATCACCCGGAAGACGACAAAGGCATCATAAAAATAGTGATGACGGGATCAGCCTCCGACCTTTTGGATTGGCAGGGGCATATCCGCAACAAGCCGCGCCGTGAGGAACTTGCAAAGCGTTTCAAGGACCCAAAGGACCCGTTCAAGGTTGTTATTGTCCGTGACATGTGGCTGACAGGGTTCGACGCCCCCTGCCTTCACACGATATACGTGGACAAGCCGATGCGCGGCCATGGACTAATGCAGGCCATCGCGCGGGTAAATCGCGTTTTCAAGGACAAGCCGGGCGGTTTGGTGGTGGACTACCTGGGCCTGGCCGACCAGCTCAAATACGCCCTGGCTAACTATACCGAAAGCGGCGGTAAGGGCCAGACGGCTATTGATCAGGAAGAAGCTGTGGCTGTCATGCTGGAGCGGTACGAAGTCTGCTGTGGCATTTTCCACGGATTTGACTGGATGCGGTGGAAGACCGGCGGTCCGCAGGATCGGCTGGCGGTCCTGCCGGCGGCGCAGGAACACGTGCTGGCCCAGGAAGACGGCAAGAACCGGCTTGTGAAGGCAGTGGGCGAATTGTCGAAGGCCTTTGCGCTGTCCGTTCCGCATGAAAAGGCGCTGGAGATTCGGGACGACGTGGCCTTCTTCCAGGCGGTGAAGTCCGTGCTGACCAAGAGCACGGTAAACGATCGCCGCAGTCCGGAGGATATCGAACTCGCCATCCGGCAGATCGTCTCGAAGGCGGTCTCTTCAGATGAGGTCATCGACATCTTCGCAGCGGCCGGGCTGAAGAAGCCGGACATTTCGATCCTGTCCGATGAGTTCCTGGCAGAGGTTCGCGGCATGCCGCAAAGGAACCTGGCGGTGGAAATGCTGCGTAAGCTGCTTGAAGGCGAGATCAAGACCCGCGGCAGAAAGAATATCGTCCAGGCCCGTTCGTTTGCAGAGCTCCTTGAAAATGCGATCAAGAAATACCAGAACCGGGCCATTGAAACAGCACAGGTGATTGAAGAACTGATCGCATTGGCAAAGGACCTGCGGGAGGCGGGCCGGCGAGGCGAGAAGCTCGGGCTGACGGATGACGAGATCGCCTTCTATGACTCGCTGGAGGTCAACGATAGCGCTGTGGCCGTCCTCGGCGATGAGACACTGCGGCTGATCGCTCAAGAACTCGTCAAGGCGGTGCGGAACAGCATTACGATCGACTGGACCGTCCGTGAAAACGTCCGCGCCCAGATACGGGTGATCATCAAGCGTATTCTTCGGAAATACGGCTATCCGCCGGACAAGCAGGCCCGCGCCACGGAGCTTGTTCTGGAACAGGCGGAAGTGCTGTGCAGGGACTGGACAGAAAAAGAATGACCAACAAAGAAATATCAAGATTCTTCCGTAATCGTCATTTTGGCCCCATCTACCAAGCCTCCATCTTTCGTTTCACACTTCGAGGTTTGGAGGCAACACGGAGACCCGCTCCGTACAGAAGACTGGCGATGAGGCGCAGAGTTGAGGGGTCCGGGCCTTGTGTCGACTCCTCCGAACCTACCCTTGGTAGCTCGGAAAACAAGCCCAGCTCCCAAAGGTTGTCGAGCAGACGCTCCGCGCTTCCCGGAAAATCTGGAATGGTCCATGCCCGTGTCTCGGGATGCCAAATGCGCCCCGGGACGGCCTTGACGGCATCGACCAGGGCCGGTTCGCGCGGTATCGTCACGGTCCAGCGTCCCGGAAGCCCCGGGCGGATTTCCACGATAACGGCCAAGGGTATCCCCCGTTGTGAAAGGCAGAGAAGGAAACCCTCGTATTCCGCCTCCGTATCCACGGACGCTTGCGTTGGCGCGGGAGAACGAGGATTATTTGCTCTTTGGGCGGGGGCATATCGGGGCGATCGGGGAATCCTTGAATTCCTCGGCTGGAAGGTCTCTGTAACCGGCCGGGGACGACGCTCCGCCGCAACAGGATTCGTCTCCGGAATCTCAAGCGGCCTTTCCAGGATTGTACTCCGAGAATTCAAAGAGCGCAATATCGCCGTAATCTTCGATTCGATCGCTGGGCAAAGCTCGTCGCCGCGCCTACAATAAATCGCGGAAGCCCCCGATGGGGCTTCCGCGCCGCGCCTACTGTAAATCAACGAAGCCCGAAGGGCTTCGTTGCCGCGTCTACAATAAACCGCGGAAGCCCCCGATGGGGCTTCCGCGCCGCGACTACAGCAAA
>Ga0067045_1029427_pt1 | contig 20895 bp, 9 predicted proteins | sample TerdegcTABiofilm_FD_59184 | JGI IMG/M metagenome (GOLD analysis project Ga0067045, IMG submission 59184) | Combined Assembly of (Gp0054472, Gp0054536) Wastewater bioreactor microbial communities from Singapore -Terephthalate degrading...
CATGCCCCCCCGGCTCGCCCGCCGCCATCGCGTCGTATCCGGCGTACTCGGTCAGGTCGTACGCCGGAGGCTGGTAGATCTCGACCGCGAGTGGTTCGGCCACCACCACGCTCGGGCCCGCGAACGCGCGCTGCGCTGCGCGCAGATCCCGGCGGGACCAGGCGCCGCTGAGCAGCAACACCCCGATGCCCGCTCCCGCCAGCGCCAGTGCGGTCCAGCGGAGAACTCTTGGCCGGAGTTCGCTCATCGTCACACCCCGCCCTTCTGTACCCTGATCGACCGCGTCATCGCGCCCCCGGAGAGTACGGCTCGGGCACGTTGGAACGTGGTGGGGGTGCGGCTGGCACGACGCGCGGATCCAGGCGCGCTGCCACGGTGGCCGCTGTGTCCCACACCGCCGCTGCTAGATCGTATGTCCGCCAGGGCAGTCGCCCGCGGGCCAACTCCGGCACATTGAAGGTCTCGAGGCACGCCTGATAGTACGCTGGGTCGGCCTGCGGCAGGACGAACGGCTTGGCTGCGTGGCCGGACGAATCGATATACGCGAAGTGCGGACGCGCGAACAGACCGTCCCTCCTCTTGCTGCTGAAGACCAACCAGCGGCCATTCGTGGAAAAAGAGTGCCAGGAATCGCACTCGTCGCTGTTGCTCTCCAGAGGCCACCGGGCCTGCGTCGCCAAGTCGAGCATCCACAGGTCCGCATCGCCACGGTAGATCGGGAAGTTGCCGTATTCTGCCATGGTCATCGCGACGTAGCGGCCATCCGGAGAAACCTTCGGCTGGGTGATGCTCAGTCCCGCAGCCGCAGCCGGCAGCACGGTCTCCACCGCGCCGAAGCTTCCCTCCGCGCCATCGAAGCCAGCCCGCATCAGGTCGTACCGCACCGCTGCGTAGCGTTCTACCGGCAACACCGGAGCGCGGCTGAAGTAGAGATAGCGCCCCTCCGGATCCCACGCCGGCCAGTTCTCCAGCGAATCGGGGCGCGCCACGGCGGGGGCGCTGGTCAGCTCGCCGTCGTCTATCCGGTACAGCGCCAGGTCCGAAGCGCCGTCGAACACGTCGCGGGTCTCGCCGCGCATATGGTAGAACATCGAGAGCTTGTTGACCGAGAAGGCCACCCACTCGCCGTCCGGATGCCAGGCCGGGTACGCCGCTGGCGACGCATTGAAGGCCGTGCGCGTGTCCACGCTGCGCACCCGCCCCTCCGCGGCCAGCAGCATGGTGGGCCCGTGCCGGCCGCGCGTCTGCAGGACAAACCGGGTCGGGTCTCGCTCCCGGAACGCGTGGCAGTTCAAGCACGCACCGCCGACGTTGCGGCTGTGGAGCACGCACGTCTCCCGATAGCTGTCCAGCTCGCGCTGGTAGATCCCCATCTCCACGTACTTGCTGTAGAGGGGCTTCAGCCGCCGGTATACCAGCACCGGATCGATCGGCGCGGTAGCCACGCCAACGAACACAGGAGAGTACTCGCGCCAGGTGCCGTCCGCCTGCTCCGCCGCCACCCGCCAGACGATGGTGTCGCCCCGGGCAGCAGCCAGCAGCCGGCGCCACCGATCGCGAGGGAGGCGAATCTGGGGCTTCCCGGCATGCACCACGAAGGAGGCTTCTCCCGGCCCTTCGACCCGGACCTCGAAGCTGCGTCCGGACTCCTGCACGGTAAAGTTGAGCGGCGCGATATTGGGCGGGATGGTGACCCCGGCGTAGTCGGGGTCCAGGCGCGGCGCACGGTCCACGCGGTGGCGCACCGCCGGTACCGAACTCCGACAGGCAGCCGCCAGCCCGGCACCCAGACACACGATACAAGACCATACGAGCGCACTGCGAGTCATGGCGCGCCAGGTCCTCTCGGCTGCTGCGCAGGCGAATTCAGCGCATAGTAGCGCCAGTACGTGCGCCGCAGATCTGGGTCCAGCGCAGCGGCGAACGCAGCGCGGTTGCCCGAGTGAACTGCCGCGATCGCGGTGAAGCGGTCGAACGCCGCCACGGTCTCCGGTCGGATCGACCGCCCCGGGGGCAGCAGGCGGGCGATGCTGTCCTGCGGCACGTGCATCTGGGCCACCAGGATCAGCAGGGCCTCCTCGCAGTGCCGCGGAATCCACGGTCGCGGATACGTGGACGCGAAATCGTCCAGGCGGTACAGACCCCCGGCCAGCTTGTCGAGCTGCCCCGTGAGCAGATAGTGCGCCAGCAGGTACTCGAACGCCATGCGATTCCGGGGCTCGTGGCTCAGCAGGTGGAGCAGCGCCTCCTCGGGCGCGAAGACGTACCCGGCTCGATCCACGGCAGGCGCCAACGCCCGCGCCCGCGCCACGCTCGAGTCTTGTTCGAGCCCAGGGTCGCGCGCCAGCGCCTGTCGGTAGGTAGCCGTCCACTCGCGGAACACGAGCGCGCGCTCCAGGCGGCCGAGGAATACCGCCGCCGCCGCAGGCCGCCCTTTGGCCATATTGAGCAAAAAGAGCCGCTGCAGCAGCGATGGGCGGGTGCCGTAAATCTCCAGCGCCTCGTGTGCCATCTGTTCTGCGCTGTTGACCAACCCCAGATCGAAGAATAGATCGCTCAGCGCTACCAGGCGGCCGGCGTTGTCCGGAGAAGCGTCGAACACACCTTCGCCGGGCAGCACCGGGTACGCAAAGAGCCGCTCGAGCAGTTGCCCCTGCCAGTACAGCGCTCGCTGCACCTGGTACACTGTCTCCGGCGCGTACGCTCGCAGGTTGGCGGCCTGAGCCAACACCTGCTCCCACTGCCGCGCCTCGGCCAGACGCGACAGGCGGAGCACGGCCCGACGGTTCGGGTCAGGACCGCGCCAAATCACCACGATGGCGAGCGCGGCGGCCACCAGCGCCCCCACACGCGCGTCGACCAGGGCGAGACGGGCGCCACGGCCGGCGTCGCCGCGGGACCCGGTCCCCGTCCCGCTCCACCGAGACCGCGCCATCGCGGCCAGCACCAGGCCCACGATGCACGCGTAGAGAAGCCAGGCGCTGACGGCTGTGGCCTCCGGGCGAAGCGCGACAAGCTGGGTGGTGGCAATCTGGCGGCACGGCAAGCCGTACACGCGGGGGGCCACCACCGCGAACAGGACCGCGCCGACCGCTGTCTGCACGGCTGGCACCCAGAGGCGCCGCGGCGCTGCTGCGGTCTCCAGCACCGCACCGCAGAGAACCACCCCGATGGCCAGCCCGCCTGCCGCCACCATGGCGACCGCCGCGGCCAACACCATGGCAGCGACCCGCCCGACAGGGCCCACGCACGTGCGCACAGCCAGATACAGCAGCAGTACTGCCAGCGCCAGAAGCACGGCCACCGACGGACCCAGCGGCTGCGTGTAGTCTCCCTGGTGGACCGCCAACACGAGAATGCCCGGCAGCGCCGCCAGCCCGCCGCTCGACCGTCCCGAGAGCGCGCGCACCACGAGAGCCGTACCCTGGCAGCACAACCCAGCCAGTCCCACCAGGATCGCCGCACCCACCCACGGTCGCCACAGGTACTGGCCGAGCCAGCCGGCCAGGTGCTCGGCCACTGCACCAGGGCTAGCCAGCATGCCATCCGCCCACGGCGTGTCGGTGAAGAATGCGGGCTGCTGGGCGTGGTACAGCAGCGGGGAGTCGACACGGTAGCGCACGTGCAGCAGAGCTGTGGCCAGAGCGGTGCCGATGATCAAGCAGACCCCGATCACCCGCCTGCCCCGCTCTCGGCTCCCCACCATTCGGTCCTCCGGACAGCTTCGCGATCGCTACCAGGTAGCGGCCACCTGCCGGATGCGGTCGTCGTACCAGGTGACCCGCGGGCTGTACTTCTGCACCAACTCCTTCGTGTACTGGGTGAAGGCTTCGTCCGCCTTCCGGCCCCGCACTCGGTGGCGCACGGCGTTCTCGACTTCCTCCAGCGACCGGGTGCGCTCGGGTTGGCGCTCTTCCACCCTGAAAAGCGAGTACCCTTCGTCGATGCGCACGGGTCCCACCAGTTCACCCACCGGAGCCTGGCGGATATGGTCCAGCAGACCACCCCAACCGGTGCTGGCGTCTGGGTAGATGGTCCAGCGACCTTCGTTCTGCTGAGCGCCCGGACGTTCGCTGTGCGACCAGGCCAGGTCCGCCATGCTTTCCCCAGCCAAGATGCGGCCGCGCAGCTCGTTCGCCGCCGCTTCCGTGCGCACCAGGATTTCGCGGATCGTTATCGCGGGTGCCACTCGGTAACTGTCCCTGCTCGCTTCGTACGCCTCCCGCAACTCCTCCGGCGTCACCGTGATCTTGTCCAGTATCTCGCGTCTGCGCAGCTCCGAAATCATGGCTTCTTCGAGCACTCGTTGCCGCAGAGCTGCGATCTCCGGCGATCGATCCAGGCCACGGCTGCGCGCCTCGAACACCAGGAGCGAGTCGCCCATGAGGCGTTCTCGCAGGACAGCGACCACGCTCGCGCTGTCCTTGGTCACCTCGAGAGGAATCCCCACGAAGGCGGCCTGCACGTCTGGCGCGTTCACGGGAATGACACCCCTGTCATACCTGACCACGGGCACGTTCCCGGCATCGCGGCCGCGGTCCGCTCCCTGCAGAGCTCGGATACCGTCGCCGACATAGGTGACCCCGTACTTGCGCTCGAGCTCGCCGATGACTTCGGCCCGCACTTCGCGGCGCTTCTTGTTCACCAGCACCCGGGCGAGCTTGCCCTGCACTTCCTCGAACGGCACCTCGCGCACGTCGAGGATCTTGACGACCTCCCACCCATCCACCGTCCGCACCGGCCCGGCGAGTTCCCCGGCCTTCAGCCCCAACACGGCCTCCCCGAGCCCGGGCACCACGTCTCCCGGACCAAAGTAACGGCCCAGGTCGCCGCCGTGCTTGGCGTCCGCCTTGGACAGCGACCGCTGGCGAGCCAGTTGAGCGAAATCCGCCCCACTGCGCAACAGCCGGATCACCTCCTGGGCGTCCTTCTCCGTGGCGCTCAGGATATGGGCCGGCCTGTGGACCTGATCCCAATGGTCGGCGCGGTAGCGTTCCCGCATCTCCTCTTCGGTGACCCGTATCCGCGGGTTGATCTCCTCCTGAGCGATCCGGCCGATCAGCTCGTGGGCGATCACACGCTGCACCTTGTCCTGCACGCGCGGAGACTCATCCAGGCCCTGGGCTTGCGCCTCCATCAGGAGCACCTTGCTGGCGAGCAGACTCCGAAGCAGATCGCGCACCGCTTCCTCACCCGTGGTCTTTGGCTGCATGGATTCGGGAAGCTTGGCCCGATACTCGCGCAACTCGACCTCGTCGATCGTCTCGTCGCCCAGGCGCAGCAGCGGACCTTCAGCCGCTTGCCTGGAACCGCATCCCCACAGCACCGGCAATACGCCCAGCAAGAGCAACACCCTCATGTGCATCGATCCTCCTCACCGGGGTACGAACACCCGTTGGCCGCCACCATGCTTCGAGGCAAAAAAACTGCTACCCGCGTTCAGTAGCTTTCCTGAAAGCGGGTAGCAGTGGTCCAAGCAGATTCACCCAGTTCTCAGTTGCTGGTCAACTGAACAGTGCCGTCTGGTAGCATCCGACCGATATCGCGCCGAAACCGAAACGTGGCGTTCACCGTCTCCACTGGATTGCCTGCGTAATCGAACCGCGTGATCAAGTCGCGAATCTCGACCCGAACATCCGACACATCATCCGCCAGCGGCTCGAATACGATGTAGCCCTGGGCCTCCTGGCCGCTGAATACGGCCTCCTCCCTGGGGAACGAAGTTCGGCTCAGCAGGTCCCGGCGGTTCTCGTACTCGTTGTACTCGATGCCCGCGTAGGAGCCCACCACATACGCTCGGTAGTAGATCTCGAACTGCTGCTTGGTCAGCGCGTAGTACTTGCGACCGTTCGAGGCTATCAGGACGATGTCGCCTCCCAGTTGCACCTTGGGGTACTGGTAGTTCTTGATGCTCATCATGAACACGGTGAACCGTCTTGGCGTCCCCCCAAAGCGACCCACCTTGCTGTTCCCATACGTGTACGGGTTGGTTGAATGTGGGCCTGCCGCAGAGTACGAGGCGAACTGACGGTTCAGCTCCTCGTCCGACACGGGCCGGAGAGCAACCTCCAGACGCCCCTGATAGAAGGTCACCGTGCCATCGTCCGCCACGGTCATCCCTTCCACTTGGCTATCCTCGGGAAGGGGTCGCAGATCCGTCGCGTACGGCCGGTACGCACACCCCCCGGCCAGACTTCCGGCTGCGAGGAGGGCCAAAAGAAGGCTAGCTCGCTTCATGGCTACCCTCCGAATCCAGCGTACACGGTGAAGAAGAGGAAGGTCTCCGTCTGCGCGTCGTGCTGCACCTCGATGTCGATGCGCGACACCCGGAGTCCCATCTGGGAGTACACCTCGTACCCTTGGTATGGCGTCCGGTTCGTGATCTGCAAGGCGCCCACCAACTCGTTGCGTGGCGATCCCACCAGCGTCTCCTTAGCCTGATCGCGGTATTGCTTGGTGAACAGATACTCCAGACCCGCCTGGACTTGGGTTCGCGGCATGACGGGGTACCGAGCGATCAGGAACCCGGACTCCCGCAGCTCCGTCGTCGGCGTCTCGAGCACGTCCTCCTTCAGCGAAGGCATATACCGCTGGAACTCGCTCTTCCACCGCGGCTGGACCATCAAGTCGCCGAATCGGAAGGTGTAGTCGATCTTGTTTATCACTCCGAGGAACGACGCGACCTCGCGGATATCCTCCGTGGCCAGCACCACGTTGTTGGCCCGCCAATCGTCGTAGTCGACTTGCTTGAAGAACTCGTACTTGAACTTGTTCACGAAACTCAGGTTCTCGAAGCGCTTGTAGTCGAACTGGACGTACGCCGTGTTCGCCCACGCATTCCGAGCCGGCAGCGGATCTTCGCGCTGGTAGAGCTGCCCGGCAATGCCGTCCGCGATGCGCCAGACTATGATGTTGTCCTTGATGTCGTCCTGGATACGGCGGAAGTTGTTGAACACACGCAGCTTCCCCAAGCGGGCGAAATCCTGTTCGTACGTCAGCAGCGCGTAGTTCGTCAGATTGCTCCTCTTGTCGGCGAGCTGACGCTCATCCAGACGCCCGATGGTCAACCGCGCGTACGGCCCCACGTGCGTGCCAGCATAGATGTTGTATCCCTTGCGGTCCCGCTTGTAGGGATAGTCCGGATCGTTGTCGTTCTCGAAGCGATCCACGTATCCGTTGTTGTTCATGTCGATGCCGAACAAGAACTGCGGCCGATCGACATTGTAGCGCAGGAAGGGCTCCTCCCAGTCCGGGGTCAGGTTCGGCCGAATCAGCTCGACGTGGTTCTGGTTGTAGTCGGCAATGTAGTCGTTGTTCTCGTCCCAACCGGGGAATACGAACGTATCGGCCGCACCCGTGCCACGCCGCTGCCAGTCGACAAGCCGGTCCTGGTCATCGTTGTCGTCGACGAGTTCGTACACCGAGTAGATCTGCGAGTCGTACCGAATGGGCCCCGTATCGGATTCCTCCGTGGCCATGAAGCAGCTGGTGCTGTAGTTCGGCGCCATCTTGTACGCTTCGCCGTAGAGGAACACCGGGTAGGCAACCTTGGAGACGTTCAGCATCCACGCATCCGCCTCCTCCGTGGCGTGCCGGTGCGCCGTGGCGTCATTCTGGGCGAACCGTGGGTAGCGCTTGTGCTGCACGTTGCGGTCCCACTCGGCCTGGAGATCGAATCCCCCAACGTTCTGCACGTCGATCGTGAAGCCGTAGATCTCGTTCGCCGTGGGCAGACCGTACTCGATGACCACGAAGCGCTGGTTCGAGCCGTCCTTCACGTTGCCCGGCGCGCGGACGGTTCGCTCCTTGATGCCTTCCGAAAGGTAGACCGGCTGTCTGAGGTTGTTCGTCTGGTTGTTGGAGGTGACGTCGATACGGTAGTCGTTCGCCACCAACAGGCGGAACACTACCTTCTCGATGTCCGCGGGGGCTGGACCCGCAGCCGCTTTGTACTCAGGACCATCGAGCTGGTACTTCAGGGTGATCGTCTCCCGGCCATCCGCCGACCTGTACCCCTCCTTCTGGTACCCCCCTTCTACCACCGGGTAGTATTCGAGGATGTTGCTTTCGGTGCCGTCCTCGTTGCGCATCTTGCGCCGGTTGCTGTACCTGTGCCCGTCCGTCGTGTACAGCACCATCTCCTCGAGGAACAGCGCGGCGCCTCCGGTCAAATCCTCTGGCGAGTCGTCTCCCAGGCGGATCTTGATCTCCGTAATGTCCGCGTTCTGCGCCTCCGTCAGCGACCCGCGCAGCGGATTCCCCTCGAACGCCTGGCCGCGGGTACGCGCGTTGAACACGTTCACGTACGTGGCCCCCACCCGCACGAAATCGCCGACTTGGACCGTGGACCGGCCACCGACGAGATCCGTCACATTGGAGCGCCCGTTGGGCTCGGTAGTCGAGCTGCTCATACCGCTCGGACGGGAGACGAGCACGGTGCCCGAGTACTTGTCAGTGGCCAGGTCGAACTGAATCCCGTCGAACTTGGGCTTGGAGAAGGTCAGAGGGGTAAGCGTGGTGCGGATCTCATCGCCGACAGTCACGCTGGCGAAGTATTGCCCCTTCATGTCCGAGGCAACGACGAGTTTGTTGAAGAACTGCTGGTACCGGCCCGTCTTCAGCAGCTTGCTCCCCGCGGCCTCGGGCTCCGACAGGTTCATGTCGTAGATGAGCCAGCCCTTGGTCACGAAGCCTCCGTACAAATCGTAGAAGTAGTTGCCCTCGATCTCCGTGCTCACGTAGCGTTGGTACGTCTTGCGGGCATAGTTGGTGTACTCCCATTGCCGCCACTGGTACTCGTTGTAGAGTTCCTGCGGCACGTACCACTTCTTCACTGCGGGATCGAGAGCATCGAACAGGACTCCGGGCCCGTACGGCTCGAAATTCACCTCCCCTCCGCGCCGCACCCCCAACCGGGTGCCAAAGTCCTCCGCTGCCCCGCTAGCGCCGCTCGTCAGCAGCACTGCGACAGCCACAAATGCAATCGTTCCTCTAGCCACGCTCACCCTCCCTTTCGATGGCTCAGACGACCAACGGAGCACGCCTCAGTCAGTACGCCACGCTCACCAGCCGAACGATCTTGACGTCCTCGTCGTCCGCCTCCAGGGTCACCTGACAGATGTAGATGCCCGGACTCACGACGACCCCCGCATCGGTGCGTCCGTCCCACTCGTCCTCGACAGTGCCGCTCCGCGACAGCGTGTCCTTTCCCCACACCAGCCGGCCAGCCAGATCGAAGATGCGGATGCGCACTGGGCGGTCCTCGCGCAGATAGAGCACCGAGAAGCGCACCGGCAGGCGGTCGTTGATCCTGTCACCATTCGGCGTGAGAACGCTGCCGATCTCCACGCCCTGAACCAGCCGCCGGCTCTGCTGCAACTGCGCCACCGAAGTCTGGCTGTTCACCAGTTCGGTGACGTCCTGTCCCTCCGACTCCGCCCGCTGGAAGACCGTCTGCCCCTCGGCCCGCACCAAGACCAGCACCTGGGCGCCCGCCCGCAGCGTCTGCGACTCGAACTGAAGCTCTATCAGAGCGTTGCGCAGCGTCGTGAATCCCTTGTTGATCGAGGTGGGGAACTTGATGAGCACGGTGTCAGCCGACTCGTACACGTCCAGCACCGTCCCATCGGAGGAGCGGAGGCGTCCGTCCGCGTCGCGCCTCCATCCACCCAGGAACTGAGTGCGCACCGCCTTGCGGACCAGCTCGTCGCCCAGAAGCGAAGGAACTTCCTGCAACTCGACCACACCCTGACGCACTCCGGTCAGGCGCGCCGGAAACGGTGTCAATAGCAGGATCTGATTGAACCCTTCGGCGACCTCGGGCACGTTGGGGTCCGGCCCTGCGGCTCGCACGAAGTACGAGTACGGCTGCATCTCCAGAGGCACGATGCCCGCAGGCGCGGCGTAGTCGTCGGCAGTCGCTGTCAGGTCGAGTGGCGACCGTTGTCGGCCGGCGGCAGTCCGTACGGCCAACTCGCCCGCCACCGCTTCGCTGATCGGCGGCGCCAAGCTCACCGCCAGAGAGCGGACACGCCCGGTCGCCTCGGGGTTGTCGGAACGCAGGGTGACGCGAAGCTGCAGGAACTTCCGCGGACTAGGCGAGGTGACCGGGGCCCGCATCTGGCCACCGGTCGGCGAGTATGGCTCACTCCACGCGCTCCACGCGGCAAAGTACGGCGTGACCACCTGATCGTACCCGCTCCGCGGCTTGGACAGGCGGATACCGTCCTCGTCCACCAGGTAATCCCCGTCGTCGTCCAGTCCATTGATGGGATCCTCATCCGCCAGTCCGTCGCCATCGTCGTCCTGATTGCGCACGTGCTTCACGATGGTGATCGCGGTACGCCCCTGCTTGGTAGGCCCACCCACCTGCCCGGTCAGCCCGTCCTCGTCGATGATGTCATCGCCGTCGTTGTCGACCCCGTCCACCGGGTCTTCGTCGATGCGGCCATCGCCATCGTCATCGCGGGCTGTCCGGTGCGTCTGCAGCCGGATCGTCCGGGACGCTGGCATGCTCTCGTACTTGTTGTACTTGGTCCACAGATCGACGATGGCCTGCCAGTCCGCCGCGCTGATCTCCTTGCGCGACTCGCTGCTCGTGCCCATCCCGGTGACCTCGTAATAGGTCGTCAGCGAGTCCACCCGATCGCTGGTCCGGGTCTGGATCTGGACCTTGACGTCGGGGTATTCGGACAGCGGTGCTGGCGTCTCGACATGCGCCTGCGTCATGGGATCGATCGAGTGCACCATGGCCTCCGCATCCCAGGCGATCTCGGCGAGGATCTCGCGCCGGGTGGCAGCCCCCGCTTGTTCGGAGCTGACGTCGCGCTGGAGCACGATGGGCGGCGACACGAAGCTCACCTCGGCCGGGTACCCATGCCCGAAAAGCTGCACTTCGGTGAAATACCCGATGCGCCCGTACGTGCCCTCGTACAGCTTGCGCGGGTCGTAGTGCCGCAGCTCCAGAAAGCGCACTTTCCTGAGATTGAACCGGTCCTCGATGAGCCGCGTGCGGAAGTCATGGTTGTCGGTGTTGCCCTCGCTGACCAGACTCTGCCAGGCCAGCCCATACTCCACCTGGATGAGGTCAGCCGGCGTGCGGAGGTTGAGAGGCTGCAGCGCCGTGCCGTCCGATCCCTGCAACCAATACCCGTATGGCGCCCCCTCGTCCGACGTCTCAGTGGTGGTCAGCGAACCGATGACCATGCGATTGACCCAATACGTCGCCCCGAGATCCACCCACACCGTGCCGTAGATCTGGTCCTTGCCCGGGATCGCGCCGCCATTGGTCGACAGGCTCGGCTTGTAGGGGTCGCTGGGCCAACGCGACTGGCTCACGTACGCCCCATCGAAGGCCAGCGGCGCCCACGAGGTCCCCTTGCCGTCCTCGTACGCCACGCCTGCCCGCAGATCCGGCCGGTACGCCACGTTGGGGCCGGTCCCCCAGACCTGGATCTCGCCGACGCGCGGCAGCTCGCGCTTGTAGTAGCGCACCGGACCTTTCTCCGACTCCGGGAGAGCGGTGTAGATGTCTTCGGTCACCTGCTTCAGGTACCCGCCCGCGGTGCGCCGGAAGAACGCCCGGCGCCCTCGCCTTTCCTGCGGCAACGCCTGGTACGCCGCCAGTCCGTCCTCACCCTCGCCGAGGAACTCGATCTGATCCAGGTCGCTGTCGAAGATGCTGAAGCGCACCAACTGGATGAATGTTCCAGAGACGTCGGTAATGCCATCGCCGTTGATGTCCGCTTTGTCCAGCGGCTCGAGCGGGAACGCGAACCGGCGCTGCGTGCCGGTCCGCGCACCCCGGCCAACGATCTTGAAATAGTAGCTCTTGACGGACACATCGGCCCCGGCGCGGCATCCCATGGATGCCGACACCGAAAACTGCTTGGGGACATCGCCGGGATCCACGGTCCCCTGCGCCATCACCGATTTCACTCCCAGGGCGTTGAGCAGGCGCAGCGTGGCGACTGCGCGCGGGAGCTGGGCCCCGGCCTGGATCAGCGTATCGCCCTCGGCCACCAGCGTATCGCCCGCCGCATCCACGATGGTCCTGCTGGCGATCACCGGTGCGAACGCCACGCGGCGGGCGAAACGATCCACCGCTAGTTGCTGATCGAGCGTCAGCTCCGCATACGACTCCGCCCCTTCGCCAACCTCCGGCACGACCACGGCCTCGCCTTCCCCAACCGGCGGGAAGAGCACGACGATGCTGTCGGCCCACACGGACTGCCCCAGGTTGATCTCCACCATCCAGTTGCGCAGGCCCTCCCCGGAGAAGTCCGCCGCCGCCGGCTCCCAGTACGTGCCTGGATCGTCGTCGCCAACGTTGTCTGCCAGACCAGGATTCGACAGAGCGGTGGCGTAGCCCGTGCGCTTCTGGGCATCCGTCAACACCACCTGCTCCATGTAGCTGAATTGCTTGCGGGCGAGAACGTAATTCTGCAGCCCCGGAAGGTACTTGGGCTTGACGCCGGCGGCGGTGAATTCCAGCAGTTCAGTGGAGTCCGCCCTGACCGCCAGCTCGCCTATCATGTTGTTTTGGTAGGTCCAGTTCCGCCACTGGGATGGCTTGCCGACGTAGATCTCGTTTCCCCGGAACTCGTACGCCGGGTTCTGCGCGGCCACAGCGGACGCAACCAGGATACCCAAGAGCGACCTGCGCAAGATGGTGCCCATGGAGCTACACTCCTTGCCTCTGAATCATGTCGCCGCAGACTAGCGCAAGACGGGTCAGTACGCCACTGCCACCAAGCGGTTGACGATGCAATCCCCAGTGTCCGTCTCGGCACGCACTCGGACCACATACAGGCCAGGCGCCACTAGCTTGCCGTCCTCGTCCTTGCCGTCCCATTGCTCGCTGTACTCGCCCACCCGCCGGGCTGCCGTGAAACGGCGCACCAACCGACCAGCCAGATCGAACAGCTCGACTCGCACCGGGACCGGCGTCACCACCCGCAACACGTCGTACGAGATCTCGGTCACGTCGTTGATGCCGTCATTGTTGGGCGTGAACGGGTTGGGCTCCACTCGCGCCCGCATGATCAGATCCTCCACTGCCTGGTCCACGCGCGTCACCACTTCCAGCGAGTTGCGATCCCCTTGCTCCGCTCCGAACGCCACCACGTCGCCCGCCAATGCCTTCTGCGGCAGGATCCACCCCGCGGCCGCAAGCCGGCCCGTTCCAGCGTCGCGCCGGAACATGGTCACGATGCGCCCGTAGTCGGTGCTGTCCCGCGCGCCGAAATCGTCCAGGAACACCTGCCCGGAGAAGGTCGTCTTGGTGGCCAGGACCCGCCCCACGAAACGCACGAGCACCACCAATGAATCGTTGCGCGTCCTAGCCGCCGTCACCTGCGGAATCCCCACCACGAAGAACGTGTCCTGCTGGGCCACCACGCTGAAGTCCACCGGCTCGCGCCGGACCAGCGCCTTGCGATCGCCGTAGCCAAACTCGACCCCAGCCACGCGCCGCACCGCCACGGGCGTCTCAATCCGGATCCGATCGAACCCCTTGTCCCCGGCGGTCAGCCTCGGCCGCAGGGCGTAGGTGAAGAGCGTGTCCTCGCCGCCCCTGACCCCCGTCGCTGGCACGACCTCCGCTGCCAGCCCTGCCAGCGCCGGCGGGTACAGATGCTCGAAGCGCAGGTTGCGGATCACGGTAGCTGCACTGGGATCCTTGCTGGTGAAATCCACCTTGAGCTGGAAGAAGGGGCGCTCTCCAGGCACCGGTATCACCTGCCCGTTTTTCACCGGCTGGAACCCCGACCACTGCACCAGATCCGGGTCCGGCTTCATGAGGTTCCCGCGCTTGTCCTGTTTCGAAGCGGTCGGGATCGTCGCGTACTCGGGGGTGGTCGTCTGGGCGTCCCGGCGCTGATCGGAGGTGAGCGCATTCCAAATATCGAACGCCACGGCGCGGAAATTCGGATCGTCCAGGTTCACCTGCTTGCCCGAGGTCACCGTGTTGGGCCGCGGGTCGACCACGGTGGCATTCACCCGCCAGGGGACCACGTCTCCGTTCGTGTTGACCCGGTACAGGATCTCCGGCTCGGGGGTATTGCCCGTCTGGATGGACACGACTGCCTCGGACTTGCTGGGATCCCCCACCTTCTCCTCGTCCCAGAAGATCCGCCCGAGCGTGCCCCCACGCAGCCGGTTCAGCGCTGCCCGTTGGCTCACATCTCCGTTCAGGTATGCCAGCGTCGTGCTGATGCCGTTGCGGCGGACGCTCATGGCCCGGCTCAGGTACTGGACGCTGGGCAGAAATCCTTCGCCGAAGATCTCGAACTCGCCGATGTCATAGTCCAAGTTGGTCAACGACCGGAACTTGAACTGCTGATAGTACTTGGCCTTGGGCAGCAGAACCTGGACCGTATCCTCCAGATTTTTCTCCGTCGTGAGCAGCACCTCCCACACCGGAAGGTCGCCCTCCTTGTAGACGTAGTTCGATGCGCTGATGCCTGCCCCCAGAGCCGGCTGGTTGATGTCCACCAGCTCCTGGCCGCGCTTGTACGTGATGCCGTCGTGCGCCTCCAACTGGAATCCGGCCATGACGTATGGCACCGAGCGCGGGATGGGGTAGAAGCGTATCAGCCGCACCGGGTAGCGGGCGGTGAAGTCCATGGTGATCACTACCGCGCGCTTCTCCGCCGGGCGGTTGAAGCCATCGATGCGCGTGAATCCCGTCAAGGGGTTGTTGTCGAACAGATTCGCCAACAGGTTGAGCTTGGCGTTGTAATCGATCTGCCGCTCGTAGATCGTCGGCGATTTCACCACTGCAGCGAATGCGGCCAGATTGGTCAGCAGCCGACTGCGGTAGATGATGTACGGCAGATTGACCAGCGCCCGCACCGTGTCGACCCCAGCCAGCCGCAACTGCTGCACCGCGGGCAGATCCCGCGGCAGACTCGTGTACGCGGGTATCAGCAACGTGCCCGCCCGCACCACTGTCTGGCCGCTCACCACCACATCGCGGGCCGCCACGACGCTGTCGCGGGCCACGTACCGGCCGAAAGCGGACAACGCTGCGGCGCTCTGCGCGTCCAAGTCAGCTACCGAGGCCACTCCAGCGAGGTTGGGCACCGGCACCTTCCACACCGTGTCGATCGGCGCGATCCCATCGGACCGCAGGCCGTACGAGATCACGGGCACGAAGGTCGTGACGTCCACGGGAGGACGCTCCAGAGTCTGCCAGGAGATGTATCCGGGTATGGAATAGCAGTCGAACCCAGGGGCACAGTCGCCCTGAGCCGAGACCTCCGCAGGCAGGCCGGCCACCATCGCCCCGACCAGCCACGAGAGGAGGGACACCAAGATCGGACTCGAAACGCGTCGCCTCCCCGTCCACTTTCCGGCACTCGCATCCATGGCCTTTCCTCGGATTCTACTCTGGTCGACCAGCGTCCATCCGCAGGGCCGCGCCTCAGCCCCACCCAGCCACCCAATCACCGCCAAGCGGAGAAACCATGTAGACACGCGGCCAACAAAGCTACGCCTAGGCGCCATCGCGAGAAAGAGGAGGGATCAGCTCCCTCCTCTTTCTCCCTTACCCTGCGATCAGGCTACCCTCGCACGGACGCCCAGCCCTCTACTGCAGGCTAGCCTTGATGCGACCCCAGGACTCCGCCTCGACAGCCGACCCCGGAGAAGCCCCGCAGTCCGCATAGTCGCAGCCGACGAGCTCGCCTTCCACGAAGTTGTCCGCCATGCGCCAGGTGTTGGCCAGACCGGACAGCGTGTGGAAGGAGTGGTAGGTCCCAATCACGTCCCAGTCTGGAATCGAGATCTGGAAGCCGATGATCCGGTTGGCCTCCAGCGTGCTCCTCTTGCTGTAGCTGGGCCCGTGCCAGTCCAGAGCGTCCCACGGAGTGAAGTACCCTTCCATAATGGACGTCGTGGGCGCCTCGCCCCAAGCGGAACCAAAGCCATCGGCCCACGGCAGATCCGTTACCCACCCGGACGCCGCCGTGTTCGAGCCCACCCACTTGCCGTCGGGAGCTTCGGGCACCATGGTGTACTGCTGGGCCTGGTAGCCGGTCAACAGCTTGGCCATTTCTTCGCCGTACTCGGCCACCGAGAAGCCGTTGTAGTCGCCGCCGCTGTGGTCGCCGTCGAGCATGAGCTCGAGGCCGTCGTGCATCCACATGTTCTGCGGCTCGCCGCCCGGGTAGGTGCAGATGTACTTGTCATCCACCCGCGTGACACCGATCCAGATGGTCTGCGTGGCGCTGTGCCAGGCCATGTACGCCTGATATGCCAGGTCGGCCGGGTTGATGCCAGCTCCATCGGACACGGCCAGCGGCTTGAAGTCATCCTGCGTCCACGAGACGCCAGGCAGCACGGCTTCCCAGTCCGCCAGCGTGCGGTCCCGCAGATCCGGCAGATCGACGGTCGGCAGCTCGTAGATCGGGAACCGGGCTTTCTGGGCGCTGACCATGCCGGCGATGACGATGGTCAGGCTCAGCGCGAGAAGAAGGATTGCGGACTTCTTCATTCCAGTATCTCCTTCCAGGTCGTTGGTGAACATCCGGAGGTTCCGGACGGACAACACGGCCGCTGCTTGCCGCCAGCAGCCCTGATCTGTATGGGACGACCAACCAAACCGCTCCACGCGGCGCCTACCACCTCCTTTCTCCGGAATAGTCGCGGACGATCCACCCGAGGCCACTTCCTCGAAAGGTCCGTTGTGTCGGTATTATAACCAAAACCCCCGGGCTTTGACAAGGTAAAACTGCTTCTCGCTTTCCTGCCCGCCAGCGGGCCGTCCAACGCGGCCGCCGCAATATGGGATGAAGGGCCTGCACATGCCAACAATCGCATGGGATGCTGCCGGGCAGAGCGGTGCCAGCTCGCGGGCGCTGCCCCGCCAGACCGTGGCCCCGACCGGTATCCTCGGGCGCACGTGGCGCACTGGCCTGCGCCAAACCGGAGGTTGCCTGGGTTTCGTCCGGCGGATGCTGCGCCAGGTGCGGCGCCACGCCAGCACCACGACGAGTCTCGTGTGGGCCCTCGTCGGGGGTGTCTTCGTCGCTGTACAGCTCCTGCGCCTGCCGGAGCCGCTCGGCCTGGACCAGGGTCTGTTCGCCTGCTTCGGCCTGAGACTGCTGCGCGGTGACGTGCCCTACGTCGACATCTGGGACAGCAAGCCTCCAGGCCTGTTCTGGCTGTACGCCGCCGCCTTCCGCCTCTTTGGCTCTCACCTGTACGCCGTGCGTCTGCTAGACGCCGCCGGCGCGGCTGCGGGGGTCGGCATCGCGACTTGGCTGGCGCGCCGCTGGTCGCTGTCGGGCGCGCAGACCACGGCCTTGTTGTACGCGTTGTACTCGCACGCGGCGTTGTTCGGCGGGTACTGGGCGAGTGCTCAGGCGGAGACCTTCGTCGGCCCGGTCGTCGGGCTGGCTTACGGGCTGTTGCCATGCGGCGCGCGGGAGCGCCGGGACGTCCGCTGCCTGGTCGCGGGCACGCTGTTCGGGCTGGCCGGGCTGCTCAAACTACCTGCGCTCCTGCTGTGCGTGCCCGTGCTGGGCTGGCTGGTCATTCGCCGGACCTGGCTCCCGCTGGTCGCATTCACGGGCGGATTGGCCATCGCCGCCGCCGCGACTACGGCTTGGCTGCAGGCGGTCGGTGCGCTTCGAGCCTTCACGGACATGGTTCTCGTGTACTCGCCGCTGTACCTCCGCGCCGTGACACCCGCGCGTTTCGGCGCGGCTGCGTGGGCCGCGATGCGGGCCGTTCTCGCCAGCGCCGCCGGACTGCTCGTCCCCAGCGCCGTGGTCATGGCGGTGGCAGCTTGGCGCTGGGGCACGGCTGGGGGGCCACGCCGCATCTGGTCGTCCGTTTCGTCCGTGAGGACGTCGCCACCAGCCGAGCCACCGCGTCTGGGCGGGCCCGCATGGGCCGCGTGCTGGTGGCTCAGCGCCGCGGTGCTGGTGGCCGCCCAGCGGCAGTTCGCAGGCTACCATTTTCTGCTGCTGCTGGCACCCGGGACGCTGCTGACCGGGGCTGCCTGGACCACCGCCACCCGCCGCCTCGGATCGAGCGTGGCCCTGCCGGGTTGGCGCCGCCTCGTCTGGGCGGGCATCGTGGTATCGCTGCTGCTGGCCGCGATGCACGACGCTCGCGCCGCCGGGAGGCTGTATGCGCCGAATCTGCGCTACCTCGCCGGGCAGGTCTCGCGGAACGCATTCCTGCAGACCTTCGCGGCCGGGAGTTTCCAGCCGGCTGTCAACGAAGAGCTCGGCGCGTACCTGCAGGCGCGCACGCGCGAGGACGATTGCATCCTCGTCTGGGGTCTGGCCCCGGACATCTATTTCCATGCGCGAAGGCGCGCCCCGACTCCTTATTATTTCCACCACTTGCTCCTGACCGACGCCCCGCTGTCCCGCCAGTTCTCAGGTCTGGAGCAGCGGCAGCAGCAGTTCATCGAGGCGCTGCGCAGGATCCCGCCGGCATTCGTCCTGGTCGGCCATCACGACACCAACGCCTTCGAGCCGCTGCCCTCCGACGAACAACTGCGGCGCTTCCCGGCGCTGGACCGCCTGGTACGCGAAGAGTACTCGTTCGTGCGCGCCGTCGGTCCCTTCGCCGTGCTGCGGCGACGCGCGGCGGCGCCCATCATCGAGTGAGCCCGCTGTCCTGCGACCCAAGCCGACTGCCTGCGGCCGCGTTCCAGCGGGAGGATTCGCTGGGTCGCAGCCAACGCGACTCTCCGCAACCAAACTCATTCGGTGCGGAGGGACGCGGCTGTCACGCGGTTGCCGTGCGCGTGGCGAGCGGAGGCCCCCGCCCGAGGCCAGGGTGTCGCGGTGCGGCCGGCGCTCGGATGGTGCGGCGCGGCGCGAGTTGCTGTCTGCCGGGACAGCGCCTAGACTTGCCCCCACCAGGCCGAACAGCAGCCGCGCAGCCTCGCGCCGCCGCATGGCGCCGGGCTGTGGATCGTCGGCCGAATTCCACCCACGTGGGGGGCGTGTGCGCATGCTGCCTGCAGTGGCTCGGTCAACGCCGTCGATGGTCGTCGCGCTCCTCCTGTGGACCGGGGGCAGTCTCCCGGCCCTGGCCGCGCCCCAAGAGGCGCCTCTCGCGGTGGACGTCATCGACACCCAGGCTGGGCTGGTCGCAGCGCAGGTGACGGCCTTGGCGGCGACGCCAGATGGGGGCCTGTGGGTGGCCACACCGCGGGGCCTGCAGCGCCTGCGAGAAGGCCATCTGGGAATGCCGTTCACCCCAGCCGAGAGCCGGCCCGTGCCGGACTCGCGGCTCACGGTGCTCTCGCCCGACGGCGACGGCGGTCTGTGGGTGGGCACGTACGCCGGTCTGGTCCACCGCACCGCCGCTGGGACGCGATGGTTCGGCCGCGAGCGCGGTCTGCCCGACGCGCGCGTGACCGCCGTGGTCCGGGACGGCACGGGCCGCTTGTGGGTGGGCACCTGGCGGGGCGTATGCTCCACCGCGGGCGATCGGTGGACGGTCCCCTCGGGTGTGCCTCCGGCTCCGATCGTCGGTCTGGCGGCACGCAGCAGCGGCGCGGTGTGGGTGGCCACCGCACAGGCCGGGGCCTGGCGTTGCGCGGACAGCGCCTGCGCGGCCGTCGAGTTCAGAGGGCGTGACCAGCCGCCCCCCCTGGAGCACATCGAGATCGCCAACGACGGGGCGCTCTGGGCCGCCACTGTCGGCGCGGGTGCGTGGCGCTGCGATGCGGCGAGCGACCAGGCAGAACTGGTCGGGCTGGCCGGCGTCCGCCTCCGCGCCATGCTGGCGGACGGCGCCGACGGGATGCTGGTCGCCTCGCAGGCCGGACTGGCCCGCTGCGATCGGCATGGCTGCGACAGTCTCCCCGCTCTCGCAGGCGTGGATGTGCGCAGTCTCAGCCGCGATGCTTCCGGGGCCGTCTGGGTCGGGACGAGTGGAGCCGGACTGTGGCGCTTCGACGGCAGCGAGGGCCTCCGCGCGAACCTCGAGGCCGACTCGATCTGGGCCGTGGCGGAGGATGCGGCCAGGCGCGTGTGGGCGAGCACGGCGAGCGGCCTGTGGAGCCAGCGCGATGGTCGCTGGGAACACCATGGGAGCGTCCCCACTGCATGGGCACCGCACCAGCTTTTGGCCGATGACCAGGGCACGGTGTGGGGCGCCACCATGGGCCGCGGACTCCTGCGCGTTCGCGGCCCACAGGTGGTGTCGCTCACCGCGCAGACGACGCTGCCCGACGCACCGATCAGCGTCCTTCTGAGCGACCCCCAGGGAACGCTGTGGATCGGCACGCGGGCTGGTCTGGCGCGGTTCGACGGCGAGTTCTTCCAGCCGTCTCTCTCGGAGCTCGAAGCGGCGCTGCTGGGGCCACCCGCCTCGGCCGAAGACCTGGAGGCCACGCTCCGCGTGTACGCGCTGGCGCGGGCGCCCGACGGGACGCTCTGGGTAGGTCACGAGCAGGGACTGGCGTATCGCCGCGCGGACCGGCCCGAGCGCCTGCAGCCCACGACCGCGACGGTCCTGCAGGGCGTCACCGTACGCGCGCTGGCCGTGGGCGGCGGATCCGTCTGGGCCGGCACGGACAGCGGGCTCGTGCAGGTGCGCTCCGACGGGGTGCGTCGGTACACCACGGCCGATGGCTTGCCGCACAACCGCATCCAGGCGCTTGCCTGGGGGCCGGGCGGACGCCTGTGGATCGGCACGCCCGGCGGACTGGGACTGCTGCGAAAGGAGAGGATCGCGACCCTGGGTCGCGCCGATGGTCTCCCCAGCGAGTTGGTGTTCTGTTTGCACGTCGACCGCGCGGGCAGCGTCTGGGTGGGCACCATGGGCGCCGGCGCGGCGCGCTACGATGGCCACTCGTTCCTCGTGGTCGACGGTCGCCGTGGCTTGCCCAGCAACATCGTCCGGGCCATCCAGACGGACCCC
>Ga0067045_1029429_pt1 | contig 20873 bp, 18 predicted proteins | sample TerdegcTABiofilm_FD_59184 | JGI IMG/M metagenome (GOLD analysis project Ga0067045, IMG submission 59184) | Combined Assembly of (Gp0054472, Gp0054536) Wastewater bioreactor microbial communities from Singapore -Terephthalate degrading...
CTTGGCGGAACTTCCGGACTGTATCTTTTCCAAATAATCGGGAAGAGAATCGAAAAGATCCTTTAGATTATCCTTTAGAAGGGTATCTGCATTCTGAAGCTCCATCTGTGTTTCGGTAAAACGGTTGCTCAGCTGATTGAAAGTAGCCTTATTAATTACTGCTTCACTAACCAGATTCAGAAGATTGTCTATCCTTTTTGAATCTACCCGAAGTACTGACCCCATACCCCCGGTTTTAGAAGGTTCCAGTTCCTTTGACCTCTCCGCTTCCGCCGGTTCCTCAGGTTTTTCCTCCTCCTTCCTTTCCTCTGACTTTCTGCTTATGGTTTTTTCCAGGGTTGGGGCTTTTGGTTTTTCCCTTTTTTCTACTATCTTGGGGGCGTTCAGCTCCAGTTTTTCTACCTTTACAGTAGTGGTGACATCAGAAATAGATATTTTGGAGGCAAAATCTTTATCCTCACCGGATCCTGCCATATAATAGACCACCTGGGGGTAATAGGTGTCCTCGTAAAGAGCCTCAAAATCCGGTTCTGTTTTTAGGATTTTCCCTAGATTCTTCAGGGCTGCATATACCTGGATTCCCCCGACGGTATTCATTGGATTATCCTTATTGAATCCGACAATGATCCTGTATACATTACCCTCTTCCTTGGCCGCTTCCTTAAGTTCTAGGATTTCGTATTCACTTAAGGCACCCAGACCTTCGGATATCCTTTCCTCCTCTGGTTCTAGCGCTTTTTCTGTTTTGATTTTTCCTGTTTTAGGTTTAGGTCCTTCCAGATATCCGGAAAGTTCCTCGGAAACCTTGGAAATAGCACCCTTATAGGGTTTTCCAGAGGACTGGGCTTCCAAGAGAGCCTTAATTATATCTATTGAATTCAAAAGGGTATCCACAAGCTCGCCGGTAACTGAAACCTTGTTGCTGCGGATATCATCCAGGACATCTTCCATAAGATGAGTGAATTCCGCCAATTGGGTCATCTGCACAGTGGCTGCTGCACCTTTCAGTGTATGGGCAGCCCGAAATATTTCATCTACTGCATCTTTATTTCCGGGATCATTTTCCAGAACAAGGATGTTTTGTTCCAAGGTGTCCACCATTGCCTGGGCTTCCATAAAAAAATCTTTCAACAATTCTTCATTATTGGGATCTAAATAATCACTCATGCTGATGCGCCTTTATAAAACGGGTTTCTATTTACAATGTTTATCTATATACTTTACTAAGTCAAGATAGGTTTTGCAACTAATATTTTACCCCATTTTATACTTCCTTTTAAGAAGAGACTGAATTATAACGATATTATAGAAAGGGGATAAAATGGTCTTTTGGAGGAATGTTAGAATGAAAAAAAAATCTGCCCTGATTGCACTATTATTGATAATAATACCTATATTCAGCCTTTCCGCGGCTAATATTCTTGTTCCTTCCCTGGAGCTGGTAACCTACGGTTATCTTCAGAACAGCGCCTTTAACCTAAGAACCCGGGGAGATATTGATTTCAAGATTGAGGGGGGGTACAAATTCGGCGGGAGCATTATGCTTGGTTTCCAGAGCAATAATCTTGAAGATCTTACGGAAAATACCGATACCCTTACCTTCCGATCCACCAGTGTTATAATAAGGGAACTTTTTGAACTTCCTATAAATGTAACCTACTTTTCTGGAATTATGGATACCTTTGGCAATGGACAGGTTTTCCGGGACTTTTTTGGAGTGGAACCCTTTTCCAGTAAATATAAGGGCTATGTCTACTTTCCCAATGGAGTAGTCTATGACGGGATCCACACCATCCAGGGTACGGGATTCTTGGTCGAAACCGCATCCTCCCTATGGGATTCCCTGGTTTTATCCCTCTATCTTTACCAGGACGGGTACCTTGGACAGGGGAAATACTCCATCGATGCCAGGAGCCTATTGAATTATCCCAATTTTAAAATGGAAGCCTTTCTTGGTACCACCCTCGGGGCAACCTCTCTTGGTTTATACAGGGGAGGGGTGTTACTCTATTTTAAGGCAGGAGAAACAGGAGAATTCCTTACCCAGGTTGGAATACCCCGCTGGGATCCCACCGAGGCCTTTAATATAAGCCTTTTCTATTTTCTCTTCGAACCAAGGGTAAATTTTGGCAATTTCTCGATAATTATGACCCTTTTCTGGCATCCCCAATACTATCTGCAGGCAGAAACGGAGGAAGTTGGGTCCATAGATATAAATGTGGATTTCCGATTCGGAGATCCCAATGTCAACCGCTCCACCGGAGGAATAGAGAATAATCTGGTTTTTAGTACTGCCGTGAATCCTGGGGAAGGCCAGTTTAAGGCAACCTTCTCTCCCTATCTTTCCGTTGTAACCAGCGGAGTAATCTGGGATTTCAAGGTAAAGGTAAAGGCCTTTCCCTTCTCCCTTGCCGATCTCGTGGAGACTTTTATCGGTGTAAGAGCGGAGTTTTAGAATGAACAAAGGGAAGCTGTTTTGGTTTTTAATTCTTCTCTTCCTTATTCTTTCGCCGGTCCAGAATCTCACAGCCTATGAATTGGGAAGCTTCTTTACCCTGGGGAATCTCTCTCTTGATCCCTCGGGGACGCCCTCGGAGGGTTATCCCTGGGGGCTGAATCTTGAAGGAGCCCAGGGTATTTCCGATAATCTATCTGTAAAGGTCGGTTATAATTTTGATCCCCTCCTCAAACATCTGGTTTACACTCTCTTTTACTATCGAGAGGAATATTTCTCTCTCGGGATTGGCCCCTTTTTCGGAGTATTCAACGCCCCGGGCAGTTTCCTAAAATCCGGCATCTCCACTTCGGTGCAGCTCGAATTCCCGGGGGTCGCTTTTCTGGGATTCCGAGGAGATTCAAGCATAGGTGGCCGATTTGCCCAGACCGGAGATTATCTCCAGGAAAGAAATGATCTCTTTGTCGGCTTTTATGTGCCTAATGCCATCTGCTCCGTAAATCTTTTAAACAAACGGTACCTGGAGAAAACCGCTACCGGAGAGGGAGCCGATATCTCTACCGAATATTCCTTCAAAACCGATCTTTTTATGAAAAACACCCCCTACAGAATCCTTCTAACCTTTGGCTTTGAGGATCTAAAAAGGATCCTCACCAATACGACCACTCAAACCACAGATACTTATAACCTAGGCTCCATCATTTTAGGCACCAAGGTAACAATTAAATTTTCTCCCACCATCTCCTTTGTGGCGGATCTGACCAGCAGTGTCTACTCCTTTGGTTTTCACAAACGTCAGATTGGAGATGCTGCGGAACAGACCCTGGGTCAGAATATCACCGACGGAGCTACAAAATATTATTTCCGCTTAAGTACAGGAATACAGATAAATACCGACCCGTGAAGCCTATATAATTTTGGGAGATTTATGCTAGCACAAAAAAAGCCCGGTCAAGCCGGGCTTTTTTTTCCCTCCGGTAAGCCGGAGAGGAAGAGAACTTATATATAATTAGTTGTCGCTGTGCATCTTCTTTTGTTCAAGATATCTAAGCACCTGTACCGTACCAAGCCGATTGAATTCGGCAGTTCTCCGGGCTTTTTCGCGGTCTGAAAGTATTCCCCATACTGCTTCGTCGTCGATATCTCTTTCAAGCTCGAGAATGGCCTGATCGTACACTACAGAGATATCCTTTACATAGGTTACAAAATCTCCGCCACCCTGGGCTGCGTCTTTATAGAGAAGAATACCAGCCAGAACAAGGTGTGGTGCTACCCTGGGGTATAAGGGATACCTCTTAAGTTCCCTGTTTCTTACCTCGGTAATGTAATTCGGGTTATTCCAGGTAATGGTCTTCCAACCGTCAAAATCCAAATACCCCATAAAAATATTGGTCTCTACATTGTTTTCGTCCCTTAATACAAGACCAAGCCCATTGGGGAAGTTACTTCCATAAATACTTATGGAAATAGATTTTAATACTCCAACATTTTTTACAACACCGTTTCCGGCAAAGTCGGGTATTCCTCTTTCCTCGTCTGAATAAGCAGGTATTGAGAAGGGAGGTTTTACCAAAGCCCAAGAATTAAAGGGTTCATCGGGAAAATGCACCCTTATGCCGAGGACTTTTTCGCCGGCATACTGCTTAGCGGAATCCTTAACTGTTACTTCCCTTGTTAAAGAGTTTCTCTGGTTTATTACCGTGCGTGAAGAAGAAGCCAAAACCACTTCCCAATTATTCAAGGCAAGGGACGTATTCATTATCGCTTTTTCCTCATCCGTAAAGCTTGCCCCAGCTTCCTTAGAAAAATCGATAGTAGTAGCAGAATTTTGCCCATTATCAGTATCTGCTGCAAGGTTTGAAAAATCTATTAAAACCGATTCTTCCGCAAAAACAGACACACCTGCGAATAAAAGCGCAATACCCAGGAGAATAACGAATCGTTTCATCCAGTGCTCCTTTTTAAAAGAATTGCCTAAAGATATTTAAAATTATACGTAACCATGAGGTTTTGTCAACGATTTTTCTTTTTTTTATACCTTTCCAATCCCATTTTCCCTCCCAACCACCGGTTCTCCAAGAATAGAAAAATGGATCTCTTTTAAGGAGGGGAAGTTGTAAAATAGGGTATCTTCAACAATTTTTAATATCTCCAAGGTGGAAAGACGGACCTCCTCGTCCTGTAAAAGCAATTCTCCAGAAAAATTGATGTACAGAATATGCTGTCTGTAGATAAGAGATATCAGCCTGGTATTTCTTGGAAACAATCTTCCGTTATTGATATCCTGGGGTCCAAGGAAGAGTTCCTTTATCAGTTTTTCTATATTCTTTTCCCTAGAATCCTGCTTAGGGATCTTCCTTACCTCCCCCGCTACACCCATAGTAATGTTATCAGGAAAAAAGAGAACCCGAACCGTTCTCCTGGAGGAATCTATAAGATACCAGGTAAGAGAAAATAGAAAGATTAACAGTATTGTACCTAGAATTATTACTGGTTTTCTTTTAAAAAAATCCTTCACCTTAGTGCTCCGTAAAACCGCTCGTTTTTTCAAAGGAATCGATAAAAATGTAAATGCCATTATAGATTCCCTTGGCTATCTTCTGCAAGTAGAGAGGATCGGTTAAACGGAGAGCCTCCGCAGGATTTGTAAGAAAACCTACCTCTACAAGAACCGAAGGCATCTTTGCCTTCCTTACCACAAACCAGGATTCCTCCTTGAGCCCCCGATTTTCGCTTATCCCCTCCAGAGTCGCCTCCATCCCCCTGGATATCTCCTCTGCCAGGATTATACTTTCTACCGTAATCTCCTCTTCCAGCATAGTGTTGAGGATGGGCAGAAGCTCCTGGGTTCCAGGATCAAGGGTGGAGGAATCTAAAAGATCCCGCCTGTAATCCGGAGGAAGATACCATACCTCAAAACCGGCGGAACGGGGATTCAGGGAGGCATTGGCATGAATGGAGACAAAAATAATCGCCTCCTCCTGGCCCACAACTATCCGGTTTGCAATTTCTGTACGCTCCTCCAGGGTAAGATAGAGATCCTCCTCCCTGGTAAGGATGATCTGTTTATCCGGGAAATCCCTTTTTAAATCCTCATAGATTCTTTTTCCTATAGCTAGAACTATATCCTTTTCCACAACCCCAATCTGTTTACCCTCCACCATATGGTTGTGATTAGCTCCAGGATCCTTACCTCCATGCCCGGGATCTATGATTACCGCAGCAATTCTGTGTCTGCTCTCGCTCTTTTTGCCCAGCACCCTAAGAAGATTATCCTCCGCCTCTTCGGATAGATAAATCTGCCCCTCCCTCCGCTCCGTAGGGCCAAGGTACAGTATCTCGGAATAGTTCATTACACTCCAGGATTCTCCGGGCCGAAAAACAACCCTTTTACCACCCCTGGAAAGGATTACAAGGTTTCGTAAAGGCTCATAGGCGCCCTGTAAAGCCTGGTCAGCTATAAGCTGGGTTAAGGGCTTTTCCCCGAAACAGGTAACAGCAAAAAAGAGAAAGAGTAGAGAAACTGATAATCTTCTAAGGGATCTCCCTAAATCTCCCATAGAGCCTGTATCCTCTCTCGGAAATCAGAAAATTCTAGATTCTGTTTTATGGTTTCCAAAACCCATAGCCCCCCCTGCATTCCTCCAGATAAAAAAGCCTTCCAGAAAACCTTCCCCAGGATAAGGGCCCCAGACTCTGGCGCCGGAAAAGTCCCTGCCCGATGCTGAACCAGCACAAAAGTCTCCTTAAGGCCTCGGCCGATCCAGTCTACACAATTCTCACTCTCCAAGGCTGGCAGGGGAAGGATATATGATCCTCTTACCGTTTCCCCTTCTCCGGGAAAGCGCAGCCATGGAAGATTCTCCAGGAACTTGAGATTTTCCGGATCCTGTAAACTGTAAGCATACGGAGGCCAGGATCTTTCCCGGGAGAAGAGGAATTTTCTAGTGGTTTCCTCTCCCGGTTCCAGATGAATTTCAATTTTCCTTACCGCCTCTTCACAAAGCCCCTTTGTTCTTTCGATTCCCCTGCCCTGAGAGATCACATTTCCCACCTTTCCTACATTATTTACCGGAAAATCTACGGGACTCCCCTCTTTTTTAAGGACAAAAACATTCTTAATCCCCGGGGACTGTTCCGCCTCTCTTATTCCTGTGATCCTCCGGATCTTTCCGGGAATGGAGATAAAGGCTCTTTCTGCAGAAACCAGGCCGCACTCCTTTCTGGGTAGGTCTGGAGAAAGACCCAGCGAAATCCTTATGGCTCCTGCGGTCACCTCTCTGCCGCTGGCATAGGGATAGGTCCAGCCGGACATGAATCCCCCAGACAATCTTGCGGCAATCTCGCCCAGCACAGGGCCGGATTTGGAAAGTTTAATATCTCCCTTTGCCGCTCCCTGGTCTATTCCCAAAGCTTTTATACCATTATTAAAAAGCTCCCAGATCTTCCTCTGAATCTCCCTCGGATAGGAGCTGGGCATGGTATGCCCCATCTCCACAAAATAGGGGGAAAAGGTTATATGCCGGTCGGCACACCCGCAGGGGATTACCCTGCCCCGGTATACCAGGGCATCCAGGCTGAATTCGGGGCCTTCAATGTATTCCTCCACAATAACCTTTTCTGTGCGAGAGTATCTTATAGCCTCCCTGACTGCGCCGGGCAGTTCCTCTGGGGTTTTTACCATCACCACGCCCCGCGCCCCCATATTGTCCACCGGTTTTACCACTAAAGGTGGGGAAAGCTCCAGAGTTTTAAGCTCTTCTGGAGAGGAGAGGGTAAAAAATCGGGGAGAAGAAAGCCGAGCCTTGGAGAAACAGCTCCTCATTCTTCCCTTATCCGAGGCATTAAGGGCTGCCTGATAGGGGATACCGGGAAGCCCCAGTTTCTCCGCCAGCCAAGCCACGTTGGCGGAAAAATCGGTACCAGCTGTAAAAACACCCTTTATCGGGGGGGGCGATGGAAGAGATTTTACAGCCTCTAGGAGTTTCTCCTTCTCTTTAAGGTCTATATTAAAGAATTTATGACAAATTTCGCGACCCTCTGCCCCTGGATTTCCATCCGCAGCAACCACATAGAGGCCCATCTCTCTCCCGATCTTCAAGGCAGGGATCTGCATGATCCCTGCTCCCAAGATAAAAATCCCTGCATCAGAAATCATAACTTTCTTTCCTTATCAAAACCTGTTCCTTTTTTAGGAAGTATCGCATAAACCTCCAGGGTGTCCCCGAGACGGAAAAGCCGACTTATTAGAAGCATGAAACCATACAGCACCCCCTTCCGCAAGTCCCCTAAAAGGGGGAAACGCTCCGGATGATGTCCCGTTACTACAATCCTTTTTATTTTAAAGCCCGACTTTTTTAACACCCTTTTTACGGAACCAGGGCTAAACAGGGTGTGATGATCCAGGGGACTATGTTTACAGAAATTTCTTAAGCTCTTCCTTCCGCTTATACCCCTGTAGGAGGGGGTGGAAAAGGCAAGGACACCTCCCGGCTTAAGAAGTCTAGGGAGAATCGTGAGCACCTGGTTCAGGCAGGGAAAATGCTCAATCACAAACCAGAGGGTCACAACATCGAATCCCCCCACTGGGATTTCTCCCCTTTTATAAAGCTCCAGGAAGTCCCCCTGTAAAGCCTGAAACCCCAGTTCCTTCCTTACATATTCCACCGCCTCGCCGGCTATATCTATTCCAAAGGGTTTGAACCCCTCCTCCGCCGAAGCTGCCAAGAAGGGCCCATAGGCACATCCAAGGTCCAGTAGATCTCCCTTTTGGAGATAGATCCTCCTTATCCTGGAGAGACGCTTTTTCCCAAGCCCTTTTATAAAATCAAAATCCTCCAGATAGGTCCTGCCGTACTGCTGCCTGTACTCCCGGAAGAAATACTCCCTAGAGTAATCACTCCTGGGGGGAATAAAGGAGATTTGATAGATAATTCCGCAATCCTTGCAGAGACAGAAGCTCCTCCTTTCCTCCCGAATTACCACTCTGTTTTCCCCGGAACCGCAGACAGGACAGACCGTTTCCCCAGGCAAAGAGAGGGATCTTAGAAAATTATCCAGGGATCTTTTATTCTCTCCCAGGTGTTGTAGGAGAGCCTTTCTCGGTTTGGCCTCCCGTTTTAAAGTGCTGCGGAGAGCTCTGCCATCGGGATTCTTAACCCCGATTTCCCGGAATCCTGCATTCCTGGAGAGCCTTCTGTGGTATGAACTGGGATTGAAGAGTATAACCTTGGAACCGCTGGATAGGGCTTCAAAGGCTGTTAGCCCATAGGAGGTAAAGACCCATTCAAAATCCCCAAGATGCTCTTTAAGGTGGCTTCCGAAGGAAAGGAGATGCACCCCCCTGGGAAGGTTCTGGTTCTGCTTTAAGGCGAGAGGGCCTAAAACACAGTGTATCTCTTGGGGAAGGAAATAATTGCCCTCTACCAGAAAACTGGAGAGCCGGGAGGTCAAACCCGCCGGATCCTCCCCGCCGAAGGAGAGAAGCACCTTATACAACGGATTTCCGACCCGGGGACTTAGGCCAGGAAGGTCCAGAAAGCCAAGGGAGGAGATGTTTGCCCTTCCCTTTCTGTGGTTTCCCGGAAGGATATCAATGATATAGGGCAGAAGATCCCGCACCTCTCCTGTTTCATCCAGGGCAACGGAGATTCCAGAAAGGGACAACTGCCTGTATTCCTCCAGGGAGGTGGATCTCCGATCCAACACGGTCAGGTCCCAGGATCCCTCCTGGTTGGAGAGGATCTTTCCCTTATCCAAGGCTTCCCGTAAGAGGGGAAAGATCTTCAGGTCCACGGTTTCCAGGAAATCCACGGGGAGATACACGTAGGATTGAGGAGAATCGAAGGACCAGGTTAGGCATCTTACCAAATGACCTGTACCATTTCCCTTTTTAACAGAGGGAAGGTAGAGAATCTTTCTATTATCCATATTTTTCTCTGAGATACTCTACGGTTTCGTGTAGGGCTGGAGGTGCCCCTCTGTAAAGTCTGGCAAACATCTCCTTAAGAAAGAGATAGTCCTCCTCAGTATCCAGGGTAATCCTCCCTTCGGGAAACTGGAATTCCTTGGGAGCGGGGATTTTCTGTAATGAAAAGAGTTCAGGATGCCTGTAGAGATAGGGGGTTACATGCTCCCTTTCATAAGGATCCCGGGCGGAGAGATCGGCGTTGAGAAGGGCATGGCTTTTTATAACCTCCACCCCTGCTCCCAGGGGAAGACCAGTCAGGGTTGTAAGATCATGCTCCCCTGCCCTGTGAAGGGCAAGGGTTTTTTTAGCCATCTCCCAAGAGACCAAAGGATTATCCCCCGTAGCTCTTACCACCGTTACAGGTTTGTAGAATCTTACTCCCTGGGCAAAACGGTTTAACACATCCTCCTTGCTGCCGATAAAAAGGTCAAACCCGGCATTCCTGGCAAGGGGTTCCAGCTCCTTACTGCTATCCCCGTCGGTAAGGAGAACATGGAGATCCACCGGTATCAGCCGAAGGGCTTCCATTACCTGTTCAACTACAGTCTTACCCCCCAGAGGCAGAAGAGCCTTTCTGTATAATCTTGTGGAATCCAAACGCACCTGCAGAAACAGGGCCTCTAAACCTCCGGAACTTCCCATAGCTCGGTGACACTCCTGGCATCCTGTTTAAACCTGTACTGATTCACCTGTACCCACCGCCTAACCTCTTTAAAATCGGAAAGGCCGGATAAAAACCCGCTTCCTGCCTTCAAGGAATAGGGAAGGAATTTCCCCCAGGGCAGAACCCCTGCCTCGCCATTGAACCGGACAGCAAGATTTTTTAAATAGAAGAATCTGTAACTGTGATCGGGAGTATTATCCTCCAGGGCAGGATCATTGATATAGGAAAACCTTAGAGCAGTTTGGCAAAGGATCTTTTCCCCCCACATATAATTCCTGAACCCGAAATCCATCTTCTGCCAGTAAGGATTGGAGAGGCTGTAGTCGTATCCACCGGAAAGGATAAAGCGCTCCCTGGAATAGATTCCCACAAAGTCGTAGGGGAAAAGGGTGAGCATTCCATCCGCAGAGGGGTACAGGGGGACTACCTTTAAAAGGGTTTTGTAAAAGGCCGGTGCCTGGATTGTGGGGATTGTTTCCAGTTTATAATTCTGCAGGATCGGGACAACGCAGAGGGCTTCCTGTTTAATGATCCTCTCCAGGAGCCTGTAGGAGAGACTACCGGGAGCTATCTTCATATCATTCCACAGCACAAGAACATACTCGCCGCTGGCTTCCTCCAGGGCCATATTGACCTGTTCTCCCGCCGAGGCTTCCTCATGCAGAAGGAGAAACCTTACTGTTGGGAACTTCAGGGTAAGGCTCTCAAGATCATAAAGCTCTCCGGGACCCTCCAGGGAGATTATCTCTGGAAATCCTAGCCTTTCAAGATCGGCAAACTGTTCCTGTTTAAATAACCTTCCTCCCCGATTTAAAAGGCAGAGGGTAAAACCGGGGAAATTTGCCTTTCCCGTGGCGGATCTCTTTCCACCCACTATGGTATAGGAAATCCTTGGTCTCTTAAAAGTTGTAGGTATAGTATTCATCGCATCCTCGGCAAATTTCGGGATAATCCTTCTTACAGTGGGAGATATGGAACTCCTGGCCCCTGGCCCAGACTGTTTCCAGGGTCTCAGCCGCAAGATTGCCCAGGGTGTAATGATTAAATAGATCCTCCCGGCAGAGAGGAACATCCCCATTTATATAAACAGAAAGATCCCTTTTCAGATGCCAGCAGGGAAACCTTGAAAGGGGCGATAGGTCCGCCACCGACAGATCCGATAGAAAACCGGAAAAGGCATCGTATTTCTGAATTATAACGGAGTCGGTTTTTTTCTTCCATTCCCTGTAAAATCTTTCAAGCTCATCCTCATTTATCCTGGTTCTTACAGCCTGGACAAAGACCTTATTCCTGGGGAAATGGGAGGAAAGAGTATTCACAAAACCGAGAGCCTCCTCCATCCCGGCTCCTCTTACCTTCCGGTAAAGTTCCGGGGAAAGGGCATCCAGGGATACTATCCAGGTTATCTGGTCCCTAGAGGCCTTTTCTGCTAAAGATTCCACGCACTCTCTGTTCCAGCCTATTCCGCTGGTTTCTACCACCAGGGAGAGACCTTGGTAACTGCATACCGTAGCAGCAAGCTCCTCTATTTCCGGATGCCAGGAAGGCTCTCCCCACAGAGAGACCCCCAGTACCGCATCATCGCAGAACTCCTTTGTCTGCTGCACGATTCTGTTAAAAAGCTTCCTTTCCATTACCCGCGAATCGGAGAGGAGATCCCCGTTCATTCTGGGATAGGGACAGTAGGAACAAGCCTGGAGACACCCTGCAGATATCTGAAGAGAGATATAGGCCGGGAGGGTTCTTAAAATCTCCGGTTTTTCCTCAAGAAGGCTGCAGATCTCCTGCCAATTCCCCGCTCCCGATTCCAGGATCCTGGTAACAAGAAGGGTGTTCCTCCTGGTATTGCAGGAGAGCATAACCCGCAGGAGACGCAGATCCTTAGGAGCTATCTCCGTTTCCAGATCAAAACTGTTTATATCCCTTTGAACTATGGAAAAGATCTCTCCCCGGTTTTCCGGAAGGGGATCCTCCGGCGCAAGGTTCAGCAGGGCCGGCAGGATCCGGGAGGAAAGGATCTCCGGGGATAAACCCCAGGGATATCCCTCGGCAAAGGTATATTCTGCAAAGTACTTTTTATGGTTGGAAAGGAGCTTCTGGAACAGGTCCAGATCCAGAAGGGGAGCATCTCCGTAAAGGTAGACTAGGTTTTCCCGGTCCCTGGATTTTTCCATCAAGGTTTTTAAAAGATCCTTCTGATTCCAGGCTTCCTTAACAACCAGTTCAAAACCCTGATACTCCTCCCTGGACTGGGAGGCAAGAATAACAATCTCCCCAGGACTAAAGAGGCTCTTCAGTTTCTCTAAAACCATGCCTAGGGGAGTTTTTCCCCCGGGAAGCGGAAGAAAAGCGTTTTCTGTGGAACAAATACAATTTACAAAGGCAATATTCTTCATTTCCCAGGCCTCATCTTTTTGGATATGGATACTCTATTTATCGACAGGAAGGGAACCTCAATTAAACAGAATAGGTTTACTGATAGGTTTACTTATTGTTGCATCAGTACAGGAAAAAGGATACCTTAAGGGGATGAACAATTCCGGTTTACCCCTCTTTTCCGTTGCCCAGATTACCCGGCTTATAAAAGGTACCTTGGAGGAACGCTTTCCCTTAGTAAGGGTGGAAGGAGAGATCTCCAATTTCCGGCCCTCCAGTACGGGACATTACTATTTTACCTTGAAGGACAGCGAGGCGGTAATCTCTGCGGTGATGTTTAAGGGCAGGATAAATCTTCTGGGCTTTAAACCCGAAGACGGCCAAAGGGTAATAGCCCAGGGGAGCATATCCGTATACCCCCAGAGGGGGACCTACCAGATCCTCTGCGATTCCCTGGAACTGGCCGGAGAAGGGGCTCTTTTAGCTCTTCTGGAGGAGAGAAAGAGAAGACTTGCCAGGGAGGGACTTTTTGATGAAGCAAGGAAAAAACCCCTTCCCCTGTTCCCAGCCAGGATTGCCGTGGTCACCTCCCCCACCGGTGCCGCGCTTCGGGACATTCTGAACATCCTTCAGCGCCGCAGTGCAGGAACAAGCCTGGTGATTCTACCAACCCCGGTGCAAGGGGAGGGGGCTGGGGAAAAGATAGCCAAACAGATCGAAAGGGCAAATCTTTACAGCCTTGGGGATGTGATTATAGTCGGCCGCGGCGGAGGGTCGCTGGAGGACCTGCTTCCCTTCAGCGAGGAGGTGGTGGTTAGGGCGGTGGCGGAGTCCCGTATACCCGTAATCTCCGCTGTAGGGCATGAGGTAGACTGGGCCTTGTGCGATTTCGCTGCCAGCGTCCGGGCTCCCACCCCCTCCGCCGCGGCGGAACTGGTTACAGCTAACCGGGAGGAACTATTAAGAAAGGTCAGGGAAACGGGACGGGATCTTGCCCGGGAGATAGAAAAAAGAACCTCCTCTGCCAGGAATCTGCTTCGCTTCTTTAACCCGGAATCTCTGGACAGAAATTTCCGGATTCTATTACAGCCCTTCCTGCTCCGTTTGGACGACGCAAAAGAGAATCTGATCTACGGTATGCAGAATCGTATTCAGAACCAGAAACACTCACTGGAGCTAATAACCCGGGAACTCTCTGCCCATTCCCCTCTGGCGATCCTGGAAAAGGGTTATGCAGTGGTAAGGAGCAGGAGCACGGGGAAAACCCTTTATAAGGCCGCCTCGGTACAGAAGGAGGAGGGGCTCTCCATTATTCTTAGTCAGGGAAAGATAGACGCCCTGGTGGAGGAGATACATCCATGAAAAGTTTTGAAGAAAGACTCTCCCGCCTGGAAGAGGTAAGTGAAAAGATCAAGGGGGGCGACATTCCTTTGGAAGAGGCAATAACCCTTTTTGAAGAAGGGATCAAACTGGCCAAATCCCTGGAGAAGGAGTTATCCAAAATAGAAAAGAAGGTGGAAATTCTTGTCAATCAACCGGAATCCCCCCAAGAGGCTCCGGTTCTGGAACTCTTTTCAAATCTAGAGGAGTAAAATCCAACCAAGAGAAGCAAATTGCGGACCCTATCCGAAGTATTCTGGAGGAGAGTTGTTTCATAAATCCTCAGGGAAGATAATCCTGAACCCTGGCGAAACCCCGGCCTTTTCAAAGGCCCCGCGATTTAGTTCCACGGCATACCTTACATAATAGAGAGATTCAACAGGTTTAAGGGAATAGGGTTCCAGGTCATAGATCTCCTTAATTATCCCCTCCCTGGAGATAAAGGCTATAGACAGAGGCAGAGGAGTATTCTTCATCCAAAAGGAGAGCTTGCCATCCTCGGGAAACACAAAAATCATCCCCCGGTCAGGGGCAAGGTTTTTTCTTTCCATCAAACCCCTTGCCCTCTCCTCGGCGGTTCTTGCTACCTCCAGGGTAAAAACCTGATTCCCTATTTTCACCTTGATTGTCTCCGGTTTGTCTCCGCAACCGACAAGGGACAGGGTCAATAGAATTGTAAGAATAATTGATAAGTGGAATTTCATTCTCATCCCCTGGTTGTTAGAACTGCTTAAGAAAATTCTCTCTCAGGCCTTGCATAAGACTCTCCTCTGCCCTGCTTTTCATCTTCAATTCCTCGAATACCACAAGGTCGAGATACTTAACTGTCAGGGGCCTTTCCAGGGAGAGTTCCACCTCTTTGCTGCTCCAGCTTATCCTTTGAGGACTAAAGTGCTGGGGTTTCCCATAACGTTCGGAAAGGGTGGTAAAGAGGGAATAGTGGTCCAGTTGCTCCTGATTAAGCATAAGGATTATTATGTAGAGCTTTTCTTCATAAAACTGAAAAAAAGCACGGTGGATAAAGAAAGAGCCCTTGCACTCTATTAAGGTTCTATTGGGTTTTTCTAGCATGGATACATCCGGATCACCCCGGAAAAGAAAATAAGAATCCCCGGATAGAACCTCCTTCACCTTTTCCAGATCCATACCAAGTTCAATAGCCCGAAACCCTTTGGGAAGAGCATCAAAATCCTCTGCCCCGGCATTTCCGGGAAAAACCAGGGGAAAAAATATTATTAGAAAAAAAAGAAATCCCTTAAATGATCCCCTCATGCGGCGCCTCCAAAATCCTATCTCGAAAGGGCGATGCTTAAAGCTGTAGTCAGCTTTAATACATCCTCGTTTCCCTTTCTTATCCTGTCGCAGAGGGTGGAAGAGATTCTTCTTAAGACCTTAAGCCCCATCACGGGATTTTCATCACATAGACGGATAAAATCCTCCCTCTTAATCTCATACAAAACACAAGCCGTGGAGGCGGTAATTGTGGCGCTTCGGGGTTCCTGTTGAAGCATAGCCATGTCTCCGAAAAAGGAGACTTTTTCCGAATTCAACTTTACCATAGATTTTTCAGCATTTCCAAAACCCTTCCCTATCTTCATAGTGAGGTTTTTACTAACATCCACCTCTCCCTCGGCAAAGAAGTACATTGAATCCCCCATCTCCCCCTCGGTCATTATCACTGTACCTTTGGGAATATCCATTCTTGTAGAAATACTCCAGATCCTGTTTAACTCCTCGTCGGAAAGATCAGAAAGGAGCACAACCTTTTTAAGTACATCCATCTCCTTTTTCTGATCCTTTTTCTTTCTGATCATGGTTTTATATTCCCCTTCCCAGGACAAAGGCCTTATCCGTGTCTTTAATAATATAATCCGCCGGAGGGGCAAGATAGATACTTTCCGAACTCTTCTGTTCCTCCGCAAGATCTATCTCTGCCTCCTGGAATTTTCTTTTTATAAAGGCATCGATACTGGAGGAATCCTCGGAAAGGATATCATCCAGGGTAATCTTCTTCTCCTCGGAGAGAATTCCGACAACTACCCCTTTACCGGTTTTAAGAAAACTCTCTGTAAGGTCCCAAAAGGTTTTACCCACCAGGGCCCCTGGTATAGACACCTGCTTTAGTCCCTGGTCATTATCCTTGGATAACATCTCCCGGACTATCCTCGGGATCCCCTTTTCCTTAGTGGCATGGGCAAGGATATAACCGCTGAACTCTCCATTCACTAAAATATCGTCCACATTTGCCCTGATCAGATGCTGTTTATTCTCGGGATTCACCACCTCCGCACAGGTAAGGATATCGGGGTTAATCGATTTTAAGGCTAAAACCGCAAGGATTGTTCTTTCATCGGCATTCTCAAGGGAATGACCCCCCGAGGTGTCGGGAATAATCAGAGCAGAGTAGGCCTGATGAGCAGATCCTCTTTTTAAGACCTTTTCATTCACAAAATCCCCTTTAACAAATTTCAGATCCAGGGAGGGGTATTTGATCTTCAAATCCTGAAAGGTTTCCGGCAGAATATCATTTATAAGAACCAGTACCGCCTTTCCGCTGCCGGTTATTGCCACTAGATGTTCCAGGATTCCCTCAGCAGTATTGTTCCATCCGCACAGGACCATATGGTTTCTCAATATCAATTCCTGCAAACCTTTACCCTCCTGTATCTTCCTGTCTACATAGATACTGGCAATGGTACCGGAAAGAAGAGAGATTATCACAATCCCCATAAGCATCACCACCGCCGCAAAAATCCTGCCAGGAAGAGTGACAGGATACTTATCCCCGTACCCCACTGTGGTGATGGTAACCATTCCCCACCAAAGGGCATCCACAATATTTCCAAACATGCTGCCTTCCTGACGGCTTTCCGACAAGAAGACTGCTCCCCCTCCTAGGGTAATGATAAGAAGGATGAAAAGAAGGAGTTTAGGAAGATTCTCCTTTTTTAATTCTCTTAAAAAGGAAATAAGCGAACCGGTTAAGTGCTGAAAAGTCTCCCTTATTTTCAATTTTTCCTGACCTTTTTATCCTTTCTTATCCAAAGCCCTGGATACCCCTTTTAATATTATTCCTATTCATTTCTTTATCGGCCTATAGAAAGGAAAATAAAAGCAAACCCAAGGTAAGTTTACAAGAGGGGGCTACAAAAAAAGGCAATATTGGTTTAGAATTCCTCCATGAAAACAGGAATAAATAGAATATTACCCCTCCTTTTATTAGTATTTCTTCCCCTGCAAATTCCGGCGCAGAGTGTCGCGGGCGGATCCCTGCATCTTGAAGAGTACACCTCCTCCTCCGGTTCTCCGGTAAAGATCATAACCAATCCGGATAATGCGGATATCTACATAGACAATATCTTTTTTGGGAAAAGCCCCCTGGAGATAAGCTCCCTCCTTCCCGGGCTTCATCTTTTAAGGATAGAAAAGGATTCCTACAGGACCTACACCACCTGGTTTACCCTGGGGGAACAGACCAGACTGATCCTTACCGTAAATCTGGAGCTAGTAACCGGTTTTTTATCCCTCTCCGTTTCCCCTCCCGATGCCCAGATCACCGCAGGAGGAACCCGGGTGGGGCTTGGAACTAATGAGCTTCCCGTAGGGCGTTACAATCTAGTTGTTAAAGCCTTCGGATACAAACCCTTTGAAACAGTAATCCAGATTGGGGATAATCAAACTACCTGGATGAATATAGCCTTGGAACTTGCCGAATTTGAGGTTACCGATTTTTCAATCCGCAGGAAAAGATTCAATCCGGATAATCCCGGTGTCCTCGGTTCCTGCTCCATAGATTTCATTGTAACCGCCTGGGGAAACGGGGAAGTGGTACTTTTCGATGAAACCAGTACTGTTGTATGGAGAAAAGAGGTAGGCCCCTTCAATACCTGGGATCAGTCCGTTGTCTGGCGGGGAGTGGATCTCCAGGGTAACCCGGTAAAAGACGGTTTCTACGGGGTTGAACTCTCTCTCTCCGACGGAGGTAGGGAGATCCTGCTTTCCGAAGTTCTGCAGGTGGATAGAACCCGGGTTATATCCTACCGGTCTCTTTTTGAGGGCCACTCAGGGCTTTACCTTGTTCCATCTGCGGAGACTCTACCCAGAGAAAGTCTCCAGGTCTCCCTAAATGCCTTTGGTACCTCCACTGCTGCAGGAACGGATCTCCAGGTTCAGGGGGCTGTAAGACTCCCTTTAACGGATCGTCTAGAGTTGGATCCCCATGTTTCTGTTTTTCCGGAAACCGATGCCTCCTCCCTGCAGGCAGGAATCGGCATTAAATCCCTTATTTTCCAGACAGAGCAGGTCTCTGTGGCTTCGGTAATAACCGGTTCTGTAAGAACCCCAATTAGCGAGGAGGGAATCGATCTCTCCGGATTGCTCTCGATACTGCTGCCGACCCAGATAAGGATAAACCGCCTTTCCCTGCTTCTGGCCCCGGAACTTGCCCTGGATTTCTTGGGAAAAACCTGGGCCAGCGCCAGGGCGGGAATACTCTATGAAAAAGGACCTCTCGGGATCGGGGTATCCGCCAAGGTCACCAGCAATGATTTTTCAAAACCCTTTGGAATCTCCCTTCCCTTGCAGGCGGCAGCGGAGATAAACTGGCTTATTCCGGGAACACAGATAGTTGTTTCCCTCCTCTTTTCCGGGTTGTTGAATACTAGTGGAGCTCTACTTTCCGGTTTTATTTTTGGAGGAGGTTTAGGGTTTCTTAATTGAAGGATTTTAAGCAGGTTTTACCAGGACTCTGGCGGTGTAATCGACCCGGGCAAGATAGGGGTAGTAGGATTGTTCTGCGAAATACTCCTCCACTGCCTCTTTGGCTCCAAGGAAATGGCCATAATCATCCAGGAAAAGGATTCCCCGGGCAGAAACCCTGGGATATAGTTTTTTTAGCTCAAAGGCTGTGGAGGAATACCAGTCCGTATCAAGTCGGAGAAGAGAGATCCTTCCAGGCAGATCCTCCTTGAGGGTATGGAGCACATCCCCGGGATGGATCACAAAATTCTCCTGCCCATAGCCGGTTAGGGAAAGATTCTTCAAGACCTCCTCTACCCCTGCCTCCCAGCGGCAATAATCTCCATTGCCCTTGCTTCTAGCCTCCTGGATTCTGGCCGCAATGGGCATTCCATTCCAGGCGATAATGTCTTTTTCTCCCGGCTCCGTCATTCCCGAGAAGGTGTCGTAAAGATGGATCTTTCTCCCCCCTTCCCCGAACTCCTGCAAGGCCAGGGAAAGGAGCATACAGGAACCCCCTTTATACACCCCGCATTCCACAAAGTCACCGGGGATTCTGTTCCTGCAAATATACTCTACAGCTTTAAACAGGGCAAAGCCTCTTTCCAGGGAGGTTAAAGTAAATTCCTTTACCCTCTCCCAAAGAGGGAGGAATCTTTTCTCTATATCACTCCTCCATACCTGCGGGGAAAGGATCCCGTAACCCCGTTCCTCCAGAAATTCCTTAGCTTCCCCTTCTGTCATGACCCCTCTTTTCCTTTAAGAAGGAGAAGAAACTCCTCCTCTCCTACCACCTTGACACCCAAACGAAGGGCCTCCTCCAGTTTACTGCCCGCAGAGGCACCGGCAAGAAGATGAGTAGTTTTTCCCGTTACTGTACCGGAGGTTTTGCCGCCCCGCTTTTTTACCTCCTCCATGGCTAGGGATCTGGGTTTGAAGTTTTCAAAACTTCCCGTTACACACCAGGTCTGGCCACGGAAAACCGGCTCATAATCCTGCTGCTCCTCCTCTTTCTTGGAGGGAAGCCCCAATTTTACCAGGGACTTTATCATACTTCTTAACTCCGGATTCTTAAATTCCCTAAGAATGATCCTTGCTGTTTTTTCTCCTATTCCTAAAATACTTGTAAGGGCTTCCAGATCCTGCCTATCCGCAAGACTGTAAAGTTTTTCAAAAGAATCAAAGCCGTTTTCTATTAGAAGCTCCGTAACCTTCTGTCCCACCTCCGGTATTCCCAGGGAGACGAGGAAGGTCTGGAAGGATTGTTCCCTGCTCTTAGCTATCCCTTCCCTGATTAGGTTTATCTTCTTTTCTCCAAAACCAGGAATTCCGGAAAGCCTTTGATAATCAAAGGAGTAGAGATCCGGAAGATCTCTGATAAAACCCTTCTCTAAAAGCAGGTCTACGGTTTCCGGTCCTAGACTGCCTATATCCATCTGTCCCCGGTCAACAAAAAAAAGGATCCTCCCCTTTATTTGGGCAGGACACTCCCTATTCTGGCAGAAATGGTGTGCCCCTTTCTGATTCAGGGGAGTTCCGCAGACGGGGCACTGGGCAGGGATCCTGAAGGTCCTATGATTTTCCTCATTCTTCTCGATAACCCTTTCCACTGCTGGTATTACATCCCCCCGGCGGGATATGGCCACAGTATCACCCAAGGCAAGTTCCAAAAGGTCAATATAATCCTGGTTGTGCAGAGTTACGTTGGAGATTGTGGATCCTCCGACCTGGACAGGCTTTACCCTGGCTACAGGGGTTATCCTTCCTGTCCTACCCACCTGAACATCTATCCCCAGAACCTTCGTAATTCCTTCGGGGGATTCAAATTTGTACGCCAGGGCCCACCGGGGATGGTGGCCTGTATAACCAAGATCCTCCCGGATAGAAAGATCATCTACTTTAAAGACTAATCCATCAATTTCATAATCCAGGGTCTCCCGTTCCTCTCTTTCTCGGGAGATAAAATCCCCCACCTTGGAACAATTTCCCCGGAACCATCGTTCATCCTCCAGAATACCAGCCTCTATCCTGGCTTCCGAAAATACTCCTATTCTTGGATTAACCCGGAAACCGAGATCCCCCAAAGCCATGAGAGCTTCCCTGTGGCTGGGGATTGGTGGAGTAAAGAAACCTTCGTAAACAAAGATATTGAGAGGGATTTTTGCTACATCGCTGCTCTTTATTCTGCGCAAGGTTCCGGCGGCAAGGTTTCTGGGATTGGCATAGGGAGTTTCCAGGGTACTGTTTATCCTGTTGAACTCGCTCTTTGGCAGGTAGATCTCCCCCCGGAC
>Ga0067045_1029430_pt1 | contig 20860 bp, 26 predicted proteins | sample TerdegcTABiofilm_FD_59184 | JGI IMG/M metagenome (GOLD analysis project Ga0067045, IMG submission 59184) | Combined Assembly of (Gp0054472, Gp0054536) Wastewater bioreactor microbial communities from Singapore -Terephthalate degrading...
GGGGGCCGCCGGCCCGGGTCAGGTCCGCGGCCTGGCAGGGGCGGCGCAGGAGGAAGAAGTCGGCCAGGAGTACGCCGAAAAGCGGGCCGAAGAGCATGCCGATGCCGTCCAGGAACAGGATGAAGGTCTTCACCAGGGAGCCGGAAAGCAGCGGCGCCAGGCTCAACGCCGTGGAGGCCAGGGCCACGCCCCAGAGCGCAGGCATGGCCCGCAGCCGGGGCAGGACGTTGGTGAGCGAGATGCCCGCGCCCATGATGTTGATGGCGTTGGTGGTCACGCTGGCCAGGAGGATGATGAAGAAGGCCAGGGCCCCCAGGCCCAGGCGCGCGGCCAGGGAGCTGGGGTCCGAGTGGTTGGGGTCGTAAACCCCGGTCTGCACGGCCGCGGCGATGGTGCAGACGATGCCCACGAAGGCGAACCAGAACAGGCCGAGGTTGGCCCCGACCACCGGGGCCACGGTGGCCGCGGAGCGGGTCCTGCAGTAGCGGGTGAAGTCCGCGATCACCGGCACCCAGCCCAGGCTGAAGGCGGCCATGGCGTCCACGGCCCGGCCCACGGGCAGGAGCTGGTCCTCCGGCGGCCGCCAGGCCCAGATCTCGGCAAAGGACACGTCGCGCAGCACGAGCGCGGTCTCCCACAGCCCCAGGCCCAGAATGGCCACGGTGCCCAGGCATTCCACCACCTTCACCGAGCGGTGGCCGCAGAAGATGGCCAGCACGTTGAGCAGGGCCATGAGCCCCAGCCCCAGGAGCAGCGGGCCGGTGTCGCCCGGCTGGCCGTAGGCCGGGGTGCCCAGCCAGAAGTGCAGGATGTAGGTCACGGAGATGGCCGCGATGAAGCTGTTCACCGCGTTCCAGCCCATGAGCTGGATCACGTTGAGCAGAGAGGGCAGGGCGCTGCCCGCGTCGCCGAGGACCGGGCGGGTCAGGGCCATGGTGGAGACGCCGGTGCGCCAGCCCATGAAGCCCACCAGGGCCATGACCAGGTAGGCCAGGGGATTGGCCGTGAGCGTGGCCAGGGCCGCGCCGCCGAAGGCCGAGGCCGCCACCACGCCGCCCACGTACCAGGTGCCGTTGTTGGCGTTGGCCCCGGTCCAGATGGCCAGCATGTGGCCGAAGCCGATGCTCCGGGCCGCCGGGGGCACGGGTTCGCGGGCCGCGTACTCGTGCTTTTCCGGGGCGGTCACGCCTCGTCCAGCAGCTGGGCCAGGTCCGGGGCCGTGCGCGAGGCCAGGAACTCCACCACCTGGTAGGTGGCCGCGCCATGGACCGCGAAGGGATCCTGGGCCAGGAGCCGCTCCAGGGCGGAGCGGTCGCCCGAGCGGGCCAGGATCACCCCGCCGGTGCGCGGCACCTGCCGCCCGGCGGCCAGGAAGGTGCCGTCGGCGAAGTGCTTGTCCAGGAAGCGGACATGGTCCTCCAGCAGGGCGTCGATCTCGGCCAGGGGCTTCACGTAGGTGACCAGAATGGCGAACATGGGAACCTCCCGAGTGTGGCAAATGAAAAAGGGTTGTCGCAGAAGTGACAACCCTTTGCAATTCGTTGGCGTCCCCAAGGGGATTTGAACCCCTGTTATCGGCGTGAAATGAAAAACTTTAATTGTAAAATCAAAATGTTGCGTCGCATATTTCCTTTGGATCTGGACTGGCTGGCGAGACTGTGATGTGCTCGGAAGCAGGGCCAGGCAATGAAAAATAAGTACCTGCTCCATCCAAAAATTTCTGAGGCCAAGTCCAGGCAACTCGTGCGTTGTTTTTCCCTTGACCTGCACGCACGCCAAACAGCCGCTATTACGGGCCTCAACCACAACGCGACCAACCGGTTTTTCATCCCATCCGGCAAAGAGTTGCTGAACGTTGTGGGCTGGAGTCCCCGTTTTTCGGCGAAGGCGAGGGTGATGAATCCTATTTCGGCGGCAGACGGACCAGGGGCAGGCGAAACCGGAGCGCAGCCGGCAAGACGCCTGTCTTTGGCATCTTTCAGAGAAACGGAACGGGCTACACCGAAGTTGTCCAGGCCTGGGCAAAAGCCACTCTGCAAGCCATCATCCGGGGAAAAGTCGATCGCGACAGCATCATCCACTCCGATGGCTGGAGAGGTTACGAGGCCTGGTCGATCTCGGGTACAAGAAGCGCTTCCAGGTCCGCCATGGGAAAAACGAGTTCGTCCGCGGCAGGCGCCACATCAAAGGCATCGAGTCCTCTTGGTCTTTTTCCAAGAGGCGCTTGCTGCAATTCCATGGTGTGCATGCCCCAACCTTCTACCTGCACCTCAAGGAGTGCGAGTTCAGGTTCAACTATTGAGAGGACGACATTTCAGCCATCATCCTGAAAACGATCCGGGAGCATCCTCTCAACTAGTTCAGGCCCAGAAAATTTCTAACGCGCACTACAAATAAAACGATCTTTTGGCGACACTCGTAGTGCGGATTTATAGTGTGAAAACTGCCTTGGGCGTTCCCTCTCCGAGGGCACGAGCCCGCCGCACTTGTTGCGCCGAAGAAGGTAAATCCAAGTGGAGATCGCAACGTTGCGGCAGACCGCCTCCATGGCCGCCCCTCCTCGACCCGGCGCAGGATGAAGGCAATTTGACCTTTCCGCCCCAGGTGCCGGTGCAGAGGCCAAAACGCTTCAAACCCAGAAGCACTGCGTCAAAGGATCCACTTGCGCTTGATGTTCCAGAGGCTGCCCAGGAACAACGCGAGGCAGAAGGCTCCCAGGACCGGCAGATCCACGGCGTAGGGCAGCGCGTTCCCGCCGCGGACGGCTCCGTGCAAAGCGTCGGCCCCGTAGGTCAGGGGCAGGATGTAGGACAGGGGTTGCAGGGCGAGCGGAAGCTTGGCGATGGGAAAGAAGAGGCCGCAGAGAAAAATCATGGGGAAGCGGAAGAAATTGGAAAAGGTCTGAGCCTCGAAGACCTCGCTCACGGCCACGGCGATGAACAACCCCAGGAAGGCCGAGACCACGGCCACCAGGACCACGGCCGCGAGGAACGGGGCCCAGGCCAGGGGCGGCAGTTCGGAAAACATGGCGGCCAGGGCCACGGGCACGAAGGCGTTGGCCACGCCGAACAGGATGGCCCCGGAGGTCTTGGCCAGCATGAGCAGCTCCAGGGAAATGGGCGCCAGAAGCAGGCGCTCGAAGGAGCGGTTCTTCTTCTCGAAGGTCACGGTCACGGCCAGCATGGAGGACGTCCCGAAAAGCACGGACAGGGCCACCACCCCGGGCAGCAGGGACGGGATGCCCTCCAGCCCGGTGCCGGAGCGGATGAAGAACATGCTCGTCCAGGCCAGGGGGAAGATCAGGCCCCAGCTGATGTTCGGCGGCTTGAGGTAATAGGTCCGCATGTCCTTGAGCAGGATGTTCCAGAACGCGATCCAACCCTTCATGCGCGGCCTCCGTTCCTGCCCTTTTCCTGATGCAGAACCTCGGCCCCGATGCCCGTGACCTCGGCGAAGACGTCCTCCAGGGAAGGACGCATGCGCCGGGCCTCGGCCACCTCCACCCCCTGATCCTCCAGGAAACGCACCAGGGGCCCCACGGGCACGGGGCCGCTCGCCTCCACCCGAAGCAGGTTTCCGCCCTCGGCCTGGACGGTCAGGTCCGGGAACACCCGGCTCATCTCTCCGGCAGCGCTTTCCGCCGGCCCATTGGCGGTGATCCTCAGCACGTGCCGGGCGCGCACGGGCTGGAGCAGGTTCTCCACGCTGTCCATGCGGATGATCCGCCCGGCGACGATGAAGGCGATGCGGCCGCAGAGCCGCTCGGCCTCCTCGATGTAGTGGGTGGTCAAAAAAATGGTCGTGCCGCCCCGGTTCAGGTCCGCGATGAGCTGCCGGATTTGGCGCACACTGGCCAGGTCGATGCCCGTGGTGGGCTCGTCCAGAAAGAGGATGGGCGGCCGGTGGATGACTCCGGCGGCAATGGCCAGCTTGCGCTTCATGCCCTTGGAGTAGCCGCCGAACTTGCGGTCCGCGGCCTTGGCCAGGGCGAAGGTCTCCAGGAGTTCCCGGGCGCGGGTCTGGCGCTCTTTTTTGCCCAGGCCATAGAGCGCCGCGCAGAAGCAGAGGTTCTCGAAGCCGGTCAGTTCGGGATAGAGATTGCTTTCGTCCGGCACCACGCCGATGAGGCTTTGGGCCGTCCGAGGGGATCGAACGCAGTCCACTCCGCCCACGCGGATGCCGCCGGAATCCGGGCGGGCCAAGCCGGTGAGCATGTTGATGGTGGTGGATTTCCCCGCCCCGTTGGGGCCCAGGAAGCCGAAGATTTCGCCCTCAGCCACGCTGAACGTGACCCCGTCCACGGCCTGGACCTCGTCGAAGCGTTTCCGCAGGTCCGTGGCGGCAATGGCCTGGTTCGTCATTCCTTGTGCTCCGGATCGGGATGGAAGCGCCCCAGCAGCCCGGGACGCGGCGCCGCGGGTCGCAGCAGGCCGCGCATCTCCTTGTCCCAAAGTTCCAGCACCCCGGCATTGACCCGGTAGTGCATGAAATTCCCCTGGCGGTCGGCGGCCACCAGGTCCGCGTCCCGCAGCACGCGCAGGTGCTGGGAAACGGCCGCAGGGGTGATTCCCAGCCGCCGGGCCAGGGCGTTCACGCACAGGGGATGGGCCTGGAGCAGGCCGATCATGCGTAGCCGGGTCTCCACGGAGAGCACCTTGAACATGCGGGCGAGCTTTTCATGATCGGACATGGCGCATTGAGTGTTTAAGTATCAATGCAGATACTTTAATACTACCCGGAACCGGAGTCAACCGGCTCGGCCCGTTCCTAAAAATAATAACGAATCCGGGCCTCGACGCGATAATCGTTCTGCTTCTCGCCATATTCGGTGTCGTCGTCCCCCAGGAAGAACCAGGATTTGAGACGGAACTCCCAGTTCGTGACCGGGGCGTAGAGAAGCTCGGGGGACAGGGACAGACTGCCGTCGTCCAGGTTGGCGATGGTGGTCAGGGCCGGGGAGAAATAGAGGATGTCAAAGGGGTCCTTCTGCACGATCCGCAGGTAGAGATAGTCCTCCATGGCGTTCTGACTGGAATATGCCTGGCTGTATCTCCGGCTCTTCATGAGCGGCAGCTTGTTGCCAGCCTGGTAGGCCGCCAGCGCGTCCTCGACGAAGCTGTAATATTCGGAGGTTTCGGTCTGCGAATAGCCCAGGCCGTTGCGGTAGTATTCAAGGATGAACGTGGTGTCGTAGCTGTTCAGGTAGCGCAGCCCGGCCAGGAAGCTCCAGGCGTCGTACCGGTCCGCCGAGATGTTCCCCTGGGAATCCAGGAGCGGCTTCTCGTGGTCGAAGACCACGGCGGCCTCGCCGTGCACCTCGAAATTGGCCGTGAGGTTCTTGGAAAAGTCGAATCCGGCGCGCGACTCGGCCTCGTCGCCAGCGAGAAACATGACGTCGATATCCGTGTCCAGGAGCAGGGCATAGACCTTGGCTGCGCCGACGTACGACCCCGGCTTGCCCCATTCCTTGTTGAAGTGCTCGCTCACCGGGATGACCACCGGCGTGAAGGCGAGGGTTTGGAGGGGACCGTCAAAGCTTTTGATGAAATCCGCATCCACCATCCCATAGCCTTCGAGCGTCTCCTCGGCGTCGTCAGGGTCCTTGGGGCGGCTGACGAAGGCGGCGGGATTCCAGGCATAGCCCTTGCCCCACTTCATGACACGTTTGCCCGCCTCCACAGTCATCGACGGCGTGGGCTTGAAGGCCAGGAATCCTTCCTCCAGCACGCCGTCGGCGTTCCAGCCTTCGGCGTCGCGTTGCTCCTGGGCCTTGAAGCGCACATAGGCCAGGGCTGCATCGCCCTGAGCCTTGGCCTCGATCTTCGCCCGCAGATCCCCGGCATAGGTCTGGTCATCCAGATCCTGCCCGATATATTTCTGCTGAAACAACAGAGACCCCTTGTCCCTGCCGTAGGCGGTCCCGGCAGTTTCCAGATAACCGTTGATCTCGATGGGCTTGCGCGGCTCGGCTTCGGGAATCTCGAAATCAAGGTCCGGCGAGGACTCCTCGAATTGCCGGTCTTGGGCCCAAGCCGGAATGCACAAACAGAGCATGAGGAACGTCCAGAGCAGACCTTGCGCCCATGAGGGGGCGAACCACTTTCTCGGCAAAGGCATCCGGTTACCGCCGCAGGCCTTCCACACTGGGCAGGTAGTTCAGGGTGAAGACCTCGTCCGGAAAATCCCGCTTCTGGATTTTTGCGAAAACCATGATCGACTTGTAGCCCTTGTGCAGGGGGCTGTCCGTCTCCAACACCGAGGGACGGTGGAATCCGGGGCCGAATTCCTTGATCTCCTTGAAGTACAACGTCTTGATGAGCATGCCCGAGGCCGCGTAGCACTCGATCCTGAGCGGAAGCCCCAGCTTCCTGTCCGCCACCATGACCAGGTTGTCGTAAGCCACCGCGTTGCTCTTGGCCTTGAGCTTCAGGACGTAGGTATCGCCCTCCTCGCGCATATCCTCGCAATTGTATTCCGCGCTGTAGTCCAAGGACATGATGTCGGCGTTGTTGAAGATGCCGCCGGTCACGGACTGGAGGCTGGTGATCCGCACGGGCTTGCCCACGGACGGGATGTACAGCCACATGTTGTCCCCGAGCCGCAGGGTGGACCGGTTCTTGTCGCTGGGCGGGGCCAGGAACAGGGCCACCATCTTGTCCAGACCCTTTCTGACGGTGTAGAGCGTGAACTCCTTCTTCGTGCCGTCCGGCTGGATGTCGATGATCTTGCGATACATCTCATAGCTCGGAGGATAAAGATTCTTGTCCAGCTGCCTGAGGAACTCGTTCCCGTCCATGGCCTGGGCCGGAGTGACGGACAACAGGCAGGCCAGCACAAACAGCCATATTCTTTTCATGGGATTCTCCTGGTCAAAGTCATACGTGGCGTAGCGCCTCCACCGGCTCCATGCGGCTCGCCTTCCAGGCGGGCTGCAATGTGGCGGCCACGGACATGCAGAGCACGATGGCCGAAACCGTCACAATCTCCATCAGGCTGATGCTGGGATTCAAGACGAGCTGCATCTGGGCGAAGGTGAAGCGCACCTTGAAGAGGTTCAAAAGCAGGATGCCCGATAGTCCCGCCGCGCAGCCGCCCAGCGTGCCCAGCAGCCCGAGGCAGACGCCCTCGGCCAGGAACAGCGAGAGGATCTTCCCGGGCGGGGTGCCGATGGCCGCGATGGTGCCGATCTCCCGCACCCGTTCATAGACCGACATGAGCATCACGTTCAGGACGCTGATGAGCACGATGCCTATCATGATGATGCGCATGGTCATGGTGAGCAGGTCGATGATCTTGGCGATGTTGGCGAAGGGCGAAAGGTCGGCCCAGGAATGGAGTTCCAGACGCGGCTTGCCATCGGGGTCATGCACCGCTGCGATCTTCTTCTGGATGGCCTGCTGCACCGCGTTCATGTTCCGGAAATCATTGACCCGCAAGGCGACCTCGCTGACTTCCTGACCGGTGATGCGCAGCAGGGTCTTGGCGTCCTCGAAATGAATGAATCCGTCCTTGCCTTGAGGACCCAGCACATCCTCGGCAAAGCCCACCACCGTGAAGGTCAGCCCGTTCACGGAGCCCTCGCTGTTGGTGGCCACGAGGACCACCGAATCGCCCTCCTTCACGCCAAGGGCCACGGCGATCTTCAACGGGACCACGATTTCCCCGGGCGCCAGGAAGTGGCCCCGCTCGGTCCAGGCCCTGGATCTGAGCCGCCCGGACAGGGCCGGGGAGACCTTGAGTTCGGCCTCGGGGTCCACGGCGGTGACGCGGATATTGGTGGTTTCCATGAAATTGCTGAGCATGGCGCCGAGCTTGAGACGCGGGGCGTAGGCCTCGATTCCCGGGCTGGCCTTCAGGCTGTCCTGCAATGCGGCATAATCCTCGGCCGTCATGTTCATGTTCAGGGGCAGGGTGTCGATGGAGGCCACGTAACCCTTGCGGTGCACCTGCATGTGACCCAGGTTGGAATCCGTGATGATGCCGATCATCATGGACTTGAACGAGCCCGACAGGCCCGAGAAAAGGATGACCAGGGCGACGCCGAGCATGATCAGCAGGGCGGTGAGCATGGTCCTGCGCCGGTAGCGGCGCAGGTTGCGCGCGGCGATCTTGAGGATGTTCGTCATGACGGGGTCTCCTCCGAGGCGTTCGGAACCAGCAGGCCGTCCTCCAAAGTGTGGATGGTTTCCGCCTCGCCTACGATCCGCGGGTCGTGGGTGGAGAAAAGGAACGTGGTTCCATAGGCGTCGCGCATGCCGCGCATGAGCCGGATGACGTTGAAGGCGGTCTCGTGGTCCAGACTGGCCGTGGGCTCGTCGGCCAGAACCAGCTTGGGCCGGGTCACCAGGGCCCGGGCGATGGCCACGCGCTGCTTCTGCCCCCCGGAGATCTGGTCTGGCAGTTTGTGCGCCTGCTCCAACATGCCCACCGCCTGCAACGTTTCTCTGACCTTCTCCCTGCGCTGGGGGGCGGGCTCGTTCTTGATCATCTGCAACGGGTACTCGACGTTTTCGAAGACAGAGAGCACCGGGATGAGGTTGAAGGCCTGGAAAATGAACCCCAGGTTCTCGCCGCGGAAACGCGCCCCGTCCTTCCGCCCCAGATGGTTCACCTCCTGTCCGTCGATGACCGCCTTGCCCCCGGACGGCTTGTCCAGGCAGCCGATGATGTTGAGCAGCGTGGTCTTGCCGCTGCCGGACGGACCCACGACGGATACAAAGGCCCCCTTGCCCACAGACAGGCTGATGCCTTTCAGCGCCTGCTGTGACACCTCGCCCACAATGTAGGTTTTGGTGATGTTTTGAAGTTCTATGAGCGCCACTTGATCCCCCTCTTTTCTCGCGGATCAGTCAATGTCCCAAAGTGAATTGCAAAATTTTGACCGTTTTTATATATAACAATATTGGGGTGGTAAATATATCATATCAAAACAGCCGGGCAAGTTGTCGCACATCAATCATCATATTGAGCAACACAAAAACCACACACATATGCATACACCCCGTCAGGGGCGATCCATCCGAACAAGGTTGGAGATTTCCGATAACCTGGTCTCCATTTCTCTATCCTCCGCAATATTATCCCCCAGGCCGATGACGCCAGCCCGGATGCTGTCCCCGGCCTTCCATTGCCAATCGGGCTTGCCGGAAGGCCAACGGACAACCTCGATGATGTTCGGCCCCTGCCCCTTGGTATAGGAGCGAACCCAGAGTGTACGGCTGTCCGGAGAGAAAGCGGCCTGAAGCCCTGGGCCGCTCCCTGTTCCCAATAGAATATCGAACAACCCTGGCTGATCCTTCAAAAAGCCCATTTCCATCATGTATCCCCAGGGACTCAGCCCAATGACCAGCCGGGTGCGTTCCCGCAACGACCGGACGCTCTTCCGGATCGCATCCAACTGCTCCGCTCCCAGGCTCCCCCCGCTCTTCGCCGCGCAGGGCAGCATCAGGACTCCAACCCTGCCGTCCTTCGCATCCAGGACTCTCTCCTGCGGCCTCTCCGAGCAGACCATCCAGCCTGGCGGCAACGGGGCGTTGTTGGCCTTGAGCCATTCCGCTTCCGGGATGCCGGCCAATCCCAGATCATAGCCGAGAAGCGCGTAGGCATTGGACAGGGGCAGGGCCATGTCCTTGGCAGGCGTCCCGTCCATCGGAAGAAACTCCATGGGCCCGGCGATGAAGAACGTGGGCGCGTCCCCGCTCTTTCCCCGGATGTCCTTGAACACGCTGGCCCGCCGGGCCAGCCCACCCACGGTGGACTTGCCTCAAGAGGGACAGGGGTGAACCTCTCCGAAACTGTTGCCGGTGAAGAGGAGGCGCAGGACAGGCTCGGCCGCGCCGGTTCCGGGCCAGGCCAACACCGCCAGAAGCAGGAGAAGAAGAACGCGGCGCATGGCGCTCCTCCGCAGGATCATTTCACACCCAGCTGGGCGAAGGCGTCCTTGATGCTGTCCTTGTCCAGGAAGCCCACATGGCGGCCCGCCTCCTGGCCCTTGGCGTCATAGAAAATCTGGGTGGGGATGCTCTGGATGCCGAAGCGCCGCCCCTGGTCCGGATGCTTCCAGACGTCGATGAACAGCACGGCGGCCCGGCCCTCGTATTCCTTCTTGAGCTCCTCGATGACCGGGGCCATCATCTTGCAGGGGATGCATTCCGTGGCGCCGATATCCAGCATGGTCACCATGCCGGGCGCCGGGACCGTGGGAATCTCGTCAGCATGCCCTGGCTGGGGCGAGGTCTGCACAACAGGGGCCTGCTGCGGGGCCTCCGCCCGGTTCCCGAATACGGAGACTCCCACCAGCACCGCCGCCAGCAGGATCACGAAAGCCACGCCCATGAGCGCGTTCCTGTTGCCCGTGTTCAAGATGATGCTCCCTTGTCGATCGTTGAATGACTAGAAAAAGGCCCCATAGACGATGCCGCTCAGGGTAGCCATGGCCACCACCAGGGAAACGAACACCACGGTCTTGCCCGTGCCCATGACGCTGCGGATGACCAGCATGTTGGGCAGGCTCAAGGCCGGACCGGCCAGCAACAGGGCCAGGGCCGGCCCCTTGCCCATGCCGCTGCCCATGAGCCCCTGGACGATGGGCACCTCGGTGAGCGTGGCGAAGTACATGAAGGCCCCGGCCAGGGAGGCCAGGAAGTTGGCGGCCAGGGAATTGCCGCCCACGGCCCAGGCCACCCACTCCGAGGGGATCAGGCCCTCGCGCTCCGGGCGGCCCAGGAGCATCCCGGCGATGAGCACGCCGAAGAGCAGGAGCGGCAAGATCTGCTTGGCGTAGCCCCAGGAGGAGCCGAACCACTCGCTCAACTCGCCCTTGGCCGTGCTCGTCACGGCCGAGAGCCCCACCACCCCGGCGGTGAAGGGGATGACCGGTACGCCGGGAAACAGGAAGGCCAGGATCGCGGCCGGAAGCAGGGCCAGCGCGGCGCGAAGCGGCGTGAGCCCGAACCAGAGGACCAGGGAGGCGAAGAAGATGACGGCGAAGCCGCCGGTCACCGCCCACTTGGCCGACCAGATGGCGAACCAGAGCCCCTCCGGCTCCATGGGCCTGCCCCAGTTGGCGAAGACCAGTATCCCCACCATGGAGAAGAAGTACACGGCGTTCTGCCACAGGGGGCGGGAAACGGTCGGCTCGGGCATGTGGGCCTGGGCCTTGGCCTTCTCCAACTCCTCGTTGCGGTAGATGAAGTGCATGGCCAGGCCGATGAGCACGCTGAAGAGAATGGCCCCCAGGGCACGGGCGATGCCCAGGGACGGCCCCAGGATGCGGGCCGTGAGAATGATGGCCAGGACGTTGATGGCCGGTCCGGAATAGAGGAAGGCCGTGGCGGGACCCAGGCCCGCGCCCATGCGGTAGATGCCCGCGAAGAGCGGCAGGATGGTGCAGGAGCATACGGCCAGGATGGTTCCGGAGCAGGAGGCCACGCCATAGGCGCAAACCTTGTTGGCGTTGGGGCCCAGGTACTTCATGACCGAGCCCTGGCTGACGAACACGGCGATGGCCCCGGCGATGAAAAAGGCGGGCACCAGGCAGAGCAGGACGTGCTCCTCGGCGTACCAGCGGGCCAGGTGCAGGGCCTCGAAGACCGCGTTGTCGAAACGCGGCGTGCCTACGGGCAGATAGTAGAAAACGAGAAATCCGGCCACAATGGCGAGCAGCGCCTTCCATTCGTTCTTCCAGAACATGGCGAACTCCTCCTATTGTTCCTTCCGAAAAACGCTCCACAGCAGGGCCGAACCCAGGACCAGAAACGCGCTGTCGCGCAGGAAGTACCAGGCCATGTGCCCGCCGCCCTCCGCGGCGGTGGAGAAACAGCCGCAGTTGATGTCCAGGCCCCTGGCCCAGTTGACGGTCAAGGACGCCCAGAAGCCCAGCAGGAGCGCATTGGCCAGGAACGCGGCCCCAGGCGTCCAGATGTTGCACACGAGCAGCGCGCCCACGAGGACCTCCAGCCAGGGCAGGAGCACTGCCGCCGCGGGGATCAAGGCATCGGGCAGAATCTGGTAGCCTTCGATGATCCGGGCGAAGGCCTGGGGGTGCAGGAGCTTGTCCCAGCTGGCGGCCAGGAAAAGAAGGCCCACGGCCAGGCGGAGCAGCGCACCCGGCTTAGGCATGGGCGTTCCCGCTCTGAGTCCCACGCATCCTGCACAGAATGTCATTCTCTCCGCAGGCCGATTGTTCGAACTGGAACACGGCGTGGCTCACATTGAAACGTGCGGCCAGAATTTCTCTGAGTTTCGAATCGAGAGGCTCGGTTTCCGACAGGGCCTGATCCGGAACCATGATGTGGCAGGAAAAGGACAGGTGGCCAGAGCCGATGCTCCAGACGTGCAGGTGATGGGCGCTGAGCACGCCGGGGACAGCTTCCAGCGCCCGCTGCATCTCGGTCAGATCGATGCCTGGCGGCGTCCCCTCCATGAGAATCCGGGCCGCCTGCTTGAGAATGGACCAGGAATTCTTGAGGATGAACCCCACGATGACCACCGAGAGCACGGGATCCAGCCAGTACCAGGGCCGGTACAGAAGCACGAAGCCGTTGAGCAGGACCACCACGGAAGTCATGAGGTCGGCCAGCATGTGCAGCATGGCCCCCCGCATGTTCAGGCTGTGCCCGGCCTCTTTGCGCAAAAAAAGAACCGACAGGCCGTTCCCCAGGATGCCTATTCCGGCGAGGATCATGACCAAGCCGCCGGAAACCGGCTCGGGATTCCGCAGACGCGAGGCGGCCTCGAACAGGATGAAGAGGCACGCGCCGAACAGAATGGAAATGTTGAACAGGGCGGCAAGCACCTCGGCCCGACGGTAGCCGAAGGTGAACTCGGAAGACGGATTGCGCTGGCCCAGGCGGTGGGCGAAATAGGCCACGGCCAGGGCGGTGAAATCGCTCAGGTTGTGCATGGCGTCGGAGACGACCGCCATGCTCTGGGCCCAGACCCCGCCGACGATCTGGCACAGGGGAATCAGCAGGTTCAGGCCCATGGTCAAAAGCAGGGTGCGGCCCGTGCTGTCCGTGGCCTCGGCGATGGTCCCGTGCTGGTGGCCGCAGGTACAGGAATCGTGGACGTCGTGATCGCTCATGATCAACCTCCCAGCGGCATCGCGCCCGACAGGACAGGAAGGCCCGCTTCCTGCCAGAGGCTCCAGCCGTTCTTCAATATCCGGATTTGTTGCTGTCCTTTTCCACGCAACAGCCGGGCCAGATCCTGGCTCAGCAGGCAATGCTCGCCGTCGCAATAGGTGATGACCACCCCTGCCCCGGCGATGCGTCCGGCCAGGAGTTCATAATAAAAGCCGAACTCCTCGGGCGGCAGGTTCAGGGCCCCGGCGATGTGGCCCTCCTCGAACTCCACCTGGCTGCGGGCGTCCAGGAACAGGGCCGCGCCCGAACGATGGAGTTCCTCCGCCTGCCCCAGGGGAACGAACCCGTCCCCTTGGTCCGGCCCCGGCCGCAGCTGCAGCCCGTCGGAACGCAGGGCGTTGGCCGCCAGCCCCGCAACGCAGGCCAGGATCAGAACCGCGACGGCCTGGATCAGGGACTTTTTCCAAAACCCGCTCGCAGACATGCCTGCACCTCTCAAAGGAACGGCCGGGCCAGGAAATAGACGCCCAGACCAGCGATGAGCGCCCCGGCTCCCCGGCGGAACCAGCGGCTGCCCTCCTGCAGGGACGTGCTTTCCAGGAGCTTGCGCACCGTGGCCACGGAGCTGCCGGCAAAGGCGATGGGCAGACAGTGACCGATGCCGAAAAGCAGGATGAGCAGAACGCCGTCCGCGATGCGCTGCTGCACCGTGATGACCGCCAGGATGGGCGCGATGAAGCCGAAGGTGCAGGAGCCGGAGAGCACGCCATAGGCCAGGCCCAGGACAAAGGCGCCGAAACGGCCACGCAGCCGGAAGCGGCCCATGAGGTTGCCGCCCAGCTTGCACTTGGCCACCCCGAGCATATCCAGGGCCACCCAGATGAGGATGCCGCCCACCAGGACGGTCCACCAGGGGCCCACGTCCCCGAGCATCCGGCCCAGCAGGGCGCAGACCACGCCCACGGCCGCGATGGTCAGAAACAGGCCGAAAGTGAACAGCAGGGCGTAGTGAGCGGCCTGGCGGCCCCCGAGGAGCCGGTCCTGGCCGCCCACGTAGCCCACGATGAGCGGAATGGAGGCCAGATGGCAAGGGCTGAACAGGACGCTCACCGCGCCCCAGAGAAAGCAGCCCAGAGCGGCCAAAAGCAGGCCGCCGCTCATCCAGCCGTTGATGGTCAGGAAGAACTGCTCCAGCATGATTCAGCGCTCCAGCAGCGGATCCAGAACCGCCCGCAGGTTCTCCTTGGACAGGAAGCCCTCATGGCGGAACACCTCCTTGCCCGTGCGGTCATAGACGATCTGGGTGGGGATGGCCCGAAGGCCGAAGCGGTCCACCTGGTCGCCGTGGACCCAGACGTCGATGAACACGACCGCGGCCTTGTCCCGGTACTCCTGCTCCAACTCCTTGAGGACGGGGGCCATCATCTTGCAGGGGATGCAGGACTGGGCGCCCAGGTCCACCAGGGTGACCCGGCCGGGGGCCGGAACCTGGGGAACAGGATCGGACGCGTCCGCCGGAAGCGGCGCAAGGGCCAGGGCCAGCAACAGCGCACAGACAAAAAGGAACAAAGGCCGGAACACCATGCTCATGCAGTGCGTCTCCCTTTGTCTCGCCGGAGGTTACAGCAGGCTTCCGGCCTTGGCGGCCGCCGCGGCCACGCTGGCCTCGCTCACCTCGGTCTTGCCTTTCTCGAACCCGTGGTCCGACAGGCGCATGTGCCGGAACTCCTTGAACCCGGCCTGCTCCAGGGTCTTCTTGGCGCAGTCCAGGGGGCAGCCGTCGATGGCCAAAACCTTGCAGGCCGCCTCCGTGGATTTCAGGATACCCGAGACCCGGCCGCCGATGCCGGCCAGGCAGAACATCTTGCCCTTGCCGTCGCGGGTCAGCTTGCGCGCGGCTAGGTCGGACAGGGCGCCGACGTCGGCGCCCCCGGAACAGGCGAAAATCAGGGTCGGGGCCGCGCTGCAGGCGCAGGAACACTCAGCGGACATATCCTCTCTCCTTGCTCGACAGGGTTATTTCTTGATCCAGGCCAGCACGTCGTCTTTGGAGGGCACCTTGCCCACCACCTTGACCTCGCCGTCCACCACCACGGCAGGGGTGCTCATGACCCCGTACTGCATCATCTGCTGGAAGTCGGTGATCTTCTCCACGTTGGCGTCCACTCCGGCAGCGGCCACTGCCTCGCGGACCACCTTCTCGGTCTCTTTGCATTTGGCGCAACCGGGTCCCAATACCTTGATGTCCATGTCGTCCTCCTTGGGTTTCCCGCAACGTCAACGGCCGTTGCGGACTTGATTGATGGCGTCCCGGACCAGACCGCCCTCGGGCGTCTGGGCCAGGGGATTCACTTTCACCAGGGCCTCCCAGGCGGCCAGGGCCGCCTCCCGGTCCTTGATGTCATGGAGCAGAACCACTCCCTTGTTGAAGCGGGCGTTGTCGTGCCCGGGATTCAGGGCGATGGCCTTGTCGAACGCCTCCAGGGCCTTCGGGAACCGGCCCGTCTCACGATACATGATGCCCAGGTCGGTCCAGACGTCCGCGCTGCTCCCGTCCAGTTTGAGCGCGGCCTCATAGGCGGCCACGGCTTTCTCATACTGGTGCGTGTCGAAACAGAGGTTGCCCAGCTCCACCCAGGCGGCGTACTGGCCGGGGTCAGCCCTGGTCTCGTCCTCCAGGACTCGGATGCGGGCCTTTGCGGCGGCGAATTCATCCGATTGTTGCCCAGAGCCGATGCTGATGGTCTCCTTGCCCGTTTCCGGTTGACCGGAGCGGTAGGCGTCGATGACCATGGCCCCGATGTAGAAACCGATGATCCCGGCAGCCAACGCCGTGAGCGTCAATTCCAGATAGCCGAACTTCTTGGCCGTCTTCGCCTTGCCCTTCGCCTTCATGCCGATCGCCTCGTCATATTTTGATGTTGCACAAAATCTTTTGCTTTTTTGCCTATTAGCAAAACATGTTCCACAAAAAATTTTGTGCTATATCAATATGATAAAATCAAATGGCTCCATTGTGCAATGCATCCATGTGCATTATGTGCATTTTTTTGCATGCAATTCGGCCGCAGCAACGCTCCCTGCCCGGCAAATCGGACCTGCGCAACCCCTCCGGCTTCAGCGGCTTCGTTCACCCATGTGCCCGGCCGCTGGGGCCATACCCCCATGGGATCCTGCGAATGATTTCCGCAAAAACGGCGCGGCCCGAAGAAACAGGGCCATGAATGCGATTTGGATCACTGGCTTTATCGCCAACACCAACACCGTCATGGAGCTGAAAAAAATGGTCGCCAACGCCAAGGCGATGGCGATGTTTTTCCCGGCGACGCCATAAGTGAAAGCGATCATGTTTTCATAGGAAAACCTTGATATTTTTGAAAACAAGACCGCTGCGCCAAACAGGATCAAATACAAAAGGCCGAGCGGCGCAAAGACCACCAGGAACAATTGCGGGTTGTCGAGCAGATTCTCGGCCTCCAGCGCCATGGAAATGAAAACGATGACGTACATCCCCAGCATGGATGCCCCAGGCAGGACCGGCTTGATGAGATGGAATGTATCGTGTCCCTTCCAGCGAATGATAAGGCGACGGGTCATGTCACCGAGTATGAGCGGCACCACCACGGTGATCAGAATGTCTTCGAGCATGGCGAGAGCATCCAGCTGAACATAGACCCCGGCAAGGATGGGCATCCAAATCGGAATCGCGACAATGCTGACCAACAGGCTGATCACGACAATAACCATCGCCAAGGCTACGTTTCCTTTGGCGTATCCGGTCCACCCCGCGACCATGCCGGCACAAGGGACAGTGCCGGTCAAAATCAAGCCCACGGCAAAATCGGGGTGATCACGAAGAAGAACATAAGCCAGCCCGCCAGCGACAAGGGGCGACAGGATGAAGTTGAAGACCATCGAAAGGCCTATCAGCTTCATATGCGTTGCAGCCTTGCCGACCTCCTCTAGGCGCAGGCCGACCATCATCGGATACAGCATGATGAACAATGCGATCTTGTTGAAATATTTCAAACGGCCTGTCGCTGCAGGCGAAATCCAGCCGAACAGAACCCCGGCAATGATGGACAGAGCCATGAATAGAATAAGATTCGATTCGATGACCCGCGAAATTCTTTGAAGCCTCTGCAGCACGGATTTCTCCTTATCCGTCGCCGGGAAGCGTTGCCATGCTGTCACAGCAGGCATGTTGCCTCTCCCGGTTTTCCCCGTTGGATCACCAGATCATGATGCCGAAATAGGCCCCGATGAACTTTGCCGACACATAAAGAAAGTACAGGCCGAATATGAGCTTCAGGGTGTTCGGCTTGAACTTCTTGATGACGGCCGCGCCGATCTGCGCGCCGATCACCGTTCCGGCCGCCAGCAGCAGCCCCGCTCCCATGGCGACGTATCCCTGGGCCAGTTTGATGCCCCCGCCGACCACTGCCAGGGGAATCATGGTGGCCAGCGAGGTGCCCATGGTGATGTAAACCGGGGCGCCGAACAGATAGATCAGGCCCGGAACCAGCGCATACCCTCCCCCAAGTCCCACAATGCCTGTCAACAGTCCGATGAGGAAACCGAAGATGGCAAAACCGGTCTTGTGCTCGGGGATGGAGTTCCCCTCTTTCTTGTGCGGCGAACCCAGGCCGAAGCCCTCCCAACTCATCCGGATGGCTGGCCACAAAAAGGCGAGGCCGAGGATCAAGCCCAACAAACTGACGTGAGCGGTCAGCAGGGTGAACATCCACGAGCCGAGCACGACGCCCAGAATGCCGGAGACGCCGAGCCAGAGCGTGGCGCGCAGATCCAGATTCTTGCGCACCAGATGGCCGTAGCCACCGGAAATTGCGGTGAAGATGACCGCGAACAGCGTCGTCCCTACCGCGATGGGGGCCGGGTATCCCAGCCAGAAATGGATGGCGGGCAGCATGACGCTGCATCCGCCGGTGCCGATGATGCCCCCCAGAAATCCAGCCGCCAAGCCGATGGTCACGAGGAAGGCTCCGGACCAAGCCGTGACCGCGGGCAGGGCCTCTTGACCTTCGATGGGGCTGGAAAGAGCCCAGGCCGCTCCGGCTGCGAGGACGACAAGCAGAACTGCACTCGGAACGTACGATGACAGCTTCGATGGCTGGGAAGACATCCTGCATTCCTCCTTAGGTTTCCGGAGCGACTCCAGCGCTCATCCGCATGCGACGTTTTTTGCCAGGCATCTCCCCATCACAAGATGGCGTTGAACAGGTAGCCCACCAGGAGGATGCCAGCGCCCACCACGCCCACGAACGCGGCGATGAGCCGGGGCTTGAGCACCTTGCGCAGAATGACCACCTCGGGCAGGGACAGGGCGATGACCGACATCATGAACGCCAGCACCGTGCCCAGGGCCGCGCCCTTTTCCAGCAGGGCGTGGACCACGGGCACAATGCCCGCGGCGTTGGAGTACATGGGGATGCCGATGACCACGGCCGCGGGCACGCTCCACCAGGCGCCCTTGCCCATGATACCGGCCATGAGCCCCTCGGGCACGTAGCCGTGGATGCCCGCGCCCACGGCGATGCCCGCGACCACATAGATCCAGACCTTGCCCACGATGTCGCGCACGGAATCCAGGCCGTAGAGCACGCGCTGACGGAAGGTCTTCTCCTCCTCGACCGCGGCCTCGCCGGTGCGGATGGCGTGCACCCAGTCCTCCACATGTTTCTCCAGCTTGAGCCGGCCGATGACCCAGCCCGCGACCATGGCCACTACGAGGCCGGTGGCCATGTACAGGGCGGCCACTTTCCAGCCCAGCAGCCCGTAGAGCAGAACCACGGCGATCTCGTTGACCATGGGCGCGGAAACGAGGAAGGAGAACGTCACCCCCAGGGGCACCCCCGCCGTGACGAAGCCGATGAACAGCGGCACGGCCGAGCAGGAACAGAACGGGGTCACGATGCCCAGGCCTGCGGCCAGGACATTGCCCGTGAATTCGCGGCGTCCGGCCAAAAGGCGCCGTGTGCGCTCCGGGGTGAAGTAGGACCGGATGAGGCCCACGCCGAAGACCACCAGGGTCAGGAGCATGAGCACCTTGGGCGTGTCATAGAAAAAGAATTCAAGAGACGAGCCCAGGCGTGACGTCGGCTCCAGGCCCAGAACGCCGGTCGTGAGCCATGTGGCGAATCCCGGGAGTTGGGAATAGACCACGAACCAGAGCCCCAGGCCGAACAGGCCGAGCCCCCATTCCAGAAGAGACAGGCCGGTGTTTCGGGGCAAGGCCTCGGCCTTGGCGCAGCACCGGGATTCCAGCGGATGATTGTCCATGTTCACATGCTCCTTGATGCGGTCGTCAGCCCAGATTTGCCACACGGGCCAGAGCCGCCTGTTTGATGTGCGCATCCACGCAGGAAATGAAGCCGGGCACACAGGAAAGGATGAGGCGGTAGAAGACGCTGGTCCCTTCCTTGCGGGAATCCACGATGCCCGCCTCGCGCAGCACCGAGAGGTGCTTGGACACGGTGGACACGTCCAGGCCCGCCAGATCGGTCAGGTCGCAGACGCACAGCTCGCCCTTGGCCAGGGCGTCCACCATGAGCAGACGGGACGGATGCCCCAGTGCCTTGAACACGGCCGCCCTTACGGCGTAGGATTCCTGCGTGGGTGTCTTCATGTGCCCCTCACGTTTTATATTTGGCAAAATAGCCAATATTTTTTCAGTGTCAAGTCCTCTGCACGATTCTTGCTGGGCTGTAAAGTTGAACAGCCCGGCATGGCAGGACTTTTGCCTATTTTTCCGCTCATCGCCATCGCCTCAGATGCCGAATGTCGATCTCCTCGCGACCGATGCCGTGGCCCTGGACTTCCGGCTTCTGCGGGAACAGAGCGTGAAGCGTTCCGGCTACGCGGCGAACAAGGATCGCAAGAACCTGGCCGCAGCCTGGGAGTGGGGCGCGAAGTTCATCGGCCTGCCCAAGAACAACCCATTCAAGGACGTGGACCTGTTCCCTGCGGACAAGACGCCGCGCTACGTTCCGCCCGTGAAAGACATGGACAAGGTGCTTGCCACGGAGAAAGGCGAAGTCAGGCTGTTCCTGCTCACCATGCTCCATACCGCGTCACGGCGTGGGGCGCTGCTTCGGATGCGCTGGGATGATCTGGACTTTGAGGCCGGAAAGGTCCGGCTCTGGACCAGAAAGCGCAAGGGCGGCGGCCTGGAGGGCGACTGGATACCTTTGACGCGGGTTTTGGCCGGTGAACTGGAACGCCACAAGGCAACCGCCAGGAGCGTGTTCGTGTTCTGCCGGGAGGATGGCAAGCCGTTCACGAACCGGCAGCACCTCATGGAACGGGTGTGCAAGCGGGCCGAGGTGCGCGAGTTCGGGTTTCACGCGATCCGGCACCTCACGGCGTCCATGCTGGACCGCGACGGCGTGGAACTGACCGTGATTCAGGGCATCCTGCGCCACAAGTCGGCAAAGACAACGGCTGGCTATCTGCACTTGCTGCGTGGCATGGCCGGTGCCAGGGAGGCGCTGGAGGGAACAATGGACGGCAAGGGCAAGGTTCTGGAAATGAAAAAGCCCGTCAAGGCTGCAACCTCGGCGGGCTGAAAACCGGGACGATTTGCACACGGATTTGCACATGCAAGTCGTCCAAGGCTTGAAATCTGGCGTCCCCAAGGGGATTTGAACCCCTGTTATCGGCGTGAAAGCCGCCGAGCAATCCCGCACCCGCCAAGCATTTCAACAAGTTGCCCCTGCATGGGAGTGCAGAAAAAGCACCCCAAAGCACGCCTTGGG
>Ga0067045_1029435_pt1 | contig 20830 bp, 17 predicted proteins | sample TerdegcTABiofilm_FD_59184 | JGI IMG/M metagenome (GOLD analysis project Ga0067045, IMG submission 59184) | Combined Assembly of (Gp0054472, Gp0054536) Wastewater bioreactor microbial communities from Singapore -Terephthalate degrading...
TGTGCTACGGCTTGGCCGTGCTGGCCGAGCCTGCCGCTGCCCGGCAGATCGAGGAGCTGTACGCCGAGTTCGCGCGTGCCCAGGCCTGGCGATGACTCTCGGGCCGCGCCTGCCCACCGTCCCGTAGTGCTTCGATTTCAGCGGCTTGTCAGGGCCAAGCGCAGCGCCAGCGCGGCGAAGATGCAGGCTGCCGCGCGGTTCAGCCACTGGCTCATGCCTGGTCGGGCCAGCAGGTGGGTGCCGGCCGTGCCGGCGAACAGTGCCAGCGCGGTGAATACGATTGTCGCCTGGACCATGAACAGCGCTCCCAGCAGGAAGAGCTGCACGGGGACGCTGCCGAAGGCCGGGGAGGCGAACTGCGGCAGGAAGGCCAGGAAGAACAGGGCCACCTTGGGGTTGAGCACGTTCATCGCCAGCCCGCGGCGGAAGAGCGTGGCTGCGGTACTGCCTGCGTGCGTCTGGGCCGCGGGCGCCGACCGGCTTGCGTGGACCGCTTCCCACGCCAGGTAGAGCAGGTACGCCGCGCCGCTGTACTTGAGGGCTGCGAAGGCCAGTGCGGACGAGCGGAGCAGCGCGGATATGCCCAGAGCTGCCGCAGTCGTGTGGACGGTGATGCCGCTGCACATGCCCCATGCTGCGGCGACAGCGGCCCGGCGACCCCGCGAGATCCCCAGCGCCAGCACGAAGAGGTTGTCGGGGCCCGGCGCCAGCGACAGCGCCACCGACGCGGCCAGGAAATAGGCCAGGTCTCTCAGCGGCATCGCAGTGGCCGCGGTCCCCCTCGGCTGGGGGCTGCCTGGGCGCGAGGCGCGGCGGAGCCGCCCTGCGGCCGTGGTGCCGCGGCACGGCGTGCGCTGGCCGCCCTTGGGTCTAGACGGGCTCTCGAGGACGCACCGCAGCCCGATCCGCCACCGATCCGCTCGCTGCCCGCCGGGACCGGCGTTCGGCGCCGAGACGGCGCGGCATCGGTCAGCGCCGCCACCGGTGCTGCAAATCTGGCGCTTCCAGCCTGCAATCGCTGCACCGTGGGCTCGCCGGGAAAGGGGGCACGCGCGCGCCGCACGGATCGTGCTCTCCACGGCCAATCGATTGCTGTGTAAAGAGTTGACGGTCCCGGATGGGCAGCCATTCGGCTATCGGCACAGCGTTTGCTGGCGTATGGGCATCGTGTCCGCAAAGACAAGACGAGGATGGCACAGGCCATGGTCGAGCTAGCTACCGCACCGGTCGACGAGAACGATCTGCTGAGGCGTGTGTCCAGTGCCTGTGAGCTGCCACGGCTGGCAGGCCAGGATGCCGATGCTGGCGCCGTCTCGGTTCCCGAGTCCAGCAGGCAGCGCATCGAGGCGCTGCTCCAGCGGCTCGATGCCCAGCAGTTCCGCGTGCTCCAGCTCCTATTCGGGCTCGACGGGCGCAGACCGCTGACGGTCGCCCAGGTCGCCGCACGCCTGCACCTGGACCAGCAGCAGGTCGAAAGCCGCTACCGGGCGGCGCTCAGAAGGCTGCGGGCCATCGATCCGGATCCGGTCCGGACGGCAGCCTCGAACTGAACAGCAGCGGGGTGCCTGCCGGGCCGAACCGGGCCAGGCTCGCGCCGTTGCCTCGGCCTGCCGACAGCCCGCACGGGGCGGGCCCCAGCAGCGATTCACCCGATCCCTGTCGAGCCGAAGCCGCCGGCTCCGCGCCGAGAGGCCTCCAGTTCCCCCGCCGGCACCAAGCGAACCCGGGTCACCGGAGCGAACACCAACTGGGCGATGCGGTCGCCCGGCTCGATGCGCTGGGTCTCGGACGAGAGATTGACGAGGATGACCTGGACCTCGCCGCGGTAGTCAGCGTCGATCGTGCCCGGCGAATTGAGGACCGTGAGGCCCCGCTGGAGGGCCAGACCACTGCGCGGGCGCACCTGCGCTTCGTGTCCCGGCGGGATCTCCAGCCGCAGCCCGGTGGGCACCAGCACCCGCTCCCCGGGCCGGAGCTCGATCGGAGCCTCCAGCTCGGCCCGCAGATCCAGCCCCGCACTGCCGGCCGTCTCGTACGCCGGCAGCGGCGACCTGCCCGTGTGCACCACCCGGACGTCGATGCTTCCCTGCCCTTGGTGGTCCACGGCTCGGTCAGCTTTGGGCGGCGTACGTCTCATGCCATCGCCTCTGCAGCTCGCGCACATAGACCCTGCCGAGCACGTACGTCGTGGAGGCAAAGGCGCTCAAGACGCCCGTCACGAAGACGATGAGGAAGCGCCGGGGACGCGCTTTTTTCTCGGGCGGCACGGCGGCATCGAGCACCTGCACCGTCGAGGTCGTATTGCTGGCCTCGATCAGCGCTTCTGCCTTCTGCTCGAGCAGCAGCTTCAGCAGCGACGACTGGACGAGCACGTCCTTCTCGAGATTCGCGTACTCCTGCGCTACCTGGGGGATGTTCCGGAGCGGGGGGAACAGGCTCTCCTGGAGCTGCAACTGGACGATGCCGTTCGAGCTCCGCGTGGGCAGGCGGTCGCTGCCGCTGCCCCGCGCGATGCCGTCGCGCAGGAATGCCAGATACTGCTGCCGCAGCTCGAATTCCTGCTCGATCTTCTTGATCTGGGGATGCGTGGGCGACAGCCCCGAAGCCAGAAGACTCTGGCGCGCGATCTCCAGTTCCGCGGACGCGGTCTCCATCTCGGCCGCGGCGCGGATGACGGCCCGGGCCTGATCCTCGATGGCGATGGCGTTGTGGGCTGCCTGGAACGACTGCAGGCGATCCATCGCCTGGGCCAGTTTCACCGACTCGGTGCCCTCGAGCTGGACGATGAAGGCATACCGCTCGACCGCCGCCTCGCGGGCGAGCCGCCGGTTGGTGCTGTCGAGCAAGGCCACGTAGAAATTGGCCATCGCCGCCGCGCGCTGAGGATCGCGGTCCAGCACGTCGATGACGATGGTGCCCTCCTCGCTCTTGTCCACCGTGGTCTTGGTCTCCAGCGTCTCCAGCGCGTCCTCCATGAGCTCGACGTCGTACACCCGGAGCAGATCGAACTGCTCGACGAGCGCCCGGCGCGTCGTCGGGCTCTTGAGGATGGCGATGAAGATGTCAGCCGGCGTGCCTTTCTCGCCGAGGCGCAGGGACGGGATGGGCAGCGTGGACAGCAGGTCGGCGAAGCCGAAGGTCTGCTTCTGCTCTTTCGGGGGGAGAAGCTGAACTCGAGCCTGGAACTCCTCGGGCAGCAGCAGGCTGATCACCGCGGCCACGACGCACAGGAGAAGCGTGCCGCCCACGATGAACTTCGTGCCTGCACGGAGCGCGGCGAGCAGATCGAGGATGTCGATCTGCCGCTCGGAGACGGGGCCATTGGAAGCGTTCATGCGCGCAGCACTCTCCTGATCAAAGACCTAGCGAGCGAGCCAGGACCACCAAGGTGAGCGACTCGGCGAGCGTCCGCATCGTCCCCTGAGTGAGGGCCCACCAGTCGCGGTATTCCTTCTCCGGCACCCAGATCTCGTCGCCGGGCTCCAGCTCCAGGTTGTCCTCGAGCGGTAGGCGGAGACCAGTGCGCGCGCGGATGAGGCGCGCGTCTCGCTTGTTGGCGCGCCACGCGTACCCGCCGGACCAGGCCAGGTAATCCTTGACCGTCGCTCCTTCGACATGATCCACCAATCCTGGCTGCTTCACCTGGCCGCTCACGGTTATGGTGCGGCGCTTCTCGGGCACGAACACCACGTCGCCGGGCTCCAGCAGGATGTTGTGGCTCTCGTCTCCCTGCTCGAACAGCCGCACGAAGTCCACCGCGAGTTGCCCGCGGCGCTCGCGACCCTTGGTCTTCAGATAGGCCCGATCCTCGGGCGTCATGTCCGCCAGCCCGCTGACCGCCTGCAGGCTCCGCAGACGGCTCAGCTCCGGATCCGGGGTGGCGCGCGCCCTGACCCGGATGACTACCGCATCGGCCAACGAGGCGTTCTCCGTGAAGCCGCCTGCCATGGTGATCAGGTCGCGGAGGCGAGTCTGCTCCGGCACGATGCGATAGCGGCCGCGGTAGAGCACCTGGCCGCGCACCTGGACCATGGGCTTGAGCTGCCAGTCCGATCGGGTCCGCAGGAACAGCATGTCGTCGGGCTGCAGCGGAGTGTCCAGCACGCTCTCGAGATTCTTGCTGGCAGCGCTCCCGCCCAGCAGATCGATGGCCACCGCCTTCGCGCCCGGCTCGGGGAAGCGCCACAGCTTCACCTCGTCCACCGGTGCAGTCCCGGCCACCCCTCCAGCCAGCAAGAGGAGATCGCGCAGCCTGTCGCCGGGCTGGAACTCCTGCAGGCCCTGCTTGTTGACAGACCCGTAGATGAACACGACATCGCGGCGGTACCGGACGTGGACCAGATCGCCCATGCGGACGTACGGGTTGTACTTCATGTCGCCGGTCGCATGGTACATGTCCATGTCCACGGTCTCGACGCTGCCGTCGCTGTGGTGGATCTCGATGGCTCTCCTGCTCACCGGCTGGCGGCGCATCGGCTCGACCACCGTGACGGTCTTGCCCTCGACTTCCTGCTCGACTTTTCCCCGCAGTTCGTCGATGTACCCACCGGCTTTCTCGATCACGTCCGACACCCGGGTCGTCGGATGCACCGTCATGCTGCCCTCGAACACTATCGCTCCAGTCGCGTACACCGTGAACAACCGCATGCTGCTCAGCGTCACGGTGATCTCCACGCCCGGGTACCTGGCTGCTGTCTTGGCGTGCAAGAGCGCTTTGGTGTCGCTCAGGGTGAGCCCCGACACGGGGAAGGTCCCCACGGTGGGCACGACGACATTGCCTTCTGGATCCACCTGCAGCATGTAGGACCGATCGAACGAACCCCAGACATAGACCTGGAGCACGTCACCCGGACCGACGATGTACTGGTGCGGATCGACTTCGCGGTCCTGGCTCAGGCGCAGTCGAGGCACCCACTCGCCCGACGGGAGCTGGAACCGATACGGCAAGGCCTCTTCTTCTGGTGTCTCGATGCCCTCGATGCCCTCCCCGGAGATCCGGCGGAGCTCCTGCTCGTCTTTCTCTTGTTCGCTGAGCAACTCGTCGAGCTCTTGGGCGGCCAACGGTGCGCCGAGCAGAAGGAGCAATGGAACTAGCGTCAGCCATCTTTCTGGACGGGCCATGCGTTCCTCCTGAAACGCGCGCACCGGCGTGAGGGCCGCCGACGCGTCATTGCCGACGGAGCGTGCGCTGGAGCCCCGAGCCACGGGCATCACGCCGCGCTCTGCAGGGCCCCAACCATGGGGATCGTGTCCGTGGCCAGCAGCAGGACAACCTAGCAGCGCACGACTGGCGCGGTACGAGCATATCGTGGCCTCGGGCCCGTGTCAAGCTGGCTGGCCGACCCGGAGCCGACCCGCAAAGACGCCCGCAGAGTCGAGCCAGCCGGCGCCGCTACAGCACAGGTGGGCCAACGCCACCCTCGCCTGGGGCGCCTGCCTGCGGAGGTCGGGAGGGCGGCTGGCGTCCGGCGGGCCCGGCGCCCACCGTTGCCAGGCTCTCCGGCGGCGTGCGACCGAGCGACGTCCGCAGCCGGCACGATCAACCGATACCGAGGAAGCGGAGGGCATTGGCCGTGGTCCGCGCGGCCAGCTCCTCGAAGCTGCAGCCTCTGAGCTGCGCCAGCACGGAGGCTACTGCCCGGACACAGCTTGGGTGGCCCGGGGTTCCCCGGACGGACACGGGCGCGTCGCTCTCCAGCAGCAACAGATCGTCGGCGATGGCGCGCGCTACGGCCTGCGTGGCAGGATCGCCGATCACCGCCGGTCCGACCGACACGAAGATGCCTGCCTCGTTGCACAGACGTACCAGCTTGACGGAGTGGGTGAACCAATGAAGCTGGGCTGGCAGGCCGTGCGCTCGATGGAAGTGGAGCGCGCACTCCATCGTCTGCCGCTGGCAGCGGCGCGAGTGGAGGGCCACCGGCCGGCGGTATCGAGCCGCTAGCGCCAACTGCTCGTCGAGGATGCGGCGCTGGTACTCCTGCTGTGCTGCCGTGATGGCCCACTTGTGGTCCAGACCGACCTCGCCCAGCAGCGCGGCGTGCGCCAGATGCTCGTCCAGCCACCGGAGGGCCGCAGCGACGCACTCGTCGTCGCTCTGCGTCACCCACACTGGGTGGAGTCCCAGCCCCGCCACGATCCGGTCGGGCCAGCGGCGCTGCAGGTCGAGAACCACTTGCATGGATGCAAGCGACTCGCTCACCGCCACGATGCGCTCGACGCCCGCAGCGGCCGCGGCGCGCAGCGTGGTGTCGGGGTCGTCGAGCTGATCCAGGTGGCAGTGCGTGTCGACCAGCATGGGATCAGACCAGGCCGGTCTCCTCGGGCAGTCCCAGCATGATGTTCAGACACTGCACCGCGTTGCCCGAGGCTCCCTTGCCGAGATTGTCCAGCCGGCCGACCAGCACCACGCCCTGCCCGGGCACGCCGAACGCGCACAGGTCCACGCGGTTGGTGTAGTTGCAGCGAGACTGATCCATGAAGGACCCGCTCGCGAAGATGTCGCTGGCTTCGTCCGGCGGCCCGACGTGAACGAAAGGCTCGCCGGCGTAGCGCTGGCGCCAGACGGCATACACTGCGTCCACCTGCTGTGCGGCCAGATGCTGGGCGGAGATCGGGGTGCACACGAGCATGCCGCAGTACGCGTCGTTGACCGACGGCACGAACAGCGGCGGGTGCTGAGTCAGGCTGTAGCGCTGCATCTCCGCCACGTGCTTGTGGGCTCTGCCGAGGCTGTAGAGTCGCACCGGGATCCGCTCGTCCGTGGCTTCGTACGCTTCGATCATCTTGCGGCCACCGCCCGAGTACCCCGAGACCGCGTTGACCGTGAGCTGCACGGAGGGATCGAGCAGCCCGGCCTCGATGAGTGGCCTGACCGCGAGCACGAAGCCGACTGGATAGCAGCCGGTATTGGCCACCCGGGCGGCCGTCCGGATCCGCTGACGCTGGGCCGGCTCGAGCTCGGGCAGACCGTACGTCCAGTCGGGATGCACGCGGCGTGCCGTGCTCGTGTCGATCACGCGGGTGTCGGGATTGTCGATCAGCGCCAGCGCCTCCGCGGCCGCGTCGTCGGGAAGGCACAGGATGGCCACGTCGGCGCGATTGAGGAACTCGGCGCGCACCGCCGGATCCTTCCGCTTCTCGACAGAGATGCGCAGCAGCTCGATGTCGGCGCGAGAGCCGATCATCTCCTGGATCCGCAGCCCGGTGGTGCCCTGCTGGCCGTCGATGTAGATTCGCGGCTTGGCCATGGCGCTCCTCTGAAGTGATCCGCTGCAGACGCGTGCCGGGGCAGTGCAGTGGCGACGAGTCCCGCAGCGACGCGGCGCCGCGCCGACTCCATGCCGCCTCGCCGTTGGCTGCTCTGGACGGCGCCCTCGCTGTCGCGAGTTCGCTGGTGGCGCGGGCGGCTCGGGCCCCGGTCGACGCAGGAGGATTATCCCCTGCTGGCAGCTCGCTGTCAACCCGGCGGCAGAGGCAGATGGAACTCGGAAGGCAGCCAGGGCGATGCCGCACCTGAACCGAGGTTGGGTGTACGTCGATCGCGTACCGGCAGCGGCCGCGGGTCGAACCGTGCGGGAGTTCTATGTCCAGCATTACCCGCGCTGGTCCGGGGCCGAGTGGGACCAGCGGCTGCGCCGGGGGCAGGTGACGGTGGATGGATCCCCCGCTGGCGGCGACGAGCGTCTGCTGGCAGGCCAGACGCTGTGCTATTCGCGGGCCCCGTGGTGGGAGCCCGACGTGCCCACCGACGTCGTTCTGCTCCACGCCGACGCAGACCTGGTGGCCGTCGGCAAGCCGGCTGGTCTGCCCTGCATGCCGGGTGGCGATTTTCTCGAGAATACGCTGCTGCACTTGGTGCGCACGCGGTACGGCGAAGATCTGGCTCCGGTGCACCGGCTCGGGCGCGCCACCTCCGGCATCGTGCTGTTTGCCCGCTCCCAGCGCGCGCGCCAGCGGCTGTCGGCCGATCTGCGGGAGCGAAGGCTGCGCAAGGTCTACCGCGCGCTGGTCGTGGGCGCGGGCATCGAGCCCTCGCTGGTCGTCGAGGTCCCCATCGGGCTCGTGCCGTACGCGCCGCTGGGCGGCGTGCACGCCGCCACACCCGAGGGACGGCCAGCGCGGACGCACGTGCGGCTGCTGGAACGCCGGGCGCGCGACGACCTGGCGCTGGTCGAGGTGGAGATCGAGACGGGCCGGGCCCACCAGATCCGCATTCACCTGGCAGCCGCAGGCCATCCGCTGGCCGGCGACCCCCTGTACGTGGCCGGTGGTGCTCCCGCGCGGCCGCTGTCCGGGTGCCGGCCGCCCCTCCCGGGAGACGGCGGGTACTACCTGCACGCCTGGCGGGTGGAGTTCGCCCACCCGGCCTCGGCCAGGCATGTCTCGCTGACATCCGCTCCCCCCGCCGCGCTGCGCACGGCAGCAGAGGCAGCGCTCTAGACCGGCAGACTCGCCGACGGCCGATTGGAGAGGGCGTACGCCCGGCGCGAAGCGCAGCGCACCCAACCGCGCAGTGCGTGTTGAACCTGGCCACAGCGCCGCGGTCCGGCGGAAGTTGCCCGCTGGATCAGGGATCCGCTGCCCGGTCGGCGGCCGCGGCCACGCACTCAGACGGAGACGGACGGTGGCGGACTGCGGTCCGGCGGGTCCGAAGGCCGGTCCAGCTCCAGCCGGCGGATGCGCGTGAGCGCCTCCTCCTGCAGGCTGCGGTTGGTCGCGATCAAGTCGGCCACGATGCCCGTGAGCAGCATCTGGAACCCGGCCAGCAGCAGGATGGCGGCCAGAATCACCGACTGGATGTGGGTGTGGCCTTCGTCGGTGAAGAAGAAGTAGTAGAGGAAGCGCAGACCCAGGAGCACTCCCAGCGAGAACGTGGTCACGCCGCACAGAGCGAAGACCTTCAGAGCTCGATAGCGAGTGTAGGCGCGCAGGCTGATGACTCCCGAACGCAAGACGAATTCGCCGATATGCCCGAACAGGCGCGATTCGCGTGCCTTGGGATTGGTGCGCACGGGAATGCTGACGACCGCCAAGCGGCGCTGGCCCGCCTGCACGGCATGCTCGGCAGTGTGGTCGAACTCGGTGAACGTGTCCAGTTGCAGAGCCGCTTCGCGGCTGAAGGCCCGGAACCCGCTTGCCACGTCGGGAATGTCGACGGCGGCCAGCCGGCTGATGATGCGGCTGCCGACGCGCTGCAGGAGGCGCTTGGCGGGCGAGAAATGGCGGATGCTCTGGGTCCGGCGATCGCCGATGACCAGATCCGCGCGGCCCTCGACGATCGGTCTCACCAGCGCGGGGATGTCGCAGCCGCAGTACTGATTGTCGCCGTCCGTGTTGACGATGACGTCCGCGCCCAAACGGAGACAGGCGTCGAAACCGGCCCGAAAGGCATACCCCAGGCCTCGGTTGCGAGCGAACCGGACGACATGGTCGGCACCCGCGGCGAGGGCCTTCTGCACGGTATCGTCCGTGGAGCCGTCGTCGATCACCAGCACCTCTACTCTGTCGATGCCCTCGATCTGGCGCGGGATATCGCGGATCGTGTCGGCGATCGTGGCCTGTTCGTTCAGGCACGGTATCTGCACGATCAGTTTCATCGTCCGTGGTTCGCTTCCCCGGCAGGCAACTGCCGTTGGCGGTGGTCTTCTACCGGTGCGCGTCAGCCCCATCGGCGCGGCGATTTCGGCTCAGCGCTGCTGCGAGGAGCGGCCGCGCAGGTGGGCCTGCAGCGCGGCCACGAGCTCCGCATCATCCTTGCACGCGCGCACCATGGTGGTGAACTCCTCGGCGCTGAGCTCCACCTCGCGCAGGAAGCGCTGGTCGGCCGGGCATGGATAGATGTACTCGCCGATCCGGCCGGCCAGATGGGCCCGCGCCTTGTCGGCGATGCGCGCCAGCCAGGCGATCTCGCCGATGATCAGACTGCGAGCACGGGGCCGGAAATCCACAACGTCTGCATCGCGCATCGGTCTCCTCCTGATCGTCACGCGGTTGCTGGCGGCCCGACGACCGGGGCGCTGGAGCGAGAGACGAGCGCTTCCGCGCCGGACGGGCCGCTGATCCGCGAACCGCGCAGGGGCCGATCCGGGCCCGGCGAATCGGGGGCAGCGGCCAAGACCCGCGCCCCGTGCTCGCGGACCAGACGGCGGAGCGAGCAGGCGCGTGCGTCGTCGCTCCACGGTTCCCCCAACAGGGCGCACAGCTGGGCCAGCCGCTGCCAGGGGTGTTTCCAAGCGGCCAGCAGCGCGCGGGCACGAGGTGTCGCGGGCGCTTGCAGGGCGCGCGCCAACAAGGCCACGCCGTTGAGCAGGAACACCACGTGGTGGTAGTCGAGCAGCACTGGATCGCCACCGCAGCGGGCGAATGCCTGGCGGGCGCTCTCGTCCAGCAGATTGACGAAGCGGCCTTCCGGCCAACCGGCTCCCAGCGAGGTGCCATACTGCACCAAGCGTCTTTCCGGCCAGTCCCAGCTCAGGGTGGCGAACTCGATGAAATGCGGCTGGAGCTGCTCGTCGAGCACGACGTTGCGGGCGTTGTAGTCGGCGCTTCCCAGCAGGGGCGGGGCCGCGGCACATGCCGCAACGATCCGGCGCAGCGCTGCCCCGGCCGCCCGGCGAGCACGCGGCGCGGCGGCGAGCCACCAGTCCAGCGCGCCTTCGGCTGCGGCCGCTGCCTCCGTCCAAGCGGCACGGAGTGCGGCCGCCTCCCCGCCCGGCGCCACGCGCGCCTCCAGGTCCCGTTGCTGCGCCAAGACCGCATGGAGGTGCTGGCAGCCGCGCACCAGTCGAGCCCCGAGCGCATCGGGTGCAGGGGGGTGGCTGGCGGCAGTCTGGGCGTACGCGTCGGCCGTGGTCTGGCCCACGCACTCGTACAGGGCGAAATCCGTCTCCGGGTCGACGGCGAGCAGTTCCGGGACCGGACAGCCCGAAGCGTGCAAGCGGCCCAGGACAACACTCTCCACGTCCAGGTGATCCCATGCGGTGCCGCGCGTGAGAGCTCGGAACAAATGGTGTTTGGCAACCACCGGCGATCCGTCCGGCCGCTCGAGCCGCCACACCCCGACGCCCAGCGTACGGATCTGCAGCGCCGCGGGAGCTGCGCCACAGCGGGCAGCCACCCAGCCGCGCAAGTACGAGTCGAGCGCTGTCGGCTCGGCTAGGGTCGAAGCATAGCTGGTCACGGTTCATCGAACACGATGACGCAGGCCATGACCTGGCCCGCCTGGCAGTTGCGCTGGGGGCTCTCGTTCATCGCGAAGAACAGGACACCGTCGGCATCGACGACGAAGTCGTGGCGGCTGCCGACCGCGAAGGGCGATCCCTGGCCGATGCGGGCGACTACCGCGCCGACATTCGTTCCCGGGAGCAGGTAGTCGGGGCCGGCCGGCAACTGGTGCACTCCATCCGCGCCACACCACAACACTTGGTCGCGCAGATCGGGTGACCAGGTGCCATCCACATCGATGACCACGCGCTGCCCCCGGCGCAGGCGGATCAGCGTGTCCTGCCAGCACGGACTCGGGCGGATGGGGCGAATGACGGTCACGGCCATGGGACGGTGAGCTCCGCACTAGAGCGAGGTGCAGCGGGGGGGCCCACGCCAGGCCCGTGCCCCCTGCGAGTCGACGGGCTGACAGTAGCGGGCACGGGGGTGTGTGTCAAGCAGTTCACCTGGCGTGGCTGGAAACCGCCGGAGCACCAGGGCTGCGCGCGGGCCCGGTCCTGCGTGCCCGTTGGCGCAGAGATCGTCGAATCGCCGAAGCGCCAGCCGCCGATGGGCGTTCGGGCCGGACGGCGGCCGCGCCGGGCCATCCTGGCCGAAAAGCGGGGAGGCGACCAGATTCTCTGCGATTTCGCGCTGGAGCGGCTCGCTGCGGCTCGGCGTCCGAGGTGGGTCCATCGCGCCGGGTGCTGGCGGAGCCGAATTCTGCGGGCGGAGGCCCAGCAGGAGCGATCTCGGGGCGCGCGGAAGCGCGAGGAGGGAGCGGCGGCGTTGACGGATCTCGGGGCACAGCTCGGCCAAGGTCCGATTGCCCTGTTGGGGCTGGGACAGGAGAACCGAGCCCTGGCGCGGTACCTGGCCCGGCAAGAGGTGCCTTTCTGGGTGTGCGATGCGCGCGAGCCCGAAGATCGCCCGCAGTTGGACAGCGAGCTTGGGCCGTGGCTGCGTGGCTGGCAGTTGGGGCCCGAGTACCTGGCAGGTCTGGATAGGTTCGGGCTCCTGTTCCGTACTCCCGGCCTGCGGCCCGACCATCCAGCCCTGAGGCGCGCCTGCGAAGCGGGAGCGCGCCTCTCGAGCCAGACGCGTCTGTTCGCGGCGCTCTCGCCCGCTCCTGTCGTCGGCGTCACGGGGACGAAAGGCAAGGGAACCACGGCTTCCTTGCTGTGTGCCATGCTGCGTGCGGAGGGTCGTCAGCGCGTCTGGCTGGGCGGCAATATCGGCACCCCCCCAATCAGTTGGCTCGGCGAGGTCCGTGCCGACGACGCGGTGGTGTTGGAGCTCAGCAGCTTCCAGTTGGCCGACTGGGAGCGCAGCCCCAACGGTGCCATCCTGCTGCGCGTGGCTCAGGACCATCTGGACTATCACGGCAGCCGAGAGGCGTACGTGGCAGCCAAGTACCGGATCGCGGCTGCCCAGCGGGAGGGCGACTGGCTGGTGGTCGACGATGACTGCCCGATTGCTCGGCGCCTGGCTGGCACGACCCCGGCGACCACGGTGCGCTTCAGCGCGGCGCACGAGGTGGATGCCGGCGCGTGGGTCGGTGGCGACTGGATCCACGTGCGCCTGCCCGCTGGCCCCGCCGAGCCGGTGGGCGCGGTGACGGAGATCCCGCTGCGCGGGCGTCACAACTGGAGCAATGTCCTGGCGGCCGTGGCTGCGGCTCGCCTGATGGGGGTGCGCCCGCCGTCCATGCGCGCGGCCATCGTCGGCTTCGCTGGGCTGCCGCACCGTCTGGCGCGCGTGGCGTGCCGGCACGGCGTGACGTATTACGACGATTCGCTGGCGACGACTCCGGAAGCCGCGGCCGCCGCGCTGGCATCGTTCGCGGAACCGGTGGTGCTCATCGCGGGCGGTTCCAGCAAGCAGGCCGACTTCGCGCCGCTGGCCCGCGCGGTGTGTGCCGCTTCCGTGCGCGCGGTGGTGCTGATCGGCGCGGAGGCGCCGCGCCTGGCGGCCGCGTTGCGGGCAGCGGGGTGGACGGCTGGGCCGGTCCTCGACGGCGGCCGCAGCATGTCGGCGGCAGTCGAAGTAGCGCACGCGTGCGCCCGGCCCGGGGATGTCGTGCTGCTGGCACCGGCGTGCGCCAGCTTCGACATGTTTCGCGATTACCGAGAGCGGGGCGAGGCCTTCGCGGCGGCGGTTGCGGCGCTGCCGTGAGCCTCGGTGTCCGGCGGAGGGGCGAGCAGTCCCCTTGCCTGGCGACCCGCCGGTCCCCATGCGGCTGACCGGAACCCGGCCTGGCTGCCCGTGCTGTCGGCCGGCATTGCGCCGATGCAGGTCTGGATCGCCGTCGGCTGCCCGGCTTGACATGGTCCCTTGCCTGGGATTGCTTGAAGCATCCACGCCTCGCCGTGGACGACGGGAGCCGGGCCCGAGCGACGGTCGTTCCGCGGCAGGAGACTCTCGGGTGCGCGGCCCACGGATGGCCCGCCTGGCGGATGTCCGCGCCGCCAGCCGCACCGCCACAGGCGCCAGCGCCAGTCCGTCAGCGAATCCGCTCAGCGCGACAGCGGCCCGCAGGTAGACCGATGGGACCAGTCCGTCTGCTCGAACATGCCAGCGGCCAGCTGGGGCACCGACTCGAGCGCGCCCTGCCCGATGGCGAGGAGGTGCTGATCCGCGCCAGCGCCGATCTGGACGCCTCGGGGGCCTTCGGCACGCGTTGGCTGCTGGCCACGCGCGAGCGCGTTCTGGTGCTCGGCGAGGACGAGGCGGACCGCATCGAGGTGCCCCTCGGCGAGCTGGTGAGCGTGCACACCGAGCCTCTGGTGGGCGGCGGTCGGCTGGAGCTGGAGCGCCGGGCAGCGCCCACGGTGGTCGTGGCGTACTCCAACTCCCTGGGGGCCAAGTTCGCCGAGATCGCGCGCGGCCTCGAGCAATTGCGCAAGGGCGAGCCGCTGGCGATCAACCCGGAGCTCGACCGTCTGCGCTGCGAACGCTGCGGCCGTCTGCTGCCGGAGAAGAACGGCATCTGCCCGGCGTGCGTGCGCAAGCTGGCCACGCTCAGAAGGATCGCTGGGTACGTGCTTCCCTATCGGTGGCGCGCGGCGGTGCTGGCGCTGTCGTCGGCCGTGGTCACCGGTGCGGAGCTCATGCCGCCGCTGATCACGCGCCGAATCGTGGACGAGGTGCTGGTGCCGACGGCCGAATCGCCGGCACCGCCGGCCGTGCGGCTGCACATGCTGGGCGTGCTGGTGTTGGCGTTGGTCGGGGTGCGGCTGACGAGCTGGGCAGCCGAATGGGTCCACGGCTGGATCATGGCGTGGCTGGGCGCACGCGTCACCGCCGACATCCGCAGCCAGTTGTACCGGCGCCTGGAGATGCTCTCTCTGCAGTTCTACGACAAGCGGCAGGTCGGCGCCCTGATGTCGCGGGTGACGCGCGACGCCGGTCGCCTCCACGAGTTCTTGGTGAACGGGCTGCCCTTCCTGCTCATCAATGGTCTGATGATCTTCGGCATCCTGGGACTGCTGTTCTATCTGAGCTGGCAGTTGGGGCTGTACATCCTCGTCCCGGTGCCGCTGATGATCGCCTGGGGCACCATCTTCTGGGCGCGCCTGCGGCGGTTCTTTCATCGCTGGGGCGAAGTCTGGGAGAAGCTGACCGAACGCACCAACGAGGCGCTGAACGGCATCCGCGTGGTGAAGGCTTTCGCGCAGGAGCGGCGCGAGATCGCTGCGTTCGCGGAGCCCAACCGCCGCCTGCGCCAGGTGGCGGTCTCCACGCAGGTGAACCGCGGGGTGTTCTTTGCCACCATGACCTTTCTGACGGGTCTGGGGGTGCTCATCGTCTGGCTGCTGGGCGGTCGCGAGGTGCTGCTGGGCCGCATCTCGCTGGGGACACTGCTAGCGTTCTACTCATTCATGTGGATGTTCTACGGGCCGCTGGAGTGGGTGGCCCAGGTGAATGCCTGGATGAGCCAGTCGTTCGCTGGCGCGGAGCGCATCTTCGAGGTGATCGACGCCATCCCGGAGGCGTACGAGGATCCGCACGCGGTGCGGCTGCCCCGCATCCAGGGCAGCATCCGCTTCGACCGCGTCACCTTCGGATACGACAAGAGCAAGCCGGTCCTGCGCGACGTCAGCCTGCAGATCGAGCCCGGCGAGATGATCGGGTTGGTGGGCAAGTCCGGCGTCGGCAAGACCACGACTGTCAATCTGATCGCGCGTTTCTACGATGTGGACGACGGCAAGATCGAGATCGATGGCGTCGACATTCGCCGCATCCACCTGCGCGATCTGCGCCGCCAGATAGGGATCGTCTCGCAGGATCCGGTGCTGTTTTCGGGGACCATCGCCGAGAACATCGCGTACGGCAATCCGGGGGCCGGCTTTGCGGAGATCGTCGCAGCCGCGCGCAAGGCTCGGGCACACGAGTTCATCATGGCCAAGCCCGACGCGTACGAGACCCAAGTCGGAGAGCGCGGCAGCGGCCTGTCCGGGGGCGAGCGCCAGCGTATCGCCATTGCCCGGGCGGTGCTGCACGACCCGCGCATCCTCATCCTCGACGAAGCGACCTCGTCCGTGGACGTGGAGACCGAGAAGCAGATTCAGGAAGCCCTTGGCGAGCTCACCCACGGGCGCACCACGATTGCCATCGCGCACCGCCTGTCCACGCTGCGCCATGCCGACCGGGTGGTCGTGCTCGACGGCGGGCGCATCGTCGAGGTGGGCACTCACTCCGAACTCATGGCCAGAGGCGGCGTCTTCTGCGAGCTGGTGCGGCTCCAGCAGGAGATCGCCGAGATCATCGCCGTCGGCGTCTGATCGCAATGGTGAGGTCGCCGCGCGAGCAGCACTGCAGCTAGGTCGATTCGGGAGCGGGACGCCGGATGAGCCGCACGATGCCGTTCGTCGAGACACTGCCGGACGCTGTCCGCAGGCGCGTGGCTGGCATCCTGCCGCCTGGAGAGGAGATCCTCGTCCAGGTGGCCACGGACATGACCGGTCCCGAGCGCTTTGGGCCAGCGTGGCTGGTCCTGACCGGCCAGCGGCTGGTGCTGCTGGGCGTGGGCGGAGACGGCAGCGTGGTGCATCTGCCGCTGGAGCAGATCAGCCAGGCGCGCGCCGAGCTGCTGGTGGGCGGCGGTCGGCTGGAGATCGAGCAGCGGCACGCCGGGGCGGTCCAGGTCTACTACTCGGCGAGCCTGGTCCCCAAGTTCGGGGAGGTGGCCGAGGGCATCAGCCAGCTCCTTCGCGGCGAGCCGCTGAGCCTGCCGGCCGAACTGGACCAGAGCCGCTGTCCCCGGTGCGGGCGCATGCTGCCCGAGAGGGGCGGCATCTGTCCGGTCTGCAGGCGGCGCACGGATACCCTCAAGCGCCTGCTGCGCTACGTCTGGCCTTACCGCAGCCGAGCCGTGCTGCTGCTGGCGGTGACCATGGGCAGCGCGCTCGTGGGCTTGGTGCCGCCCTACCTGGTGAAGCTCATCATCGACGACGTCTTGCGGCCGGGCACGGCGGGCGCTGGCCGCGCCGGTTTCGGCATGCTCGCGCTGCTGGTGGCCGGTCTGCTGAGCGTGAACCTGCTGACCTGGACGGCGGAGGTGCTGCGGCGGTGGCTGAATACGTGGGTGGGCTTCCGCGCGGTGGAGGATCTGCGTCTGGCGCTGTTCTCGTCGCTGCAGTTCTTGCCGTTGCGCTTCTACGATCGCCGCAAGGTGGGTTCGCTCATCTCGCGGATGACCAATGATTCGGATCTGGTCGAAGTCTTCCTGCTGTTCGACCTGCCGTTCGTGTTCTCCAACGTGCTGATGATCGTCGGCATCCTGGGGCTGCTGTTCTATATGAATGCGAAGCTGGCGCTGCTGGTGCTGGTGCCGGTGCCGCCCATCATCATCGGCAGCACGCTGATCTGGGGGCGCCTGCAGGGGTACTGGCGGCGCTGGTCGGCCAGGTGGTCGCGCCTGTCTTCGCACCTGAACGAGTCGATCACTGGGATCCGGGTGATCAAGGCGTTCGCCCAGGAGCAACGCGAGAGCGGCCGGTTCGACGTGCGCAATCGCGCCGTGCGGGACGTGAGCGTGAGCGCGGAGCGAAGTTGGCTGGTCTTCTTCATGGTGACCAACTTCTTCATGAGCTTCGGCTCGTTTCTGGTATGGTACTTCGGGGGACGCCAGCTCCTCGGCGGGACGCTCGGTCTGGGCGAGCTGATGGCCTTCAACTTCTACCTGATGATGCTCTATCGGCCGCTCAAGTGGTTCGGGGACTTCTATGGCTTCATGGTGCGCGCATTCGCGGGGGCAGAACGCATCTTCGAGGTGATCGACGCGCGGCCGGAGCCGTTCGCCGATCCACAGGCGCAGCCGGCGCCCCGCCTGAGCGGTCATGTTCGTTTCCGCAACGTGTCCTTTGGGTACGACTCCGGCAAGATGGTCTTGCGAGACCTGGACCTGGACGTCCGTCCCGGCGAGATGATCGGTTTGGTAGGCCGCTCGGGGGTGGGCAAGAGCACGCTGGTCAGTCTGGTATGCCGCTTCTACGACGTGACGCGCGGGACGCTGGAGATCGACGGTCAGGACATCCGTCGCATTCGGCTCGAGGATCTGCGTCGCCAGATCGGGTTGGTGGCTCAACAGTCGTTTCTCTTCAACGACACGATCACGGCGAACATCCGCTATGGTCGCCCGGATGCCAGCTTCGAGGACGTGCTGCGCGCCGCGCGGGCCGCGAATGCGCACGAGTTCATCATCCGCAAGCCGGATGGGTACGACACGGTGGTCGGCGAGGGGGGCGGCAAGCTGTCGGCCGGCGAAAAGCAGCGCGTGGCCATCGCGCGGGCGATCCTGCACGACCCGCGCATCCTGATCCTCGATGAGGCTACGTCGTCGCTGGACACCGCGACCGAGCGGAAGATCCAGGAGGCCGTGCGGCGCCTGGTGCAGGGGCGCACCACGTTCGCCATCGCCCACCGGCTGTCCACCCTACGGAGCGCCGACCGGCTCGTGGTGCTGGAGGGGGGACGGATTGCCGAGATGGGGACGCACGCCGAACTGCTGGCTCGCAAGGGGATCTTCTACAATCTGGTCCGCACCCAGCGGATGACCACCGCTGTCATGGCAACGCCCGAAGACGACGAGCCGCCGCTGGCTTGAGGGGACGCGCGCTGGCGCCCAGCGGCATCGGCGCCGCGAAGGACTGAGACATGGAGACCAACACCGACCGAACGTCCGTCGCCACCACGAATGGAAAGGCCGCCAGTGCGGAGCCCGCCATCACGCCGATCACCGTGACCCACCCGGAAAAGGTCGATGTGCGCGCGCTCCGGCTGTTCCGCGAACCGCCGTGGGTCCTGCGGCTGACGATCGAGGGCGACCGATCCTACACGCGCGTGAAGGTCGTGCGGGCCGCGCCGTTGTCGTACCCGCGGCGCTACATCTCGCTGCTGGACGCTCGGGACGAAGAGATCTGCATGATCGACGATCTGGACCAGGTCGATCCAGAGCTGCGCGCGGTCCTGCTGGAAGAACTCGACCGCCGCTACCTGACCTCGAGGATCGAACGGGTCATCTCGGTCCGCAACGAATTCGGGACTTCGTACTGGGATGTGCAGACCAACCGCGGCCGGCGCGAGTTCGTGATCCAGAACGTGGCCGAGAACGCGCAGTGGCTGGGAGACCATCGGCTGCTGCTGACCGACGTGGACGGCAACCGCTTCGAGGTGCCGTGCACCGCTGACTTGGATCGCCGCAGCCTCGCGCTGATCGAGCAAGTGCTGTAGAGGGCAGGGGCGTCTGGCCGCGGCGTGCTGGACGCGGGTGGGGCCGCGGGGCCGATGCGCGGGCCTCGCTTTCGGTGCGGTGGCGGCGATGCAGGGAGTGGGACGACCATGGCTGTCCCCGACTCGGTTCGCGAGCACGTGCTGCTGGCGCCCTATACCACGCTGGGATTGGGTGGCCCAGCCAGGTTCTTTGCCCGCGTGGCGGACGAGCCGACGCTGGCCGCGTGTCTGCGCTGGGGGGCCGATCGTTCGCTGCCCGTGCACGTGTTGGGTGGCGGCAGCAACACCGTGTTCGCTGACAGTGGCTTCGAGGGCCTGGTCCTGCACCTGGGACTGACGGGTGTCCGCTTCGTACCGGCGGGTGATCGCGTGCTGGTTACGGCCGCTGCCGGCGAAGTCTGGTCGGAGCTGGTGGACCGGTGCGTGGAGCGCGGCCTCGGGGGCATCGAGTGCCTGGCGGGCATTCCCGGACAGGTCGGCGCCACGCCGATCCAGAATGTCGGCGCGTACGGACAAGAGCTCGGCGATGTCCTGTGGTCGGTGCGCGCTTTCGACTGCCTCCGCATGGCAGTTGCGGAGCTGCCGGCCGCAGAATGCCAGTTGGGGTACCGGCAGAGCCGGTTCAAGCGCGCCGACCGGGGTCGCTTCGTCATCCTGGCGGTGACTCTGAAGCTGCGCGTCGACGGCCGGCCCGAACTGCGCTACCCCGAGCTGGAGGAGTCGGTGCGCGCCGCCGTGAACCTGGATGCGCTGCCCCCAGGAGCTGCCGCGCTGGGCGCCGTGCGCGACCAGGTGATGCGGCTGCGACGGCGCAAGTCCATGGTGGTGGATCCTGCCGACCCCGAATCCCGGTCGGTGGGCTCGTTCTTCGTCAATCCGGTGCTCTCCGGTCAAGACCTGGCGGTGCTGCGCGCGCGCTTGTCCGAGCCGGCAGCGCTGCCGGTCCACCCGGTGCCGGCTGGCTTCAAGATCTCCGCAGCCTGGCTGATCGAGCAGGCCGGTTTTCACCGTGGGTACGAGCGCCAGGGCGTGGGAGTGTCGAAACGCCACGCGCTGTCCCTGGTGAACCGAGGCGGCACGGCCACGGCGCTGCTGGCGCTGGCTGCCGACATCCAGCGCGCCGTGCGCGCACGATTCGGCGTGACGCTCGAGCCCGAGCCGACCATCGTCGGTTGCCACGGATAGCCCTGGGCGGGGCCCGCCGGGTCGCCGCGGGAGGCGATTGGCAGCGCGTGGGCGCTGCCACCGCGAGCGCACCGGACTGCCGTGGCTGGCGAGCGAGCCGTGCATTCGGATGGCACGGACCCGCTTGCGCCTGGGGGCGGCGGTGGCTAGAATCGGTCGCCGCGCACGCGCTGACCATGTAGAAGCCATGCTGCCCGTGCCCCTGTCCGGCGGTCTGCGCGCGGGGGCCGGGCGAGTGCGGGCGGGCCCTATGGGTTACCCGGCAGTCATCTTCGATCTCGACGGCACGTTGCTGGACACGCTGGCCGATCTGGCGGACTCGATGAATGCGGTCCTCCAGCGGGAAGGCTACGCGCCGCATCCGGTGAGCGCCTACCGGTACTTCGTGGGCGACGGTGTGGAGATGCTGGTGCGGCGCGCGGCGAGATTGGAGGAGGGCCAGGAGTCGCTGGTCCGGCATCTGGTCGAGCAGATGGCGGCGGAGTACGCGCAGCGGTGGGACCGTACGACCCGGCCCTACGAAGGGGTCCCGGAGCTGCTGGACGAGCTGCAGCGGCGCGGGGTGGCGATGGCCGTGCTGTCGAACAAGCCGGAGCCATTCACGCGGCTGGCAGTGGCCCGGCTCCTCGGCGCATGGGAATTCCGGGTAGTCGTGGGCGCGCGTGCGGATCGCCCGCGCAAGCCGGATCCCAGCGGGGCGCGGCAG
>Ga0067045_1029436_pt1 | contig 20830 bp, 36 predicted proteins | sample TerdegcTABiofilm_FD_59184 | JGI IMG/M metagenome (GOLD analysis project Ga0067045, IMG submission 59184) | Combined Assembly of (Gp0054472, Gp0054536) Wastewater bioreactor microbial communities from Singapore -Terephthalate degrading...
GGCAGCCGTTCTGAAGCAAGCGGATCGGCTCGCGAAACCGAAGGCGCGTTGGCGCGCGCCGTCGTACAACGACCGCTCGCGTTCGTGCGCCGCGTGGACGAGCGAATGGGGGATATGGCGGCGTGCAGACCGCACGCCGCCGAGGACAGAACGGGACCGGTCTAGCGCTTGCTGAACTGGAAGCCGCGTCGAGCGCGCTTGCGGCCGTACTTCTTGCGCTCTTTGACGCGTGGGTCGCGCGTGAGATAACCCAGCCGCCGGAGGGTGGTACGCAGCTCCGGATCAGCCTCGATGAGAGCTTTGCTGATGCCGTGGCGGACGGCTCCGGCCTGACCGCTGATTCCGCCGCCCGAACACGTGGCGATCACATCGAACTTACCGGCGGTCTCGGTGATCTCAAAGGGCTGGTTGATCAGCCGCATGAGCACGAGCCGACCGAAGTACTTGTCGCCGGGTCGGTCATTGACCTTGATCTCGCCGGTGCCGGGCACGAGCCAAACCCGCGCGACGGCATCCTTGCGCTTGCCTGTTCCGTAGTATGAGACGCCTGTTGGCACGCTTTACTCTCCTGCCTTCCGCTCAGGCCCGGTCCAGACGACCGGTTGCTGGGCCGCGTGGGGATGATCGGGCCCTGCATACACCTTGAGCTTATTGATCATCGAATCGCCAAGCTTGTTGTGCGGCAACATGCCTCGCACAACGCGGCGAACTGCGTTCTCGGGGCGCGCCTCGAGCTCCTCGGCGCGCGTTACGCTCTTCAGTCCGCCCGGCCAACCGCTATGGCGGTAGAGCCGCTCGTCATCCTTATGACCGGTGAGCAGCACCTTGGCCGCATTCACCACAATCACGAAATCACCGGTATCGACATTCGGCGTGAACGTCGGCTTGTGTTTTCCTCGCAACAGCCGCGCCGCGTCTGCAGCAAGGCGTCCCATGGGACGTCCAGCGGCATCCAGCACCCACCACGTTCGCTCGATTGTCTCCGGATTGGCCGAATACGTTTTCATTCTCATCCCTCAGTATCTGACGCGTACGAGGCACAGCCCACATGCCGGTGCCGTCGGTCCCGCCTGACTCCTATCGCGCGACGCTGTGATCCGCTCGATGTCTGCAGGCTCACGCTTTCCGTGGCCCACCTGAATCAGCGTACCCGCGATGTTCCTAACCATGCCGTGCAGGAAGCCGGTCGCTTCAACTGCCAACAGTATCAGATGTCCCCGCCGTCGGACCGAGCACTGCAGCACTCGCCGAACGGTCGTCTGCACGTCTCCCAGGGCGTTCGCCCAGGCCGCAAAGTCCATCTCGCCTATGAGCCGGCGTGCGCCCTCTTCCATCGCGCCCACATCCAACCGCTGACGCACGTGATGGGCAAATCGGCGCCAGACTGCTGACGGCTCCTGCCGGTTCAGTATCACGTACACATAGGCGCGCGACTTCGCGCTGAAGCGTGCGTGGAATGCTTCATCCGTCTCGCACGCCTCCACAGCCCGTACATCCTCCGGCAACACGCTGTTCATCGCCGTTGCCAGACGCTCGGTCGGTATCCGGGTAGAAGCCCGGAAACTCACAACCTGCCCCAGCGCATGGACCCCCGCATCCGTCCTGCCGGCGCCGCTCACGCGCACATCCTGCTCTGTCAAGCGTCGCAACGCCGTTTCGAGCTCGCCCTGGACGGTCCGCAGATCGCGCTGCCACTGGAAGCCGGCAAAGTCGGTGCCGTCATACTCAATGGTGGCGCGATAGCACCGCAAGCCGGTAGGATCCGATGCGGCGCCTCCTACTTCCTCCGTGCGAAGAGCCCTCGCCGCTTCGTCGTCGTCGCCGGCGTCTCCTCGGCATCAGGTCCCGCTTGCACGGTTCCGCCTTCGACGAGCTCCAGCACCACCATCGGCGCGCCGTCGCCTCGCCGGGCTCCGATGCGCGTAATGCGGCAGTAACCTCCGGGCCGATCCTTGAACCGGACCGCGATATCGTCAAACAGCCGGGGTACGACGTAGTACGGATTGCGGGCGACCTTGCCCGTCTCCGCATTCACGCCGAACTCGGCGATGTTGGAATCGATGTAGCGTCGGACCATACGCCGTGCGTGGATGTCGCCGCGCTTGGCCATGGTGATCAGCCGCTCGGCGATCACCCGAACATCCTTCGCTCGTGTTTCCGTCGTCGTTATCTTGTCGTTCAGGAACAGCGCCCTCACGAGACCCTTCAACAAGGCCTTGCGCTGGTCGCTCGGGAGGCCGAACTTACGGCCGCTCATCCGATGACGCATGCTTCTATCCTTTCAAACGGGCCGTCCGGCATCCGCATGCCGCCGCCCGTCATTCCCAGCCAGTCCATTTCGTGCAGGACCGATCTCATTCGTCCTCGATGTCTTCCTCGTCGGCGTCGCTGTCCTTCGAGGGCGACGACGTGCCGCTGCCCCGCAGCGCCAGACCGCGCATCTCGAGCTTCGCCTTCACCTCATCCAGGGACTTCTTGCCGAAGTTCTTCAGGTGCATCAGGTCGGCTTCGGTGGCCTGGATCAGCTCGCCGAGCGTCAGGATGTTGGCCTTCTTCAGGCAGTTGGACGTTCGCACCGAGAAGTCCATCTCCTCAATGCGCTCGTCGCCGGCCTGGCGCGTCAACGGCCCTTCCGGCAGCAGCAGATCGTCCGTTTCGGCGAACTCCTCTGCGCCCGCCAACTCCATGAAGTGGCGGAAATACCGGTCGAGGATCATGGCGGCACGACTGATCGCGAGGCTCGGCTTCAGACTGCCGTTCGTCGTGATCTGCAGCACAAGGCGCTCGAAGTCGGTCTTGAACCCGACGCGTCGGGGCTCGACCGTGTAGTTCACCTTCCTGACCGGCGTGAACGCCGATCCCACCGGGATCACGCCGATCGGCTGGCCCGGCCGCTGTTCCTGTTTGTCGGGAAGGACATAGCCCTTGCCGACCTCGACCACCATCTCCATGGAAAGCGTGGCGTTCTCGTCATCAATCGTCGCGATGTAGCACTCTTGATTGATGACGCTGACCCCCGGCGGGCATTCGACATCCGCGCCGGTCACGCGGCCGGCGCCTGTCCGCTCGATGCGGATGGTTTGCGGCTCGGGCTGGCCGCCGCCGACTGCTTCCATCTTCACGTTCAGGTTCTTCAGATTGAGCAGCAGCTCCGTCGTGTCTTCTTTAAGTCCCGGGATCTCCGAGAACTCATGCAGCACGCCTTCGATCTTCACCGAGGTGATGGCGGCCCCCTCGATAGACGACAGCATGACGCGGCGCAGGGAGTTCCCCAGCGTCACGCCATAGCCGCGTTCGAGAGGCTCGACGACAAACGTGCCGTAACTCTCCGTCTCCTCCAGCTTCTCTATGCGTGGCAATGCGATTTCCATCGGCAACCTCAACTTCCGCGATCACATGGCGCGGGCAGGTTGGCTGAGCCGCATGGCTCCGATTCCATCGGAACCGGCGCCATGCCCAGCCTGCGTGCTAGCGCGAGTAGAACTCGACAATCAGCTGCTCTTGCACTTCGGTGTCTATCATGCGGCGCTCGGGCTCCTGCAGAATCCGACCCGTCATCTCGTTGTGATTGAACTCGAGCCACTCCGGCAATCCGCGCGTGTGCAGCTTCTCACGCACGGCTTTGATGATGGCGGTGCCGTTCTTCGACTCATGCACGCCCACCACGTCGCCGGGGCGCACCTGATACGACGGGATGTTCACCCTGCGGCCGTTCACCGTGAAGAACCGATGGCTCACAAGCTGACGCGCCTGGGAGCGCGAGACGGCCAGTCCGAGGCGGTAGACCACGTTGTCAAGGCGCATCTCGAGCTGCTGCAGGAGGTTCTCGCCCGTGACGCCGCGACGGCGCATGGCTTCATCCATGTAGCGCCTGAACTGCCCCTCGATGATCCCGTAGATCCTCCTCAGCTTCTGCTTCTCGCGCAACTGGGTGCCGTATTCCGTAACCTTGCGGCGCATCACCGAGTCGCCGTGCATTCCCGGCGGCTTGGCCCGCTTCTCGTTGTTCATGGGGCACTTCTGCGTGCAGCGGTCGCCCTTCAGGAACAGCTTCTGTCCCTCACGCCGGCACAACCGACACCGGGGGTACGAGGATGTTGCCATGCTCTAATTGATTCTCCTTCTGGTCTCTGCCAGTCAGCGATCCATACGGACTGGGAGTTTACGTCCCGATCGCTCGGGATTTCATCCTCCCGCGATCAGTCTCGCGCGTCGCAGACCTAGACGCGCCTACGCTTGGGCGGTCGGCATCCGTTGTGCGGGATCGGAGTCACGTCCCGGATCAGCATCACCTCAAGGCCGATGGCCTGCAGCGATCGGATGGCCGTCTCGCGGCCCGACCCCGGCCCCTTCACATACACCTCCACGCGTCGCAGACCGTGTTCCATGGCCTTGCGAGCCGCGCTCTCCGCAGCCATCTGGGCAGCGAAGGGCGTGCTCTTCTTGGCGCCCTTGAACCCGATTCCGCCGGCGCTGGCCCAGGATATGGCATCGCCCCGCATGTCGGTGATGGTGATGAGCGTGTTGTTGAACGTGGACTTGATGTGCACCACGCCCTGCACGATGTTCTTCTTCTCTTTGGGCTTCTGCCTCGTCGAGGCGCCGCCCGTCTTCTTGTTCGCCATGCAAACTCCCTCAGCGCAGCGCCATGCTGCGCGTGCTCCGTTGACTGCCTACTTCTTGGCGCGCTTCTTGCCGGCGATCGTCCGCTTGGGTCCCTTGCGAACTCGCGCGTTCGTCTTCGTGCGCTGGCCGCGGACGGGCAGACTGCGGCGGTGCCTCAGGCCCCGGTAGCAGCCGATCTCGACCAGTCGGCGGATGTTGAGCGAGATCTCGCGGCGCAGGTCGCCCTCGACACGATAGTCGCGCTCGATCAGTTCGCGCAGCTTGCTGCTTTCCGACTCGGTCAGATCGCGCACGCGCGTCGCAGGATCAATGCCCGCAGCCGCCACGATCTTCCGGGCGCTGGACAGCCCGATCCCGTAAATGTACGGCAAGGCGTACTCTATGCGCTTGTCACGCGGCAGATCAACGCCCGCTATTCTAGCCAATACCGTCCTCCATCGAGTGTGCCATGGGCCGGGTCTCCGGCCGCGATGCTCGTCCCATCCGCGCAGCGGCGGCGCAGGCGGTCATCCCTGCCGCTGCTTGTGCTTCGGGTTCTTGCAGATGACCCGCACGACTCCCTCGCGCTTGATCACCTTGCACTTGTCGCATATCTTCTTTACAGATGCCCTGACTTTCATGATGCCCCCATGAGCGCGCCTCAGACGGGCGGTTCCCGAACCGTCCCGGCCGCTCGATTCTACTTGTACCGATAGGTGATCCGGCCCCGCATCAGATCATACGGCGACAGCTCCACAAGAACGCGATCGCCGGGCAGAATGCGGATGAAGTGCATCCGGATCTTGCCGGAGACGTGGGCGGTCACCTCGTGTCCGTTCTGAAGCTGGACCCTGAACGTGGCGTTCGGCAGGTTCTCCAGAACGACGCCCTCCGTCTCGATCCCCTGTTCCTTCCCGTCCTCTGAGGTGTCCTGAGCCCGAGGGGTCCTAGCCTCCTGAGCCGGGCGCGCCGCTCGATTGCCCCCGCGTCGGCGACCCGAACCCCCCGTCTTGTATGTGCGTTTTGGTGGCATTCAGTCCTCCTGCGTCAAGATCAGCGCACCGTTCCGCGTCACCGCAACTGTGTGCTCGAAGTGCGCCGACATTGAGCGATCGCGCGTCACGATCGTCCACGAGTCCTTCAGCACCTCTATCTGCCTGCTGCCCATATTCACCATCGGCTCGATGGCGAGGGTTGTCCCCTCGATCAGCAACGGCCCCGTGCCCCGCTTCCCGTGGTTCGGCACCTGCGGGGCCTCATGCAGATACCGTCCCACTCCGTGCCCGACCATCTCGCGCACCACGCTAAACCCGTGCTTGCGCACGTGCCGCTCGATGGCAGCGCCGATATCACCCACACGGTTGCCGGCCCTTGCCTGGGCGATGCCCTCGAACAGAGCCTCCTCAGTTACGGCCAGCAGTTTCTCGGTCTCGGGCGCTATGCGCCCTACCGGGAAGGTCCGAGCGCTGTCGGCGTAGTACCCGTCCAGCCTGACCCCAACGTCGCACCCAACGACATCGCCCTCATACAGCACGCGCTTTCCCGGGATACCGTGGATCACTTCCTCGTTCACCGAGATACATGTCCACGCAGGGTAGGGCGGATGTCCGTCCGGAGCGTAGCCCACAAACGCCGATGTCGCCCCTTTCGAGGTAATGGCTTGCTCAGCCGCACGCTCCAGATCCATCGTCGTGGTGACGCCGGGGACGATCGCGTCGCGCATGGCGGCCAGCGTGTAGGCAACCACGCGGCCTGCTGCCCGCATCTTTTCGATCTCCTCCGGTGTCTTCGGCAGTATCCTTCCCTCGGGATATGCACCCACGACGACGTCCGATGCCCCCTGCTATCCGACCGTTGCCGGTCCGAGGATCGCCTCGACCCTCGCGTAGATCTCGTCCGGCGTCGCGTTGGCGTTGATCTCGCGGAGCAGGCCTCGCTCGCGGTAGAAGGCCAGTACCGGCGAGGTCTTCGCCTGGTATTCGCGCAGTCGGGTTCTGATGGCTTCGGGCATGTCGTCGGCCCTCTGCTCAAGCTCGCTCCCGCACTGATCGCATATGCCGGCCTTGCGCGGCGGCACTGCTTCGATATGGTAGGTTGCGCCGCACTTCCCGCACGTTCGGCGTCCCGAAAGGCGGCGAATGAGCTCCTCCTCGTCCACCTCGAAGTCAAGCACGCCGTCTATGCGCACGCCCGCCTCGTTGAGCATCACTTCCAGTATCTCGGCCTGGTTGATGGTGCGCGGGAATCCATCCAGCAGGAACCCTCCCGCACAGTCCGGTTCGCTGATCCGGTCCTTGACGAGCTGCACCACGATCTCATCTGGAACGAGCTGTCCCCTGGACATGTAGTCTTTGGCCACAAGCCCTAGAGGCGTACCGGCAGCCACGTTGTCACGGAAGATAGCGCCCGTGGAGATCGTGGGCACGCCGTATTGCGCAGCAATCCGAGCGCCCTGCGTTCCCTTGCCGGCTCCCGGCGGACCGAACAGAACATAAACCATTCGCACATGTCTCCTTATAATGAGGCACGGAGTGAAGCTGCGGCACGAACCTTCGTTCGCGTCTCGCCCTTCAGACTTCGCCCTTGAACCGTCGTCATTTCCACGTCAGGCCGACACGCCGCTCTGCTTGATGAAGCCTTCGTAGTTGCGCATCAGGAGCTGAGCCTCGATGGCCTGCATGGTCTCGATCGCGACGCCGACCACGATCAGCAGCGACGTGCCGCCGATGAGCGTGAACGAGCTCACCCCTGTCAGCGCAGGCGCCACGTACTGAATGGTGGCAACGGCTGCGAGGAACACTGCGCCGGCTAGCGTGATGCGCGACACGACGCGATCAAGATAGTCGAACGTCGGCTTGCCCGGCCTGATGCCGGGGATGTAGTTGCCGTACTTCTTGAGATTGTCGGCCATGTCCTGAACGTTCATCACGACGGCAGTGTAGAAGTAGGTGAACACGATGATCAGGACCACGTACAGCACCATGGCCCACCAACTGGCGCCCGGGCTGAACGAGTTGGCGATCGCCTTGAGGCGCATGACCCACTCGGCCTTCGATGGTATCGAGTTGAGTATCTGCGCCGGAAACAGCACCATCGAGATGGCGAAGATGATCGGGATGACTCCCGCAGTATTCACCTTGATCGGCAGGAACGACGCCTGCGCGGGCGCCACTCGCATGCCCACCACACGCTTGACATGCTGGATCGGAATGCGCCGCGCCCCCTGAGTGATCAGCACGATGCCGTAGATCGTGCCGACGAACAGCGCGAGCAGCATGATCACGTTGAGCGGGGTTACCAGGCCGCTCTCGACGGACCGGATCACCAGGCTGCTCTGGTAGGGCAGGCTGGTCATGATACCGGCAAAGATCACCAGCGACACGCCGTTGCCGATGCCCTTCTCGGTCACTTGCTCGCCGATCCAGAGAAGGAAGGCAGTGCCCGCCGTCATGATGAGGGCCATCTGGAACAGGCCGATGGATGTCGTGGCAGCATCCCGGAAGGAGACGCTGAAGCCGATCGATTGCAGGAACGCCAGCACGATGGTCAGATACCGTGTGATCTTCGCGATCTGCTTGCGGCCAGACTCGCCTTCTTTGCTCATCGCCTCGAGTTGCGGGATGGCCAGGGTCAGCATCTGCATGATAATGGAGGCGTTGATGTAGGGGGTAATGCCCATCGCGAAGATGGTCATCTTGCGAAGAGCGCCTCCCGAGAATACGTCCACCAGGCCCATGAAGCCGCCGGCTCCGAACAGAGCCTCCAGCTTGTCATGGTCAATGCCCGGCACCGGTATGTGCGCCCCGAGAACGAAGATGGCGAACATCATCAGGTTGAAGTAGATGCGCTTCTTCAGTTCCGGGATTCGGAACGCCTGCATCAACGACTCTAACAATGTCAGAGCTCCTCCGCCGTGCCGCCGGCCGCCTGTATCTTCGCGATCGCGGCCTGGCTGAACTTGTGGGCCCGAACTGTCAGGCTCTTCGTCAGTTCGCCGTCGCCCAGTACCTTGACCGGCTCATTCTCGTGCCGCATGAAGCCGAGGGCGAACATCGTCTGGGGCGTGACCTCGGTCCCGGCTTCGAGAGCTTCGAGCTTCCCGACGTTGATGACCGCATACTCGATGCGATTCACCGGCTTGAAGCCGCGCAACTGGGGTAGTCTCCGATGGAGCGGCGTTTGGCCGCCTTCGAAGCCCAGATGCGGACGACCGCGCGCCAGGTGGCCCTTGTGGCCGCGACCGCATGTCTTGCCCTTGCCTGAGCCGATCCCTCGACCGACTTTCTTGGAACGCTGACGCGCTCCCCTGGCGGGACCCAAATCGCCTATCTGCATTGCTCTATCCCCTGCGCCTGCGCCGCCCGGCGCCGGTGCAATCCGTTCCCAGTTCCTCGACCTTCAGCAGGTGCCGTACGGCCTCGACCATCCCGCGAATCTGCGGGTTGTCGGGGCGTTCCACCGTCATGTGCATGCGAGTCAACCCCAGCGCACGCACCGTCGCCTTCTGCGACTCCTCATAGCCGATGGGGCTGCGGGTGAGTGTGATCTTAAGACACGGCATCGGCAGCCTCCGCTATGGGCGAAGCTTCCTCGGCGTACCATGGGATCAGCTCGCGCACGGTCTTGCCGCGCATCTTCGCCACGTCTTCGGGCCTCTTGAGGGACGCCAGTGCGCGCATGGTCGCCCACGCGATGTTGATGGCGTTCGAAGAGCCCAGCGACTTGCCCAGCACATCGCTGATGCCGGCCAGCTCCAGAATGGTGCGCACTGAGCTGCCGGCCACGATGCCCGTACCCTCAGATGCGGGCTTCAGCAGCACCTCGGCGGCGCCGTGTCGCGCGATGATCTCATGCGGGATCGTGGTGCCCGCGATGGGGACCTCGATCATGTTCTTCTTGGCGTCTTCCACGCCCTTGCGTATCGCATCGGGTATGGCGCGCGCCTTGCCCAGACCGGCGCCGACATTGCCCTTCCGGTCGCCCACGACGACGAGCACGTTCCAGCTCATGGTTCTGCCGCCCTTATGGGTCTTCTGAACCTTGTTCGTCCGGACCACGCGCTCCTCGAGGTTGAGCGTATCCGCCGCTATCCTCGCCATGCTAGAACTCCAATCCCCCCTCGCGGGCGGCATCCGCCAGCGATTTCACTCTGCCGTGGTACTTGAAGCCGCCACGATCGAACACGACCGCCTTGATGCCCTTTTCCTGGGCCTTGGAGGCGATCAGCGCACCAACGGCCTTGGCGCCGGCGATGTTGCCGCCCGACTGCCCGCGCAAGGGCGCTTCGACGCTGGAGGCGGCCGTCAGCGTCACGCCCGCATCGTCGTCAATCAGTTGCGCATAGATGTGCTTGGTGCTGCGGTAGACGCACAGCCTGGGGCGCTCCGCCGTGCCCCTGACCTTCGCTCGCACGCGACGATGGCGCTTGAGCCTGAGAGCGAACTTCTTTTCCATGCTGTATCTATCCTCATCGGGCAGATTGCCGACCTGCCCGCACTCGTCCCCGCCGGACGCGAAAGTCCAGTATACCCTGTCTTCGCGCTCCGGCTCGCCTCTGTCGGCTTTACTTGCCCTTGGCGCCGGCCTTGCCGGCCTTGCGCCGAACCTGCTCGCCCCGGTAGCGAATGCCTTTGCCCTTGTAGGGCTCGGGCTTCCGCAGCTTCCGTATCTGAGCCGCCGTCTGCCCCACCAGCTCCTTGTCCACGCCCTTCACAACGACGAACGGCAGACGAGTCTGCTGCTCAGCGCCTGCCTCGAACTCGATCCCTTCGGGCGGCGCTATTTCGATGCCGTGAGAGAAACCGACGGACAGCGTCAGGTTCCGGTCAGAAAGCCCGGATCGGTAGCCAACGCCATGGACTTCGAGCACGCGGGTGTATCCGTTGGTCACTCCCTCGACCATGTTGGCGAGCAGCGTGCGCGTCAGTCCGTGGAGCGACCGGTGCAGCTTCGAATCGGTGGGTCTGCGAACCGTCAGGAGACCATCTTCGACGTCTACGATCATCTGCGGGGAGATGGGCTTGGTGATGCTCCCCTTGGGTCCCTTAACGGTGATCTCACCGGCTCCCTTGATTATCTCCACGCCCGCAGGCAATGGTATGGGGCGCTTTCCTATGCGAGACATGTCTTTCTCCTATATCTGCGCGCCATGCGCTACCAGACGTAGCACAGGACTTCGCCGCCGATGCCTTTGGCGCGAGCTTCCTTGTCCGTCATGACGCCATGCGACGTCGTGAGAATGGCCAGTCCGAGGCCGCGCAGAACTCTCGGCAGTTCGGTCTTGTCGGCATAGACGCGCAGACCAGGCTTGCTGATGCGCTTAAGGTCCGTGAGCACGCGCTCGCGCTTCGGGCCGTAGCGCAAGAACACCTTGATCCGGTCCTGCTTCGGGTCTTTGATGATCTCGAAGCCCTTGATGAATCCCTCGCGCTGGAGGATCTTCACTATCTCCAGCTTGAGCTTGCTGCCGGATACCTCGGTGCTTTCGTGATACGCTCGGTTGGCGTTGCGTATGCGCGTCAGGAGGTCGGCTACGGGATCGGTTGTGTATGCCACGGCGTCCCTCCTACCAGCTCGACTTGGTCACGCCGGGCAGTAGCCCGCGCAACGCCATCTCGCGGATGCATATCCGGCACAGGCCGAACTTCCGATGTACGCCCCGCGCGCGTCCGCAGACGCTGCAGCGCGTGTAGGCGCGCACCGAGAACTTCGGCTTCGCTGCGGCCTTGTTGATCAAGCACTTCTTAGCCACTCTTCACTCCTCCCGTCGGGACCGCGGTCGGTCCTCTTCGGCCCCACCACCCAGGGTCGGGCCGGCAGTCCGGCGCGGCCGGTAACGTTGCGGCAACGACTACTGCTCCTTGCTCTTCTGATACTCAGCGATGATGTTCTGCGCGATGTGCGCCGGCACTTCCTCGTAATGGGACGGCTCGATGGAGAACACTCCACGGCCCCGGGTGATCGAGCGCAGGTCGATGGCATAGCGCAGCATCTCGGCCTGCGGAACCGACGCTTTCACGCAGGTGCGTCCGCCGGGAAGCGACTCGGTGCCGATGATGCGCCCGCGCTTGCCGGACAGGTCGCTCATCACGTCGCCCATCATGCTCTCCGGCACGGTCACGGTCACGTTCACGATCGGTTCGAGAATGACGGGATTGGCCTTCGGCGCGACATTGTTGAACGCTATGATCCCTGCCATCTTGAACGCCTGTTCGGAGGAGTCCACGTCGTGATAGGAGCCGTCGTAGCAGGTGCACCGAACATCCACCACAGGATTCCCCGAGAGGATTCCGGTGGACATGGCTTCGACGACGCCCTTCTCGACCGCCGGGATGTACTGGCGGGGGATAGCGCCTCCGACGATGGCATCCACGAACTCGAACCCTCCGCCGCGGGGCAGGGGCTCCAACCGGATGTGACAGTCGCCGTATTGTCCGCGACCGCCCGTCTGCTTCTTGTGGCGCCCCTGACCTTCGGCTTTCGACAGGATCGTCTCTTTGTAGGGCACCTTGACGGGGATCGTCTCGACGTTGGCTCCGAACTTCTTGAGCTTCTCGACGACAATGTTGAGATGGGTCTCGCCCATGCCGCTCATCACCGTCTGACCGGTCGTGGGATCACGCCGATACGTGAAGCTCGGATCCTCGGCGGCTACGCGCTGGAGAGCGGGGCCGAGCTTATCTTCGTCCACCTTGGTCTTCGGCGTGATCGCGATCTCGAATATCGGCTTCGAGAACTCGACGGGCGGCAGCACGACGGGCTTGGCCGCATCGCAGAGCGTGTCGCCCGTGTGCGTGGCAGACAGCTTGGCGACGGCGCCCATATCGCCGGCTCCCAGCTCGGGCACGGCCTCCTGATTCTTGCCGCGCACGACGTAGAGCTGACCGATCCGCTCGTCCTTCGAGCTCGTTGCGTTGAGAACGTGTGTGTCTGATCGGACGGTGCCCGAGAAGACCCGGAAGTAGGTGAGCTGGCCGACGAACGGGTCCGCCAGCGTCTTGAAGACCAGCGCGCTGAACGGGTCGGTGTCAGACGCCTGGCGCTCGACATCCTTGCCGTCGGGCGTCTTGGCGGCAATCGGACCGAGATCCGCCGGGCTCGGGAACGTCTCGACGATCAGGTTCATGAGCGCGGCTGCGCCCTGATTCTTCGTCGGCGCCCCGCACGCGACCGGCACGACTTTGCCCGACCGGATGCCCTCGCGCAGACCCCGCACGACCTCCTCATTGGTCAGGTCCTCGGTCTCGAAGTACTTCTCGAGGAGCTCATCGTCGCCCTCGGCAGCGCTCTCGACGAGCATGCCGCGGTAGCGGGCCACGGTCTCGGCCAGATCGTCAGGAATGGGCACCTCAATGAACTCGCTGCCCACGCCTTCCCACGCCTTCATCTGGACCAGGTCTACGATGCCGCGGTACTTCTCGGCCTGCCCGATCGGAACCTGCGTCGGTGCGATGGCATTGCCGTGCACCGCGCGGAGCTGCTCGACCACGCCGAAGAAGTCGGCATTCTCGCGATCCATGCGCGACACGAAGACGGCACGCGGGCGCTTCTCTTTGGCGGCGTGGCCCCAGGCGATCTCGAACCCGACCTCAACATCGCCCTGAGCGGGCGTGACCAGTACGGCGGCGTCCACGACGCGCATGGCGATCTGAACTTCGCCCTCGAAATCGAGGTAGCCCGGCACGTCAATAATGTTCAGCTTGTGTTCGCGCCACTCACACGGCGCCATGCCGAGGTTGATGCTGATGTTGCGCTTGATCTCCTCGGGATCGAAGTCCGTCGTGGCGGTACCGTCGTTGGTACTGCCCATTCGGTCTATCGCCCCGGCGGATACCAGCATGGCCTCGGCGAGCGACGTCTTACCGCTCCCCTGGTGGCCAAACAGGCCCACGTTACGGATCATATTGGTCGGGTATTTCCTCATGTGCGATCTGCCCCTTCAGTCGTCAGCCCACGCCCTGCGATCAGCGCTCCCGGAAGGGCACGCCCAGGCCCTTCAGCAGCGATCGTGCCTCTTCATCGGTGCGAGCGGATGTGCAGATGATGATGTCCATGCCCCGCACCTTGTCAATCTTGTCGTACTCGATCTCCGGGAAGATGAGCTGTTCGCGCACGCCGGTGGCGAAGTTGCCGCGCCCGTCGAAGCTGTTCGGGCTGATTCCCTGAAAGTCACGCACGCGGGGCAGCGCTGTGCTCACGAAGCGATCGAGGAACTCGTACATCCGATCGCCCCGCAGCGTCACCTTGCAGCCGATGCGAGCGCCGGCGCGGATCTTGAAGTTCGAGATGGACTTCTTGGCGCGCGTCACGTGAGGCTTCTGCCCGGCGATGATGGTCATATCGCGCATGGCGTTGTCGAGCAGCTTCGGGTCGCCGCCCGTCTGGCCGGCCTGGCCCACTCCCATGTTCAGCACGATCTTCTGAAGCCTGGGCACCTGCATCACGTTGCTGTAGCCGAACTCACGGGTCAGCGCGGGCATCACCTGTTCGCGGTAGACGTCCTTGAGTCGCGGCTTGGGCGCCGGCCCCTGAGGCTCCGGCTCTTCGCCCTTAGCCTGAGCGGCGGCGGCCTGCGGCGCTTCCTTCTGCTTGGCCTTCTCTTTTTTCGGAGGCATTGATCTTCGTCCTTATCACACGGCGTCCGCATCAAGCGGCCGACCGACCGCACGGTCGTCGGGCTTGATGCGGTGGGCCTCGTCAGTCAACCTGTTTGCCGCAATCCGGGTGCTTGCACACGCGGTATTTGCGTGAGGCGAGCTTGCCCTCGCCTTCATGGTAGGCATAGCCGACCCTGGTCGGCCTCTTGCATTGCTGGCAGACCAGCATCACCTTGGATACGAATAGCGGCGCCGGCTTCTGGATCCGACCGCCCTCTTGCACCTGCTGGACGCCTGATCGCCCCGTGCGTCCGGTCTGCCGGGGCTTCTGGTGCCGGACGATGATGTTGAGCCCTTCGACCAGTACCTTGTTCACTTTGGGGTAGGCGTGGAGCACTCGCCCCCGCTGGCCCTTATCCTTCCCGGCGATCACTTCGACCTCGTCGCCGCGCTTGATGCGCAGCTTGGCCGGATACTCGCCTGGCTTCGGTTTGCCTGCCATCACAGCACCTCCGGCGCTAGCGATATGATGCGCATGTAGTTGCGCTCGCGCAGCTCCCGCGCTACCGGTCCGAACACCCGCGTGCCACGCGGCTCGCCTGCGTTGTCGAGCACGACGCAGGCGTTGTCATCGAAACGGAGCACCGAGCCGTCTGGCCGCCGAATCGGCTGTCGTGTGCGAACGACGACGGCTTTCACCACATCGCTTTTCTTCACTTGTTGGCCGGGCGTCGCCGATTTGACCACGCCGACGATGGTATCGCCGACGCGGGCGTCCATGGACGACGACCCCTTGAGAACGCGCACGCACATGATCTCGCGTGCGCCGCTATTGTCGGCGGCTCGAAGCCGCGTATATGGCCGTATCATTCCGCTGCCTCTCCGCCTATTTGGCCTTTTCCAGTATCCGAACGACGCGCCACCGCTTCTCCTTGGAGATGGGCCGCGTCTCCATGATCTCGACGCGGTCGCCGATGCCGCACTCGTTGGTGGGATCGTGAGCCTTGAACTTGGTTGTCCGTCGCATGATCTTGCCGTAGAGCGCATGGCGCACGCGGGTCTCGATCGCAACAACCACCGTGTTCATCATCTTGTCGCTGATCACTCGACCTTCGCGGACCTTGCGCCGGCCGCGCGCGGGGGCGGCGCCTGTCGTCTCTTCGTTCATCTCTTATGCTCCTCCCCCGGTGAGGGCGCGTTCGCGCATCAGCGTCAGGATGCGCGCGATCTCCTTCTTGGTCTCAGGAATCGCGGCCGTGTTCTCGAGCTGTCGCGTCACGTTTTCTCGCCGCAACGAAAACAGGCGCTCGCGCTGCTTGCGCAACTCATCCGCCAGCTCCCGATCGCTGAGATCCCTAAGCCTCTCCATCTTCGCTCGGCGTTTCTCTTCCGCCATCGGGCGCCTCCTTCACTTCCTCTGCTTCCATCTCTCGCTTCACGAACTTCACGTCTATCGGCAGCTTGTGGCTCGCGAGCCGCATGGCCTCGCGCGCCGTCTCTTCGGGCACGCCCCGCATCTCGAACAGGATGCGGCCCGGCTTCACCACGGCCACCCAGCCTTCGGGCGCTCCTTTGCCGGAACCCATGCGCGTCTCGGCGGGCTTCTTGGTGTAGGGCTTGTCGGGGAACACGCGAATCCAGACCTGCCCCTGACGACGCACATAGCGCGTCATGGCGATACGGGCGGCTTCGATCTGGTTTGCGGTCATCCAGCACGACTCAAGAGCCTGGAGCCCGTAGTCGCCGAAATGGACGGTGTTGCCCGAGTGAGCCTGACCGCGGCGATTGCCTCGGTGCTGCTTCCGGTACTTGACCCTCTTTGGCATTAACATCAGGACGTACCTCCAGACGAGTCCTCGGTGCGGGCGCGGCTTCCACGTCCTCGTCCGCCGGTGCGGCCGCCGCGTCCGCCACGGTCGCCGCGGTCGCCGCGTGAGCCGCGCTCGGCTCGCAACGCTTCACGACGCGGCACGATCTCGGCTTCGGTGAGCCTGGCTGCGCCAGGAAGCACGTCGCCTTTGTAGATCCACACCTTGATACCGATGTTGCCGTAGGTGGTGGCGCCTTCTGCGAAGCCGTAGTCAATGTCGGCGCGCAGGGTATGCAGCGGTATCTTGCCCTCACGCATATGCTCGCGGCGCGCCATTTCGGAGCCGCCCAGCCGACCGGAGCAGGATACGCGGATGCCGCGCACGCCGAGCTTGATGGCGCGCATGACAGCCTGACGCATGGCGCGCTTGTAGGCGATGCGCTTGTTGAGCTGCTGGGCTATGGAGTCCGCCACCAACTGGGCGTCAATGTCCGGGTGCTTGATCTCCTGAATGTTGACATGCACCTTCGCCTTGGTCAGCTTCTCCAGCGCCACGCGGATGTCATCAATCCCCTTGCCGCCTTTGCCGATGAGGATGCCAGGCTTGGCGGTATAGATGGTGACGCGCAGCGTGCCGCCCGGGCGCTCGATCTCGACGCGCGATATGGCCGCATTGGCGTGGTTCTTCCGTATCCACTGGCGCACTTCGTGATCCTGCTTGATGCCGGCGGCATACCCCTTGTCGGCATACCACTTGCTCTCCCAATCACGGATAACGCCGATGCGGAACCCGATAGGATGTACCTTCTGACCCAATGGTGTCTCCTTTACTCGGTCTCGGCCTCAGGGGCTGGCGCATTGGCGGCAGCGCCAGTCTCCGGCGCGGTGACCTCGGGCTCGGTCTCAGGCGGCTCAGGCGGGGTTGTCTGAGGCTTTGCCCGGCCAGTCGTCGGCGCGGCGGCCGCTGCGCCTGTCCGGCCTGCTGCGCGGGCGCGTCGGCTTGCCGCCTGCCTGCGCTCGCGGCGCGGCTTCGGCTCAGCTTCTTCGACGATGACCGAGATATGGCACATGCGCTTGAGGATTCGGTAGGCTCGGCCCTGGGCGCGCGGCTGCACGCGCTTCAGACGGGGACCTTCGTCCACGCGGCCGCTCACCAGCTTCAGGTTCTCGGCGACGAGTGCGGGCAAGGGTCGGCCGTTGGCATCGAAGGGCCGACCGTTCTCCGCGTTGGCGACGGCCGATCCGATCACCTTCTCGATGGCGCGGGCTGCGAAGTTCGGTACGAACTTCAGCGTCGCCAGCGCATCGGGCACGTACTTTCCGCGGACGGCGTCCATCACGAGGCGCGCCTTCCTCGGCGGCACGCGGATGAACTTGGCGGTCGCTGTCGCCTGGTTCGGCTTCAGCCGGGATTCGGTCTTAGCTTTGCCCATGGAATGATCGCTCCTGATGGGACCACTGCAACGAACGGGTCATTGATCTCTTCTCACTAACGTATCTGCGTCCGGCGCTCGACCTGCTGCCCGGCATGTCCCCGGAACAGCCGGGTGATCGCGAACTCGCCCAGCTTGTGCCCGACCATATTCTCGGTGACGAACACGGGCACGTGCTTGCGGCCGTCGTGCACCATGAACGTGTGCCCGATGAACTCGGGGAAGATGGTGGAACGCCGCGACCAGGTCTTGATCGCCTTCTTCTCTCCGGTCTTGTTCATCTGCTCGACTTTGGCGAGCAGCTTGGGGTCGGCGTACGGCCCCTTCTTCAGTGAACGGCCCATGCGTTATGCTCCTGACCTACTTCGCGCCGCGGCGGCGCACGATGAACTTCGTCGTCGCTTTGTTGCGCCGGGTCTTGTATCCGAGCGCCGGTTTGCCGCTCGGGGTCGCAGGACCCTTCTTGCGTCCGACTGGCGACTTGCCCTCGCCGCCTCCGTGCGGGTGATCCCTCGGGGTCATGGCCACGCCGCGGATATGGGGACGCTTGCCGGCCCACCGGGTCTTGCCGGCCTTGCCGGCCGATTCGTTCTCATGCTCGACGTTGCCCACCTGGCCGATCGTGGCCACGCACTCGATGAGCACCCGGCGCACTTCGCTGGAGGGCAGGCGGACCTGCGCATACTTGCCTTCTTTGGCCATGAGCTGGGCGCCTGCGCCCGCGCTGCGCACCATCTGGCCTCCCTTGCCCGGCGAGAGTTCCACGTTGTGGATAACGGTGCCCACAGGGATATTGCGCAGTTTCAGGCAGTTGCCCGGCTTGATGTCGGCTTCCGCGCCCGAGACGACGGTGTCGCCCACCTTCAGCCCGACAGGCGCCAGGATGTAGCGCTTCTCGCCGTCGGCGTAGACGATGAGCGCAATCCGGCTCGAACGATTCGGATCGTATTCGATCGTCGCCACTTTGCCGGGAACGCCGATCTTGTCCCGCTTGAAGTCAATCCGCCGGTACAGGCGCTTCGTCCCGCCGCCTCGGAACCGGGCCGTGGTCTTGCCCTGATTGTTGCGGCCGCCGGAGCGCTTGATGGGCTCGGTAAGGGACCGTTCGGGCGACGTGGCCGTGATCTCTTCGAACGTCGAGACCGAACGAAATCGGCGGCTCGGCGTTGTTGGCTTATAGGGTCGCAGTGGCATCTCACAGTCCCTCGAACATCGTAATCGTGTGGCCCGGCTTCAGCGTCACAATGGCCTTCTTCCAGTCGCTCGTGCGTCCCTCGGGGAATCGCCCCACGCGACGCTTCTTGCCGCGGACCCGCAGGGTGTTGACTTTCAGGACCTCGACCTTGAAAATCCGCTGGACGGCATCGGCAATCTCGATCTTGTTGGCGTCGAGGGCGACCCTGAACGTGTACTTGCCCACATGGCTCTGGTCCATGCTCTTCTCGGTGAGCAGGGGCCGCTCGATGATCTGGTAGGGATCTCTCATCGCGCCAATACCTCCTCGATCTTGCCGATAGCGTCTTTGGCCAGCACAACGCGCCCGGCGGACACCACGTCGCGCACGGAGAAGTTCGGCGCATAGCGCAAGGTCAGATAGGGAATGTTGCGGCAGGACTTCAGCAACACCGGATCGTAGTCCGGCACCACCAGCAGAATGCGGTGAGGCACGCGCTTGGTGCTGCGCACCACCTCATAGTAGGATTGGCCGTCTTCGTCCTGACGCTTCTCGTAGTGCTTCGTGTTGACTTCGCGCTCGAGCGGTAGGGCGCTGAGCATGGACGCTATCGCGCGGGTCTGAATGCGCTCGAGCGCCACGCCCTCGAGCCCGATCACTTCGCCGTCGGCGATCTTCTCTGATAGAGCGGCTCTGAGGGCGCCCCGGCGCATCTTCTTCGGCAGAGCCAACGAATAGTTGCGCGGATGCGGCCCGAACACGACGCCGCCGTGTCGCCAGTGCGGAGCTCGTGTGGAGCCCTGGCGCGCTCGGCCGGTGCCTTTCTGCCGCCACGGCTTGCGCCCGCCACCGCGGACCTCGCCGCGGGTCTTCGTGTCTGCGGTGCCCTGGCGTTGATTGGCCTCTTCCGCGACCAGCGCCTGATGCACCAGCGGGCGGTTGGACGAAACGCCGAACACGGACTCGGGGAGCGACAGCGTGCCCACGTTCTCGCCGGACATGTTATAGAGCGGTATCTCTGGCATGGTCGTCTCCCTATATCCTGCTGATCGTCAAGAGGCCGCCGTTTGCGCCTGGAACGGCCCCTCGAATGAGCAGCAGATTGCGCTCCGGATCAATGCGCACCACCCGCAGGCCGCGAACGGTGCTCGTCTTGCTGCCCATATGGCCGGGCTTGCGCGTGCCTTTGAAGGTGCGCGCGGCATCCGTCGCGCCCGAGGATTGGGGCTTGCGGTGGATCATGGAGCCGTGGGTCGCGTCGCCGCCGTGGAAGTGGAAGCGCTTCACCACGCCGGCGAAGCCCTTGCCCTTCGAGACCCCCGTGACCTTGACGACGTCGCCGACTTCCAGCACGTCGCCCACCGTAATGGCCTGACCGACCGAGTAGTCGGACACATCTTCGGTCCGAACCTCGCGCAGTGTCCGGCAGAGCGGCACATGGGGATGCCGAGGGTTGTGCAGGCCGCCCCGGAAGTGCCCCTTGAGCGGCTTGTTGACGAGCTTTTCTCTTATTGCCCCGAAACCTACCTGGACGGCCGTGTAACCGTCGGTTTCAACACTCTTGAGCTGCGTGACAATGCAGGGGCCTGCCTCTATCACGGAGACCGGCGTCACGGACCCATCTTCTTCGAAGATCTGGGTCATGCCGATCTTCTTGCCCAGTATTGTGTCTATCACGGAAGTATCTCCCTCGCGGCGCGATCCCGCCCCTCAGCCGCGGCTAGCCGCGGTCTCAGGGACGAGACCCGCCCGTGTTCGCCTCCTAGAGCTTGATCTCGATATCAACCCCGCTGGGGAGGTCCAGGCGCATGAGCGCGTCAATGGTCTTAGCGCCAGGCTCCTGTATGTCAATCAACCTCTTGTGGGTCCGCATCTCGAAGTGCTCCATCGACTCCTTGTCAATGGTGGTGCCCCTGTTGACGCAGACGATGTTCTTCTCTGTTGGAAGGAGCACAGGCCCGCTGATGCGCGCGCCCGTGCGCCGTGCGGTGTCCACGATCTTCTCAACCGATTGATCGAGGATCCGATGGTCGAACGCCCTCAGGCGAATGCGCACCTTGGTCCTACGTGCTACTGCCATGCCTCTCTCCTGCGGGCAACCTGTACGGTCGCCCCTACTCGATGATCTTGGTTACGACGCCGGCGCCCACCGTGTGGCCGCCTTCGCGTACCGCAAAGCGAAGACCTTCCTGCATCGCGATCGGCTGAATCA
>Ga0067045_1029437_pt1 | contig 20830 bp, 20 predicted proteins | sample TerdegcTABiofilm_FD_59184 | JGI IMG/M metagenome (GOLD analysis project Ga0067045, IMG submission 59184) | Combined Assembly of (Gp0054472, Gp0054536) Wastewater bioreactor microbial communities from Singapore -Terephthalate degrading...
GGTTTGGCATAATTATAGGAAGAATTATCGGGTAAAGAAGAGTTGTGAGGATACCAGGTATCATGGAGAAGTTGCTGGGATAGAAAGAGATAGGATTGAGGATACCTTTACTGGTTATTACCGGGACAGGCATTTTTTCAGTCACCAGGTATTAAGTGCCGAGGGGATCCGTACCTGGTTCAGGATGTGGGAGAACCCCTTTAAGTCCGGCAACAAGTACGTTCCTTTATATGCCGGGGGTTGAATATAGATGTGAAAACAACAAGGTTCGGAGGACTACATTAGGGAACTGTAATCCTCCGGGGTATCAACATCCTGAAGTATCCCCTTATCCATAACAGGAACAATCAGAGATGGGTATCTGGAGATAACCTGCCTTAGGGAATCCTCTGGGGTAAGCTCAAGGGCAAAGGGCAGAACCTCTTTGGAGAAAAGTACAGGATGGCCTTTTTTTCCAAGATACTGAGGTATAACCGACGGGTAAGCGGGATAGGTTAAAAGCTCCCGGTAGATACCCTCCGAAACCTTGGGCATATCCCCCAGGGAAAGGAAGAATCTTTCTGTTTCAACCAGGCTCATCCCCAGTCTAGCGGAGGAGAACATCCCCTTTTCCCACTCCTGGTTATATACTGTTACAACTCTACTATCATATTTAAAAAGGTCCCCAAGAATTTCATTATTATAACCTGTAACAAGAATAACCCGGCTGCAGCATTTCAAGGCCTCCTGCACCACTGTTTCCAGCATTGTGCTCTCTCCAAAGGGTAAAAGCAGTTTCCATTTCCCCATACGCAGGGAATTCCCTGCCGCAAGAACAACGCAATCAAGTTTTTCCATTCTCTACATCCTGAAAATTAAATCTTTAGGGAGCCAGCTTTCCAAAGGATTCAAGTTTATCCGCCACATCCTTTAGGTCCAGTTTCTCAAGACCTTTCCGGGTTTGAAGGCTTGTGGTTTTATCCCATCCCTGCAGTTCATACAATTCATCCAGCATTTTGTCCCAGATTTCATGATCCAAGGTTTCGCCTTGGTATGGGCCGGATTTAACCGGTTCATTGTAGTACCGGGCACAGGGATAATCATCTGAACGGTCAAAACCTGCATGCAAACTATTAAAGGCCTTTTCCAGATTATGGGCTTTTAGACCTATTTCCAGAAACTGTTCCTTGGAGAGATGCCTACCCGTAGCGCTGGAAAAAAGTTCAATCCAGTCCTCCAGGGTTTGACCATATACATAACTGCAGGTTCCCAAGATATCTTGAATCACCTTTTTTTTCTGATGGTAAAAGAGATCTCTTGGTACATCCTCGTAGGAATTAACCTTCTTTCCCCGGGTAAGCCAGAATCCTCCAAGGCTGCCCCGGAGATGCCTGCCGGAAACCGGGGATACAACAATCCCGAATCCCCAGCCCTTGTTTATCCTTACGCCATCCAGGGAATCCTGTCCCTTAACATGAATAACAAAATCCTCCCCTTTGCCCAACCTTCGTGCAGCCTGTAAGGCTCCATCGGCCAACAGATCTCCTATTCCTTCCCGAAAGGCAAGCTTGCGGAGTAATTTTATCAATGTTTCTCCATTACCCCAGGAAAGGTCTAATCCCTCCGTGTCCGCCTTTGTAAGGTATCCCTTTTCGTAGCATTCATAAGCCCACGAGATGGCCTGGGAGGCATTGTCCATATCAAGACCGAGTTGGTTGGTTAGATGGTGAGCATATATTGCGCTTTCTATATCCGTATTGTCTATCTTTGTGCAGAAGGCATTGGAGGAATTATTCCACCAGCCTTCCCCTTCCACGGCATAATTTCCCTCTGGAACCTTTGTCCAGGGTCTGCAGGCGGTGGGACAGCTGAAACAGGCCACAGTGGCTGTTCTGTAATTTTGCATCACATTCTCTGCGATCTTGGCAATTTTCTCCCTTCCCCAGTACTCATCCTGGCCGTTTTTTACAGGCCTGTATCCCTCTTCCCAACCCTTGGATTCCAGCCTTCCTCCCATGGCCCCGTAGTATCCCTTTTCCCGGATCTCCTTTATGAACTCCCATTGATTGACCTTTTTCATCTCCTCATCCACGGCTTTCATAAAACGTTCAGGATCGGCTACAGAAATACCAGTCCTTCCCCGCACTGCAATGGCCTTTAAATTCTTTGATCCCATTACCGCACCGCAGCCAGAGCCGCCGGCTGCTGAAGCACGGTCACAAATGATACAAGCCGATTTAACCAGGTTTTCGCCCGCAGGTCCTATAGAGGCAATCCTAATCCTCTCATCTCCGAAGGTCTCTCTTATTGCAGCTTCTGTTTCCCAGGTAGTCTTTCCTTTTAGGTTAGACGCATCGAGAATCCTCACCTCCCTATCTGAAACAAAAAGGAATACCGGTCTCTTTGCCTTTCCCTTTACGATGATATGATCAAAACCGGCATATTTAAGTTCGGTGCCCCAAAAACCACCAACATTGCTGGATCCTATTCCTCCATTAAAGGCATTCTTACATTCGATGGAAACCCTGCAAGCTCCCGGTGCCAAGGTTCCTGCAAGTACACCCACACCGAAACAGAGGAGACTTTCCGGACTGTTCCATTCAACTTGAGGAGCCATTTCATCAAGACAGATCCAGGTGTTTATAGCTCTACCGCCAATCCAACGGTCTGCATAAACCTTTGTTTCCTGAAAGCTTATCTCTTCCCTGCTTAGGTCTACCCTTAAAATCCTGCCGCCATAAGAATTCATCTTTATCTCTCCCTTCCCCTAGCTCCAAATACGCAAGCCTTTACACACCAGGGGAACTCTTCCCCTGCACAGAGATCGCAGGTGCTGTCAATGGAGAGAGTCATGGTTTTGTTTTCTGCATCCCGGGTTACTCTGGTGCTGGAAAGGGCGGGCGAGAAGAGTTTATGCCCGCTGTTATGAAAGGAACAGGCCAGTTCGCACCGGAGACAGCCTTTACATCTTTTAGGATCCAGCCAAATATGCATCCTTTAACCGCCTAAATAAGCCTTTTGGACTTCCTCACTCTTCTTCAGTTCTTCGGTACTGCCAGAAATTTTCACTACACCTTTTTGGAGAACATAGCCCCTGTCCGCTACGGCCAGAGCCATTCCGGCATTCTGTTCCGAAAGAAGGATTGGTGTTCCCGAGGCCTTTATCTGTTTAATGGTTTCGTAGAATTGTTCTACGAGGATCGGAGCCATTCCAAAGGAGGGCTCATCCATAATTATAAGTTTCGGTTCAGACATAAGGGCTCTGCCTATGGCAAGCATAGCCTGTTCACCTCCGGAGAGGGTCCCGGCTACCTGGTTGCGTCTTTCCCGGAGAATCGGGAAAAGCTCATAGATCCTTTTTGCCTTTTCCTCCAACCGGGATTCATCCTTTATAATATTCGCCCCAAGTTTCAGATTAAGATAAACTGACATTCTTGGGAAAAGCCTGCGGCCCTCAGGAACAATGGAGATCCCCTTTGCCACAATCTGAAAGGTGCTCAGGATATCGATCCTTTCCTTCTCAAACCAGATCTGGCCGGAATCGGGTTTGACCAGACCCAGGATTGTCTTTATGGTTGTGCTTTTGCCCGATCCATTGGACCCGAGGAGGCAGACAATCTCTCCGTTGCTTACTTCCAGTGATACTTCCTGAAGCATCTTTACCTTGCCATAGGAGGTGGAAACTTTATCCAGTTTAAGAATAACATCCTGTTTCATATCATGCTTTTCCAAGGTAGGCCTCTCTTACTTCTGTATTGGACTTAATCTCTTCATAGGTGCCTTCCGCTATCTTTTTTCCGAAATTAAAAACCACAACCCTTTCTGCTATGGAAGAGATAACCATCATGTCATGTTCTATTACAATTATACCGATATCCTTTTTCTCCCGTTTAAGCTTTTGAATATCCTTCATAAGATCGCTCGTTTCCGACACATCCATCCCCGCCGCCGGTTCATCCAAAAGCAGGAGCCTTGGATTTGCCACAATGGCCCGGCTTATTTCCACCCTTCTGCGATCGACCAGGGAGAGATCCTTGGTCTTTCGGTAGCAGTTCTCCGCCAGTTCCGGATCAAAGATGGAAAGAACAGCCTTGGCCTCTTCCACCTTGGTATCAAAATCCCTGCGCAGAGCCTTGGGATTAAACACTGCAGTGACAAGACCAGGTTTTTCCCGCATATACATTCCTAAAAGGACATTGTCTATAATGCTTAAGTCAAACCACAATCGTGAAGTCTGGAAGGTCCTGATTACTCCCCTCTGGGCAATCTGCTGACAGGTTTTTCCTGTCAGGGATTCGCCTTTGAACTCCACCAGCCCGGAGGTCTGTTTGTAGATCCCTGTAACTATATTGAAGAAGGTGGTTTTTCCGGAACCATTGGGTCCTATCAGACCTAAAATCTCATCCCTGTGCACCTCCAGGCTTACACCATTTAAGGCCTTTAGTCCCCCAAACTGCATTACGATATCCGAGGCTTTTAGCAAAGTTGTACTGTTATTCATTTTCCTTAACCCTTTTCCATTCGTATTTTCTTACCTTAAAGGGAATAAGACCCTGGGGTCTGAAAAGCAGCATGAGGATCATGATAAGACCGTAAAACAGTAGTCTGTAATCCTGAAAAGCCCGGAATTTTTCCGGTATGATTACAAGGAGGGCTGCTCCCAGCATAACTCCGAAATTATTATCCATTCCGCCAAGGATTACCATACTAACCATTAAGAGCCCCACATGAAAGGTCATGTTCTCCGGGGAAACAAATCCTACAAAATGGGCATAAAGCACCCCGGCTACTCCGGCATAGATGGATCCGAAGATAAAGGCCAGAAGTTTATTAACCGTAAGGTTGATTCCATAACATTTGCTTGCGATCTCGTCCTCTCGGAGGGCATTCCAGGAAAGTCCCATCCAGGAATTATGAAATCTTCGCGCAATTATCAAGGCCAGAGCAACAAAGGCAAGGGCAAAAAAGTAGTAGGTAAGATTTCCGGGCAGGACTATTCCTCCTATCCTTATTGCCCTGGCAAGACTGAAACCGAAGATCTTTGGTTTTAGAATTCCCGGCACTCCATCGGGTCCTCCTGTCCAGCGCATATTATGAACCAGCAAAAAGGCGATGTAGCAGAAGGCTATGGAGACTAGGGAAAGATAGAAGCTTTTTGTTTTAAGGGAAGGCCAGCCTAAGGCAAGACCGAGCACTCCGGTGATTATTATAGCCAGGGGAAGACAAACCCAGAAAGATAGATCAAAACGGGTGGAGAGAAGAGCGGAGGTGTAGGCACCAATGCCGAAAAAGGTGCTTTGGGCAAAATTTACCATGCCGCAGCTTCCTATTTGAAAATTAAGACCCAGGGCAGCTATTATATAAATCAAGGCAAAGGTTAATACATGGAGAATATATCCGCTTTTAAGAAAAAAGAAGGGCAGAAGAACAATCAGAATAATAAAGGAGGTGACGGATATCCTTCTGGAGGATCCGGTAAAAGAGGTATTTAGAACCTCATAAAGCCTCTTTTCTCTTCTTAAAAAAAACAGAGCCGCCGCAATTACAACAAGAATTCCTATACTGAAAAACAGGGACTCTGCTTTAAGAAAAAGGATGAGGGCTGCAAAAATGAATACCTGAAATATAATTATTACAATGTAATTTGTAGCTTTTTTCATATTTCACCCCTAGACCTTTTCCGGAACTATCTGGCCAAGGATTCCGGAGGGCCGGAACACAAGGAAGATTAGAACTACTATAAAGGAGAAAACATCCCTGTAAGGAGAAGCCCCGGGGATGTAGGCAGCAGCAAAGGTTTCCACAAAACCCATTAAGAAACCTCCCATTATAGCTCCGAAAATGGAACCCAAACCTCCAACAACACTGGCAGAAAATCCTTTTATGCCGGCCATTCCTCCCATGTCGAAGCGGAAAACATTGTAATATATCCCATGCATAAATCCGGAAACCGCCGCAAGGCTTGCACCCAGGAAAAAGGTAATAGCAATACCCCTGTTCACATTGATGCCCAGCATTGCTGCGGCTTCAAAATCCTGGGAAATTGCTTCTATGTGGGAACCTATTCTTGTCTTTTTAATAAAGAGAAAGGTAAAGAGAAATAAAAGACTTGTTACGATAATAATGAAGATTTCATTGCCGAAAATTGTAAAGGTGCCAAGCTTGTACTGGGTAGTCCCAAGTTCCAAGGGGAACATCTGGGGATTCGACCCCTGGGGAAAGAAGTTTTTCAAAACCTGTTCTATCACGATGCCTGCAGAGGCGGTTATAAGAAGGGTCATCAGGCCGGGCGATTTTCTAAAGGGCCGGATGATGCTTCTCTCTATCATTACCCCAATTAGTCCAGTAATGCAGATGGTACCGAAAATTATTATTACTATAAAGATGTTTGAAAGCTGGGGCAGTTTGGTGCCTATTCCTATAGCCAAAGCTAACAAGGCACTTGAAACAAAAAGAAATATGGAAGCTATATTACCATGACAAAATACGACTACATTCAGAACCCCAAAAAACAGACTGAATCCTATGGCTATCAATGAATACTGACACCCAAGCATGATACCATTTTTCAACTGAAGAAGAAAAATAGATTCCAAGTGCACACCTCCTTTCGGCTTCTTTGAGTAATGGAGGTGATGGCGAGCCATCACCTCCTGTGTATATTATAGTATATATTTATAGATTTATTTTCCGGGGAGCTTTCTTTTTCCAGAGGCATATTCTGACTTTTCAAAGGGAACAAATGTGCCATCCTGGCTTACAAGATAGGCGGCTGCAGCAAGGGTTGTCTGTCCGGTTTCATCAAAGGTATAGGTTCCGAAGATTCCCTCGTACTTAATCTTCCGTATGGCATCCACCAGTTTTGCCCTATCGGGACCTACTTCTTTAAGAGCCTGAAGAATAAGCATTGCAGCATCGTATCCGTAGGCGGTTCTTACACTCAAGGCTTCCTTGTATCCTGCATCCTTGTAGGCCTGTACAAAGGCTGGCCATTTAGGAAGCTCTTCACCACGGCCTTTCCCCACCACAAGAGTACCTTCTGCATTCTTTCCTGCCACCTCGTTGAACCTTTCGCTGTCCAGACCGGAGATAGCACAGAACATCATATCATTGAGACCTGCTTTTATCATCTGCTGTCGAATAAGGGCTCCTTCCATAACTACACCGCTGTAATAGAGGGCTTGGGGTCTCGGATTCAGACCCTTTATTTTGGTAAGGATCGCCATGAAATCTGTTTCCCCGACATTGATCATATCGCTGGAGGCAATTGTTACATTCCTTTTTTTTGCCTCATCAAGAAAAACATCCAGAGTTGATTTACCGTAAGAGGTAGTATCACTGATAACACTGAAGGTCTTGTATCCAAGGTCACCCACTATCCAATCGAAGAAGGCTTTTGTTTCCAGAGGGATGGTTACACAGATTCTTGTTATCTCCTTCCATTTTTTTCCATAAATCTCTGTAATATCGGGATGTATAGCGCTCCATATAACCATGGGAACATTGTTTTCGTGAAACACCGGGACTGTTGCAAGTGCAACCGGGCTGTTAAAGTGACCCGCTGCGGCCACTACCGCTGGATCAGAAGAGGCCTTCTGGGCTGCGGCAACACCCTGCTCCGGTACGGAACCGTCATCCAGAGCAACAAGTTCAATTTTGTAGGGGAACATCCCGGATCGGTTTGCCTCGTTAATGGCAAGTTCAAATCCGTTTCTTCCTGCAATACCCATTTCAGCATTTCCCCCGGTAAAGGGAGCAATAAAGGCAACCTTCACCACCTGCTGTTCCTTATCTCCGGCAGCAAAAAGAAAAGCCGGGATAATAAGGAAGATTAGAAGAGCCAGAACAAATAGTTTTTTCATAGACCTGATCCTCCGTTAAGAAATTTCATTGCTTAGGTTATCATTAAAGTAATCTATGGTCAAATTTGTTATTTGTTGTTTCTTGAAAAATGACTAACCAATTTCATATAATGGAATTGATTAAATCTGTCAGGATAATAAAAAAGACACTTTCTCATTTAATGAAATCCAATTTCATATTTCTGGAATACAAAGGAAGGGTTTGTCCTTGACAACTGAATTGCCGGATTCTATGCTGGATATACATTATTTTTTTATGGAGGTGCATATGAAAAAAGGATTAGCAGCCTTTCTGGTTGCATTGCTTTTTCTCTGCTTCACCGCATCCCTTTTCGGGGGCGCACAGCAGGAAAAGGTAGTAAAGCTGGCCTTTATAGGTCCTTTAACCGGGCCTAATGCGGCTCAGGGAATGGGTGCAAGGAATGCCTTTGAACTTGCAGTAAGGGAAGCCAATGCTTCCGGTAAACTTCCTTACAAGATCGAGGTTCTTTATCTGGACGATGCCTCTGACCCGGCAACAGGCGCAGCAGCAGCAACAAAGGCTGTATCGGATCCTCTGGTAGTAGCAGCATCCGGCCATTGGAATAGTCCCGTAGCCAGAGCTACAATACCAATTTTTGCAGAACACGGTGTTCCCTTCATGATCTGGGGCGCCATTGGTGCCGACATTACCGATAAATTCGGCAAAATGTACCCGGAAATTACCAGGAACTGCCCTACCCTGGTATCGGAAAACAAGTACCTGGCAGAGATTCTTACCAAGGAGCGAAAATATAAAACCTTCTACATTATTCATGATACCTCTTCCTATGGTGTGGACTGTATGAACTTCTTCAAAGCCGGTGTTGAATCCTTCGGCGGAAAGGTTCTGGGAGTGGACGGAATAAATGTAGGAGAGAAGGATTTTATGCCCCTCCTGGCCAAGGTTAAAGCCGCCAACCCCGATGTTCTCTACTATGGGGGAGTTGTAATGGAAGGCGCTCTTCTTAGAGTCCAGATGGTAAGAGCAGGACTAACGGACATAGTCTTTGCAGGCATCTCTGGTCTAGCGGATGAAAAATTCAACGAGGTTGCCGGGGCTGCAGCAGAAGGCTCGCTTATAATAACCCCGGGAAAACCGGATGCGCTAGAAGGCTGGCCGGCCTTTGTAAAAGCCTATGAGGATGCCAAATTCTCCGAACCCATGGGGGCCTATGGGAAATACTCCTACGACGCTGCCAATATAATTATCGATGCTATTCAAAAAGTCGGTACAGAAAAAGCAAAGCTTACCCCAGCTATACGCAATACCAATTACACTGGTCTCCTGGGAACCTACTCCTTTGACGAAACCGGACAAACCAATCTGGTTCTTATGTCCTTCCTTGTAAGCCAGGACGGGAAATGGGTAACCTGGGAAACCTCAGATTACGCCGCCGGAAAAAGAAAATTACCCCGCTAACAGATCCTACTCAAGGCAATCGGGATCTCCGATTGCCTTTTTATATTTTTACCTAGGAGGTTCAGATTGTTAACCCTCTTTATCCAATTAAAGAACAGTATAATGCTGGGATGCCAATATTCCCTTATTGCAATAGGATTTACACTCTTTTTCGGGATGCTTAATGTGGTAGTTTTCTGCCATGGTGGCTTCTATATTTTTGCCGCCTTTGCAGCCACAGCCCTTATAACTGCCTTTCGGTTTTCAAGTTCTCCCTTCTTCCTCAGCATAGTAACCCTATTGCTTCTATTCACTGCCATGAGTATTACTGGTGCTCTAGGAGTTCTGGTAGAAAGAACTACCATAAGACCCTTCAGAAGATCCCCTTCGGTCATACCCATTCTATCCACCATAGGAGTTGGAACCATAATAGAGCAGCTTTTAAAACTTTTTTATCCCCAAGGCTCCAATCCCCAGGTGTTCCCAGAGGTTATACGTTACGGAAAGATAGTCTTTGGAGCCTTCTTCCTTACCCGTAGTGAGATAATCATTATTGGAATAACGGGAATTATTTTTATTCTAATGTACTTTTTCATAAACAAAACCAAGATCGGACTTCAGGTTGTAGCCATTTCACAGGATTGGGAAGCTGCAGGAATGATGGGAATAAATCTGGACCGCATGGTTTCCATAACCTTTTTCCTGGGCGCTGCCCTTGCCGCAGTGGCAGGTTTTATGAACGGCATTTATTATACGGTATTCCGTTACGATATGGGATCCATTGCAGGCATAAAGGGTTTTTCCGCGGCCGTAGTCGGGGGTTTGGGTTCTGTTTTCGGGGCTGTTTTAGGCGGCTTTCTTATGGCCTTTGTGGAAACTTTCTCCGCAGCCTACATTCCCGGAGGATCCGCCATCAGGGATGTTTTCTCTTTTCTTGTAGTGCTCCTTTTCCTGATCTTCAGGCCCTCCGGTATACTGGGCGAAAGAAAAGCGGAAAAGGTCTAGGGGGTTAAAATGAAAACTAAAAGCAGCTTTGTAAAAACCTTAGGAATGGAAATAGCCCTCTTTACAGGTATATTTCTTTTCCTTTACGGTCAGATCTGGTTAAGCGCCCTGGTGATTGTCATCGCTGTAGGGGGGGTTTTCCTCCTTAGAAAAGGAACATTTCTATCCCAGGTTTCCCAGACAGCAGAAAAGAATAAAACCTTCTTTATAAGCTTTACCGTTTTTTTACTATTATTATTTCCGTTTTTGTTTATGAATAATATCTATATTATTCACATAATTACCCTCTCTTTTATCTACGCCATTGCCATTCTGGGCTTGAATTTTCAGATAGGAAGTCTCGGAATAGTGAATTTCTCCCAGGGGGCATTGTTCGGCCTTGGCGCTTATACCTCCGCCTTGTTGGCTACCAAACTGGGACTTAATTTCTGGATTACCTTGCCGGCTGGAATTATTGTGGCAGGTATTTTTGGTTTTATCCTTGGCCTTCCCTCTCTTAAAACCAAGGAATACCACCTCTCCTTGGTCACCATTGCCTTTGCCTATGTAAGCTATCTGCTGATCCTGAACATGAAATGGACCGGAGGGCCGGATGGCATAGTGGGAATTCCTAAACCAAGGCTCTTGGGCCTCAGTCTGGCTAGGCCTTTGGCTATCGGATCCATCACCATCCCAGGGGTTATGCTTTACTACTTTTTGGTACTCCTCTTCCTGCTTATAGCCATTATCATAGCCCTCAGGCTGCACAACTCCTGGGTAGGACTTACCTGGAATGCCATAAGGGATGATGAGATAGCCTCCAGGTGTTACGGCATAAACCTTACCACCTACAAACTACTGTGCTTTATTATTGGTTCCATGTTTGCCGGCGCCTCCGGGGTTCTCTATGCCCACTTTGCCGGATTTTTCTCCACGGAAAGCATGGCCTTTTCCATAGGGTTGCTTATGGTTTGCATGGTCATTCTGGGGGGTATGGACAATATCTGGGGAGGCTTGATAGGAGCCATCCTGCTTGTGGTAATTCCAGAAAAGTTCCGGGCCTTTCAGGATTTCCGGCTGCTCTTCTACGGAATAATCCTGGTGGTAATGCTTCTTTTCAGACCTCAGGGATTGTTCCCCAATAAAACCCGGAAACATTCCGGGATAGGAGAGTAGGCAGCAATGAACGCACAAGATAAAGTCCTGGAAGCAAAGGATATTGTAATCTCCTTCGGTGGTCTTAAGGCCTTAAACGGGATAAACCTGTATTTGAAGAGGAATGAGATCCTCGGCCTTATTGGACCCAATGGATCGGGAAAGACCACCTTCTTTAATGTAGTATCCGGCCTGTATACCCCGGATTCCGGTTCTGTAATTTTTAATAGCGAAACCATAACCGGGAAAACACCTCAGGCCATAGCATCCCTGGGAGTGATAAGAACCTTCCAAACCTCAAGACTCTGGAATGAGCTTTCAATTCTGGATAACCTTCTCCTGGGAACCTTTATGCAGAAAAAACCAGGCATTGCCTCTACCCTATTTACCTATAAAAAGGTGAAAGAGGATTTCAAGAGAAAGGGGGAGGAAGCCCTGGCTCTGCTTTCCATTTTCAATCCTGAACTTGTACGAACCCGCTCCCGCCGGGCAAAGGAATTGGCTCTGGTTGACCGCAGAAGGGTGGAGATAACGAGAGCAATCCTGACCAAGCCTCAGATTCTCCTTCTGGATGAACCTGCCGCAGGTATGGATCCGGCGGAAACAAGACAACTTATGGAAGACATAAGCAAGATAAAACAGGAGAAGAAGGAATTATCCATTATCATAATCGAACACGATATGGCGGTTATCTCGACTATTGCAGAAAGGGTAGTTGTTTTCAATTTTGGTAAAAAGATAGCGGAAGGTCTTTTCTCGGAGATCAGTGCCAATAAAGAGGTTCGGGAAGCCTATCTTGGAAAGGAGCACAAACATGCTGGAAATTAAAAACCTCTTCACCAGCTTTGGAAAGGTAAAAATGCTACGGAATCTCTCTCTGTCCGTTGCCCCTGGGGAGATAGTCTGCCTTCTGGGCTCAAATGGATCCGGGAAGAGCACCACCATTAGAACCATCATCGGCCTTATTAAACCTGATTCCGGTACCATACAATACCAGAAGGAGAGAATTGAAAGGCTCAAAACCTTTCAGATTATTAGGAAGGGTATCTCCATAGTGCCGGAGGGGAGAAAACTCTTCCCAAAAATGACAGTGCAGGAAAACCTGGCCACTGCCCTTATTAATTTTCCTTCTATAAATCCGGAGAAGGCAGAAACCAGGGTTTTTACACTTTTCCCGGTCCTTAAAGAAAGAAAAAACCAGCTTGCTGGAACTCTTTCCGGTGGCGAACAAGCCATGCTGGCCATCAGCAGGGCAATGGTTCAGGAACCTAAACTCCTTATCCTGGATGAGCCCTCCTTTGGCTTAGCTCCAATACTGGTGGAGGAATTCTACGAAACCATCAAGAGTATCAGGACCACCGGTACCACCATTTTCCTTTCCGAACAGAATGCAGGAAAAGCCCTTGAAATCTCCGACCGGGGTTACGTTCTCCAAAAAGGAGAGATTATAATAGAAGGAACTACCGCAGAACTGCTTGAGAGCGATGAGGTACAGAAGGCTTATCTAGGGCAGTAAAAAAACGCTAACAAAAGGAAAGGCAGGAGTATAATGCTCCTGCCCTTTTTTTAAGAAAAAATAACAGTCCCAAAGAAAGGCTAGATGTTAAAATGGGGGACTGTTATTTATAGTCAAATTTATTTTGCTTTACCTTTCTGGGGTCCTTTAATTTTTACATTCAGAACAAGCAACACCACAAGGACCACAAGGCCGATGGTGTCTGTTATAAAGCCGGGCCTGATAAGCAATAAAGCATTAGCAAAAAACAGAATCCTTTCCCATACCATAAGCTTCCTTTTGTAGAAATTTGCAATGGAGATGGAGAGGGAAAATACTCCAATAGTTGCCGTTACTATAGCCAAAACAAGCCGGAAAGGATTCACTGCCTCCATGAGCAAAATAGGATTATAAGCAAATATAAAGGGAATTATAAAACCTGTAGAGGCCAGTTTAAGTCCATACCAGGCGGTTTTGTTCGGATCCGACCGTGCGATTCCCGCAGCGGTATAGGAGGCCAGACAAACGGGAGGCGTTATATTGCTCATTACCCCAAACCAGAACACAAAGAAATGGGCTGCGAGGGGTGTAACCCCCATTTGCACCAAAGCAGGGGCAGATATTACTGCTACTATTATGTATAGAGCCGTGGCGGGTAATCCCATACTCATGATAAGTGTCACAGCCATGATAAAAACCAGGGCAAGGAATAGGTTCCCGCCGGACAATTTAATAATATTTAAGGCAATTGAGGCACCGACACCAGTCAGGTTTGCAATTCCCACTATAATTCCTGCGGCTGCACAGGCTGTACCAATCTGGATTATGCTTTTTCCCGCGGAATCCAGGGCTTCCATAAGACTCTTAAGGGTAAGCCTTGTATCCTTGCGGAAAAAGCTTACTACTATCGTTGAAACTATCCCTAAAAATCCGGAGAAAAGTGGAGTAAAGCCCAGCACTAGGAGAGCGGTAATTACTACAATGGGAAGCAGAAGCTGGCCCTTGGTAAGAAGAAGTCTTCCCAGAGGAATTATTTCCTCCTGCTGTTTTTTATCTGGTACAGTCAGCTGGAGTTTATTGGACTCCCAAATCACCACAAAAAAGATTGCCAGATAATAGAGTATTGCGGGAACAATTGCCGCCTTTATAATGGTTATATAAGGAACCTCGAGGAAGGAGGCCATAAGAAAGGCAGCGGCTCCCATAATCGGAGGCATTATCATCCCACCAGTGGAGGCAGCGGCCTCTATGGCTCCTGCCATGTGGGGTGTAAAGCCTATCTCTTTCATAAGAGGTATAGTTATTGTTCCAGTGGTGGCAACATTGGCAGCGGCACTTCCGTTGATGGTTCCCATAATTCCGCTGGATATTACAGCCACATGGGCCGGGCCTCCCCTCCTCTTTCCTGCCATGGACATGGCAAGCTCGCTGAAGAACTTTCCAACTCCGCAGGCATTAAGAAAGGAACCGAAGAGGATAAATAGAAAGATATATGTAGATGCAACGGTTATAGGGGTTCCAAAGAGCCCCTCGTAGGTAAAGTACATTCTGTACAGTACCCTGGTTAAAGGGATACCACGGTGGGCCAGGTTTCCAGGAAGGTAACGACCTAATACAGCATAGAGGATAAAGAGAACACCGATAACCGGAATTATCAATCCAATGGACCTTCTTGTAGCTTCCAGAACCAGAATAACAGCTATGGCAGCAAGGATGTACTCGTACTGTTTTGGAATTGAACCGCGGTTAAGGTGCAGGTCTGATTGGAAGAAAACCACATAGAGACATACTGCAACACCTAAAACAGCCAGGATTATACTGGTTACAAGATCAATTCTGCCCTTCTTTCCCTTCTTAAGGAAGGGGTAGGAAAGAAAGGAAAGGACCATTACAAAGAGCAGAAAAATGGCATTACGCTCAATTCCTGGTATTTTTGCAAAACTGTTTGCCCATAATTCAAAAACAGAAAAGACTATGGCAATAAAGGAGATCACTCTTGGAAGTGAAAGCCTTTTATCGTTTGATATACTTTTCAAGGTTGACCTCGTTTGTTCCGGGTGTATAGGCCTTTTGGAAAGTATCCAATTCTCCAAGAGGAGCTGTGGCATCTATCCCCATTTTTGAGCTGCTTCTGTTTGCAGGGGCGGAAGGATCTAAAGTAGGGCTGTACATCATGGGAAGAATAATTACATCCTTTTCCGCCTGAACCCTGGTATTTATTGCCCATTCCACCTCTAAGGGATTGTGAATATCTATATCATGATCCACTACTACTACATATTTAATTCCTATATTTGCCGCCAAAAGGGCAGTAATGATGTTTCTTGCTTCGTAGGGGTGACGCTTTTTTATGGAAACCACAGCATGGTGCCTTGAGGTTCCTCCGGCAGTCAGGACCACGTCCTTTACATCTGGAGAGATCTTGTAAACCTCTTCGTAGGTCACCGCAGTGGCGGGAAGATCCATCATCCAATGATTCTCTGTCATAGGCATACCGGTCATACAGATCTGGAACAGAGGATTCCTTCTCATGGTTATGGCTGTTACCTCCAGTACTGGAGCTTCTCTTATAGAGCTGTAGGTACCTGGGTATTCCCCAAAGGGACCATCGTCCGCCCTTTTCCCTGGGATAGTAATGCCCTCTATAATGATCTCCGCCGTTGCAGGAACCTCCATGTCCAGGGTAACGCACTTAACAAGATTAACTGCCTCGCCTCTTAAACCGCCAGCTATGGCCAATTCATCAAAACCGAGGGGTTTCCTCGTCTGAGACGCCAGGGGGATAACAGGATCGCATCCTATGATGGTTGCAATTTCTGCTCCCTTACCGAAATCCTCGTACTGCTCAACAATCTGTCCCAAATGTCTGCCCTTGGGGGCATAAACCGTAAGGTGGTTTTTATCCAGCAGAAGCATTCTATGCATAGAGGCATTTCTCTTGCCATTCTTCATCGACTTGACGATCTGGGTTCCTCCGGTGATGTAAGGACCTGCATCTTTTTCAAAATGGGTTACTATAGGCAGATCATATAAGTTTATATCCTTACCCCGAAGGACAATCTCCTGTACGGGTCCATTATCCAGAAGCTGTGGTTCTATATACCGGTTAAGTTTGGCCATATATTGCTGAAGCATATCCTTTTCGTCTATCTCCAAAGCAGCAGCGACCCGTCTTCTGCTTCCGTAAACATTTCCAACCACCGGAATATTTGACCCCTTTACCTTATCAAAAATTATTGCAGGACCATCCCTTTGGGCAGATTTTGCAACAAAGGCTGCTACTTCATATTTGGCACTGACTTCGTCTGTTATATGGATAAGGTCACCCTTCTTATCAAGGTAGTCCAGGAATTCACGTAAGTCGTTGTATGGCATTCTTAATTCTCCTTTAAAATATTCAGTGGAGGAAGCAGCTGGTTGATTAGCCGCTTCCTCTGAACCATCGTGAAAGGATGATGGGTACTATGGTTTTAATTTTTCTGGAATCTTCACACCTACTTCCATATAGAATTTGTAGGCACCTGGATGCAGAGGAACAGGAAGACCAGCTAAGGCCTTTTCCAGAGTGATATTCTTTGCTGCAGGGTGCACACTGATCATATATTTAAGATTTTCAAAAAGTGTTTTTGTTAACAGATAAACTACTTCTTCGCTAAGATCCTGCCGAACGGCCAAAAAGTTGGTTATACCCAGGGTTTTCCTGTCCTCAGTCTGACCAGGATAGGTTCCTGCCGGGATTATATCCAAGAAGTAGGCATTGAAAACCTCATTTATCTGGTCCACCTGAGCCTGAGCATACTGAAGTATATCTACATCCAAGGGGCTGGCAAAAAGGTCGGAAACAGCAGAAACAGGAGCCCCACCCTGAAGAGTGGATCCGTCAAGATTTCCGTCCTTCATGGCATTGCTTGCCTCTACGTATCCAAGATAATGGGCTTTGATATCCTTTATAGACATTCCAATGCCTTCCAGGGTCATTAAAGCAGTTCTTTCGATACCGCTTCCTGCTGCACCAAGAGAGAAGGATAAACCTTTGATATCAGTAATATTTCCGGTTTTGATCTTATCTTTTCTAACTACAAATTGAACCTGGCTTGGCCAAAGGGCGGTGATCGACCTTAAATCTGTATGCTTCTTTGTAAAGGGCGCCTGCCCTGCCCATGCCAAAGCCCCTATATCTGCCTGAAGAATGGCAAGCTCGGCCTCCTTGGCTTCAAGGATATTGATATTCTCCACCGATCCGCCGGAGGACTGTGCCGAGGCAACAATCCCATGGGTTGCCCGAAGTTTGTCATTCCAAAGGGTGGACATTCCTACTCCCATGGGATAATAGGTCCCGCCGGTACCGGCAGTGGTAACCATTATGTAAGTCCTCTGAGGGGCACTAGGAGTTGCGGCAGCCTCATCCTGCTGTCCTGCCGCAGCAAGAGGTAAAACTACAACAACGGAAAGCAACAGTAATAGAAAAAGTGAAAAAACCGATTTTTTCATCAAAAACCTCCAATCTTTATTTATTTTCGATCAACTAACATCTTAGCATTGTACCATATACCTTGCCTCGGGTCAAATGGATAAATAAAAATTCAGGGAAAAAGTTGAAAAATAGTTATCAGCGGGAAATTACTAGAGTGCGTATTCTATTGAGGTGGTAATTTGGGGAAGCGAGAGGAATAAAAACAAAAGGTTGGTTTCTGAGGCAATTTTGAAAACCCAGATTTTTAAAACATTCTATTTTAGAAATATTTTTTAGGAATATTTTTTAGAAAGAGCTCTTAAAACGGATTTCTTTACACTGGTAAGGTGAATCACCATTGCACTTTCCGCCTTTTTACCAGACCGGGTCATTATAGCATCGAAAAGATTGTCCAATTCCTGGCGGTTTGGGGTTTCAATATCCACAACATCCGTGGTGGAGAGTCTTATCCTTCTGGTTTCGTTGGAAAAATTGGACAGGATATTGGAAATTTCTATATTCCCTGACCACTTTAATAACAGGGCATGAAGATGTTTATCAAACCTGTTGATAATTTCATGGGTAATTTTATCCTCTTTTTCCATCCGGCAGAGGTTTTCGTGCTCCTCCTTAAGAACTTCCAGATCCTCCTTTGGAATCCGCCTTACCGCCTTCTTTGCAGCAAAGGGCTCTAAAAGCAAACGGATTGTAAATAGATCCGCCGCCTTCTGATAGGAGATGGAAGAAACCATGGTTCCGACCTGAGGCCGGACAACCACCAGGCCTTCACCCTGAAGTTTGCTGATGGCATTACGGGCAGGGGCACAGCTTACATCAAACCTCTCGGCAATCCCCTTTTCCGAAAGTTTTTGACCTGGTTCTATCTTTAAATTGAGAATTTCTTCTTTAAGAACCTCGTAAATATGGTCTGCAATGGTTTTTTGAACTATCATATCTGCAAAATGTTAAATTGATCCAGTTCTTTTGTCAATGTAATTATTTTTTTTCCTATCATTCTAGTATAATACTCCTTGTGATTGTATAATTATTTAAACATTCCGATTATTTTAATTTTCCTACCGGGGCTGCGTAAATAGGGAACTCATCGATACCATCAGTACCTAAAAAAAGAGTAAGTTTTTTCTGGTCGTAAGCCCCGATGGCACAGGTGCCGCATTTAATCGCCTCACAGGCAAGGTACAAGTTCTGACACAAATGTCCTGCATCCAAGGCAATTAATTTAGCTGCAGCAACCGAGTATCGCCATTCGGTTCTGTAAGGCACTGCTGTCCAAACAAAGGTGACCGCGGAATTCCATCCCTGGTTTAAAAGGGCTTCCTCCAGGGACTCCCGCATCTTTTCTCCTGACGGATCCTCTTGATTTGGTTTTCTTATCAGAGCAGCCTTGTGGCTTAAGGGAAGATACCTGTACAGGCCTGTGGGTAGATCCTTAACACGGAAGGAAAAGAAATAGGTTTCAAAGGGGTGCCTCGCACCTGCGGAGGGTACAGTACGAAGGGAATACTTCTCGTGCTTATCCCTTAACCCCTGGGTGGCATAGAGAAGTAAGGAAAGCTCCTGCAGGTCGATCCCTTCCTGGGAGTAGCTTCTTCTACTCTTTCTGTTTTTTATGGCAGAAAGTACAGAAACCCCGGTATCAGGGATTTCCGAAAGCGGGACAAGATCGTAAAGGGAGACACCCTCCGGAACCGGGAGCTCCTGGGATGGCACAGGCAAACCCTTCTTCTGATCCGAAACAATCCTGTCCAGTTTTTCCCAATTGGAGAATAGAAAGCTCCTGCCCTTAATTAAAGTTTCATCCATCTTTTGCTCCTTATAATAATCTTATACCTTCTCTTTAGTTCTCTTAACTTTGCCTAAAGAATAGAAAAAATACAAGACTAAAAAAAAGCCGGCTTCTAACAAAAGATCGCCGGCAGAGTTTAAAAACAATAATAATTTGGAGATCTATTTGTTCTCTTCCTGCATTCTTTTTGCCCCTTCCTTTACTGCCCGAAAGATGTTTTCGTAACCAGTACAGCGGCATAGGTTTCCCCGCAGGGCATCCTTTATCTGCTCATTGCTGGGTTCCGGCTCCCTGTTAACCAAAGCTATGGAGGAGAGCACCATCCCGGGGGTACAGAATCCGCACTGAACAGCTCCCTCATCCACAAAGGCCTCCTGCATGGGATGAAGCTTTTTACCCTCCGCAACTCCTTCGATGGTGGTGATTTCTGCACCATCGCAGGTAGCAGCCAAGGTTTGACAGGAGAGGATAGGTTTGCCGTCTATCAGTACAGTACAGGCACCGCACTCTCCTATTCCGCACCCGTATTTTGCTCCGGTAAGATGAAACCTTTCCCGCAGGAAATTCAACAGTGTCTCCTGGGGGGCTACCTCCCGGGTGTAATCCTTTCCGTTTATCTTTATATTTATGGTTGTGCTCATTATTGCTATTCTCCCTTACTCCTCTTACAGGCTGCAGAAATGAGATCCTGCACCAGCACCGGTACAACGGAGAGTCGGTACTCTCGGCTGGACCGGATATCATTTATTGGGGATATATCCTGAGATACAGCCGCAGCTAATGATTCCTTGGATATCTCCTTTACAATCTTTCCGGTTATAAGGTTTTCCACCTTTTTACCCCTTACAGGCGTAGGCGCTACAGAACCAAAGGCTACCCGCGCACCGGTTATCCTGTCCCCTTCCAGAGAAAGCCACACGGCAGCATTAACCTTTGCGATGTCCAAGGTTACCCTGGCAAGCTTTCCAAAGGCTGCTCCGCTTCCTGCTTTCTGCCTGGGCAGTCTTATACAGGAGATTATCTCCCCCTTGGATAGCACTGTTTTACCAGGTCCCGTAAAGAAATCCTCTACAGGCATCAAACGGGTTACAATATTACCGCTTTGATCAAGGCCTCTGCATTCCACTTGGGCTCCCAGGACAATTAATGCGGGGGGGGTATCCGCTCCTGGAGAGGCATTACCAAGATTTCCCGCTAAGGTTGCGGTATTTCTTATCTGGGTACCACCCACGGTGTGTATCGCCTCTGCGAGGCACCGGAACTCTTTGTATGGTTCCAGGATCCTCTCTATCTCTGTCATTGTACAGGCAGCACCGATCTCAAGATAATCTTTTGTATCGGAGATATTTTTCAGTTCTGCTATTTTCCCAAGATAAACTACAGCAGCAGGTTTTTCCCTTCCATCCTTAAGCCGGTTTACCAGGTCCGTACCTCCGGAAAGGGGTTTTGTCCCTTCTGCTCCCAGTTTTTCCAGGGCCTCCTTCAGGCTCTTGGGGATGTATAATTCATAATCATGGATAATTGTCCGGGAATTAAACATTTTTCTTCTCCTATAAAAAGTCAACAGTAAGCCTTTAACAGACTCACAAAATTAAGCAGCTGAGAATGCAGCTGCATGCATCTCCATAGATTTTTGAAATAGCTTTGGATCTTTCATACGAAGAGGGCTGAAAGG
>Ga0067045_1029434_pt1 | contig 20829 bp, 13 predicted proteins | sample TerdegcTABiofilm_FD_59184 | JGI IMG/M metagenome (GOLD analysis project Ga0067045, IMG submission 59184) | Combined Assembly of (Gp0054472, Gp0054536) Wastewater bioreactor microbial communities from Singapore -Terephthalate degrading...
ATGGGCAGAGAGACCCAAGAGTACCGGTCCGGCGTGATCTTCAGCGACGACGGCGGTATCACCTGGACGCCCGGCGCCACTGTGGCGCCGCTTTTCAAGGACTGCAATGAGTGCGAGGTGGTGGAGACCGCCGGCGGTCGCCTGCACCTGAACATGCGCACCAACAGCGGGACGAACCGGCGCGCCATTGCCTGGAGCGAAGACGGCGGACAGACGTGGTCTGAGCCGGTCCTCGATGACAGGCTGGTCGAGCCGGTCTGCGACGCCAGCCTGATGGCTACCGACACGCCCGATGGCCCACTCTGGCTCTTCGCGAACTGCGCCAGCCTGAAGCGCACCAATGAGACCATCCGCGCCAGCCGCGATGAAGGCCAGACCTGGCCCATCGAGAAGGTGCTCTTCCCCGGCCATTCCGCCTACCCGTGCCTGGCGCGACTTGCGGACGGGACCTTCGCCTGCCTGTATGAACGCGGCGAGCAACACCCCTATGAAAGCCTGGCTTTCGCAAGATTCACCACCAAATGGCTGGAGGACGGAGCGCAGTAGCGGCGAATTGGACAGGTCAAAGGGTGCGCGGGTAATCACGCGGGCTTCTCAGGGCCCCCTCGGAGGGTGAGCACATTGTCAGACCCCATCAGGATCGGTCTCGTCGGCCTTGGACGCGCGGGCTGGGGCATGCACTGCAAGGAACTTGAGAGCAAGACCGACAAGTTCACGCTCGTGGCCGCCTGTGACATTATCCCCGAACGCTGCAAGCGTTTCGAGGAGACCTACGGTGGGCGCAGTTACGAGAGCGTGCGCGATCTCATCAACGACCCCGAAGTGGAACTGGTGGACATCGCTACCCGCTCCAATGACCACTACGCCCATGGGATCATGGCGCTCGAAGCCGGCAAGATGGTCTTCATGGAAAAGCCCATGTGCCTGACCTGGGAGGAGGCCAAGAGCTTGCGGGCCACGTCTGAACGCACTGGCTCGAAGCTCTTCGTGCGACACAACCGGCGCTTCGAGACCGCGTTCCTGGTGATTCGCGAGATCATCGCTTCGGGCAAGCTGGGCGAGGTGCATGAGGTGAAGCTGGCGCGGGTCGGCTACCAGCGCCGCGACGACTGGCAGACCATCATGGAATTCGGCGGCGGACAGCTCCTCAACTGGGGACCGCACATCGTGGATCACGCGTGCCAGCTGCTCGGGGCTCCCATCGCCTCCATGTGGAGCGACCTCAAGCGCGTCGCGGCCGTTGGCGATGCCGAAGATCACCTGAAGATCGTCCTCAAGGGCGAGAACGGGCGCATCGTGGACCTGGAAATCAGCGGCGGCGCGGCGCTCGGAGCGCCTGAGTACTTGATATGGGGCAGCCGGGGAGCCCTCACCTGCACGGGCGACACGATCCAGCTGAAGTACCTGGACCCGTCCGTCGCTCTGTCTGAGCGGACTGCTGACCCGGGCACTCCGGGCGAGGGGTTCGGCAGCGCGGAGAAACTCCCGTGGATTGAGGAGACCATCCAGGCCAGCCACCCGAAGGCCTGGGCGATCTGGGATGAGCTCTACAGCGCAATCCGCGAGGCGACACAGTTCCCGGTAACGCTTGACGAGGCGGTTCAGAACATGTGGGTCATCTCGCAGGCCAAGCTGGGGACCCAGTTCGAGTAGCGCCACTCTTCGACCGATGAACCACACCGGGCGCGACGATGACTGTCGCGCCCGGTTGGCTTACGACATGTGTGCAAGGCTCAGAACTGGACGAACTCTTCCTTCTTCGCCCCGCAGACCGGACACCTCTTCGGGGCCTCGCCCTCAAGGGTGCAGCCGCAGACCGAACACACGTTGATGATGCCCAGGTCCACATCGCTGCCCGCGTTCACCGCTTCCTTGGCCTTCACATAGAACTCGTGGTGCTGCTTCTCGGCCTCGTAGGCGTTGGCGAAGCTCTGGTGCGCTTCGAACTCCTCCTGGTCTTCCGCAACAACCATGAAAGCGGGGTACATCTCCTCGACCTCGAAGTTCTCGCCATCCGCTGCTTCGGCCAGATTGTCGGCGGTGCTGCCGATGCCGCCCAGGACTTCGAGGTGCGCGGACGCATGGACCTGTTCCGCGAAGGAAGCGGCCCGGAAAAGGCGGGCCACATTGGTCATGCCCTCGTCCGCGGCCTTCACCGCGAAGTTCAGGTACTTCATATGGGCCTGGCTCTCGCCGGCGAACGCCGCCTTCACGTTCTCTTCCGTCATCTTGCGCATAGTCCCGGCCTCCTCTTGCGGCGGCTCGGGGCCGCCTGGCTTGGTCTCCCTCTCGTCAGGGTCTTTCTGCGCAGGAGCAGCCTGCCCCGCTCCGGACCGCATCGGGGATGTGCTCGCGCGGATCTCGTCCTCGATCTCCCGCGACTCACCCAGATCGCCAACCAGACAGGCGCCCACCAACACGCCGTCCCTGCGGATGAGCTTGCGGTACGTACGCTTTTCCATGTCCACGCTGGCCTCTATCTCGAAGGCGGCCTCGTCCGCGGGATTCGAGATGCCGATGGCGCAGAACGGGAGCCCCGCCGCAAGCTGGAAATTGGCGGCCACCGCCCCCGCGTACTCCCCTTCGCCTCCGGCCATGTAGATGCCCGCGTGATCCCCCTGTTCCGTGGAATTGCGCCAGGAGGTGTTGACCCGGCTCTCGTTCCAGACCTGGTCGAAAGCCTGGGCGACATCGCCGGCAGCGTAGATCGACGGGTCGCTGCTCTGGAACCGACGGTTCACGATGATGCCGCGGTCCACCCTGAGCCCGGCCTCGCGTGCGAGCTCAACGCGCGGCTTCACACCAACCGCGACGCCCACCAGGTCGCACTCGATGGTCTTCCCACCCTTCGTCCTGACCGCCGAGACTCGCCCGTCCGTGGATTCGAAGCTGTCGACCTCGTCCTCCAGGATCACCTCAACGCCCCAGTCCGCCAGGGCGCGTTCGATGACCCCGCCGGCCTTCTCATCCAGCGCCGGTGCACCGACGCGGGCTTCCCTGACCAGGTGAGTGGTCGGGATCTTGCGCATGTGGAAGGCCCGAATGAACTCCAGGCCCAGCAGACCCCCGCCCACAACCACCGCATGGGTCGCATTACTGGCTGCTTCCGCAATGCGTTCGGCATCCGCGAAGGTGCGGAAGTACGCGATGCCTTCTGCGTCCGAACCAGGCCAGGGGATCTGGATCGGGCTGGATCCGGTGGCGATGAGGAGCGCGTCGTAGGGGTACGTCGAGCCGTCCCCGCAGGTGACTGTCTTCTCCACGCGGTCGATGCTCACCGCCACTACCCCTTTGACGATCTCGAGGCCCTTGTCGTCGAAGTGGGCGCCCGTTGACAGACAGTCCTCTCGGTCCATACCGCCGATGAAGTCGGGCAGGATCGGCCTGGCGTAGAGCCCCACCTGCTCTTCCGACAGGATCGTGATCGACGCATCAGGGGCCATCGCCGACAGGGCCTGAGCCGCCGTGCGCCCTGCCGCGCTGTTGCCGACGATCAGGTACTTGAAGCCTTGGGGCCGCTTTTCAACAATCTGAATGCGACGGTAGCGGCGCTTCGGGTCGGCCTCACGGCGCTCGAAGGCCGTGAACGGAGCGCCGCAGCTGGGGCAGGACTCCGGGGGAGCCGGCCCCTTGTGGATATAGCCACAGACACTGCAGATCCATCGATCGTTCATCTCCCACACCCCGTTTGCAGTCATTCCGCGCCCGTGCGCGGTGGTCAGTCCTTCTTCAGGGCCGCCTTGCTGCGCGTGTACTGCAGTTCGACTTCCGGCCCCCTGCAGCTCTGCTCAATGCACTGCCGCGCAATCCGGATATCCTCTTCAGCTTCCTGCACGCTCATCATCCCGATGACCACCGTGTCGATGGGCTTAATGTTGCTGTACACGAAGCCCAGGCCGGTGGGGGGCATGATCCTCCCCGCGCCCAGCGGCTTGATGCTCACTACGGGCTTCGGTGTTCCCTGGATGATATTGCGCTCCCAGTCGGTCTCAATGGCGCACAGAAACCCGATGGAGTTGAAGATCTGCACGTAACCGGCGCAGTCGTAGCCGGCGCGATCCGACACGACAACCGTCTCGGGCCGGTGGGTGCTCCAACCGGGGATCATGCCCTTCTTGCGGATGTACTCAAGCGCCTCCGGGCCCTCGTGAATGCGGTTCTCGCTGGCGAGTACGCGCACGTCGGTCCAGCTTGTGTGGGGCCAGCAGAACTCGCAGCCCAGATCGGCGGCTTCATCCACGCCGCGCTTGAGGTCATCCAGCGTCGCCCCAGCGGGTGTGGCGATGTAGTTGATGTGGACCCCAGTGTCCTTCTCAACGCGCTCCATGATCTCTTTGTAGTCTTTGCGCTGGATGGCGATGGTGGCATTCAGGCCCTGCTCGGCGCAGTAACGCATGACCTCGTAGATGCGCTCCGATGTGAAATGCTGCCGGAGCCAGTTGTCGCGCGCGCTGCTGAAGTGGGAGAAACCATGGAAGGTGTTGCTGCCGATCATCAGTCGCGAGATCTCGATGCCGCCGATGTTCGTGGTCGGAAATGACATCTGCTTTGCAGGCTCCCGTGAATAAGTGCTATAATCCGGCGCATATCGCGTGGCCAGTACTATAACACATTTACGCTTCTGGTTGACGCCCATTTGCGGCAACGACCCCACCAAAGACACCAGCCCCCCGCGCGATGAAGTTTCTGTTGCCTGCCGTCGTTGCCCGCCTGTTGGCCGGGTCGAATTCTGTCGGCTGGAGGAAGGCGAATGCCTCATTACAACCCCACCACGAACCTCCTGGAGGAGGAATACTACCACTATGAGTTGCAGGATGTGGATGAGCCGCAACTCTACAGGGATGTGTTCCCCTACCATGACGTGCCGCGCATCGTGTTCAACCACCGCCAGGTGCCGATGAACCCTCCGGAGCAGATCTACATCAGCGACACCACATTCCGTGACGGTCAGCAGTCGCGGCCGCCCTTCACGCCCCAGCAGATTGCCACCATCTATGACATGCTCCACCGCCTGAGTGGGCCGAAGGGGATCGTCCGCGCCTGCGAGTTCTTCGTCTACACCGAGCGCGACCGCGAGGCCCTCCGCCTGTGCCAGGAGCGGGGCTACGAGTTCCCCGAGGTCACCAGCTGGATCCGGGCATCCCGCAAGGACTTCCAGCTAGTGCGCGAATTGGGCATCAAGGAAACGGGGATGCTCACCTCCTGCTCCGACTACCACATCTTCCACAAGCTCAACATGAAGCGCTCCGAGGCCATGGACAACTACCTCGCGGTAGTCAAGATGGCCCTGGAAGAGGGCATCGTCCCCCGCTGCCATCTCGAGGATATCACCCGGGCCGACTTCTACGGTTTCGTGATCCCCTTCGTGCGCGAACTGATGAAGCTGTCGGAAGAAGCGAAGATGCCCATCAAGGTGCGCGCCTGCGACACCCTGGGCTTCGGCGTCACCTACCCCGGCGTGGCGCTGCCCCGCAGCGTCCGCGGGATCATCTACGGACTGCGCTTCTTGGGCGGCGTGCCGGCGGACTGGCTGGAGTGGCACGGGCACAATGACTTCTACAACGGCCTGGTCAATGCCACCACCGCCTGGCTCTACGGCTGCGGCGTGGCCAACGGCACCTGTCTGGGCATCGGCGAGCGCACGGGGAACACTCCGGTGGAAGCGCTCGCAATCGAGTACTGCGCCCTGCGGGGAACCAACGACGGGATGGACCTGTCGGTCATCACCGAGATCGCTGACTACTTCGCGCGGGAAACAGGCATGTGCATTCCGGACAACCAGCCCTTCGTTGGCGCGAACTTCAACGTCACTAAGGCCGGCATCCACGCCGACGGGCTGTACAAGGACGAGGAGATCTACAATATCTTCGACACCGGCAAGATCCTCAATCGCCCGCCGGGTGTTGCGGTCACCGACAAGTCCGGCCTCGCCGGGATTGCCCAGTGGATCAATGTCTGGTACCGACTGGAGGGTGACGCCCGTGTATCCAAGGATCATCCTGGCGTCCTGCAGATCAAGGAGCTCATCGATGAGCAGTACGCCTCGGGCCGCGTGACACAGGTCTCGGACCAGGAGATGGTCCAGCTTGCAGCCCAGTTCGTGGGCATCGGGGCAGACCAGTAGCCCTCTGGCATCGAGACAACCGACCGCAGACCACAACGGCGCGCTCCTGTCGCAGGGGCGCGCCGTTCGCTTTTGCAGACGCACGCGAATTCACAGCGGCTCGATCCGCAGCCGGAAGGTCACGATGCCCGGCGACCCCTCGCCGAAGTTGAAGGCCAGGTAGTCGTACCAGGGGCGCCGCGAGCAGGCCGTGATGCTCGCCAGCGTGGGCGCCTCGTACTCTACCACCAGCGCCTGCCCTTCGCCGGCCGGGGCAATGCGCACTCGCCCCTCGCCGGTCGGGGGCACGAGCACGTCCTGGCCGTCTGTGGCATCTCCCGCGCCCAAGCCGCCGAAAGAAGACCCACCGACCACACTCGTCGCCAGGTAGATCGGTCCCGGGGACCCGGACAGTGCACGCGCGTCCCAGGTCACCTCCAGACAATCGTTGTCCTCAGCCAAGCAGACCCTCATGGTGGCGACCGCACCCAGCGCCCTGGCGGAGTAGATGGCCGCAACCTCCTCCCCCGGCCGGGGCATGGTGCTGTGGTGCCAATCGCCAAACCCCGCCCAGACAAGCCCGACGGGGTGATCGCCGGGCACCAGCGCATCCAGGCCGACTGCGTGGCTGAACAGGCTCGTGACGCAGCCGGACAGCCCGTTCACTTCCGCGCGCAGGAAGGGGTTCTCCAGGCAGGTGACATCCAGTTCGCGCAAGCCGTCGGGGTGTGAGACCTTCCGTCGTTCCATGAACGCCAAGGCGCCCCGACCCAGACGGATCGGTACGTCTTGCCGAACCGGAACATCCCCCGCCGATCCGCGAATTACCAGCTTTCCGGTGGTCATCGGCGCACATACGGGCAGCCGCGAGAAGGCCAGCGCAACCTCGCGCCATGCGCTCTGTTCAGTGAGTTCCAGCGTCTGGGGGGCAGACGCCCGGTACCCCGAATCGGCCATACCGGGCGGGGTGTCGATCACCGCGCGGCACCTGAGCAAGACCGCCGCCGGGCTCAGGGCGCGGGCACGGATCAGCAACTGAACAGGCTGCTCGGGTGTGGGGAAAAGGGACAGGTGCGCGCCGGGAACCTGTATCTCAACTAGGTCGCCCTGAGCGGTCTGGCACTGCCCTGGGCAGGCGCAGATGATGAACCAGAGAATGCACGGGCTGAACAACTGGCGCACCCGGCCGAACATTGCGCCCCCCGTGGTCTAGGCGGTGAACCGCGCCGGTCCTCGGACTGGGATGGACTACCGGCTCAGCTTGCGTACAACAACGCTTTCGAAGCCCTTCTGATCGCGCGCCCGGACTTCGATCCGCACCGGCTCGGCCCCGTGGGGCAGTGGCACGTCCGTCTCGAATCCGCCGCTGATCTTCACGGCCACCGGGTGGCCATTGACGGTCACCTGGGCCCCACGCTCTGCCGTGCCTTTGACGTGAACGGACTGGGCCCCAGCGGGCACCCGGTCTCCAATGGGCTCATCCACGGTCAACGCGGGCCGGGCAACATCCGCAACCGACTTCCACTGGGCCTGGTCGGCTTCGCTCTGCTCAAGCACCGCCGCGGGAGCGTCGCGGCCCACTTCCGCCATCTGGTCAGCCCGGACCGCAACATCCCCCGCGTCGGTCATGACGTCAACCTGTCCCCGCAGCACTGAAACGCTTGTGGAGCCGTCTTCCGCCACGGCCACCGAGAAGATGGTCCCGCGCACCGCGGCGGTTGCGGTCGGGGTGCTGATCTCGAACTTCGACCGCTGCGAGAGCCGCTTAAGCACACGAACCCATACCCGCCCCAGGTCCAGCCTGAACAGGTAGCTCTCGGTGGATCGGGCGCGGTTCACCTGGCACTTGAGCACCTGCATGGTGGTGTTCGGCCCCACCTTGATGCGTGACCCATCCACCCAGTTCAGCATAAGCCCGCCGTCAGACCCGGTCTTGATGACGGTACCGGCCATCACTCGCTTCGTGTCGCCGAGGTTCACGAAGGCATCGCTGCCCTCGGGGCGAATTGTGATAGCGCCCGTGGGGTTCGATACCGCGGCCACACGCTGGACGATGAACAGCGATTCCAGCAGGAACAAGCCAATTCCCGCGAGTACCGCGAGGCTGATGATGAGTACAAGGGACGCTCGTCGCATGTGTTGGATGCCCCAGCCTTCCTGGGTGTTGCTTTGGCGATCCCGATACGCGCAGAGAACTGCGGTCGTCTTAATCATAACTGATACCCGCAGCCGCGGCAATCCAAACGGACGCCGCGCCGGGCGCGATATGTTACACCGGAGCGTGGCGGCATCCGTGGGAGCCCTAACATGAGGAACCTCGCAGCCCCTGAGGACATGTCAAGGCGCGGAGCAATTGTGCCCTTGCTTGTTGTGCTCGGAGTGGGTCTGCTAATCCTGGCCTGGATGCTCACCCCTCCGGGCGACATCCTGGAGCGCTTCGAGCTGCGGACCATCGACGCACGTTTTCTGATCCGCGGCGACCGCGCCGCCAGTGGCGAGATCGTCATCGTTGCCGTGGACGATGACAGCCTGGCGCGCGTCGGACCCTGGCCGTGGCCCCGTGAGCGCTATGCCCGGATCATTGAGGTCCTGCGTGAAGCGGGTGCACGGATAATCGCCTTCGACATCCTGTTCGCGGAGCCGGGCCCCGGCGGCGCACAGTCCGACCAGCCCCTGGTGCGCGCCTGCCGCGACTTCGGCGGCACCGTGCACGCCGCAGCACTGCTCTCGGCCGGGGAGGATCGGACAGACGCGGGGAGTGGGACCGGCGGACTTGCCCGGTTCGCTCTGCCGGGGTCCAACATCAGGCAGGGCACGGGACTGAACGCTTTCTCGCATCTGTTCAGCGCCAACGGCGCCGTTGGCCCGCTCCCCGAGATCGCCCAGGTCGCACGAGGCGTGGGCTTCGTGGATGTCGTCGCCTCGCTGGACGGCGTCTACCGCGAAAGCCCGCCGGTTGTCCGCGCGGGTGGGAATCTCTACCCGTCGCTGTGGCTCTCAGTCGCCGCGCGCGCCTTGGGCGTCCCTTCTGAGGAAATCCAGGTCCGCACCGGTTCTCACGTGCAGCTCGGGGCTGAGCGGCGCATACCCATCGGGCGCGAGGGTACGATGCTCATCAACTTCACGGGCCCCGGCAGCCTCTTCCCTCACGTATCCGCCGGCGATCTGCTGTCGGAGAGCGCCGCAATCGACGCGGGAGCTTTCCGGGACAAGATCGTCTTCATCGCGGTCACCGCTCTGGGCCTTCACGATGTGCGCCCCACCCCCTTCGAGCCGATCGCCAAGGGAATCGAAGTCCAGGCAAACGCGCTGGACACTGTCCTGACCGGACAGTTCATCCGCCGCTGGCGCCCTGAGGCAACGCTGCTCGCAGTGCTGATCTGGACGCTGCTCATCGGCGCCCTTGTCGCCACCACTCGCGCGCGGGTCTACGTGCCCGTGGCCATGGTCTGCCTCATCCTGCACAACGGTCTGGCCGTCTGGGCGTTCAACCGCTTCGGCGTCATCGCCCCCATGTTCACCCCGTCCCTCGCGATGGTGCTTTCCCTGCTGGCGGCAGTCTCGGTCCGCGTCATGACCCAGGAGCGCAAGGAAAGCGCCCTGATGAACACGCTGGCGCAGTTCGTTCCGCCCGAGGTTGCGTCTCTGCTGACTCAGGATGATGCCAACGCGGCGTTCGTTGGCGAGACACGCACCGTCACCGTGCTCTTCGCTGACCTCCGGGGCTTCACCGCCGCGAGCCGGCGCCTCGGAGCGGAGCGCACCGTGGTCCTGCTCAACAGGTACTTCGAGTTGATGCACGAGGTGATCTTCAGCTTCGGCGGGACCCTGGACAAGTTCATGGGTGACGAGATCATGGCCTTCTTCAACGCGCCCGTGGAACAGGTCGACCACCCGCATCTTGCCGTGGCTTGCGCGCTGACCATGCAGCAGAGGATCAGCCGGCGGCGGGACGAATGGGCCTACCTCGGCATGCCGGAACTTGCGGCGGGCATCGGCATCGACACAGGCGAATCCATCGTCGGCTGTGTTGGCTCAGGTTCGCGGATGCAATATACTGTCATCGGAGAGAATGTGAACCTTGCCAGCCGCCTCCAGGCACTGTGCAAGGACCTCGGCGCCTCCATCATCATCAGCGAAGCAACATACAGCCTTGTGCGGGGCATGGTGGAGTGTCGCGACCTGGGTCTCCACAAGATCCGCGGCATCGACGAACCCCATCGCGTGTATGAGGTTCTCGGGATGCTGGAGACGCCGCAGGCCACCGATAGCGGGAGTGGACAGAATGAAGCGCAGTCTCCATAGCTACCTGATCGTGACGGCCCTGTTCGCCGCGTCAGTCACTGCCGCCGCACCCGTCGTGCAGACCCTAGAGGATTTCGAGGGCAGGCTTACGGGCTGGGGAGGCAAGACACAGATCGTGGCGCAGGCAAGCCAGGGCGAGGGCGCCCTGGAGTGGATCCCCGATTCCGGTGCGGGCCCGAAGGCTGCGAACTTCAACTTCGCGGGCCGAGGCATCGAGATGAGCGATTGGGACCGGCTCACCTTCGACTACCGCCTGGACGGGACAACCTGTGAATGGTGGGGCGTCAAGATCGTGGACTGGCCCCTCGGCGACGGTATGCAGGCCACCTGGCAGATTGCCTCCAAGGGCGACGTCCCCGCGGGCCAGTGGCGCACCGCGGCAATCAACCTCGGCACGCCCCAGTGGCTGTGGGGTGACAAGCCGGACGAAAAGTCACAGCTCATCATGTTCCGCGCCCAGTTCACCGACGGCAAGGCCCACCCGGTGCTCATCGACAACATCCGCCTGGAGCGCGACCCACTGCGCATCCAGAAAGTGGAGCGGGGCGAGTCCGTCACCGAAGGCGACCGCCTGCGCCTGGGCTACCGGATCACGCTTGCGAACACCACTCAGGCCGCAGCGACCTTCGCCACCAGTCTGAGCGATACCGACGACCATCTGCAGGTGACCGTGCCCGACAGCGTGGAGATCGCCCCCGCGGCGTCAGCGGAAGTGGAGATCAGCCTCTCTGCTCCAATCTCCGGGCCGGAGGCCGCCGCGCCCCTCAGCGTCTTGACCACCCGGGTCTCTTTCAGTCCACCAGGAGAGAGCGATACTGCCATGTCCGTTGAACTGTCCCTGCCGGTCCCCCTCAAGACCGTAAAGCACCCGTGCCTGCTCATCACCCGCGAGCAGGCCGCCGAAGTCCTGGCGAAAGTCGCGCGGGACCCAAAGGCGGAAGCGATCTACAAAGGCCTCGTGGCCCGGGCCGACGCCTGGCTGACCAAAGAGATCAAGTACCCGGACCGGGGCAGCCAGTGGTGGCACTGGTACACCTGCAAGAAGTGCGGCGGGCGCCTCAACACCAAGTCACCTACTGAGCACGTCTGCCCGGATTGCGGCGCGTCGTACACCGGCTGGCCGTATGATGACGTGGTACTGGACCGCGAGCACAATGCCCTGTCTCAGGCCATCCGCGATCTCGGCCTGGTCTATGTCTTCACCGGAGAGCGCAAGTACGCCGAGCGCGCCCGAGAGATTCTCCTGGGGTACGCCGAGCGGTATCTGAACTACCCGCTGCATGACATCAACGGGAAGCCCAATCGCGGCGGCGGTCACGTGGGCCCGCAGACTCTGGACGAATCCACCTGGCTGATCCCGCTGGTGCAGGGATTCGACTGCGTGTATGACACCCTTTCCCCCGAAGACGTGGAACAGATCGCCACGAAGATGCTGATCCCCGCGGCGGAACTGATCCATGATCACCAGTGGGGCATCCATAACATCTGCTGCTGGCACGATTCGGCGTACGGGCTGGTGGGCATCGCCCTGGCCGATGAGCGCTTCGCGGGCGACGCCATCAATGGGCCAAAGGGCTTCAAGGCGCAGATCGAGAAGGGCGTCACTGATGATGGCTTCTGGTACGAAAGCGCCTGGGGGTATCACTTCTACACGATGATGGCCCTGGAGCCCCTGGCGATTGCCGCGCGGAACATCGGCATCAACCTGTACACGGATCGCTACAAGGGCATGTATGATGCGCCACTGGCATTCATGGGACCCGGCGGAGTGCTTCCGGCGTTCAATGACAGCGGAACAGCCAACGCGCTTGGCGGTGGGAACCGTTACGAGATCGCCTATGCCCGCTGGCAGGACCCGCGGCACCTCCTGCCGATCCTGAGCAGCAGCCGCAACAGCCTGGAGACGCTGCTGTTCGGCGTGGAACTGGGCGCGCAGGAGGAGTTCCGTCTCGAGTCCGCGCTCTTCCCCGCCGCGGGCTATGCAGTGCTGCGGTCCGGTCGAACCGGCGAAAAAGGCGCGGACCGCTACGTGCCCCACAACTACCTCGCGCTGGACTACGGCCCTCACGGGGGCGGACACGGACACCCGGACAAGCTGGGGTTCGTCCTGTACGGTCACGGGACCCTGCTGGCCGAAGACCCGGGGTGCATCGCATACGGCAACCCGGCTCATGGGGGATGGTTCCGCCAGACCATCAGCCACAACACGGTGGTCGTGGACGGCAAGAGCCAGAAACCCTGCACCGGGACGCTCCAGTTCTTCGCCGCCGCCGACAACATGGCAGTCGCCAGCGCCCGGGCTGACGAGGCCTACGGTGGCGTGCGACTGCGCAGAACCATGGCCCTGGTTGGGGACCGGGTCATCGACGTGGTCCTCTGCGAGAGCGAAGACGAGCGAACCTTCGACTGGGCCTACCACAACCGCGGCGCTTTGGAGACCCCGGTGGCACTGTCCGCGCTCGAGAAGGCCCCGGCGGGCGACGGCTATGACTGGGCGAAAGAGTGGCGCGCGGGCGAGATCGGTGCGGACTGGTCTGCGCTCTGGCGTCAGGAAGGCGGTCCGGGGCTCAAGCTTGCCCAGACGGTGGCCGAAGGCCGGGCGCAGCTGCTTTCAGCCATCGGCATGGGCAACCCCACGAAGATCAAGGTCCCCTTCGTGATCTCCCGCGTCACGGGCCGCAAGGCGCTCTACGCAACCGCCCTGGAGGTGTTTGGTGGCGATGCCCCGGAACTCTCCGTGCGATCGTTACCGATCAGATCCGCATCGCAGAGCGATCCCGATGAGCAGCCTGTTGCCGTGGAAGCTACTGGCGGGGCGACCCGGGATATCCTCCTGATCAACCCCGGTGGGGGTACCATTGCCGCGGAGGATTTCGAACTCCGGGGGCAGGGCGCGGTGCTGCGCTACATGGCGGGGAAGTTGCAGCAAGTGCTCGTGACAGGAGACGGTGAGGTACTCATCGCCGGACAGCCTGCCGCAGGGCAGTAACCCCGGCGAGTCAGCCCGACCGGGCTGCGGGACGTGCCATCTGAGCAGGAACGGGAATCCATGGAATTCCAACTCACATCGCTGATCGACGGCCAGTACAAAGTGGTGGAGAAGCATCGCGGCGGCATGAGCATCGTCTATATCGTGCTGGACGAGTTCAGCCACAAGCGCTTCGCCATCAAGACCGTCAAGGAGGACCTTCTCGAAGAGCGCAGCGCCGTCGAGCGCTTCTGCGAGGAGGCCAAGACGTGGATGAACATCGGCCGGCACCAGCACGTGGTGGAGGCCATCATCTACCGCGACATCAACGGCCAGCCCTTCCTGTGGCTCGAGTACGTGGACGGAACGGACCTCAAGCGGCTGATCGATACGGAGAGAAGCCTCTTCCCGCCGCAAGTCATGGAGTACGCCCTGCAGGTATGCGAGGCGATGTGCTACGTGCACACCGCCGAGGTACGGGGCCAGAAGGGCGTGGTCCACCGGGACTTGAAGCCCGCCAACATCATGCTGGACAAGCGCATGGGGGTGAAGGTCACCGACTTCGGCCTCGCCAAGGTCTACGGGCAGGGGCGCGAGATGACCGATGTGGGCGTAGGCCTGGGAACGTACCTTTATATGCCGCCTGAACAGTTCCTGGATGCGGGATCGGCGGACGCGACGTCCGACGTCTTCTCCTTCGGCGCCTCGCTGTACGCGGCCCTGACCGGTAAGGCCCCCGTTACGGGCGACACCGTCGGCGCCGTTATCAACAGCATCCTGAGCAAGCTGCCGCCGTCTCCGACCGAACTGATCCCCCAGGTTCCGCCTGAACTGAGCGACGTTGTGATGATGTGCATCGCCAAGGCTCGGGCCGACCGCTACCCGAGCTTTGCGGCCCTGTCCGAGGCCCTCAAAGGCATTCGCCCCGTGGTCCAGGATGCTGCCGCCGACATGGAGATCAAGCACTGCCAGGGCTGCGGGTACATGACCGGCTACGAGTACCGCGTCTGCCCTGTCTGCAAGGCGTCTTTCGACGTGGCCAGATACGAGACGATCGCCCACCCCGAACCGGTGCAGGCGCCGACATCCGTGGAGCGAGACCGCACCACGCCGGCGCCCCAGTCCATTCCGGGAGAGGCTCCCGCGGCTACACCGGCGCGCGAACTGGTGGCTCAGGCAATCCAGCAGCGTGAGGAAGGCCGTCTGCGTCAGGCCCTGGCGCTTCTGCGGGAGGCCATGCAGCGCGAGCCCGAGCATACCCAGGCCCGGACACTCCTGGATGAGATCGCCCTGGAACTGGCCCGGCAGAAACCCGACGCCCCGCAGAAGGCTTACAACTGGCCGATGTTCCGGGGCAACGTGACGCGCAGCGGTTACACGCCGGAACTCATCGCGCCGCCCTTGCGCAAACGCTGGCAACAGCGGATCGGCGAATGGGTCATCAGCTCGCCCGCGGTGGTGAACGGCACTGTCTTCGCGGGCGCGTTCGTGGACAGGCCAGGTCGCAATGGCCGGGTAACCGCCCTGAGCGCCCGCGATGGCAAGGCGATCTGGAGCGTGGATTTCGCCCATGAGATCATGAGCAGCCCTGCCATCGTCAACGGCCGCACGCTCTTCGTCGGCTGCAAGAACAACCTGATTGCCCTTGATGCGGCCACAGGGCGGCGGGTGTGGGAGTTCACCACCGCGGGAGAGGTGGTCTGCGGCCCTGGTGGCTGGCGGAACATGCTGTTCTTCGGCAGTTGCGATGGCCGCGTCTATGCCATCCACGCCATCAGCGGCCAGCAGGTCTGGGCATTCCGCTCCCAGGGCGAGGTCATCTCCTCCCCGGCCTACTGGAACGGCACGGTCTACGCGGGTTCCAGTGACCACAGGCTGTACGCCATCAATGCAGCCACGGGCAGGCTGATCTGGGAGTACACCAGCGCCGGGGAAGTCCTGGGGGCGCCGGTCTACGCGGAAGACCGCGTCTTCTTCGGCTCCACCGACCACCACGTCTACTGCATCGACGCGCCCAGCGGCCAGAAGCTCTGGGAGTACCGCACCGAGGGGGAGATCCACGCGTCGGCGAGCCTCGTGGGCGATAACCTATACATCGGCTCGCGCGATCATTACATCTACTGCCTGGATGCGCGCACGGGGTCACTCAACTGGCGCATTCCCACGGGCGACTGGGTGCATAGCTCGCCCCTGGTGAGCGGCACCGTGGTCTACTGCGGTTCCCACGACCGCCAGCTCTATGCCATCGAGTCGGAGAGCCAGACGGTTGTCTGGCAGTACGAGACGGGCGGGGAAGTGCAGTCATCCGCCGCCGCATCCGCCGGCCACGTATTCGTCGGCAGTAACGACGGCTGCATCTACTGCTTCAAGGGCCAGTAGGGCGACAGATCAGCCAGTCGGATTGAGGATGCTGCGCACAACGAGGCTGACGGGGTAGTTTGAGCCCGCTTGGGGGATGAGTCGGACCTGCACTCGGGTGCGCGGCGCTGTGGAACCCCGCTCGTCGAACAGGATATGCTCCATACCCATGGAGAGCAGACCCGTCTCCACGATCTCGCCGTTCACGACCACTGCTCCGCGAGCTACCCCGCCTCCGGCCCGAAGAGCCACCTCAAGACGCGCCTTCCGCCGGTCCGGGTTCTCGAAGGTGACCTCCGCCTTGTACACAACGCCGTAGTCGCCTCTAAGAGCCGGATGCTCCTTGAACTCCATGTTCTTACCGATTGTCGCGAACTGCCAGGCCTTGCCCACCTGGTGAGTCACCGCCACCGGCCTGACCCCCGGAAGCTCCAGTGGAGGCGGGATCGCATTGGGCAGCAGTGCGCGCACGCTGTCCAGTGAAGGCGACCAGCGCCAGTCCTGCTGCGCCAGGCTCTCCAGGATCACATCCGAACCCTCCAGCAGGCACAGGTCCGCCATTCCGCCGGCGATGTGCCCGTTCGGGAACCAGCGGCGGGACAGTTCGAAGACATCCCCCGGCCCAATCCGCGCCTGGAACCCCTGGCCTGCCTGCCAGCCCCCGAGAAAACGCCGCATGATCACATGCCCTGCCCAGATCTCATCGGGCGTCGGGCCACCGTGGGCCGCCACAATGTCCAGCACCGCGGGGGAGTATCCCTGATTGCGCAGGCGCACCACGAGATCCATGCCCTGCGCGTACTCGGACAGATGGTGCCACATGAAGTGGGTGCGTTCCCCGACTCGCAGCCGGCTGCGCGACAGCAGGCGGGGGATCGGCACGCGCTCCGGATCATTGCTCAGGATGACCCGCGCAGGATCGCTGCCCGGAGCTGACCCGGGGCGAAAACGGACGCTCTGCCATGAGGGGACTGAGAAGTAGGACCCGCGCGGGATACGGATCAACTCGGCGCCCGGCGCGCTCTTGCCCGAGGCGCTATCGGGCCCGTCGTGGAACGGCTCTCGGGGGATGATGACCTGGGAGGCAGAGCGGAGCGGGTCGCCGTCCAGGGCATCGATGAGCCCCATGCCTGCTGAGGGCAGTGGCCCGATCGTGGTGACCTCGGCGTCGGATGACGCTGAAACGGCCGCGGCCAGCGCGAGCACAAGGAGGAACGACTGCAGCATGTTCACAGGCCCCGCACACGAGAGGGCCCGGCGCAAGCGTGCCGGGCCCCTGGCGATCTTCGGAAAACTCGCCGGGCGCTATCGTTCGTCGCGCTCAGCCAGCTTCTGTTCGAGTTCCGCAATGCGCGCTTCCATCTTCTTGATCTGTTCAACCAGATCCGGCAGGCGGTGCGACATCGCGATAGTGCGCAACTGCTTCTTGTGCGGACGCGCGGGGTAACCGGAGTAGACGCCTGGCTTGTCGATGTCGCCGAACACTCCGGACTTGCCCGCCACCACAACGTTATCGCCGATCGTCACATGGTCGCTGACACCAACCTGCCCGCCCATGACCACATTGTCGCCAACCCGGGTGCTCCCGGCGATGCCGACTTGCCCGCAGAGCAGGCAGTTGCGCCCGATAACGCAGTTGTGGGCAACGTGCACCTGGTCATCGATCTTCGTCCCATCGCCGATGCGGGTGACGGAAACGGTGGCGCGGTCAACCGTACTGCAAGCCCCGATCTCAACGTCATTGCCGATGGCCACAGTCCCGATTTGAGGGATCTTTCGGTGGCCCTGGCGGGTTTGCAGGAAGCCGAAACCGTCGCACCCGATGACTGCGCCGGCCAGGATCGTGGTCCGATCCCCAACAGTCACGCGGTCGCCGATGTACACCTGCGGAGCAATCTGGGTCGAACTGCCGATAGTCGCGTCATGCCCGATGTAGGCAAGCGGATGAATGATAGTGTCGTCCCCGATGATCACGTTGTCGCCGATCACTGCGTGGGCGCCGATTGAGACCCTCTCGCCCAGCGTGACATTGCGCCCAAGGACCGCCGTGGGATGCACTCCCGGGTGGGCGTTGGGTTTGGGCGCAAAGAGCTCGAGCACCTTGCTGAAGGCAAGGCGCGGGTCTTCCGTGACCACGATCGGCTTCGCCGAACTCGAAAGCCCTGGCGCCACGATGAGCGCCGACGCGTTGCTCTGCTCGCCCGCGGTCAGCATTTCCGCGCGCTCGACGAACACGATGTGTCCCGCTTCGGCCTCTTCGAGTGTGCCAGCCCCGCTGATCAGGGTGCCGGCATCTCCGAGTACCGTGCCTTCCACATGGGCGGCGATGCGCGCCAGGGGAATAGCAACCTTCTGCACCGTTCAACTTCCTCCCATTGACCTGCTACCGGGACCCGGCGCCCCAGAGAACTGATAGGGCTTCGCCGATCTCCTCGGTCATGTCCGGTCCCCGTGCCTCACCTACTGGTGAGAACTGGAGCCGAACCCCATGTTTTCTTGCTACGCGTTCCGCGCCAAGGCGCGCGGCATTGCGTATGCTTTCAGTTATGACAGCACGACGGCGCACAAGTTCCGCAGCCAGCCGCCTTCTACTCTCTTGCCTGGCCGTTTCCACGGCCCCGGTCTCGCTGCGGGCTGCCTCCCCGGTCGGCAGTTGGGGCGCCGGAATCTCCAGCGAGACCTCGCCGAGCCAGTCCGGGAAGGGGAAGCTCTGGAGCGTCTCGATCATCCCCTCACGCAGGCTCTCGGAGATGCCTCCGGACGGCCTGCGCAGCCGGGTCCCCGCCCGGCGCCAGGCGGAACGCTCGCTCTGGGCGATTGCCGCCCGTGTGCGCTCTGCGATGGCGTGCTCGAGGCGATCCAGGTGTTCCTGGTGCTCATTGCGCATCTGTGCAAGGTGCGCTTCCAGTTCCGCGCGGACATCGTCGGGGTCTTCCCCGGGCCCCTCGAGCTTCTCCCCAAGGCTGGTCAGGCGCTCCTGGTTCTCGCGGTAGAGCTTCACGGATGCGTCGGCCAGTTCCCGGCTGGAATCCGCCCGGGCGGTGAGCAACTCGAGCCTTGCCGCCCTCTGGATATGATCACGTCGCCACTGCAGTTCGGATGCGAGGTCTTCGGGCAAGGATGCGAGCGTGGGTTCCGGCAAAGCTGAGAGCCCGCTCACGATCTCATCCCGCCGCGCAGCCAGCCGGTCCATCGGCCAACGTGAAATGACAGGGCCGGCGATGTACTCGCCCCCGATGCGCGTTCCAGAAGTGAACGTCTCGAGGACCATCTCCGGCTCTGGCCTCTGAAGCGACTGGATAGCCCGTTCCAGCCGCACAAGGTCCGGGTAGAGCGGATGCCTGACCATCAACTGCGCCAGGTACACATGGCCGACACGCTCCGCTGCCGGCGGGTTCTCCCGTCCCCAGGCGGAAACCTGGGCGCCCACCGTCACCAGGACCATTGCGATAACAGTCGGTAAGCCCCGAAGGGCCTGGCAGGTCAGCCTCATCAGGGTGATGCATTCCAATGTGCGCCAAGGCGTTCGCAGTCCGCCGGCTTTCGGACCGATTCCGTCATTCGCTACTGCGGCGCAGGCTCGTTAGCGGGCGCACGCGCCGGAGCGGTTGCCGGCGCGGGCGGACCGGGGGCGCCAGCCGTCGCCGGCGCGGCCGGCAACTCAGCAAGCTTATTCAGCACCTTGTCCGTGATGTCGTCGCCGCCGTGGATCACCGCCGCCTTTGCGAAAACAAGGCTGTAGCCGCCGGCAGTGGCAACCTCGACGATCACAGTCTGCGCACGGTCCATGGCGGCGTCGATGGTCTCCATCTGCATCTGGTTCAGCTGGTTCTGAAGGTTCTGGACGATCTGCTCAACCTTCTTGCCGCATGCATCAACGCCGGCCTGGAGGCGGTTGAACTCCTCCTGCTCTTCGGCAGTCCGGTCAACCTTGCGCTGCAGATCAAGGAAGCGCGCCTCGGTCTTGTCGTTCACGTCCTGCAGCTCCCGCTGGCGCTTGGCAGCCTCAGCAGGCAGCGGCCTGGACATCCCGAGAATCTGGATGATCTCGTTGAACGCCTCTTCGCTCAGGTACATGTAACGGTTCTGCAGTTCGTCGATATACTGCTGCTGGCGTCGGGCCCAGTTTGCCGTGTCTTCGTTGCGTGCCTGGGGCCGGACGAACTCGTCATTGATGCGCTTGACGTCAACAACCGCGACCTTCAGGCCGCTTGCCGCCGGCTGTTCGGCCGGTGCCGCCGGCGTCACGCCCTGCGCGGACGCAACCGTGCAGAAGATAGCGGACAGCAGGCATGTCAACGACAGTCCCAATACCGGGGATCTCACAGCCATTCGACAGTTCCTTTCCAAACCGCGCTACAGCCCTTGGGCCGTTGATTAGTCAGACAGATACGGCGGGGTCTTGTTGCGGCCGATACCTGCGCCGTCCCGCAATAACAGCACCGCAACGGAATCCGGTTCCGTTGCGGTGCATCCCCAATTCTACACGGGTTGTGGGGGCATATGCAAGCCCCCGCGCTCTGATCCTGTAATCCGCCTGCTCAGAAGGTGTGGCCGAAGTTGACGTGAGCCTGACTCCCGTCCTCTCCCCAGCCAATGTCGATCCGGAACGGCCCCACCGGGGTCACGATGCGCGCCCCTACGCCGATGCCAACATGGGGCTCGAAGCTCTGGTCCTCCGCGGGAACGCTGAAGCCGGGAACCACGGTGGGGAAATTGCCGCCATACGCGTCGCCGACATCCACAAAGCCCACCAGGGTCAGGCTCTCGTTCAACGCGCGCCGGTACTCCACCGTGCCCAGAAGCAGGTTCTCGCCACGATACCTATCTTCCTCATAGCCGCGCAGTGTGTTGGAGCCGCCGGCGGTGAATGACTCGAACAGGGGCAGATCGCCGAAACTGGCGCCTGCCATGATCCGGGCCGCGATAACGTCCTTTTTCTTGCCTACCGGACGGTAGTAGCGGTATTCGCCAGTCAACTTGGTGAAGCTCACTTCGCCACCCAGGAAACTTCCGGCGAACTCCGCGTTACCCGACCAGAAACTCCCCATGGTGGTCTTCAGGCGCGAGTCGCGCAGGTCTGAACTGTACCCAA
>Ga0067045_1029439_pt1 | contig 20824 bp, 18 predicted proteins | sample TerdegcTABiofilm_FD_59184 | JGI IMG/M metagenome (GOLD analysis project Ga0067045, IMG submission 59184) | Combined Assembly of (Gp0054472, Gp0054536) Wastewater bioreactor microbial communities from Singapore -Terephthalate degrading...
GGGACATTCCGCGGCAAGGAATACCCGCGTAGCAGCGGTGTGTCCCCATACCGATCGGGGACATTCCGCGGCAAGGAATACCCGCGTAGCAGCGGTGTGTCCCCATACCTTAAAAGAGGTTGGTGAGTGATTTATGGAAGAAATAAGGGTTGGCAGGAATGACAGCGGGCAGAGGCTGGATAAGTTCCTTAAAAAATACCTTGACGGGGTGCCTGCCGGGCTTGTCTACAAGATGCTGAGAAAGAAAATGGTCAAGCTGAATAATCAAAGGGTGCATCCTTCCCACATCCTGACAGAGGGAGATGCTATACAGATATACGCACAACTTGACAATGCGCGAAGGCCCCGGTCTGGTGCGACCGTACCGGAGACTTCAGTGGACTTCAAAGTGGTCTACGAAGATGAAAACATAGTTGTGGTGGATAAGCCCGCAGGGCTTCTGTCGCATCCCGACAAGCAGAATCAGGAAAGCCTTGTGGACCAGGTCATATTTTACCTCTATGCAAAGGGCGAGTACTCTCCGGAGAGGGAGCAGACCTTTGCTCCGGCTCTCTGCAACAGGCTGGACAGGAACACAGGAGGGCTGGTTATTGCGGCCAAAAATCTCAAGGCATTACAGGAAATGAACCATATGATCAAGGAGAAATGGGTGGGCAAGTATTACAAGTCTGTGGTCAAAGGAATAATAAGCAGGGACGGCAGCATGGAAGGATTTTTGAAAAAAGAAGAAACTACTAATACGGTCAAGGTCTACAACCATAATGTTGAAGGGAGTAAAAGAATACATACGGTGTATAGGCCCCTGGACATAAGCGACCTGGGATTTACGCTCCTGGAGATCAAGCTTGTAACGGGCAGGCCACATCAGATAAGAGCGCATCTTGCTTACAGCGGCCATCCTATTGTCGGCGACGCCAAATACGGAGATGCGGATGTGAACAAACAGTTACGGGACAGGTATGGCCTGAAGCGGCAGTTTTTATATGCGGATAAGCTGGTTTTTGAAAGGGCAACACCATTGTTCGATTACCTTGAAGGAAAGGAAATTGTTACAACACTGCCTGAAAACCTGTCAAGGATGGAATATGAACTTTTTAACAGTTGAGGTTTGCGTATTGTATACAACCGTTGCATGGTTTAAAATTATCTTGTATACCTGACATTAAAATATGGGGGAGAAACCGTGAAAAGAATCATTGTATCATTCCTTGCAGCGGTAGTGGTTTTGGCTGTGGTTCTTACTTTCAGCCGGTTCATTACGCAAACAGGGGAAATCCTTAGCAAGACCAGGTTCAACTGGTATGAGGCGAAAACCCAGAAAGAGATAGAGAACGGTAATGCACTGGCAGAAGAGAGGTTGGAAAAGAAATTCTATGTTTTTGTTAATGGTATATTCCTCGATGTCGGCTATGACTGGGATGGTGTGATATATGTTCCTATCAGGAGCATAAGTGAAAGCTTAAACTGGCAGGCAAACTGGATACCCGATCTGGGAGTTATACAGTTGGTGAAGGATGAAGAAGAGGCCTACGTGGATATTGTGAATTTTTTCGGCAAGGGATACGTATCCCTGGAAAGGCTTGAGGAGCTGCTGAAATTTGAAAAACCTATGATACATGGTGGAAATATAGAAATATATCACCCGGGGGTAAGGATTGCATCGATCGACATTGGAAGGGTTAGAAGGTTGACATTTTATATGGATGGTATGAAGATGACGGATAGGGCTATTGAGTATCAGGGACAGCAATACATACCTTCCAGAATTTTTGCCATGTCTCTCGGAAGAGTATTCAGGTATGATGCAACCCAGGGGCTTGCTTATATTGACGATAATACTATAGAGGGTATCTTTGTTGATGGGGATGCCTATTCTACCCTTGAGCAGTTAAAGAATGTTGAAGATACAGGAGAACTCACCTTTGAGTTTAGGAATCTTACCCCCTCAGAGGACCAGTTGATGCCTGTCATCAGCAAAGGCCCGGAGGAGAAGGTGATGGCCCTTACCTTTGATGATTATCTGGGGGATAAGGTGTGGCCTCTGCTGGATGTGCTTGACCGCTACGGTGTTAAGGGGACTTTCTTTGTAATAGGAAACAGCATCGAAGCCAATAAGGAACTGCTGATGGAGATCTCGGAAAGGGGACATGAGCTGGCTAACCATACCTGGGATCATTATAACAACCATACTCTGACGGATGACGAGGTAAGGGCGCAGCTTATTTCCACCCAGGTTCTAATACACAGGTATACCGGTCAAAAACCCCGCTACTTTAGGCCGCCGGGGGGATACTACGACCGGAATATGGTTAGAATCGCACAGGACATAGGCTTGCAGACTGTCCTGTGGTCCCTGAACTCAACGGATGCAGACAAGAAAAACAGTGCGGGTAGAATAAAAGGGGTTGTTACGCAGTGGGCTCATCCCGGTGCTATTGTTGTTATGCATTTGAACCGGGAGACTACCGTCGACTCCCTGCCCGGAATCATTGCGACGATGAAAGATAGGGGATACAGGTTTGTTACAGTGTCTGAGATTATAGGGAAGCAGTGAGGTGATTAAGGTCATGGGGAAAAAAACTATAACAATAATACTGATAGGAGCCATGATTTTCTCGATCATAGGATGCCACACGCAGGATGATATGCCGCAGCCCCCAGGTAAAGGAAATACTGCTGATAAAAAAGGACGGGGAGGCCAGTTGGGTTTTAAGGATAGTGATGTGGAGGGCGTGAAGGTATCCAGCAGGGGAGATATTTATTCCCTGTCGGAGGGAAGCCTGTATGTCATGGAAGAAAGAAACTGGAAAAGGATTGACTTCGACCGTACCATAACAGCTTATTATCTGCTGGAGGGAACTGAAGGGGTAACTGTGGTTGCAGGTACCGACAAGGGCTCTGTGCACATACTGCCTGATGGTTCTGACAGATGGATAGAGGGGAGCGCAAAAACCCTTGAAGACGCGATCGATTTTATTACAGGCAGTACCGATAAGAGTGAGCTATGGATGGGACAATCGGCCAAAGAGGGCGGAGGCCTGTGGAAAAGCAGCGATGGGGGTATTACCTGGGACAAGATGACCGATATTACCGTAAGGGGTATTGCGGTCCATCCCGAACAACGGGAGGTAATATACATTGTGGATAAGCTGACATACATGTCAAGGGATGGCGGGGTAAACTGGACCAAGCTTGACACAGGGGCAAACTATGGAGTGCTGATACACCCGCTCCGGCCGGAAATAGCTTATCTGGCATATGCCCGTGGCGTGGTGCCTGCCGATCATCAGGGAAGGATAGGTCCCAAACAGGAATTTCGCCTTCCGGGAGGTATAACTCGTCTGGAGTTTAATCCATCAAATCCGGATGAATGGGCTCTGGGCATGTGGGATTATCCATCGGGTACGGGCGGTCTTTATTATACCTTTGACGGGGGTAAAAAATGGATAGAGGTTGAGCAGATGGCGGATGCTAGAATTATAGACCTGAATTACAGCAGTGATGGCAAAAAGCTGTATGTTGCGGCTTCGGGCAAGGGTTTATGGATGGTTGATGTGGAAACACTGGTACCTCCTGAGAGATAACCGTCGTTTTGAACAAAGCTGGAAAAAGGAGTGATTGTATTGGGACATATAGAAAAAAGGTAGGTCTAATCTATAACCCTGTGGCCGGTGATAGGGGTATCAGGAACAAGATTGACTATATAATCGAGAGGTATCAAAAAAAGGGGCTGCAGATTGTACCCTATAGAATGTCCGGTGAGGCAGTGGATGACGCCTTCCGGGATATAACAGATAATCCGGGCGATTACCACAGCATAATTGCGGCCGGTGGTGACGGTACGGTGCACCGGGTGGTGCAGTGCATGATGGACAGGAAGGTTAAGCTTCCGCTGGGCATCATACCGGCTGGAACAGTAAATGATTTTGCCCAGGCCCTTGGGATACCGGCGGATATTGAGCAGTGCTGCGACCTGCTGTTGGGTAAAATCAGGAGCATGGTTGATGTCGGCAGGGTTGGAGACAGGTACTTTATAAACACTGCGAGCCTTGGGTTTTTTACCGATGTACCCTATAAAACAAAGATTAACTACAAGAACGTCCTGGGGAGGGCGGCTTACTATCTTAAAGGTATAGAGGAACTCCCGCACTTCCGACCCATCAAAATGGATATAGCCTACAAGGGAGGCGTTATTTCCGATCAGATGCTTTTTGTGGCAGTTCTTAACAGCAATTCGGTAGGGGGGTTTAACAGGGCAGCGCCCGGCGCAATTGTGAACGATGGCAAATTTGATGTCATTGCACTCAAGTTTTGCAATCTTGCAGAGCTTCTGCCCATGCTGATAAAGTTTTTAATGGGTGTACATATTTCTGATCCAAATATCTACTACTTCCAAACGGAAAAACTGACTATAGGATGTGAAGGCTGTTCCGCTACCGACTTAGATGGGGAGGCGGGACCAAAACCTCCGCTGGATATAGAGGTTGTTCCCCATGCCCTGGAGGTTATTGCATGAGCTGAGACGTGCCCTTTACATTTACCTCAGTATCCCGCTGGCATCGATTCTGTCTATGGCTTCCCTCATAAGGTCTTCGTTCTGAACAAGGGCCATACGGACAAAACCTTCACCCCTGTCTCCGAAACTAATTCCCGGTGTCACCAGTACTCCGGTATTCTCTATCAACTGAAGTACGAAGTTCATGGAACTATCGAACTTCTCAGGGATTTTTGCCCATACAAACATGGTTGCCCTGGGTTTTTCAATCGGCCATCCTATTTCGTTCAATCCGTTGATAAGTACATCCCGCCTGTTCTGGTAAGCTAAAGCTGTTTCTCTCACTGTGTCCTGGGGGCCGGTCAGCGCGGCAATACCTGCCTTCTGTATGGGCAAAAATATGCCGTAATCTATATTTGATTTCATTATCTTGAGGTTTTTAATAACCTCCCTGTTGCCAATGGCGAAGCCTATTCTGCATCCTGCCATATTGTAAGTTTTTGACAGAGAATTGAATTCTACTCCAACATCCATGGCCCCCGGATAGGACAGGAAACTCCCAACCCTGTAACCGTCAAAGACCAGCTCGCAGTAGGCGTTGTCATGCAGCACAACAATATCGTATTTTTTGGCGAAATCAATCAGGTCCCGGTAAAACTCATCGGTGGCAAGGGCTGTAACCGGATTATTCGGGTAGGATACGATCATAAACTTTGCCCTTTTTGCATCGGCAGGGTCTATGGAATCGAAGTCGATCAGAAAACCATTTTCTTCAAGCATAGGCATCTTCACAAGCTCTGCGCCCGCTATGGCAGGACCTGCGCTGAAAATCGGGTAGCCGGGATCGGGAACCAGGACTACATCGCCGGGGTCAACAATGGTAAGGGAGATATGGGCCAGACCGTCCTGGGATCCTATCAGTGAAGTGATCTCCGCAGCCGGGTCAAGCTCCACGCCGAATCTCACTTTATACCATCCCTTCACCGCTTCGAGGAGTTCAGGAAGATCGCTTATGGCATAGACATAATTGCCCGGGTCAGCCACTTCTTCCTTTAGCGCTTGCAGAATATGCGGCGCCGGAGGGCGGTCCGGTGAGCCCACGCTCAGGTCTATGGGACTTATGCCGCGCGCGGTTAAGGCGTCCTTTCTGGCCTTAAGCTCAGCAAATATTGCCGAACCCAGTTTGTCCATTTTACTCGAAAACTTCATAAGATTCAAACCTCCTTTTTTAATGTCATATCAGTTCTCAGTTGTCAGTTCCCAGTTATCAGTTCTAGGTTGCCAGCAGCCAACTACGAACTACGAACTATAATCTAGTACCTGTGATCTGTGATCTTGCACCTGCGACCTGCGATCTGTGATCTACGAACTATATTACTATTTTACACCATATGAGGCCGCAAAAGATACAGAAGTTAGTTTAAAGTTTTGGAAGAGATAAGGAAATGTTATAATATAACTATAACTCTAGGACAGCGTTTGGCAGCGGAGGTAATGGGTATATATGATTACCAGGGAAGAGATACGAAAAACAGCGAATGAAATAGGTCTCGATTTGGTAGGGTTTACCCACGCCGGTGAATTGGAAAGGATAAGGGAAATCCTTGAGGAAAGAGAGAGATGCGGGTACTTGTCGGGAATGGAGCCAGGCAGCCGGGATGATAGGATATGCCCCGGTCTCCATCTTGAAGATGTTAAAAGCATAATCGCAGTGGGGCTATCCTATAAGTTCCCGCCAGGAGGATGTGAAAAACAAGGAGATTGTCCCAAAGGCGTTTTGTCCGGGTTTGCTGTAGGAGAAGACTACCACAGGGTTATCGAATCCCGCCTTGAACAGCTGGCGTTATATATAAAAAGTAGAATTAAAGGCTTCAGGTATAGTATAATGGTGGATACAGGGCCTTTGGTGGACAGGGAGGTTGCCTACAGGGCCGGTATCGGGTGGTATGGCAAAAACTGTTCGATTATCTGTCCGGGGTTCGGCTCCGGCATCCTGTTGGGAGAGATGCTTACCAATATCGAGCTTGAACCGGACACGCCAGGCTCCGGAGAATGCGGCGCATGTACCCTATGCATAGATACGTGCCCTACAGGGGCGCTGATAGCCCCGTATACTCTCAACGCAAAAAAATGCATATCCTATCTGACACAAATGAGGGGTATAGTGCCCAGGGAACTAAGGCCCAAAATGGGGACAAGCATATACGGCTGTGACAGGTGCCAGCAGGCGTGCCCCCATAATAGAGATACTATATCCTTTAAGGATCGGGATAATGCTATAGATCTGATTGAATTGCTTCAGATGGATAAAAGGGAATTCAACAAAAAATTTGGCACCAGGTCCCTGGCATGGAGGGGTCTGAACGTTCTAAAAAGAAATGCGGTCATAGCCCTGGGCAATTTTAAAAAAGAGGAAGGGCTTGACATCCTTGCAAGTATATCGAAACACCCTTCACCGATGCTAAGGGCGCATGCTGCGTGGGCGGTGGGGAGGATTGGCGGAAGCAGAGCGGTCAGGATTCTTCAGAATATGCTTGATTGTGAAAAGGATGCTGATGTGAGATCAGAAGCGGAACTCTCCCTGAAGGAGGTTCGGGAAAGGAGGATAACATGATGGCGCTAAATCCATATCTTGTTGTACTTTTTGGGGTTTTGGGCGTGTCAAGCGCGTCCATAATGATACGGCTTGTGGAGGCGCCTCCCATTATAATATCCCTTTACAGGCTGGGAATAACCTTTGTTTTATTGACTCCGTCCACCCTTCTGAAGTACAGGGATGAGCTCAAAGCTCTAACCAAAAAGGATCTAATGACGGCAGCCCTTAGCGGAATTTTTCTTGCCCTGCATTTTTACACATGGATATCCTCACTCTGGTATACTACGGTTTCGAGTTCTACGGTTTTAGTAAACACCCATTCCATTTTTGTCCTTGTAGGCTCCTATATTCTTTTCAGGGAGAGGGTTTCCAACAGGGCGCTGTTCGGTACGTTTCTGGCGCTTGCGGGCGGCATCTTTATAAGCATTTCGGATTTCCGGCTGAACAGTGAGGCATTTTTGGGGGATATTCTCGCCCTTGCCGGGGCATTCTTTATTGCGGGCTATTTTTTGATCGGCAGAGGCTTGAGGCAGAGGATGTCGCTGACGCCGTACACTTTTGTCGTTTATGGGAGTTGTACCCTGGTGTTGCTGATGATTGCATTGGGAACATCAACACCGTTAAGCCCGGGTCCTCCGATGAATATTGCGCTTTACCTTGCCCTGGCGATTGTACCTACTTTGTTGGGGCACAGCATATTTAACTGGGCATTGAAGTATGTTCAGGCCACGGTAGTTTCTATTGCAATGCTGGGAGAACCGGTGGGAGCTACAATACTGGCAATACTTGTCCTGCGGGAACTTCCCACCCTTGTCCAGGCTGTGGGTGGCGCTGTGATCATAGCAGGACTGTATATATTCATAACTGCAACTGAGAAGAAGGAGGTTAAGTAAATGAAGTTCGTTGTATATCCAGAAGTATTTGAAAAATTGCCAAATGCATGCTTCGGGGTAGTTGTTGGGTACGGCATAAACAATAAAAAGAAGATAGCCGAAATACAAGAATTGCTTGAGAGAGCATGCGAAAGCATCAGGGCCGAAATAAACGGGAATGATATAAAAGTCCACAGAAGCATTGTGCCCTACAGGAACGCCTTCAGCGAGCTCGGATTTAATCCCAACAAATATCCAAGCTCGATCGAGGCGATGGTGAAAAGGGTAGCTAAAGGAAATGATCTGCCTTCCATAAACGGTGTTGTTGACCTGTGTAATGCTATGTCATTGACGTATTTACTGCCCATGGGAGCCCATGACATGGATGCCCTGGAAGGAAATATTGAGGTAAGACTGGCGGTAGAAGGCGATACTTTCATTCCGTTGGGAACAGAAGAAGAAGAGCAGGTCGACGTTGGCGAACTGGTTTATGCAGACAGCAAACGGGTCAGAACAAGAAGGTGGATTTGGCGGCAGAGTGACAGGGGTAAAATAACCGAAGAAAGCCGGAACATTTTCTTCCCGATAGACGGGTTCAGGGGAGAAAACTGCGACAGGGTTTTGGAAGCAAGGAACAGGCTGGCAAGTTTTCTGGAGAAATATTTTGAATGTAAGGTGGAAAAGCATTTCGTTGACAGCCGAAATATGGAGATTAACATATAATCAAAGTTACAGCCGGTCCGTCAGGACCGGCTTAAATCTTTGCCAGTGGACAGTGTTCAGCTATCAGTTGCCAGTTGCCAGTGATCAGTTATCAGATGGCAGTTAAAAATCCTGCGAACTGCGATCTGCCAACTGAGATCTATATTCTACGAACTACAAGCTGCTACTGGAGGTTTTCAGGCCGCGCCTCCAGCTTTACATCCACTTCTTTAAAGGCATCCCCTCTTGATATTTTCACCTTGACCACATCGCCGGGCTTATACTTGTACAATTCCCTGATCAACTGGCTCATACCGCTTATTTTCTTTCCGTTTAGCTCTGTTATTATGTCCCCGTTACCCAGACCGGCTGCTTCACCGGGGGAGCCCTTTTCCACTTTAAATACGTAGACTCCTTCATCGACGCTGAGTTCGGTGTTGTACTGCTGCTTGATGGTTTCCACGTCTACCCCGGTTATTCCAAGGTACACCATGGTGAACTTACCCTTTTCTATGATCTGCTCAACTATAGGCTTGGCCTGGTTTATCGGTATTGCAAATCCTAAGCCCTCCGCTTCGCTTGAGGAAACCTTGGCCGAATTAATTCCTATAACCTCGCCCCTGGAGTTGAGAAGCGGCCCCCCGCTGTTGCCCGGGTTGATGGACGCGTCCGTTTGAATCAAGTTCTCCATTGTAACATTGTTTGATATCTGAATGCTCCTGTGCAAGCCGCTGATTATACCGGAGGTAACACTTCTCTGGAAATCCAATCCCAGAGGGTTTCCGATCGCGATTGCCATTTCACCCACGGCAAGCTCGTCACTATCTCCCAGGTCTGCTGTGGGCAGGTTTTTTGCGTCAACCTTTAAAACGGCGAGGTCCAGTACATTATTTGTCCACAGGACTTTGGCCGGTTTTTCGGTGCCGTCGCTGAAAAGGACGTTTATTTTCTCGGCCTTTCCACTGTTTACAACGTGGTCGTTGGTAAGTATATAACCGTCAGAATGCACAATTATCCCTGAACCAACTCCCTGACCTTCCCGGAGGATACCAAAAAACATATCCCGCTGTATTGTGACCGTTGTTACCCCCACAACCGTTGGGGCAGCCTTCTGGGCAACCGCAGGTATCACTGTCAGGTCTTCGGTACGCGGCTCTATTACAATGTTCTGCTGGCCGTTTGGCAGGCTTATCAGCTTATTTTCAATCATCTGGGGCAGGAGCAGCGATACCAGCAGACCGCCGATTATAGCCCCTACAAGGGCATAAAAGAATCCTCTGAAGGGACCCGGAGGCCGCCGGTGGTGCTTATAGGCCTGGCTATTATCAAGGTTGCTGTTTAAGAATTCGTTGTTATCCATTTTATACGCCTCCAAATATCAAGGATAGTATATCCACTTAATATTATATTTTAAAACAAAAATAAAAAAAATAAAAGGTGAGATGATTTTGCGTAGGAAAATGGATTACACTATAGTATATTATATAGTTGGAGGGAATTTACAGTTTGTAACCTTAAACTTGGAGGGGGAAATCATATGAAAGGAAAAATGAAAGCGGTGGTGAAGCAGACGTCCGCACCGGGAGCAGAGCTGGTTATGGTTGATATACCATCTCCGGGTCCCGGGGAGGTGCTTGTGAATGTCCACTCAGCTTCCATATGCGGAACGGACCATCACATTTACATCTGGAATGAATGGGCGCAGGGAAGGATAAAACCGCCGAAGATTATGGGACATGAGTTCTATGGTGAGGTTGTAGAGCTGGGAGATGGTACCGAATCAATAAAAGTGGGAGATTTGGTTTCCGCAGAAACCCATGTTGTTTGTGGCAGGTGTCCATTGTGCCTGACCGGAAAGGGACACGTATGTAAAAACACCACCATTCTTGGGGTGGATATCAACGGCGCCTTTGCGGAATATGTAGTAATACCCGAAGCTAACGCATGGATTAATGGAAAAAATATCCCGCCGGAACTCGCGTCAATCCAGGAGCCTTTAGGGAACGCCGTTCATACTGTGCTATCTGGCGACATAGCAGGACGTACGGTGGCTGTAACAGGCTGTGGACCCATAGGACTGATGGCTATTGCAGTAGCAAAGGCCGTTGGAGCGGCCGCGGTTTATGCCACAGAGATTAACGGGTACAGGGCTGAACTGGCCATGAAAATGGGAGCGGAAAGAGTGTTCAATCCGGCTAGGGAAGATGCGGTGAAGGGCATCCTTGAGGCAACCGGCGGCTACGGGGTTGATGTTGTTGCCGAGATGTCGGGTAACCCTAAGGCTATTAGCCAGGCCTTTGACATGGTTAAGCAGGGAGGAAGGATATCCCTTCTGGGACTTCCGGCAAAACCCGTTGAACTGGACATCAGTGAAAAACTAATTTTTAAAGGCGTGACGGTTAAAGGCATAACGGGAAGGCTGATGTATGATACATGGTTCCAGGTTAAGGGTTTGCTTGAATCAGGAAGAATGGACCTGCAGCCGGTAATAACCCACAGGCTTCCCCTGGAGGATTTTAAAAAGGGTATGGAGCTTATGGATTCAGGCGATTGCGGCAAGGTAATTCTATATCCATAAATTGGGAACCACAATTAAAGGAGGAATGGTTAATGGCTAGTGTGCACGAGTTGGAATTCTTAAAAGAAAAGATAAATGAGCTGAAGGAACAGGGAGTATACCGAAGGCTTCCTGAATTGCAGGGGCCTTCCGGAGCCGTATCCGTAATCAATGGAAAAGAGGTCGTCAACCTGTCATCAAATAATTATCTTGGATTTGCCAATCACCCCAGACTTAAAAGGGCGGCAATAGATGCGGTTGAAAAGTACGGTGCCGGTGCAGGGGCTGTCAGGACAATCATCGGCACCATGGATATACATAACGAGCTGGAGAGGATTCTGGCGGAATTTAAGAGGGAGGAAGCCGTGATTGTGTTTCAGTCGGGCTTAACGTGTAATTCAGGAACAATCCCTGCGGTCATGGAGGAGGGCGACCTTATAATATCCGACGAGTTAAACCACGCAAGCATCATAGACGGGTGCAGGCTTTCGAAGGCAGATACAGTCAGGTATAAGCATTCGGATATGAATGACCTGGAGAGGGTATTGAAGGAAAACGTCCATAAATACAGGAACCGAATGATAATCACCGACGGTGTGTTCAGCATGGATGGGGATATAGCTAAACTTCCGGATATTGTAGGGCTTGCGGAAAGATATGACTGCATGACCTACATTGACGATGCCCATGCCAGCGGTGTGCTCGGGCAAAGCGGAAGGGGTACGGTGGACCACTTTGGACTTCACGGCAGGGTTGATTTTACCATCGGTACCCTCTCCAAGGCAATCGGAGTAATGGGAGGATACGTTGCCGGCAGGCAGGTATTGGTCGACTGGCTTAAGCATAGGGGAAGGCCTTTCCTGTTCAGCACAGCCCAACCGCCGGCGGTGGTGGGCGCTATAATTGAAGCGGTTAAGATGTTGATGGAATCCACGGAATATACCGAAAGGCTCTGGGAGAATGCAAAGTACTTCAAGGCTAAGATGAAGGACCTCGGTTTCAATACGGGTAAGAGCGAGACGCCAATAACTCCGGTGATAATCGGGGAAGAGGCCAAGGCCATGAAATTCAGCGACAAGCTGTTCGAAGAGGGGGTGTTTGCCCAGGGCATTGCATACCCGACGGTTCCAAAGGGTACCGCGAGGGTTAGGACTATAGTGACCGCGGGGCATACAAAGGAGCAGCTTGACAGGGCAGTAGAAGTATTCAGAAAAGTTGGAGAAGAAATGAAAGTAATATAGTCAGGTGAGCCGCTTCCGGTTAAGAGGCGGCTTATTGATTGGAGGGTAAGCGCTATGATAACCGGCATATGCAGATTGGAAATATTTTTGCACGATTCTTTCAGCCTGAAGGATAAGAGACGGGCATTGAAAAGCCTTACCGAGAGGCTGAGGGCCAAATTTAATGCTTCGGTGGCAGAGGTCGGGAATAACGACAAGTGGCAGGTTGCATCCCTTGGTATCGCATGCGTGGCGAACAGCTCAGTCCAGGTTGACAGGATACTGGATTCTGTGATGAAATTTATTGAAATGGATGGTAGGTTTGAAATCTCAGGGTATCATATAGATAGGGTATAGGGAAAGGGGACACACCTCATGTTAGTTCGTAGTTGGTAGATCACAGATCACAGGTCACAGGTCACAGGTGCTAGTCACTGATCACTAGCCACTGACAACTGGTAACTGATTTCTGATAACTGATCACTGGTAACTGACAACTGTTATCTGTAGATAGTATATAAGGAAAGGGGACTGGGGAGGATTTCCATGGAACAAAAAAATGGTACAGACAGTCAAAGGATAAAACAAATCCTCGGTATACTTGAGAAGGCCTATCCGAAAGCCACCACCGAGCTTATATTTAAGACGCCGTTTCAGCTGCTTATTGCTACAATGCTCTCAGCGCAGACAACCGACAGGCAGGTTAACAGGGTAACCCCGGAATTATTCGGCAGATACCCTGACGCCGGTACCCTGGCCAACGCACCTTTGGAGGAAATTGAAGAAATAATCAGGTCGTGTGGGTTTTATAAGACAAAGGCTGCGAACATAAAGGAAGCAAGCAGGATTATAGAAGAGAAATATGGAGGTCAAGTACCGCGTACCGTTGAAGAGCTGACTTCACTTCCCGGTGTGGGAAGGAAAACCGCCAACGTGGTCGTGAGCAACGCCTTCGGTGTCGATGCAATCGCTGTAGATACCCATGTTTTCAGGGTTTCCAATAGAATAGGGCTTGCCGATTCCAAGGATGTGGAAGAGACGGAAAGACAGCTCATGGAAAGGATACCGCAGAGCAAATGGTCAAGGGCGCATCACTGGCTCATACATCACGGGAGAAAAATCTGCAGCGCAAGGAAGCCTAAGTGCAGTCAGTGCCCTATTGTGCATTTGTGCAGTTATTACCATAATTACGGGGAATCGGAATAAGGTAAGGGAGACAAAGAAGGAATTGCTTCCGATGCAAAGAATATATTAAGGAATATATTAGAGAAGTGAAGAATTGGTGGTGAGTACTGTGCATGATAAGTGCGCTAATACGATTTTTGCTTTAGATATCGGGACGCGTACGGTTGTAGGCATACTGGGAAACGGTAGTCCGGACCGGGATTACTTTGAAATCTTTGATGCGGAGATCATGGAGCATACGGATAGAAATATGTATGATGGACAAATACACGACATTACCCAGGTAACCGGCGTTGTCAAACGGGTTAAGGAAAAACTGGAGGAAAGGAACGGTTGTACCCTCAATCACGTTGCCATTGCTGCGGCAGGAAGGTCCTTGATAACCCATAGAGCTTTGGCTGAAATGGATGTAGAGGGTATGGATGTTGCAGATAAGGCGTTTATCAGCGGTCTTGAGCTCAAGGCCATGCAGAAAGCCCAGCAGGAAGTCCAGGAGCGCTATAAGAACCACTCCAACTATTACTGTGTTGGATACAGCGTGATAAACTACTATCTTGACAACATGACAATAAAAAGCCTGGAGGGACATAGGGGAACAAGCATGGGAGTGGAAGTCATTTCCACATTCCTGCCCAGAACGGTTGTTGACAGCCTTTATACAGTGATGGAGCGGGCAGGTCTTGAAGTAATCAATCTCACTCTGGAGCCTATTGCGGCCATAAGAGTTGCCATCCCGGAAAACCTGAGGCTGCTCAACCTTGCAATGGTGGACATCGGCGCCGGGACTTCGGATATAGCAATAACGCGGGCCGGTACGATAACTGCATACTCCATGGTCTCGGTGGCAGGGGACGAAATCACAGAAGAAATCGCCCAGAAACTTTTAACCGACTTCAACACGGCAGAAAGAATCAAGCTGGAGGCGTCAAAGGGCAAGGACAGAGTTAGTTATAGAAATGCCCTGGGAGATGAGGCGGAGATAAGCAGGGCACAGTTGATTGATATAATACATCCTATTGTTGAAAAACTTGCGGCTGATATAGCTGACAGCATAAAGGAAAACAATCAAGGGGCACCGAGCGCAGTATTCTGCGTTGGAGGAGGCAGTCTGACACCGGGGCTTAAGGAAAGCCTGTCCTGCCACCTGGGTCTGCCTGTCACCAGGGTGGGCTTAAAACACCTGGAGGAGAACAGCGCCTTAAAACTATTGGTGCCGGATTTCTCCGGACCAGAGATGATTACTCCGGTTGGCATAGCTTTAGCCGGTTATAGGGCATCCGGAGACCATTTTATCGGCATATCCGTCAACGGTAATAATCTCAGAATGCTGAACACCAGGCAGATGACCGTGAGCGACGCCCTGCTGGCAATAGGGTTCAACCCAAGGAAACTCATTTCTTCCAGGGGCGAGCCGTTAAGGTTCTTCGTCAACGGCGAGGCAAGGGAAATCAAGGGAGAACCGGGGCAGCCGGCAAGGATACTGATAAACGGAGAAGCAGGATCCCTTGACCGGCCTCTGAAAAATGGAGATGAAGTTTTTGTGTATGATGCCCTGAAAGGAGAGAAAGCCCGTATTACAATAAAGGATATTGTTCATTCGGAATCCTGTCAGGTTATAGTCGCAGGTAAAAGGATAACCCTTCCGGCCAGGTGGAGCATCAATGGTGCTGCTGCACCTCCCGACCGGTATATTTCGGATGGCGATAGGCTTGAAATAACAAGAATCAGGACCCTCGGAGAACTCATTGACAGCTGCGAACTTCCAAAGCAAGGCTGCTCATACAGGGTCAATGGCAGGCCCGCTGCTTATGAATATGCGCTCAGCAATGGCGACAGCATAGAATATTGCATGGATAAACCAATCCCGGACGGGGTTGGAATAACAGTAAGAGTTAACGGAGAGGAGGTCAAACTTCCCCAGAGGCCGGAGCCATATATTTTTGTTGATATTTTCAACCATATTGATGTAGACCTGAGCAGGGCGAAGGGAAAGGTAGAGCTGGCCGTGAACGGGATTAAAGCGAGATATACTGATATTATAAGCGATGGTGATGAAATATCCATATCCTGGACGAGAAGCTGACTTCAAATAGATGCCAGTAAGAGTGATTATTGGATATTGAACAAGACCGGTTTTAAATATATGATTGATTCAAGGGTACATAGTATTATTTTGCATTATAATAATATGTATTTATTAAGGGGATTTCATTGTTTGGGGGATTATCATGAGTACAGCAGAAAGGGCCTTTGCACCACGATGGCCAAAAATCGGAGCAGGATTGATGGGACTGGCATTGCTTATGAGCCTTGCCCTGGTCTTCTTTTCCCTGAACAGGGAAATAATCTATGAAGGAATAAAAATCAACGGTATAGACGTGGGGGGCATGAGCCAGCAGGAAGCGGTAAATGCTGTTGAAGCTGTGATGAAGCCTGTGCTGCAGCGGGAGAAATTAACGTTAAACTACGGCGGCGGCACGTGGGAAATAAACCTCGACGGTATCGGAGGCACATTCAGTTATTATAAGGCGGTCGAGAAGGCCTACGGGATTGGCAGGGATGGCAATCCTATGGATAGGATCAAAAAAATCATGGACTTAAAAGAGAACGGAGAGGAGGTCGAGCTCGAATTCAATTTTGATGCCCTTGCTTTGAGGGCTTTTCTTGAGAGAATTGACAGGGAAATCTCGACACCACCCGTAAATGCGACCATTAGACGGGCGGGAGAAGAGTTTATTGTTACTCCTGAAGTATACGGAATAGGAGTAGATATAGATACAACAGTTGATGAAATCGCAGCGGATTTGCGGAGAATGGATTTTTCGCCAAAGCAGCTTGTTGTTGAGACTAAGATACCGGAAGTAACCGGGCAAAAGCTTGAAAGAATAAGCTCACGATGGAGTGTTTTTTCCACGGTTTTTAACACCCAGAGCACAGGCAGAAGCGAAAACCTGAAAATTGCTTCGACAGCTATTGAGGGTAGTGTGCTGAAGCCTGGAGAGGAGTTTTCCTTTAACCAGGTAACGGGTCCGAGAATTGCTGAAAACGGTTACCAGGAAGCCCCTGTAATTTTCAAAGGGGAACTGGTTCCCGGGATCGGAGGCGGAGTATGCCAGGTATCAAGCACCCTTTACAATGCTGTTCTCTATGCCAACCTGGAGATTGTAGAGAGGCACAACCATACAATTCCGTCGGCCTATGTTAATATGGGGCAGGACGCCACGGTGGTGGATAAGGTACTGGATTTCCGGTTCAGAAACAATACGGATGGGCATATTTATATCGCCAGCTGGGTCAGCGGTAACAGGATATATGCAGCCATTTACGGCGAGGAAAGGGAGGAGGACATCAAGGTCAAAATCCGGACCGAAACCGTGAATGTCATTGAGCCAGTTGTGGAGACCGTTATAGACCCCACCCTCGGAGTTGGCGAACAGGTTGTAGAAAAGGAAGCGCGGAAAGGATACAGGGTCAAAACCTATAGGCAAGTGATAATCAACGGGGAACCACAGAAGGAAGAGCTGCTGTCATCCGATTATTACAAACCGGAGAACGGCTTGATACGAAGGGGTCCTGACGACATCAGCGCCAATACTGATGTCGAAGAAGCGGATACACCGGCCTAAGGATATAAAATTCCTGCATAAACAGGAATTTTATTTTTTTATGCAGACTCTGTTGCTTACCCGTTTCGGGAAAAGAATGGTGGAAAAGACAGATAAAATGATGAGAGAGTTCAATATTTAGGCTACATATGAAAAATATTAGGATAAAAATGCATTTTTGTTCCCGAAAATGACACTTTCGTTCCGGAATCCGCATTTTGCATTTCGTTCGCTGTATAATTAAGATACAGATCACGGAAAGACATCACAGCAAATAAACATCCCTGCCGGTGCACAAGCTCTAGCCAAGACCGACACCGGCAGGGACCAACCCTTTACCTGTCAGGGACAGGCTGGGAGTTGTCTTTATTATACCTCCCTCTCCGGTCTCTGTAAAGGTAAAGGAGATTCGGAGAGGGAGGAGTGGTGCTTATGAGGATTTTGTCTGTTAAATATTAGCGTAAATAAGAATTAAAAAAATATGAATGGAGGAATTCGAATGAAAAAGCTAATTGGGTTGTTAATTGCATGCATGCTAATTAGTATGCTATCAGTCGGTGCATTGGCAAATGAAAATTCAAAAAATTCAATAGAAAGAAAAGTTGAAGGCTTCATCAACGAAATATCAAAACACGAAGGTTTTCAGATATGGGATGGAGAAAAGCTAGGGAAAAGGATTGAACTCTATAATTCAGAAGGGAACCTTTCAGCTTACCTATTTCATGTTAAACATAGTGAAGATATAGTAGGATATCTGTTAGTAAATCCAAATAGTGAAGAAATAATTGAATTTGCTGCATCGCAATCACCCTATGATGATTACTTATCAGAATACATTAAAGCCAAGGGCGATAAATTTAAAAATAAAGATATTAAGATGTTATATGATGGCCCTACTATGTATGGCATTGCCGTAAAGGGTAAGAATGATGAAAACGCAAAAGAGGAAATAATAGACTTCACAATGGATAGTGAAGTTCGAGTATCGGTTGATGCGGCTAGCGCTGCAAGAAAACTAATGGAAGTAAAAGAAATATCAGCAGGCTATTCTAACAAGGAATTTGAAGATGTTATACCGATGGCAACTATAGTAGAAAAAAACCTTAATGTTCCTGATATCCAATGGTATAGAGCATGTGGCCCAACTACAGGTGCAAATATCGTGTATTATTGGGATGGAAATGGGTATCCTAACCTAGTTAATCAGGCAACACAAGATGAAGAGGATGTAATTGATAGGCTGTATGAGCTAATGGATTGTGAAGGCATGGTAACACAACCGATAGGATTCTGGTATTGTCTGCAAGATTATATGGATATTCCATATAATGGGGTATTCGATGTGTCTCGTAGTATGTCAGTTTCTTATACAAAGATAAAAAATGAAATAAATGCTGACAGGCCAGGTGCCCTTCTTTATCTTTTCCACCCAGAATATGGAAATCACTATGTTACTTTTACAGGATATAGATACAATATTGATTACCCAGATCAAGAATATTATATAATTCATGATACTTGGTCCAATACTCCAGTAAATGTTTATAGAAAATATAGTGAAGATAATCAATATATATTCTATATATTTACAATAGTTGACTAGGAATAATAGATGCCGATGTATAAACAACAACATCAAAACACCTGATTAAATCTTGAGGTAGTATTCCATATCATTGTGCTGACATAGTAAACATATAATAGCTATAGGGATACTACCTCTGTATAATTCTGTATAATAAAGAAAAGCGATTATACTAGGAAGGGGGTAGCACGGTTGTGTACAATAAAATAGCAATTGCAGTAATTGCAATAGTAATAATACTGTTTATCACAAATCCAGGTGGAGGATATCTTGCTAATTGGATAATGGAAGGTGGACAGTATGAGATAGAAGATGAGGTGTTGAGGTCGTATTTACAAAAAGAAATAATTCAATATGTATTTTATGATAAGGGAAATGTAGAAAGAGAGAACCATTATCTTTTCTCAATTTATAAGATACGGCTTGAAGATGGTGAAATTTATCGAATTCTTGGAATATTTAATAGTTTTGAACCATTAGGTAACCTCGAAAAGTAGTTTTTTGTTACTGTTACTACCCATTCTAAGTGTCAAAGAATTGCCCAGGTTGCGTATAGACAAGGGGACGGTTCTGGTGTCTTGACGAATACATCCTTTATTGGTAAACTATGTCTATAAACTATAAATTGGGTGATGAAGGATGCCAAGGCAACAGAGAATCAAAAGCGGCAGCGGGTATTATCACACACAAACAAGGGGACAGGTAGTTCGTTTGACAGCCCTGGGCTTACAACAACCAAATATGGTCCCTGTCCCCATGTTTGTCCTGTGTCCCCCTGTTTGTGTAGTTTAAAGATTGAGTTTCCTGTTTATGCAGGAATTTTATTTTTTATACAGAACATTTTTATAGGAATCAGGAAATAACAAAATCAGATGACGAAATGAGGAATGTGACAGATGGACAATGCGTTGTATCAGGTAAAAATGAACTGTCCGGTGTGCGGAGTGGAATTCAGAACTACCAGGGTAAAAACCAGCAGGAGCATAGTTGAAAGCAGGGATGCGGATTTTTGTCTACATTACAAGTTTGAAAATCCCATGCTATACGAGGCAGTGGTGTGCCCGATGTGCGGCTATTCCTCTATATACAACAGTTTTAGCAGCATTGATGAAAAAGATGTTAACAGGATATTTGAAGGGATAGGCAGGAAATGGAAGCAAAGGGATCTGGGAGGGCGGAGAACCCTGGATGATGCCCTGGATGCCTATAAGCTGGTTCTGATATGCAGCCAGTTGAGGAGGGATAAGAGGCCCGGCACTTTTGCACAAATCTGTCTAAGGCTTGCGTGGATCAACCGGTATAAGGAAGATAGAGCTGAGGAAAAGAGGTTCCTGCAGTATGCCCTCGAGCATTACAGGGAAGCCTACCAGCATGAGAGGCTGATGGACAAATCCGATGAGATTGCGGTAATATATTTGATAGGTGAGTTGAACAGGAGGCTTGGGCACTATAACGATGCTATAAAATGGTTCAGCCAGGTGGTGTCCCACGAAGCCCGGCACAATAAGCCGATAATTGAGAAAATGGCAAGGGAGCAATGGTCTGCTGCCAGGCAGCAGGCAGAGGAGGATAGAAAAAATGGGTAATGTTTTGAAGTGCTATTCTTTCGAAACCGCCATAGGCAGTATGACGGCAGCATATACCGGAAAGGGGCTGTGCCGGCTGTCCCTGCCAAAGGAAACGGAAGAAGGATTGGCCCGCTGGGCCGACAGGTTTTTCAGAGGGTATACTTTGGAAGAAGCCTGCGATGATACAGCCAGAGACATAGAAAGACAGATCACAGAATACCTGGCGGGCCGGAGGAGCCACTTTTCGGTTGGGCTTGACCTTAAAGGCACAGCCTTTCAGCGCCGCGTCTGGCAGGCACTGCTGCAAATACCCTACGGCGAAACGGCAACCTACAAAGACATCGCTGCCGCAACAGGAGCCCCCCGAGCGGTCCGGGCGGTAGGCCAGGCCAATAACAGGAATCCCGTGCCTATTATAGTACCCTGTCATAGGGTGATC